>Ga0214917_10000013_pt1 | contig 197092 bp, 184 predicted proteins | sample LL_1208_BB_MetaG_FD_177983 | JGI IMG/M metagenome (GOLD analysis project Ga0214917, IMG submission 177983) | Freshwater microbial communities from Lake Lanier, Atlanta, Georgia, United States - LL_1208_BB | ecosystem: Environmental > Aquatic > Freshwater > Lake | place: USA: Georgia...
TAAAAAAATAAAAAAAGGTGATCCACTTGGATTGCCTTTTTTTAACACCATGTAACCCTAACCCGCTTCGGCATTTTTCATCTCTCTTTTGATTCGCCTCATCTCTAAAAAAATTGAAATGCTTTTTCTCTCCTTGTATTCTTTTACCCAAACAAATCAAAACAAAAGCAACAAGCAAAACAACAAAACAATGTCTACTAAACAACAAGTCAAACAAGTGAGTAAAGTTTTAAAACCTGTATTAAAGGAATTGAAAACTACTTTCAAGATTCGTATTCAAAGAGAGAAAGAGAACAAAAAAGTTATTCAAATGCGTGCTAAGGAAAGCGCCCGTATTGCCAAGGAGGAGCGAGAACGTGCCAAGGAGGAGCGAGAACGTGCCAAGGAGGAGCGAGAACGTGCCAAGGAAAGCGCCCGTATTGCCAAGGAACAGCGTATGCGTGCCAAGGAAGAACAGCGTGAACGTGAAAAACGTCAACGTATTCATGCCAAGGAAACCAAACATTTTGAGGCGTTCAATCGTATGATTCAAGTCGGTATTGCCTTACACAAAACGCATATGGATGGTTTCACTACCGCACAATTCGTTGAGAAATTCAAACAAATGTATGGCAACATTAATGCTTGGTCTGGCGTGGTGAATCCTGAGGATTATGATGGTGATGCCAGTATTCGTTCATTGATATATGAAATGTCTCCCTCGTCTGCTCAGCATTGGTTCAAGTATGGTATCAAGAAGAATTCTTATCAAGTTGCTCCTTGGTCCTTTGTCAATAAGAAATTGGCTGATTTGAACCATGAATATCAATGGATGGTTACTACCGCAGGCACTGGTCGTGCCAAATCTAAGGGTACCTGGAAATTTGTATTTCATTTGTCTCGTGACAACTGGGACAATGAATTATTTGGACCACTCCCTGAAGACGATACTCTTTTGAACGCAATAAATCAACGTAAAATCGGCAAACAAAACCAAAAAAACTAAATTTTAAATTGTAATTAACCTAACACGAAAAAGTGACCTGCCACTTGGAAGGAATACCTTTTTTCACTCGGCACTATTCCAACTTAAACGTGTATATTCTATGATTTCAAGTTCATCGTCTTCTTCCTGAATTTCCACCTTGTATTGCCCGGAATAATCATAATCTATAAATAAATCACAATCGTAATCGCATTTCAGACGGGTAACCCATATTTTATCACATAATGGAATAAAATGGTCGTATATGGTTTTTCCGCCAATAATAAATATTTTGAAATCATTATTTAAAAACTTATACATGTTATAATATTTAGATGTATTTGTAAGAATCTCCTCATGTATACTTATATTATCCGTAAATATCACATTTGACTTTTCAGTTTCATCAATATCATATACATGTGGATTAGTTGTGAATACAATATTGAGTCTATTCTTTAAAGGTCTATGTTGTTTCGGTATGGAAAAATAGGTATTTTTCCCCATAATAACAACATTGTTTATCGTTTTATTCATAAAGAACGACATATCTTTTTTAGATTTCCAAGGAATGACCCCATTTTTTGCTAGCCCATTTTTTGAATCAATCGCATATATTGCCTCCATGATATTATATCACCTAAAAGATTCAAATATATAACTTATTTTTTTACAATTTTCGCCTTATTGTAAAAAAATTGAAATGCTTTTTCTCTCCTTGTATCATTTTACCAAAAACAAATCAAACCCAAAGTTTATAAACTTTAAAAACAAAATGTCAATCCAAAACATGAACGAAATCCCAGAAATTACTTTTGACGCATTCATTGGAGCCATGAATTTAGAAAAAGAATTTGAGGCAGAAACCATTGTCCAAGAAACCATTGAATGTCCTATTTGTATGGATCCTATTGATGGAAACAAAAACAGTGTTGTCACTGAATGCGGTCATAAATTTCATTGTAGTTGTTTAATGAAAAACTCTTGTCATAATGGATTTGATTGCCCCATGTGCCGTTCTGCTATGGTAGAAGATATGGAAGACGACGAAGAGGAAGAGGACGAACACGAGGATGATGACGGAAGTTACTCAGATGATAATTCTCATGCGGATGATAATTCTGACGCAGATGAATACGATGATGAAATTCATGAAATTGTCATTGAAGATTTTGATTCTTTGGTTGAAGATATTTGTTTCTATACCAATGCCGATTTTAGACGATATCCTGCGGAAAATTCTGTCATGATTATGTTAAAAATTACAGGAAACGAAGATTTAATGGATGATTTTGATAGACATGTTGTTGGAGAACACACTGAAAGAATTCTCAAACTTATTGATATTTATAAAAGAACACGAATTTTAAATGACCATTTCAAAAAACAAGCTGAAAAAGTCTCGCAAAGAAAAGAACAAGAAATGTTTGCTCAAGAAGATATTAAAATAGAGGTTGTTGCCGAAAAACCAGTTATGACCGTTGAGGAAAGCATTCAAAAGATCAAACATGTCTTGAAAGAAATCAGCGAACTTAATAGTTATGAATTCAATTTGATGAAACAAGTGACGCCTGAGATTTTCCACAACAAACATAAACGAACCAATATAAGCGAATTCTTGAGAACATTAAACCTGGGCAATCCTCGTATCGGAAAAAATCTTTTCATGGAAAACAAAAATCTCATTGACGAAGCATTAAATTTATTAGAATGTAAAGAAAAAAACGAATAATTGTAAATTATAATAAATGTAATTAATCAAAGAAAAAAGTGACCAGTCATTTGACGGGAATACCTTTTTTCACATGGTTACGAGATGGTCCAATTATACGTTTGAATATAAATATAAAGATAGATAAGTATTTATAATAAATGACTGATTGGATAGACCAAATAACATCAGCATGGTGTGGGCACAGAAAATTTGCGGAATTTTTAGTGGATCATTATAAAGACCCAATAGTTGTTGAGTTAGGGGTTGATTATGGTTTTAGCACATTTGTTTTTGCGAATGCCTTAAACGAAACAAATGGTAAAATATATGGGATTGATTTATTTTTAGGTGATATACATACTGGTTATCGTAACACATATGATAGTGTAATCAATAACATTAGCGAACATAATCTTAAAAATATAGAAATTATTGTTGGAGATTTCACAGAAATATCAAATAAATGGGAAACCCCCATAGATATTTTACACATAGATGGATTACATACGTATGACGCGGTGAAAAATGATTTTAATAATTGGAATAAATATTTAAAAGATGATGGTGTTATTATATTTCATGACGTTTCTGTCCCATATTTTGGAGTTAAACATTTTTTTAAAGAAGTGACATATGGATTTAAATTGTATTTTATACATTCAGCTGGATTAGGTATATGTACTAAAAATCAAATATTATATAATAAAATATTAGAAAATTTTGATAATGTATATGATGATATAACATGTCCATTTACAGATTAAATAATCTATTTTTATTTCATCTACGTTTTATATAAAATATTTATATATTTGAAAAGTATATGAAATATCTTGGTGGAAAACAACGTTTAGGAAAATATATTGCCCCGGTTTTATTAGATTTATGGGATTTATATGAACAAGTTTTCAACATAAAATTAACGACTTATTTTGAACCCTTTTGTGGTTCTCTCGGTGTATTAAAAAACATGACGGGTGTAAAAGCAAAAATAATCGCAAATGATTATCACCCAGATTTAATTCAAATGTGGAAAGAAGTCAAAGAAGGAACATTCGTTTATCCAAAATCTATTTCTGAAGAAGAATACTTGGAGGCAAAAAAACTTCCAAGTCCAAACGCATACAAAGCATTCGTTGGTTTTGGTATGAGTTTTGGTGGAAGATTTTTTGGAGCGTATTCCCAAAAATATCTGAATGACAAACCAGAAGATTTTTGTAAAGAAATGACCAACAGTTTAAAAAGAATCGCACCACTCATACAAAAAGTGAAATTCACCAACAAAGATTATACAGAATTTAAACCAAAAAAAATGTTTATCTATTGCGATCCTCCATATGCCTTCAACAAATATCCTATAAAATACCGCAGGGATACAAAAAAATACGACGTTTTTGACAATGACAAGTTTTGGGAAGTCATGCGTGAATGGAGTAAAGAAAATATGGTTGTCATATCAGAAATCACAGCACCTCCTGATTTCATCAATATATGGGAACAAGAACGTTATCGAAGTGCCGCACAAAGTAAAAAGACTCGTTTCAATAAAAACTCCGCAGTAGCCTCAAACACGCACAATACTGAAAAATTATTTGTCCATGAATCAATTGCCAAAATATTATTACCTTTATTGAAGAATTTACCCGCTGTAGATGTGTCAAAAAAATAAAAATGAAATATAATTATCTCATCATGTGAGAGACATAATTATATAAAGAAAATTATACAAAGAAAATGACTATTCAAGTTTTAGTAAGTAATATTGATAACGAAACATTTCAAAAAATCCTGGATTATTATAACTCAAATAAATCTGGCGACGAAGAAAATTTGGAACGATTAGACCGAGCCGAGGGTGGTTTTCAAATTAAACTTCCAGAAAATGAAATTGTTAAACGCGGTGAAAATTATAGGAACCGACAATTACGGTGGAGTAAAGGTAATCTAATTGTCGCACCTTATACCATTGGTTTTACTGAAAAACAAGAAATATTATTATTTGACGCGTTGATTTATGCGTTGGACGGGAATGTCACCTCGGAGTAACTTTACGCGTACGACTTTTATTCGTTTTATGATGTTTGATGGTTTTGTTTTTCGCGGGTTGTTGTCCGCGTGGATCATAAGCATAAATCTTTTCATATTTATAAAAACGACTTGTCTTATCCAAAGTCCGTCGTTTTTTTATTTTCCACACCACTTTAAAGTCACTGGGTGCGTTTTCTTCTGAAATAAAAACACAATTATCTTTACTCCATTTTCGCATGGTATCCCAAAATAAATCGTGATCAAAATCGCCGGTAGAATAACCTTCGGTTGATTTATATGGTGGATCACAATATATCAACATGTTTTTAGGCTCGTATTTATAGTATGATTTATTATAAAAATACACATTACTTTTGCGAATCGCAGGTGTTATTTTATCAATAGATGTTTTGAATTCATTCAAGAAATTACGACCACTATTTCCAGCCCATTTTTGTGCGTATCCTGCGAAATACTTTCCACCAAAACTCAAACCAAAACCGGCAATTGCCTTCATGGCATTCGGGGATTTCGCGTTTTTTAACCGGTTATATTGTTCTTCGGTGATATGTTTTGGAATATGAAGTGTATTGTTTTTTATTTTTTTCCACATTTCAATCAAGTCTGGTTGTTTGTCAGATGCTATATATTTTTTATAGTCGCGATCAGTCATTTGTTTGAATACTCCGAGAGAACCACAAAAAGGCTCTAAATACCCATTCACGCTTTCTGGTGGACATTCTTTTGATATAAATTCGGCAATTAATTTTCCTATTCCATGTTTTCCTCCCAAATATTTCATTTTTATACTTATATTATAACTATATTATAAGTATATTAGAAGTATAATAAAAAGTATATTAAAAGTAAAAATAAAAATTGAATATTATTTATATTTTCATACAAATAATACGACTAAAGAATGAATACCGAAAAAAATAAACAATTAATGATTCAACTATTGAATGGTATAAAAGCGATGCCATATTTTAAAAACTATGCTGCTGCTAGTGGCGCTGTACATAATATTGCGTCACATGAAAAAGCAGTTGAAATATTAATGACGGATAACGGTCTCACCGAATGGATCCCTATTGAAAAACCGAACTCAGAAACAGTATGGAATTGGATAAATACATCGTATCAAAATACGATTCAGGAAAAACCTGTTATTATTGACAGTGTTGTGCCAATGCCAGATTATTCTTATGTATCACAACCGTGTGGTACTCACGATTCACCTGATTTCATCATCAAACTGGACGAGGCAATATTTATGGGAATAGAATGTAAATCTGTTGACAAAGGATATACTCCCATGTATAATAGTGGAGGAATCAAACAACCCCTCATTTATGTATTTTGTTCAAAAAAGACCAATTCAACGACGATGTATTGTGGTAAAGATATTATGACTCTAGAACAACAACAAATACTCGATGAATTAATTGAAAAACAACGAATCATTGAAAAAGAATACAACGAAAAACTCAAGGAATGCGATGTGAATCACCGCGGTATTAGTTATTATACGCGCCCAATGATACAACAAAGTGGAGGCGCGGAATATACCAATTATTTTACTCATCGCAACAGAGAAAAATGCGAACAAAATGTATATGAATATGTGAATATGTTGATTGAAAAAAACACGGCACCTCCATCCAATACTATTATGACAAGTGATGTTGAACCATAAAATTACTCTTTATTATTTTACGCGGTTTATTACTTTTTTTCAATATGGTAAATGTATTGTTTTTTATTTTTTCCATTAAATATTCTGTTTTTGATTTCCCATGAATAATTTTATCGTTTATTTTCTCTCCGCGTTTTGCTTTTTCAAGTAAAATTTTTCTTTTTCTATCACACGCAATACAACTACACCCACAATCAATATAATGCTGATCTTGTATCTCATTCATGTGATGATTATCCATGGATATTTTATTGTAAAAATCGTATTCTTCGGTATGAAACGGGGTAAATTCGTCTGAAACAGATTTGTCTTCCCAAGTTTTCAAATACTCATTTCTCTCATTGATGTCATTATAAAAGAGAAATTGGGGTGAATTTTTAATAGTATCTATAAAATTTTTAGGTATTTTATAGTTGGTTTTAAAATTTTTATAAATTTCTTTTATATTTTTATTATCTGTTTCGTAATCACTTACAATATATATATCCATTTGTAATATTTTCTTGAAAATGTCTCTCCACGCATGCGAGTCTTTTAATCGGAGTTTAACATATGTAATACCATTATGCTGAGTAAGTAAATATTTGTTTTCAAAATCAAACGAGTTGTATTGTTGTGTGGGGATATTGTATGTCTCTCTATAGTAATCACCCGTCACTAAATGTGGAAATAAATAATTAAACCTTTTGATAATGCGGTCTATAGAATAAGTTTTCAAATTTTCAATACTGGAATTAAAATGAAATGTATCTATATTTTCAAAAAAAGAAGACATTTTATGTTCTACTGGTGTGCGATAAATATCAATCACGTACACATTTTTTCCTAAAAACTTGTTAAAATGAATGATTTGATTTACGGTCGCATTGGTAACATTAAATAGTACCTTCAACATAATATCATTGTGTAAATGTATAACGGTTAGTTTATTTGATGCGGATAGTCTTAATGATGATACAACGGTTGTTGAACCTACTTTGGGTGGACAATATACAAAAATAAGAGTCTTGTTCTTTTCAACGCTCAAATCGTCTTTAATTCCAATACGGCTATTTACCTCTTTTAATTCATTTATACGGATTTCATCAAAAATAAATTCGCTCATATTATATTTTTATATTCTATATTTTTATATTATGATTTTTACTTTATATTTTATTTTTGTTATTATAATTACATTACAAAAATAAAACTATTCTAAGATTCTAATATTTATTCATCCTTTGATGCGACTGGTTTTCTTGGTCTGGATTGTTTTCCAGCACCTCTTACGACGGACCAGTCACCGCCTTCACGAGGACCAGTTCCTCTTGGTTTTGGTGCTCTAACGGATCTTGGGACAGCCATTGATTCTGGACAAGGAGACTTTACTGGCTCACTTGATTCTTCCTTACCATCACTCTTGTAAGAAACACGAGTTTGTCTAAACTCCCTTCTGGTTTCGCACATTAACTTGCCTCCATTAATTCCAGAAACCTTTACTGCTTGTAATTCATGAGCACTGTCCTTTAATAAATCAATACTAAATTCAATGTATTCACCTTGAACTAAATACTTGTATTGCTCACTCACAACAGAAATACCGCTGTGATGAACAAAAATATCAGAACCCTCTTTAGGTCCTGTAGTGACAGTAATAAAACCATAACCTGCCTTGTTGTTAAACCATTTTACACGACCAATGAAACGATCGCCTGAAGCTGTTACAACTGTATCCGATGACATTGTATATACTCTTATTATTGAGGTGTCTTTATATTATTTTTGGTTATATTGTTTTTACTTATTTTCTATATCTTCTTTTTGATTTTTTAATTGATTTTCTTTTGAATTTTCTAGATTTCTTAGATTTTCTAGATTTCCGACTTTTTCTTCTTTTTCCTCCTACATTTTCAGGATTCTCTCGAGGATTTGCTTTTCTAAATGATTCAATATATTCAGATTTTAATTGATATTTGTAATCGTTCTCTGGATAATGATATATTTTATCATTGTCACCTTGTTCTTCTTCAGGTTGTTTATATTCCATTGTTACGGGTGTTGATTCGTAATAATCCTTTTTTTCTGGAGATAATTCTTTGTATTCACTATCTGATAAAAACATACGCATACCTTTTAAATTTCTTATTGTAGCGTCTTCTTCGCTAATTTGAAATTCTGCCATTTATATAATAATATATTTTTATTTTTTGTTTATTTATTTACTTTTTTATATTGTTGTAAAATAAGAATGGAAAAAATTACAAAAAAAACAGTTGAAAAAATGAATCAACAATTGTTAGAGGTACATGAAAAAAGAATGAAAAATAAATTAAATGCTGAACGTAATGACCCAGAATTTATATTGTTAAACGATTCTATGTTACGTAAAAAAAAATATCATATTCAACTTTTAGAAAAAAACATTTACAACTTATCTATGAAGACTTTATTATATACACAAGATTTAACCGCGGATTTTTGTATAAAATATATATTGAATGAAAAATATGCGTCTTGTGTTGAAGATACATTTCTTTCTATGGGTGATGTATTATATGCCCAAAAACACATTACACGACCTGCCATATATCAGGCTTATAATAAAGTATATCATGAAAAACGCTGATGCTCATCTTTAGAAAAATAAAAAAGGTTTTTACACCCTTTTTATTTTTATATTTTTATTTGTATTTTTTGTATTTCTAATATCGCACATGTTTCAAATTCTTGAGATTTTTTTTAATATAATTTACAAGTGATGGGTCTGTTAATTTTACATTATTATATCCAGTAATTTCCCGTTTATGATTATTCTTGTCGTGAAAATCATAAAAACCCATTTCATCAAACGAATCATAACGGGAATACAAATTATCATACTTATATAAAATCATGGTTAAATCATTTCCCATATCAAATATAGATAGAATGAAATCCATGACATGTTTCTTTTTCCGACAATAAAATTTATATGGTTCGCCCCATTTATTATTTACGACATTTTCTTGATCACGAGTACCAGTAATCAGAAATTCTCCTTCGTCCTCATCATATAAAATATAACAAGCCATATCAATCACTTTTGATTGTTTTTCAGATTCGTTAATATACAATACTAATTTGTCTTTGATAAAAGTTTCTTCTGTGAATGTTGCCATTTTTGAATGCGATTGTGCCATAAATGTATTTATATTGTGAATCATATAAAAAATATTTTCTTTCAATTTTTTTTATAGCGCCGAACTAATATAAATTGGCAATATATAATTTAATTCAGTTGTATTGATCGCATTGTTCCCAAAATATAAATTTATAAATTCATTTGTTTTTTCGTGATTCAATGATTGAATGACTTTGTCGTATAGTTGTAACAATTCGGGTTTCGTCTTTTGCGCCCCGTATTTCACACAAATCAAATGATTTTCCACCAAATAAGGATAATCCACGTCTATAATACAATAATGAAACTGATAATCACCTACTCCATACCCGCGATTAATCACTAGTATTACATCGGTTGACCCCTTTTTGTCAATATAATTCTTTTTCTCTTTGTTTGTATATTCCTTGAGGACCAACTTGGAATCTACGATATCTGAACTATAAATCAATCTGGTTTTTGTGGTGTCGTTTGTTAATATTGCCTTACATTGATTCCAAACAACATTCCCTACGGATACACTGAAATTTAATTTATTTAGCGTGGTGCTATCCTTATATAATTCACGCATTTTTACGATATTTTCTGGCGTATTCAAAATGGTATAATCGCTAATATGTATCATATATTTTGCGTTTCTAACGGGATTGGTCCGGTTTTGAACCATAAATAGTATGGTTTCTTGTTTTGTTTCAATGAAACTGTCGTCACTACAATCAATCAACTCTAAAATACTATATTTATCCGCAATATATTTGCGCAATTTGTCATAATATAAACAATTGGTGAAACTTTTCGGCAAGATAAAACTCAAAATACCATTGGGGTTCAACATGTGTAAACTTTTTACGATAAATAAGGTAAATATGTTTGGTCTTCCGTCGAAATAATCATAATATTCGGCAGAAACATCATCTTTTTTCATGACAAAATACGGTGGATTTCCAATAATCAAATCATATTTCTGCGTTGGCGTCCATTCAAGGAAATCGGTGTGAATGATTTGGGTTGGGTTTTTGAAACTTATTTTTTTGATTTCTTCATATATGATTTGATTGTTTTCAATACCCGTCATTTCAATACTTGACGTGTTGTCGTCTATATAGTTTAGAAACTCGCAAGATCCGCAACTCGGTTCTAATACTGTTTTTATTTTTGAAAAATATGGATTCAGCGCATCTATATTTTTTTTAATAATTGTTGCCGGAGTAAAATAGATGCCATTTTTCTTTTTTTCATTGGTATCTATATTCTTTGTTAACTTTTTTGATAAATCGCTATATTTTTCCATTTGTATATCTATATGTTAATCATAATTTTGTATTTATATTTTATTCAATTTTAAAATATAAGAGATAAAAAATAAATTGAATAAAATATAAATACAAAAGAATAACATATATACATCAGCAAACATGTTACTATTAACAAAATTACTTCATTTCGTAATGCTTATTTCCTACAAATACAATATTGACGAGTCTCACAGTTTGGGACACAGTCTAGAAGTATTAAATTATGCCAACAATATTTATGAAAGCGAATTACCTAATAATCCACAGTTAAAATTAGACGAACGAGCCATCTATGTTTCCGCTATTATTCACGACATGTGTGATAAAAAATATGTAAGTCAAGAGGAAGGACTATTAAATATTCAAAACTTTTTAAAAGAAAAAATGACTTTCAGTGAAATAAAAACCGTGAAAAATATTATAAGCACCATGTCGTATTCTCATGTAAAAAGCAATGGTTTTCCTGATTTAGGTGAGAAACAATTAGCTTATAATATTGTTAGAGAAGCCGATTTATTGACTGCTTATGATTTCAACCGTTGTATGTTATATAAATTATATCGACAACCGAGTGCGACAATTGACGACGTTTTTGAAGACGCACATGATTTATTCAATGTGCGAATCTTAAAATACGGCGACAACGGTTTGTTTACTACCGAATACGCTAAAAAGGAGGCGTTCAATTTACACGGTCAGTCATTAGTACAAATCAACAATTGGAAAAAAATACTCAAAAAACCGCATATTTAGGCGTCCAAAATAGTAGAAATATAATCGTAATTTGGTGTTTCATCATAACCCAAGTTGCGACAATAGAGTAAATACTCGCGAATTTGTCGTGGTATTTCCTCTTTTTCTACTATTTTTATTTTCTGTATTTTGATTTTATTATTTACATTTTTGTATTCATTGTAGAATTCCGTGATTTCATTCCATTCCAGTTTTCCATACAGCATATATAACATTATATACCCAACTGATTCCAAATCATCCCGCCTGGACGGTTCTAATCCATCGTGAACATTAATACTAATATAATTCGGTGTTCCCAATGGTGTTTTTTCGGTAGTTTGTGGTAGATGAACACCATGGTGGTCTATATATCTTTTACAAAACCCAAAATCAATCACATGAATGACGTTTTTTTTATCTTCTAATCCGAACAAAAAATTATCGGGTTTAATATCACGATGTATTAACCCCTTGTTGTGTATAATTTTAAGTATTTGTAATATTTGTTTTGTGATGAATAGTGTCATTTTGAGTGAAAGTGTTTTGTGTTTTTCTACCACGTGAGAAAGGGTGTTTCCCAAAAGTGTAAGTACCATGTAATTATTCTTTTCATCTACACCGTACCATTTTGCCTGGGGAAATCCTTTACTATTCCCAATGTAATTATATATCTTGGTCTCATTTTTCAACAATTTGGTTTTATTGGTATGGGGTTCTATTTTCACTGCGACGATTTCTTTGGTGCGAATATTTTCGCCTTTCCATATTTCGCCAAAACAACCTGAACCGATTTTTTCGTTTAATTTATATTTATTTGCTATGATAATTTCATCATTCATTTATGAATAGTGTCTATTATATTATTATTATGTAATATGAAAATTTTATGTTATTTTTCTAACATTACATTTTGAGTTTTCATGAATTGTGTATGAATTCACCATTTTTATAATAATTATAGGTAGGTTTATAGCCACATGTATCATTTTTAGTAAAAATTTCAACTCGGTGGTTGGGATGATTGATTGATGCGTTGATTGCTTCTTCCTTGGATAAAATTATAATCATATCTTCCCATTCACTTTCATCACTAAAAAGTACATAAACAAACTCCATTATCTATAATATACAAGTGAAAGCTTTATATTATAATAGGTATTATATGTAATAAAAATTGATTTAAAAATACTATAGTTTATTATGTAAATAAAAATGAGTAAATACAATTGTGAAAAATGCGGAAAAGAGTTTAACCAAAAATCTCGCTATACAACACACATTCATAAAAAAAATCCGTGTGTAGTTGAAAATAATACAAAAGAAATCATTGATAATGTTGTTAAAGAAAAATTAATTGAAATAAAAAAAATTATACCATGCGACATAATCAACAATAACAATATTCAAATTGTCTATGATAATAAAGTCGTTAAAGAAGTCTCTAGTAAAAAAATACATATTCCCAAACCAATATTAAAATGGGTTGGTGGAAAAACTCAAATAATAGATAAGCTCATTGCGGATTTTCCGGTTGAGATAAATAATTATCATGAGGCATTTTTAGGAGGAGGGAGCGTTTTATTGACTTTATTATCTTATGTAAAAAACGGTATTATAAAAATACACGGAAATATATACGCGTATGACTTGAATGAAGCGTTAGTTTATGTTTACAAAAACATTCAAACACATCATTTCAAATTATATGATACACTTCAGAATATTATTATGGATTTTAACGAATGTGGAAATGGAACAATAAATAGAACACCCAAAAATATACAAGAAGCAAAACTCGCTAAAGAAAATTACTATTATTGGATAAGAAGCGAATATAACAATTTATGCACGAACGATAAAAAAGACGCTTTAGGTTCTGCTATGTTTATATTCTTGAATAAAACTTGTTTTCGTGGTGTATTTAGAGTTGGACCAAAAGGATTTAATGTTCCATATGGACACTATAACAATCCAGAAATTATCAACAAAGAACATTTAGAAGAAATACATCATTTAATACAAAATGTAGTATTTGAATGTTGTGATTTTAATACATCATTAACAAAAATAGAACCAAATGATTTTGTATATCTTGACCCGCCATACGCACCAGAAACGGATACTTCTTTTGTAGGATATACTGAAAATGGATTTAATATTGAAAATCATAATAATTTATTTAAATTAATACACGTTTTAACTGATACAAATAAAAAAATCATGTTAAGTAATGCTGATGTAAGTTTGGTCCGTGATAATTTTACAAATGAAAAATATAAGATAACATCTATATTATGTAAAAGGTCAATTAACTCTAAAAAACCAGACGCAAAAGCAAAAGAGGTTATTATAAAGAATTATTAAACCAGTTGTCAAATGTTTCAAAATAGTTTTCATCGTCTCCAAATAAAACCGCAATATTAGTTTCGTTAAATATCGTGTTTAATGTTGTATATTTTTTTTCGTTTGAAACGAGTTTATTTTTTACACCTTTTTACATTTCAAACGCCGATTTTGTCTAAAATATAAATTGTATTTTATTAAAATAATTAAGGAATAACTATTTTAGTTAATTTTAGTTAAACGGTATAAAATAATATTTGTATATATTATAATAACTAAATGGTTAATTATAGTTGCGACAAGTGTTATAAAACTTTTACCCAAAAATCACATTATACTCAACACCAAAAACGGAAAAATATGTGCGAAAATAATGCCGATAAAATTAAGGTGTTAATTGATAAAGCAGTTGAAGACAAACTTAATACTATATTACCTGATAATACATTTATAAATAAAGAAAAAATTGAATTAAATATAATAGATAATATAATACCCCAACAAACTACATCTAATATGGAAACTAAACAAACAAAAGGATTAAATCGTAATACTATTGATAAATATTACACAAAGGATATTGTTGTAGAATTGTGTTTAAATCTCGTTAAAAAATGTATACAAATAAATACAGATGATTTAATTGTAGAACCAAGTGCAGGTAATGGCTCTTTTATTACAGGTATTAAATCATTATCAAGTAATTTTAGATTTTATGATTTAGAACCAGACAATAATGAAATAATAAAACAAGATTATTTGTTATATGACTATGGTAGTATTAAAGAAACTTTTAGTAAAATACATATAATAGGTAATCCTCCATTTGGTCGTCAATCTTCATTAGCGATTAAATTTATAAAAAAATCGTGTGAATTTTGTGATAGTGTTTCATTTATATTACCTAAAAGTTTCAAAAAAGATAGTTTAAAAAAAACATTTCCATTAAATTTTCATCTTATATTTGAAATAGATTTACCTGACAAATCATTTTTAGTAGATGGGGTAGAACATAATGTTCCATGTATATTTCAAATTTGGGAAAAAAAAACAACTAATAGAGTTGTAAATGAAAAATTAGAACCAGTAAATTTTATGTTTGTTGAAAAAACAGAAAATCCAGATATATCATTTCGTCGTGTTGGCGTAAATGCAGGAACAATAGATAAAAAAATTGATGAAAAAAGTATCCAATCACATTATTTTATAAAATTTACAAATGGAAAATCTATAACTGATAATATAAATAAATTATCAACAATAACATATGACTTTAACAACACAGTTGGTCCTAAATCCATATCAAAACAAGAGTTAATCTTGAAATTCAACCCATTACTAGAATGTTAGTTGAAGTATGTTGTAATAATATTTTGTAGGTTATTTAAATAACACAGTGTATTATTTTCAAATCCAGTTTCAAATAATTTGTATGCCTTGTTTTTTTTACTTTTGAACTGTATTTCATTGCAAACTACGCATAATAGCTTACTATTTTCGTTATTATGTTTATTATTCTCTATATATTTAGAACCTCTGTTTAGTTGCTGTCCTCCTCCCCATAAATCTAACTGGTTCATACCAATAATAATTCTATTGGTTGATTTTTCCAGAATATACCAGTCTGGTATTTCAGTTGTAAAGTGACCTTCGCATTTTTTTTCAAAACAAATTTCAAATCGGTCTGTGTCTAATGCTAATTTTGTGATAAATTGCTTTACTATATTATTAAACTTATTTCCTCTTATAACTCCTTTTGTTCCTGCTGGTATTAGTTGTAATAAATATTCTTGTATTATTTTTTGTTTTGTTTCTTCATCAATATATTTCCCCAATACATCACTCAGTTTTTTTATTTCGTTTTTAACAGAATTACAATCTTTATATTCACACATTAATTTTGTGTCAGTTAATTCTTCCAAAGTTTCATAACAAATTTCTTGCTTTATTCTTGCGTTAATATCTTCCATAGATAATTCAGGTTCAATAATGAGTATAACTTTTTTGTCTGTCATCTTGTAATATTATAATACTTATATGTTTAGTTATTTCATTTCAATTTTTTTATTAATCAATTTTATGAAAAAATAAATTCTTCTTCATTATCCTAGATATACAACGCATATTATGGTTCCAGAATAGCATCAACTATGGGTGGCAGTAATTCTATTTCTGATTCAGGTGTTTCCGCAATAATTTCACTTCTAAAGAAAGGTTCATTATATATCCAATTCAATAATATTTTTTCTAATTTATAATGTGTAATATCATCATCTGAAATAATTTCAGCACTAATCTCTAGATAACTTGTATTATATAATAGTGATGGATAAGGAATCAAGCGATCTAATATGTCTAGAAACAAAGTGTCAAAATCAACATCTTCAAAATATTTTCGGTGTAACTCAAACATCGCCATCATCATCTTTGTTTTATTTACTGCGTTGGTAATTTTGTCTATTACTTGAATGACAACTGGCTTACCGCGGATCATACGAAATATTCCGCTTATGCTAAACCATTTGTTGTTTCCATTTGTTGTCATGTTTGGTATAATATAATAATTTTTATTTTTATTATATTATTTTATATCAATTTTATTTTTAATTGGCACAGCATGTGTAGGTTACGCCTGTTTGGGGCGACCCGATACAACCTGATGTTTGCCAGGTGCATACCCCATCAGGAAAATAATAGTTACTGGTGCCTAACTGTTGAGAGCACCAGTCACAGATCCAAGAACAGCCAGTTCCTGGTCCAACTGAAAAATGAATACAAGTTTGAGATTTAAGTGTTTTTTGGACCGCACAAAATTCCTCTTTTAACTCTGGGTGTTTAGAACCAGCAAGAGCAAAAGACGAGAACAACGCAAAGAGTAATGAAGTAAAAAATTTCATTGTTATATATTAGTATGATATTATTATTTTTTTATATTATAATATTATTATATAATATATGGCACAACATACAAAATATGAAGTAGGCGATACTATACAGTTCATCAATGCTAATGAGAAACCTCCTAATAATTTGGGTAAAATTGTAGAAATAGAAACAAATCTTCAAGGTATTCCGACTCATTATATAATTATATTTACACATTCTAAAGTGTATCCCGAGAACAGAACTCGAAACAGATTTCCTATTGTTGATATAGATCAGCAAACAGAATTAGTAACCGAATTACCCGCTGGGGCTGATTGTCCTGCGGGGGGACCCTCAGCAAAAGAACTACTAAGAAGAAGAGGAGGAAAATCTGGAAAAACAAGAAAAACAAGAAAATTAAGAAAAACGCGAAGGAATAAAAGAAAAAGAAGAATATAAAAATACAAATTAAAATTGATTTTATTTTTATTTATAAAATACATCAATACACAAAACAATATACAAGACACACAAAAATGGTGAAAATCTGCTCTGAAACTTATCCAAAACAAGGCGAAGAAAAATACAAAGAATATATTGAAATCTTTCCGTTCCCCTTAAGTTGTTTCCAAAAATATTCTATCGAAGCAATTGTAGAAGGACACCATACGCTGGTTTGTGTGCCCACGGGTTCGGGCAAAACCTTACCTGGTATTTTCGCGATTGACTATTTCACCAAGTTAGGCAAAAAAGTGATTTACACCAGTCCAATCAAGGCGCTTTCTAATCAAAAATACCACGAATTCACTGAAAAATTCCCAAAAGTAACGATTGGTCTGATTACAGGTGACATCAAACTCAATCCCGAGGCACAAGTATTGATCATGACCGCGGAGATATTGGAAAACACTTTATATATGAAAAAACAAAAATCAAGTGATGAGTCACTTTTATTATTCAACATGAATTTCGATACGGAACTCGGATGCGTCATTCATGACGAGGTCCATATGATTAACGACGCGGGCAGAGGTCATACCTGGGAAAACATGATCTTAATGATGCCGTTACATATCCAAATGGTGATGCTTTCAGCGACATTAGACGCGCCAGAAAAATTTGCTATGTGGGTGGAAAATCGTCATGCAGAAAGCGAAATTAAAAAACAAGTCTATTTATGTACATCCAACCATCGTATTGTTCCATTAACCCATTATTGTTTCATTACGACAAACCAAGGTATTTACAAGGCAATCAAAAAAGACGAAGTCTTGGAAAAAGAAATCAAAAAAACAGTGAATAAACTCCATGTCATACAAAGCGCCACCGGTGAATTCAACGATGCGACTTACCATCAAGTAAAGAAAATGCTGGACTTATTCCAACAAAAACAAGTATGGGTGAAACGCCAGCATGTCCTGAACGAGGTCTGTAAATATATGGTAGAAAACAATATGCTCCCAGCAGCATGCTTTATCATGTCCAGAAAACAAATAGAGGTCGCGTCCAAAGAGGTCACTGTGGTGTTACTGGAGGACGACTCCAAAGTACCATATACCGTGCGCCGTGAATGCGAACAATTGTTACGACAAAAATTACCGAATTACCAGGAATACTTGGAATTGCCAGAATACAACAACATGGTCGCCCTATTGGAAAAAGGTATTGCGATTCATCACAGTGGATGTATGCCTATCTTGCGAGAAATCGTAGAAATCTTATTCGAACGCGGGTATATCAAATTATTATTCTGTACGGAAACTTTCTCGGTCGGTTTAAATATGCCAATCAAAACCGTTTTATTCACGGATTTGACCAAGTATGACGGGACAAACAATCGGATGTTTTATTCTCATGAATATATGCAGACCGCCGGTCGCGCCGGTCGTCGTGGTATTGATACAGTTGGTCATGTGATTCACCTGAATAATTTATTCCGCAATGTCAATCTACCAGATTACCGAATCATGATGAATGGCAAACCGCAAACACTGGTAAGTAAATTCAAAACATCGTATAATTTGATGCTGAACCTGGTTGAAACCGGCGATCAAACGCTGTTACAATTCTGTCAAAGGTCAATGATTCAAGACGATATTGTTGGTGAGTTGAACGAATCCTATAAAAAAATCGCGAAATTAGAGGAAGAAGCGCAAAAAATGGAATGTCAAATGGAATACATGAAAACGCCAAGGGAAATCGTGGAGAAATATATTGACGCGCAGGAAAAAGTCAAGGTGAGCGCAAACAAGAAACGAAAAGAATGTGAAAAAGAAATTTTGGCAATAGAAGATAATTACAAGAGTATTCAAAACGACATGTTGGTTGTCAAAAAACTCAATCACAAACTCAAGGAAATCGAAAAAGAAAAACAAGGTTATGAAAATACGAGCGGATATTTGAAGAACAATGTCCATGTATTGGCGAAATTCCTTGAAAAAGAAGGATATTTAACAAAAGACGAATCCTGCGATGATGGTGTTGAAAATCTTAAAATGACTGATTTAGGACGCATAGCGTCACACTTGAGAGAGGTTCATTGTTTAATATTCGCGCGATTAATTCAAAATGGAACACTCAATGAATTATCATCATTACAGCTCATCAAATTATTCAGTTGTTTCACCAATATTAATGTGGACGAGTCGGTAAAAACAATACGTCCATATTCGGATGTAAAAACAATTCTTGAAAAAATAGAAGAGGATATGCTATATTATCAAGATTTTGAAACAAATTATCGGATCAATACAGGAGTTGATTATACGATACATTATGATATATTGAAAGCGGTTGAACACTGGGTAGACTGTAATTCAGCACAAGAATGTAAAACCATGCTTCAACATCTGGAAAATGAAAAGGGGATCTTTTTAGGAGAATTCATCAAGGCAATACTGAAAATAAACAACGTTTCAACTGAAATGGAAAAAATCGTGGAAAGTATTGGAAATCTGGAACTCCTTCAAAAATTAAAACAAATACCCGAAATGATATTGAAATTTGTTGCTACCACACAATCATTATACGTATAAAAGGTTTAAAGATAATATGAGGTAATACTATATTATTATATATGAGGATCACCAAGCATATAACCTTTTTTAATTCGCCTAAGCTAAGATACCGTTACAATCATATTAATCGTATTATTAAAGAAGTTTGTAGCTATCCATATGAAACAGATATTTTTATACACACGAATGAAGATGTAAAACCACATTATTTAAAAAAAAACACTAATGGTAAACTTCAGGTAATTGTTCATGATTTCACGAATGGTAATCCTCTTTATTTAACTTGGTCTTGTAGGTCTTTTTTAAAAGAACAAAAGAATGATTACGATATTTTTATCTATACTGAGGATGATATGTTGATTCCGGTGTCAGCATTGAAATACTGGTTGAAACATAAGGATGACTTGATAAAACATCGTTTCAATTTAGGATTTTTAAGAATTGAAACTGACGTAGATGGAAACGAATACATGGTTGATATTATTCGTAAATTAGATTCTAACAATACAGTTGTTATAAACGGGCAAAACTATGTAACGAATCATGTGAATACCTTTGTTGCGTCTTGGATTTATGACAAGAAAGAATTTGATGTTTTTTTAAATTCTCCATATTACAATGGAAATGGAAATATTCCAAATTATGATATACAGGCGGCAAGTGGTATTGGACTTCATGGAGATGGAATGACTAGATACAAAAAAACAATCATCCCATTTGACATAGATACAAAACAATTGGACCCTGGTTGTAAAATATATCATCTTGATAATGTTTATTTGTACAAACACGACGAGTGTCAATCAAGCACAATTTTATTCAAAGACGCAGTAATTTAGAAAATGCGTTAAACTAAATATATTATATTACAAAAGTAATATATTATATGAAAATTACAAAACATATGACGTTTTTCAATACCATAAAATTGAGATATAGGTTCAACTATATCAATCGTATTATTAAAGAAATATGTAACTATCCATATGAAACAGATTTGTATATACACACGAATGAAATGTTTAGCCGAAAATTTTTAATAGAAAATACGAATGGTAAAATAGAAATTATTGTTCATGATTTTTCAAATGGCAATCCTTATTATTTAGCCTGGTCGTGCAGGTGTTTGTTACATCAACAAAAGGATGATTACGATATATTTATGTACATTGAGGATGATATGTTGATACCACGTGAATCATTACAATATTGGTTTGATCATAAGGATAGTGTTCTTAAAGACAATTATAATTTAGGTTTTGTAAGAATTGAAACAGATGTTTATGGTAATGAATATTTGGGTGATTTAGATGGAAAATTGAATCATCAAAATACTGTTATTATAGGTGGTAAATCATATGTAGTTAATAATGTAAATACGTATTGTGCTTCTTGGATATATGATAAATCAGAGTTTCGCCTTTTTTTGGCTTCGCGTTATTATCATGGTAATACTAATATACCAAAAATCTACGGAATACGCACAGGTAGTGCGATTGGTATGCACGGATTTGGTATGGATGTATATAAAAACACAATTATTCCATACGATATTGAAAGCAAACAATTAGACCCTGGATGTAAAATATACCATTTAGATAATGTTTTAATGTATCGTAATGAAAATTGTGGGTCATCTACGATTCAATTCAAGGACGCATTAGAATAATTACGGTAGAATAATATTTTTACAAAAAAATACTATTTTTATTAAGTTTTTCCGAAGAATCTGGATTCTAAAAATTGTAATTTTCAATCAAAAGTAAATGGAAAAAGTAAAAATGGACATTTTTGGTATGTCCATTTTTGAAAATCCCAGGGATTCATGTTAAAAACGCTGTTTTTTAGGGTGTTTTACAGCATAAAGCTCTCGTGGAATTTCCGAGTAATTTTCCCCGAGAGCATAATTTTGTGAGCATAATTTTTAGATTGTATGAAAAACAAGTTTAAAGATTTATATATTTTTGTATATTAAGCAACAAATGGCAACATTTAGCAACAAAAACGCGTCAACAAACGCGCAAAACGCGCAAGAAATTATTTGTAACATTTGTGATTACAAATGCTATAGAAATTTTGACATGAAACGACATTGTAACACCAACAAACATAAAATCAACAAAATGGCAACAGACGACGCTAAAAACGCGAAATTTAGTTGTGAATATTGTGAAAAAAAATTCAATGATCGTTCTGGTTTATGGAGACACAAAAAGAAGTGTGAAACAATAAAACCCGACAACGTAACAATAAGTGTAGAAGAACCCACATCAAATATTCAACCAAACGAGCCTGAATTTGACAGCAATATGATACTAGAACTATTAAAACAAAATCAGGAATTCAAAGACCTTATTGTTGAGCAAAACAAGAAAATATTAGAATTAGTTTCAAGCGTAAATATTACCAATAATAATAATATCACAAATAATAACAATAATACTACAAATAACAAATTCAACTTGAATGTATTCTTGAACGAGACCTGTAAAGACGCGCTGAATCTAAGTGATTTCTTGGAATCGCTTATTCTAACCCTAACCGACTTTGAAAATTTCGGACCCCTTGGGTATTGCGGAGGGATTAGTAATATTTTAGTGAATGGATTAAACAAGCTTGATATCAGCAAACGCCCGATTCACTGTAGCGATTTAAAGAGGGAGGTGATTCACATTAAAAACAATGATACCTGGCATAAAGACGATGATAAACAGCAAATGATAAAAGCCATCAAGGCGATTGAACACAAGAATGTCAAGCAAATGACTCTTTGGGCAAAAGCCAACCCAGAATACAAAGATCCGAATCACAAAAAGAGTGACCTGTATACCAAGTTGATTGACCAGAGTTTGTGCGATACCGATAAAGAAAAAGCACTCAAAAACTACAACAAAATTATCCGCACTGTCGCAAAGGAAATCCTGGTGGACAAATAATTATTCAAAATAGTTAGATTTTTGAATAATTTTCCGAAGAAGTTGGATTCTAAAAATTCTAATTTTCAAACAAAAGTAATTGGAAAAACAAAAAATGGACATTTTTGGTATGTCCATTTTTGAAAATCCCAGGGATTCATGTTAAAAACGCTGTTTTTTAGGTCATTTTACAGCATAAAGCTCTCCTGGACGTTTCATGAAAAAATCTACGAGAGCATAATTTTGTGAGCATAAATTTTAGATTTTTTAAAAAAAGGGTTTAAACTTTTTTCTTTTTATAGAATATGGAAACTTTAGGAAACGAAATAGGAGCAAAAATGAGCAAAAACGAGCATGGTATTTTTTACTGTAATTTATGTGATTATAAATGCTCTAAAAAATTCAATATGACGCGCCATTTATTAACATCAAAACATCTTATGGAAATAAATGGAAACGTTTTGGAACACAAAACGAGCAAAAACGAGCAAATGCTAAAATATACATGTAAATGTGGCAAGAAATATAAAAATAACAGTGGATTATGGAAACATCATCAGAAATGTATAATTATCATAAATGACAAAACTGATAATAATGAGGTAAATGAATGTGATTATTATGATGTCAATGAAGATATACACGAAGAAAAAAATTCAACACATGAAAGCCCTCAAATGGAGATGTTAATTAATTTATTCCAAGAACAACTTAAAGAAAACAAGGAACTGAAGGAACTCATTATTGAACAGCAAAAAAAGATTTTAGAATTGGGTCCGGGAACTACAAACAATATTACAAACAATAATACTATGAATAACAAGTTTAATTTGAATGTATTTTTGAATGAGACCTGTAAAGACGCGCTGAATCTAAGTGATTTCTTGGAATCGCTTATTCTAACCCTAACCGATTTTGAAAATTTCGGTCCCCTCGGGTATTGCGGAGGGATTAGTAATATTTTAGTCAATGGATTAAACAAGCTTGATATCAGCAAACGCCCGATTCATTGTAGCGATCTAAAACGCGAGGTCATTCACATTAAAAACAACGATACCTGGCATAAAGACGATGATAAACAGCAAATGATAAAAGCCATCAAGGCGATTGAACACAAGAATGTTAAGCAAATGACTCTTTGGGCAAAAGCCAACCCAGAATACAAGGACCCGAATCACAAAAAGAGTGACCTGTATACCAAGCTGATTGATAATAGCTTGTGTGAAACCGATAAAGAAAAAGCACTTAAAAATTACAACAAAATTATCCGCACTGTAGCCAAGGAAATCCTGGTAGATAAAAATTGAAATTACATTTATCACAAGAAAAATGTAATTTGAGTCGTGTTTATCATTTCCCTCCAAAAAAATTCTTTGATGGATTATCAGTATGGAGTATTACTATATTTGTGACCGTACCTTAATTCAATTGGTATTTCATTCAATTCTCTCTGTGCCTGTTGTTGTTGATAGTAATAAGATGATGGTGGATATGGTTGAGCATGTGAATATGATGATGGCGGATATGGTGGAGCATGTGAATATGATGATGGTGGATATGGAGGAACATAAGAATATGACGACGAATGCGGATATTGGCTTCTATAAGTTGTGTGATAGTATGGGTTTTCCATTTGTTGTCGCGACCATTCCATTTCTTTATTATATCGGTCAAATTCCTCAAATTCTCTTATTTTTTTGTCAAATTCATCGCGTTTTTGCTGTACTTCCTGTTCACGTTTTATTCTTTTTTGTTCCTCCCTTATTCTTCGGTGTTCTTCATCTTTTCGTCGTTTTTCTTCCGCTAATTTTTCATTTATTTTTTGTTGTTTCAAATTTTCAACGCGTTGTCTTTCCTCTTGTTCTTTTAACTGTTTCAATAAAAAATGACGTTTCTTTTGTATTGTATCTAAAAACGACTTGTCTATTTTAGAATTGCTTGTTTTTTTGAATTCATTTTCCAATAATGCGACAAGTTCGCTTTTTTCTAAAGCATTTTTTGTATCTACATTCAAAAAATGTAAAATAGCTTTTAATTCTTTAGGTGACATATCCGCTGGTTTTTTACGAATAGTTTCAGTGCTTATGGTTATAACGGTATTTTCAGGGTCGATTTCTTTTATCGCCACCATTTTTTCTAAAATAGTCATAATGTTTTGTTGATTTTCTAAATCATACAATTTTTCAAAAGGATTCTTGTTTTTTGGTTTTGACGAGGTGATTCCCCTTGCTTTATCACTATGTTTTCGATAAGTGTGTCTTTTTCCCCTTTTAGATTTATTCATTTTTGTTCTTCGGTTGTTTTTCTTCAGTTTCACACTGTATTTTTTCATAATGAAAACTCTTATATATTAAATAGAAAAAAAACAAAAAACAAGTGTCTCTTTTTTTGTTTTTCTTTTTTTGTGTTTTTAGTCAAACGCATGATTTGTTTCTTTGTTAATAGTTTCCTTGATTTCACTATTTGGAACTGATAGCTCATGAATAACAGTGCGACACATGAAACAAACCAGATCTTTATTTTGTTTGGTATTATTTACAATTTGAACCATACAATTACAGCAACAGTGATGCTTACAATTCGTCGTGACACAATTTGTATCTTGGTCTAATTCTGTAAAACAAATGGGGCATTCTTGTGTTTCATTTTCGTCGATTGACTCTACCACAGTCATTTTCGCAGGAGTACGCACTGAATGATTATCACTCGTAAAATCGTTTAATGAAAACGGATAAAATGACGGATTAAATACAATGTTTTCAAAATATCTATCAGATTCAACGTGTTCATCCACATAATAGGCAATTTGATTTGACAACATGATACGAATTCTTTCAAAATTCAATAAATGACGACCACTGTTTTCAATGACATTATTTAATACGACATTACCATAACGTTCTCGGAAACTTGCCGACGTCATTTGTTCAACATGAGTGTAATATATATCTTGTATTAATCGCGGATGGGATAATTGATTATTTACCAATTGAGCCATTGCGTAATCAACATAAAATTCATGTAATAGTCTGAATAGGTCTTGGCTAGGAAACATCATATCTTCTATTTCGGTTAAATCAATACCATTCACACGACATAATATTTTTTTTTCAGGAATGGTTAGATGATTCAACCAACGACAATGAATCATTTCGTCATAATTTTCGGGATCAATTGGATTTAATTTATGATACTCTATATTGTAGTTGACACTTTTCAAGTAACGAATATTTACTAAATAAATAAACATTGCACAACGCTGTAATAAATCAATATGTCCGTGTTGGCAATTCGCTGTCATATGCCCATGTTCTCCACAAAACCCACATGGTCTTTGGGTGACATTCATATGTGCCGTTTCATCGCGCATAAATAAATCCACCATTGATGGCGAGCGATTAATTTCAAAATCTACGATTTCAGTTTCTGACATTTTGTGCGGGGGATTCTTTAAGTTGTTTTAGTATTATAATTAATTGTGAGAATTATAATATAAAGTAATTCAATTTTTTTTTGACGGTTGAATTTTTATTGTGACCTCTAAATTTATATATTTATAATATAATGTGAATTTGGTAATGCTATTAATGGAACACCATATATCATACTTGTCCAATAAACAAAATTAGACGTCCAACCATATACAGAATATGATGAAATTGATTTCGCATTTTTTATTAGAAAAAAATCAATCATAATATCAATAAAATTCTCATCCGTTTTCTTGTTATTATCAACCATGAATGAATTGGAATGAACTGGTTTGTTTAAAAAAACCTTGATATCACTTTTGATACTAGCGATTTTTTCCTTGAATTCAAGTGAGTCTGATATTAACACTGAATTTTCTTTTTTATAATTCAATAAATGATTTACACAAAACCCAATATTTTTTATACGTTCACCGTCATTCATGACATTGTCACCTAAACGATAATGAAATAAATGATAATCATTACCTAGTTTTTCACATCGTTCATTGAAATATCTTTCAAATTCTGGAGTAAATGTAAATACCTCTCGCATGAAATTAATCATATCTTGTTTTTTTTCTTCATCGTCAAATAAATGTAATACTGGATAATGATTTGTATTAAATGCTATAATATTATAACCTTTATCAAATTCATTTTGAATAATATCTTTGATATGCATTAAATTATTTTGTTCATTGCCATATAATTTAAAAATAGTATAATGATCATACATGATTGGACAGTGATCTTTAAAAAATTTACCGGCAAAATATCCCTTCATATCAACTAATAATTTAAAACCCATAATTTGTTGGATTTGTTTTATTGAAATCAACCCTCTAACCATATCACCGAACCCGTTTTTATGTGTATGTTCAGCATTATATTCACAGAATTTATATACTAATACCACCATATAATAATAGTAAAAAAGATGTTTTTATATTATTTACAACGTATTTACACTAGATTTTAGATATTAGATAATTAGTTGTAAACGAATCTTTTTTTTGAATTTTTCTTCATCATTGAATAAATACAGCTTATAATTTCGGGAACAATATAATAAATCATCATCATTGCTAAAAATTCGGCTCGTTATATTCATGTCAGGTAAATATATTAAATATTCATATTTGTACTCGCTATTTTCATATGTAATCTCTTTTTTGGAAAACGCGTATCCTTTATGTATTTGAACCATTAGTTCTGGTTTTGTATCACACACATAAAGTAAATTACAATCCGCATGAATTTTTTTGATTGATTTCGTGTCTTTATTAATATCGTCTATTTTTAAGCACCAGTTTTCATAAAATGTATATGCCTCGGGCGACAGTTGTAATAATCCCATATTTTGTTGTATTTGTATCATATTGAGTAAATCAACCAGTCTTCTTATAGGCGACGTTATATGAACATAGGCATCCATATTCATCATTTCGTGTGCGATGATGTCCGAGGAATCCCCAGAATTCTTAATATCGACATATTTTCCCGAATAACTTTTTATCATTGTGATGGTATTCAATACACCAGCTGGTAGAGAAGGTATTTTTTCGTCATCCATGGTTCTTTTACTCACTGCACGAAATATTCCATTTTTTTTGCCCAATAATTCCTTGGCACAATGATAGTTCATAAATATCATCAAATATTGTACCAAATCATGGCTGTCGCCAATGTTTTCCATATAGGCATACTTTTTGGTCTTTGACAACCCATCCTTTACCAGACCATACAACAATTTGTAATTTTCGTCCTTCAATAATCCTGCCTCCTCATAAATATAATTTTTATACAAACGCACTTTGGTGTTCAAATATTTGATATCGCAAATTTCAAAGGTGGTATTTGATATATATACATCCATGGTAAAGGCATATCGCGTATATTTTGACAATAAACTGCACAAATTATCCGATAATATGCTTGGCAACATGGTTCTTTTTTTATCAGGTAAATAAATGGTTGAAACTCGGTTTGTCAAGTGCTCCCATAAATTCAACACATCTAACCAAATAGTGACATTAGAAATATAAATACTTACCATTGTAATATCGTCGCCCACCTGGCGCACACTAAAGGCATCGTCAAAATCAACACTACCATCCGGATCAATGGAAAACACTTGCCATTTTGTTCGATCCACGATACCAGGATATTTACGGTCAATCAAATCATAAATCGCTGCGTCTCCACCACCTATCTCCTTCAAAGTGTCCATCGTTTTTTTTGTTACTTTTTGTAAACTTGCGTTCACATTTTTACAATATAATTGGTATTCATAGAAATTCACCAATTCGTCAATCGGTCCAATGACTTGATGAATCAGCCCCAACGGATGCTTTTGGGTCCATTCACTGAAACAAAAGGTCACATAAATATTGATAAATACTTTGGAGAATCCCATCTTTTTCATTTCATAGGGAACCAAGAACGCCGGTATTTTGGGGTCATCTGGAATACACTTGTACAACAATTTGCCATTCGTATGACGACCATAGGTCTTGTTATGTTTCAATACCAGCACACCTGGAATGACCATTTTTTTCACATGCGATTCAACAATTTCAACCACATTTTTATTCAAAATAAAGACATCACCATGAAACATTTTGTTTTCCACGGGAGATACTGTTCCGATTGTATCGGTAGATAAATTACCCCCGTTTTTCGTATAGATGGACCATTCCAAATATTGACGATCTTTGATTTGGATTTCATATAATGTCATTTCTATTTTGATATTAGATTTTAATACTTTTATAAATGATATTATAGATGATTTTATAAATCAATTTTATTTTCACTTGGCGTTTCTACAGATTTGTCAGTTGTTGGTTCTTTTTCCACCGATTTAGATTCCGTTTTTTCAGACAATTTATGGATATCTACTTTCTTAATGGTTTCTACTTTAGTGTTTTGATTTTGTAACCCGTGCATAATAATATAGGGACTGATTGCTAAATTATTCATATAAGTACGGTAATGAAAACAAGAAACACTTGTATCCTTATTGAATTTAATAGAATACCACCAGTATGCTGGTATATGAATGACTTTTCCTTTTTCAATAAATACATCCAAACATTTCATCTTGTCAAAATCCGCCATATATTTCGCCTGGACCTTCCAAGGATTCACGGGTGTCCTAAATTCAAAATTCGTATAATCATAAACAGGATATAAATATTTTGAACTTGATGGAGGTGCCAATTTAATATGAACACTCCCCTGTGTCACCAGGAAAAAATTACGATAGTTGATTTCATAGCGAAACGGAGTTGTAGTGTTTTCCGATGCCATCATGATATCGTAATTATAATTTGACAACATCGGAGGTCTCAAAAATTGGTCGTTATATTGTAGATTTTTCACTACACCTGTTTCTTGTAAAAATTCACCGTTGTTTTCAGAAAAATAACTGGATGTTTTGTCTTCATTCAATAATTTTGCGACGGAATGTAATGCTAAAGGCATGTATATTTCACTGTTGTAGTCCACGTCATTTATATTACGGACCTTCATTTCAAAAGCGTGATAATGATTCAACAAAAAATCTTTATTCGTCGTTTCAATCATTTTTTCGCTTTCTTCAAAATAAAAAATGACTGGTTGCCTGATATCACATATTTCTTCTAATTTATCTTTTGATGGATCATCTATTTCATATATTTCTAAATCATTACTGGTTTTTAAATGAAATTGGACGTGTAAATATACGAATAAAACAATACAAAATATAAAAAATGCGAAAAGTATTTTCATTTATACTAATAAAAAAAAATATTTATATATTGATTTTTTTACTTATTGTTTATGATAAAAAATCTAATCATCGCTTTTTGGCGCTAAATAAAAAACACAATGACTATCCTCACCTAAATCATATTTGATTTTCATGGGGAAATTATTCCCAAAAGAAAACCCGATTTCACTAGATAACTTCGTATGAATACACATTTTTTGTAAATAAGTCAATCCAAAAAATAAATTCAATTCATCGTCATCTTCGGTAATGGAATATTCACTCAAATCATCTACTGAAATATTTACTTTCATTTCACCATTCAATCCATTCGATATTAATGTTACGTTTTCCTCATTACATTTAATATTCATAATATCTCCAAAACTCGTAAGCTGGGTCATGATTTCATTTATTTTTTTGGAACTGATACTAAATTCCGCCTGATAATCCACCTCTGGGATTTCAAAATAATCACTTTCAATATCCAATAAAGTAAGATTGAATATTTTGTCAAACTCACCCTTTTTATTCTTATCGTGAATCCATTGTATTTGAATATGTTCCGGGTCATTTTCATATTCCAAAACCAACACATGGTTTTCAGAACACATTGACATGACAGTGAAAAATATATTAGTGTCTATACATATACATTCAGTGTCACCTTCATTTTTCTCATAACTGGTAAACCAAGCACTCATAATTTTAATATCAAACAAACAAATATGCGATTTATCCATACCTTGAATATACATATGGTCTTCTTTAAAGGCGATTCTTAACGCATTGGTGCTGTTTTTAATCAGTTGAAATAACGATACGAATAATTCTTTTTTGTGCTTTTCTTCAATGGTGACTTTCATTTCAAAATATTATAATAAATATATAATAGTATATTGATATATATTTATACCCTTTCTTTATTTATTATATGATTCTTCGCAATACAATAAAAATTTAATAACAATATCATAATAATATCATAATAACAACATGGCAATACTATGCGGATCTAAAGCAATGGATACATTACCATCATCAACAAAATCCCATGGTATTTCACCCGACTCCCAATCACCTTCTTCACATTCGCGTGTTATTTTGGGAAATATAGTTATTTTTGGAGTGATTTGTTGCGGTCTCAATAATGCGTCAATTATTTTTTTCAATTTAATAGACCCACATGTTTCATTGTTATTATTATTATTTGAACATGGCTCGTCCCCGTTTGAACAAGAATCAATACCACTTTTTATTTTTTGGTTTTTACAAAAATGAAAATTCCTTAATGGTTGTCTTGTCAATAAAAATGTAGTGAATAAAAGAAATACAAAATTCATTTCTTAAATATTTGTATATAATATATAAATAAATAATCTTTATATCCTAATCCTAATCTAAATCAACAATTTTTATTTTTTGTAATGTCGCCTTATCAATAAAAACAGAGAGAATACTAAATAACTTTGAAAAAATAAAGGGTGCGTTATATACAAAACATTTATCTAATTTATTGGGAAAAGTTTCCTTCATAATCAGTGATATATTTTTTATAAACAAATAATACTTGTCAATATCCATCATCGTCAAATGATTTGAATTGATATGAAGAATAAATTTTTTATGATAACACAGTGTTTCTTTAAATACATTCATTATATATTCAATCAAAGATTCATTGGTATACACACCATTTTTCATGATCCATTTCAAATAAGAATAATTAATCACAATATGATTTTCTTTGTAAACAAAACATGTCTTTTTCAAAAAATCCTCGTAATCATTCATTCTATTATGTAATAGCGTTGATTTTATATTTTTATAATCATTTTTTGAAAAATATTGAATCAATTCTTTTTGTTCATTTATATTGACACTATTTTCCAATTCCATGAATTATATAAATACTCTTACTAAATATTTATATAATTTTTATTATAATTTTTATTTTACACGTTTTCTTATTCAGAACACCTATTCATAAATAAATAATCATAACCCCTCACGTCTAGACCTGGACCTAAAAACTTGTAATTATTATTATGTAAATGGTTTAATACATCTTGCCTACTTTCTCCTAAATGAAGATGTTCAAATGATAAATATTTTAATTTTATTTTATCAAAATTCATTTCTAATATTATTTCAGCATCAATGCCTTCTATGTCTAATGCTAAAAGCTCAATTTCTTCATTAGTTACTTCATTAATTAAATTTTCCAACTTTCTAACTGGAATAATAAATTTTTCTAATTCACAATTTTCACCATAATGTTTTTGTATATGATTCTTTTTAATTGACGCAACTTCATAATCAGGACCATCTTTCGGGCAATAATAAAAATCTATTGTATCATCTTGATATGATTTTGGAACAATTGCTATTTCATATATTATACTTTCCGGATAATCTTTCCAACATTCTTTTAATAAAGGAATAACTAATGGATTTGGTTCAACTAAAATAATTTTTTTTATACGTTCTTTTGGTAATTTTTTTATTAATTCAGTAAATCCATCTCTACCATTTGTGGATTTAGATAAATCTCCAGCACATGCTCCTATTTGAATAAAAATACCACTCCCATTTGTATTATCATATAATTTCATTTAATATATATATACAAGACTATTTAAATGATTTACACCCTTGAAGATTTAAAATGGCACGCTTAATGCCAAAATTTACAATAAAATTACAACATTGATGAGGCTCCTTCTTCCTCATTCATGAGTTCTTGTTTAACCAATTCTTTCAAATTAGTAGTTTGAATTGTATCTTTCACTTCATCAATCATTTCAACACCATCATCTTGAACATCAATATCTGCGTCATGTTCATTCTCACTATCTAAAATGCGAATTCCACTGTCCATATTCATATTAAATCCAGAATTATGTAAGGACATCATAAAAGCGTTGTTTAATGCTGATGCTGGTTTGTCCTCTACATCAAATACAATATCCGCCAACTTTTGATTCGTCTCCATAGTAAAACTTTGTAATTTCAATAGTAAATCCTTCAAAGATGACAATTCGCTCTTTACATATTGAATACTTTCTTCCATTGGCTTTAATTTTTCTTCAGCTACATCATTTACAATGGTTGTTTCTACTGGTGTCGTTGTAGTTGTAACAACAGGCATTTGTTGTTGTTTTTCAATCAACATTTTTTGATTCTTTTCCAATACACTTAAACGCTGTTCTACTTGGGCGTTACCTGGCGCACCCAAATTTCGCCCCTTTTCTAACGCCTCTAATCTAGATACAATACTGTTGAATACTTGTTCATCTACCATTCGCATATTTTCGTCGTAATTCATTTGACGATTTCCACTACTTGATGACACCGCATTTGGGTCATAATTAGATACAATGTTTTCAACACGTCCTAAACGTAACGTAATCAAGGCAATCGCATCCGAAATGGATAACTTGGGATTCATCGGAGGCTGTGGTGCTTCTTGTTGTTGTTGAACGAATCTTGTTTTTGAGCCGCTACTACTATAGGATGATTGTTGTTGTGTCTGTTGTGTATCACTGGCTCGTCGTTGTCTCGCCGCAGCATTTGCTCTACTTGAACTCATATGATATAGTTTATATATTTTTTTGTTTTTAACTCGTTTATTGAATATATATATTATGCGATCATATTGAATTTTATCGCTTCGTGATGTTGATAATTTTGAAGCTCAAAATCTTCCAAAGTGTAATCATTTATATTTTCCCGTAGTTGCCGAATAGAAACCGTGGGAAAAGGATAAGGTTTCCTGGTAATTTGTTGTCGTAAACCATCTATATGTTCCTCATAAATATGACAGTTTCCCTTGAAATATACAAATTCATGCGCCTCGAGTCCGCAATGTTTAGCGAGCAAATGAGTGAGAAAACTATACGAAGCAATATTAAAACTCGTTCCTAGCGCCTCATCATTACTGCGCTGGTATAACGCACAAGACAACTTGTTGCCCCCATGGACATTAAACTGGCACAAAATATGACACGGTGGTAATGCCATTTCGTCCAACTGGCAGGGATTCCATGCGGTCATTATCAGACGTCGCGAGTTGCGTTTCACAGGATCTTTCAGTTGATCTATGATGTATTGTAATTGATCAATGCCATGACCAGAATAATCCGTGTCGCAGTCCCTATATGCGGCATTAAAGTGACGCCATTGGAATCCATAAATCGGACCGAGGTCACCCTCTTCTCTCTCTGTCAATCCACGGTCATCTAAAAAATTCCTGGTTGAATTCGCATCCCAAATGTGGACACCTTGCGCATTCAAAACATGATTACTGGTATTGCCACTGATAAACCATAATAATTCCTTTAAACAAGTTTTCCAGGCTAATTTTTTAGTGGTTAAAATAGGTATTTTTCCATCTTGAAGAGAGAAACGCATACAACTCCCAAAAATAGATTTCGTTGTTCCATTACGCCCTACCTCGGTCGTGCCATGTTCAAGTATTTGTTGAATTAAATCCAAATATTGGGTTTCTTCCTTATTTTCATTTAGCGGATTTTCTCTCGTCGTCATTTAAAATAATTAAGAAAATACTTTTAAATATTAAGTCATAAATATTCATTTTATATTTTATATTTTATTTTTATTTCTTATTATAAAATATGGAAAGTTTAGATGAAACAGGAAAAACCATATCTTCAAAAATGGGGTTTTTTAAATATGTATTCAACTTTGATGAAGATTCCAAGAATGACATTATGAATATAATTCAATACGCATTATTAGCAGTGATTCCAGTGGTTGTATTAAACAAAACTATGCAAAAATTTGTCCCAGAAGCTGACGAAGAAAAAGGAAGTTTTGAAATTTTAGCAGAAGTGGTAATTCAAATTATTTTCATGTTTTTGGGTTTATTAATTATTCACCGAATCATTTGCTACATCCCAAGATACAGTGGAACCAAATACCCTGATTTCAATATCAACTGTATTATTCTTTCTGTTTTAGTCATTGTTTTGAGTTTACAAACCAAGTTGGGAGAGAAAGTAAGTATTTTAGTTGATCGGGTCAGTGAATTATGGGAAGGCAAAAAGGATGACGATACGAAGAATGGTAAAGGAAAGAAAAACGGAGTAAAAGTCTCTCAACCAATATCACAAGGACAAAGCGCCATGACTCAATCCTTGTATGCGGGTAGCACAAATATGGGTGCCTCAAGTGATGGAACATCTATCAGTAGCTTACCAACGATGCCAACCGCACAACAACAACAATTACCAGATTACAATGCCATGCATCGCAGTGAATTCAACCCAATGCCTGGCGCTGCGACTCCTGGAATGGACAACGGTGGAATGATTCTTGCCGCCAATGAGGTGTTAGGTGGTAGTGCTTTTGGTGCCAATTTTTAAATCGTATATTTGTCAAATTTTATATAATATAATTCATAAAAAATTATATAAAATTATATTTATTTAGTATATTATTATATATGACAACGGCATATACTGATGTTTTAACCACTGAAGAAATCGCAGTTATTACTTCACTTGAATCAGTCATTAGTGCCGAAGAAGAAATATTACATACGCAGGCATCAAGTGTAAAATTTACAGCTGTATTACCAGATTTCATCAAAGATATTTTAAAAACCAAACTTGCTCTTGATTTGTTTAGTATTACAGATGTTCCAATGAGATTTATTAAGGGAGATAGTAGTCCGCACGTAGATCAAGGTCAATCTGCTTTTGAAAACACTTATATTATCTACTTAACAGATAGTGACGGCGAATTTATCATCGGGAATGAAACCTTTGAAATCAAAAAAGGTAACGCGTATGTATTCTCCGAAGGATTGTCACATGAAACTAGGGGAACCAATGACACAGTGCGTTTAGCAATCGGACCCATGAGTGAATCGGGTTTTCCTGTTGGCGCTGCGGGTATATATTATTATTTAACATATGACGACGCAATCAATATTACCAATCAGTATTTTTATAGTAGTCTTTATACGATTGAATCATTCCCAGGAACACCATACAATACATGGAAAATTGCTCCAAACAGCGATGGAACATCATCGCAAACAACCGTTTACAAACCAGGAGATATATTGAATAATGATGGAAACTATTATTTATACTATTCCGTCCCTTGTTTTTTAGAAGGCAGTACCATTCTTTGTTTGGTAGATAATGAAGAAAAATATGTCCCTATCCAGGATATGCGAAAGGGAACACTGGTAAAGACTTCTCAAAATGGATACAAAAAAGTAGAATTAATTGGGAGAAAACAATTTATCAATTCGGGATCAAGTATGCGAGGAGAACAGCAATTGTATGTGTGTTCAAAAGAAAAATACCCCGAATTGACCGAAGATTTGGTATTAACTGGCGACCATTCTATTTTAGTCAGTTCCATTAATGATGAACAACGAAAGCGAATGACAGAAATATTAGGCGAAATCTTTGTTACCGAAAATAAATACCGTTTGTTAGCCTTTTTGGACGACCGTGCCGAACCATGGAGTTCTATGGGAGAACATACCATATGGCATTTTGCTTTAGAAAGTGATAATATTTATGTGAATTTTGGCGTTTACGCAAATGGTGGGTTACTGGTGGAATCCTCGCCGATCCGTTTTATTCGCGACAAGGCATGTATGGAATTGATTGAGTAATATAATGGGGATATAAATATATTCATAAGATAGTATAAACATATAATATACATATATTATATATTTTACTTGATAAAATGGACATTGACAAATTATTAAAAGCACTCGACAATGAAGACAATTCCAAATTATTGAATTTGACCAATAAAAAATTAAAAGAAATGAAATTGGAAATATTGAAGGAATTAGATTTGACACGCAATGAACTCATTGAATACATGACCAAACTGAAAGATTATCAATACATAGACGAAATAAATGAAATACGATACGGTAGATTTATTCGCTGGATACCACTGAAAGACCCGGAAAATATACATTTAGCAACCGGTGGCGTCGTTTGTGAAATAAAAGTGCTTGACACAGGTGTTTCCATTATTTGTAAAAATTTCGCAAAAAAACATTACCATTTGATATTTGACGAATGCCTGATATTTCAAAAATTGTCAGACCAGGAACAAGTATTATTGTCCGCTTTGGATCATTTGGATTCCACAAGTGAACATACGTAAAATAATTATCGAAAGTGTATATATACATATAGATGACTACAAAGATAAATTTATGTAAATACAAGAACATGTTTGGCGAACCTGGAACAGGCGCTCATTCGTATCGTTTTTGGAATATTGCCATCGTAGATGTAGTATTGACCATCTTGGCAGGTCTCATCCTATCTTGGATCACGGGTATGACCCGGGTTCATTCCATTATAACAATGTTTGTTTTAGGAATTATTGCCCATCGTTTGTTTTGTGTAAGAACTACTGTGGATAAATTATTATTTCCCAAAGGTTGAAAAATAAGAATTCAAAAAAAACAAATATACAAAAAAACGCTCCGTGTAGGGATCGAACCTACGACCTTTTGGTTTTACCGGAAGATTTTTATTAATCTCCAAACAGCCAAATGCTAAACTGCCACTGAGCTAACAGAGCACACGGGTTGTTCACCCGTAATATAAATCATTGGAAATTCTTTATATTGTTTTTTTGTAAAATTATTTTTCGTTTTGCGGGTTTTATTTGAATATACATGGATTCGCAGACAACCAGCGCCAGTCAAGTTTGTCGGCAAAATGTCTCGTTGTGTCATCATACATCATTTTTGCCAACAATTTACCCGCTTTTGGATTTTTACATAACCATCGCCAATCTATTTTGTCCGGGGTTTTTTCTAATAATTCAATCGCACACGGATTCGCCGACAAATAGGTCCAGTCTATTTTGTCTGGGTTCTTTTCTAATAACTCCAACGCTTTTGGGTTAGGGTTTTTACACAAGGATGCCCAAACAATTTTTTCCGGTTTTTCCTCTAATAATTCAACTGCTTTTGGATTCGCATTTTCGGATAACCAGCACAACGAATACGGGTCATTAATATATTTGATATCTTCTTGAATGATTTCCAACGCGGCATCACTTGTATTCTTGGTCAAATGCGCCAGAATGATTTGATTGTTTTCTTTTACAAAATCAGTCGCTGCCGGGTTTTCACACAATTCATGCCAGGCATATTCCTGTGGAGATTCTTCTTGGTACATATTATCTGGTTGATAAGGTTGGTCACCATATAGATTCTTTTTTTCATCTGGAGTATAATCATTGTCATCTTCATACGGGTCATAATCGTGTTCTTGTCTATAAAAGCAAAGATTTACTGGGTTTTCCTTTAAAAACGCAATCGCATCTGGATTTGTATTTTTTGACAAATTTTGCCAATGTAATATACAATAAGGGTCTATTCTTTTGCCATTGTTGTATTTTTCCATATTCATTCGGTGTCGCTCTTTGATTAAACGAATTGCCTCTGGATGCGGGTTTAAACATATTTGTTGCCAATCAATCAACCCAGATGGATGATATTCGGTAATACCGTAATCATATACAAACAAATCAATCGCTACCGGATTTGCGCTTAGAACTTTCCAATCTACCATCGCTGGATTGCGCTTTAAATAATCGACTAATTTTGGGTTTGGATTCATTGCCAAACATTCTGGAACAATATTTTGTTTATCATTATTTATCCAACCAACGAATGACATATTTTATTTTTGTAACGAGTTTTTATAAGTGTGTTGAAATAAAATACTTATAAAAAGAAGAATCAATTTTTTTTCCTCCGGCGACGCGTAGTGCTTTTTTTTCGGCTTACTTGGCAGTCTCGGAAAAGACCAGGTATGAACTTGCCGAGCCTTATCATTTCCATCTCTGGTTTTTTAAGGGATTTTTTTATAGTGCGAATAAGTTTATTGCCACGATAATGTGATACTTTTTTGTGACCTTTGCCGTTTTTGATGGTAACATGACGAACCGTTTTTTTGCCGCCATGCTGATGTTTTTGGGTGGATGTATAATGGAATTTCTTTTGTTTTTTTTGACTGAGTTTTTTTCCGCCTAGACTCATGTCGCTATCACTATCACTGTCAGAAGAATCCTCATCATTAGAAGTTTCTTCATCGTCAATATTGTATATTGAAAAAAACCTATTTTTATATTCAAGTGGATTAGGCGTTGATTTATCTAACATTAAATACGCAGGAATAAATCTGGATTGGTTGGTAAGTGGAATATCATTATGACCAAAATTATCTTTAAATTCATAAATGACACCATGATTATCTGGATTTTGTAGATATTGTAATTGAGTTTTGTCAAATTTAGTATCATCGTCCATCACTTTATAGTACACAACATTTGGTTCTAATTGAGCAACTCCTATCACATGGACGCGTTTATCTTGTGGAAATGGTTTAACATATATACGTTCATATTCAGCATCCTGTTCCGGGATATTTTCATTTTCTTGTATAGGTGGGGGAGGTGGCGGAACATCAAAATCACCAAAGACGTCATCCACTATTTCATTTAATTGTGCCTGTGGAATATTATCCATACATTATACAAATAAAATATTTTTATAATATATGACTCCTTTTTTCGTCCATGTATTCCACATTTTGTTTGTCGGCGGTCTTTTCCTATATGTAGGCACCCAAAGGACATCTATTCCTGAATTCATGTATCGCATTTTATTCGCTCTTGGTCTAATCATCTTTTTATACCACGCATACCGCACATACTCTAAAGTATCCCAAGGCAAAAACCCATGGGTCAACTTGATTCATATGTTTATTGTCGCACCGGTTTTACTCGTGATTGGCACCTATGGCAAAACAACACCGCGTTATTTGTTTGAGATCTTGTTGATGCTGGGTATTTCCGCGGCGGGATATCATGCCTATTATATGTTTGTTTAAGGCGCATTGACCCATTTTTTAGTCACCGCCTTCACGACACTATTTAGCGCACCCTCGGTCCATCCTTGATTGATGGAAACCGCCTCACCAACGACCAACATGTTTTCCATTGGATGCTGAGCATCTCTTAAAAATTCGGCGCGATTTTTATAATCGCCCTTTAGGGGCTCGCAATAATGAGTACCGTATTTCCAATAAAAATCCTTAATGGCAATTAAATGTAACGTATGGGGTAATAAGCCAAGGGACGTTTCAACCAACCTGCTAAAAAATTCGCGATTTTCCGCGGTATTTTCCAAATGATCCTTCAAAAAAAGCGCTCCCTGATTGTCACAATAGGCAATCATATATATGCCCTTTTGGCGGTCAATCGGTATGATTTTGTAAAGAGGACCCGGAACAACCGTGTATCCTTTGATTACCGTATCAAGCGTGTACAGCGAATCCTTGGAAAAACGACCATACAATCTCAAAAAAGGTTGCGCGTGAATTTGTTGATAAACACTGCTCGTCTTATCAGCACCAGGAACAATTTCACGAATGCTATTAATAGTTGTGGCAACAATGACTTTTCCACAATGATATATTTTCCCATTTTCTGTATTTACGTTGAAACCGTTATTAAAACGCAATATCTTAACGACCTCACTAGACAAAACCAAATGGGTGTTTTTATTTTTCAAAACTCGTGCTGCAAGTGTATCTATCAACAATTTCCATGGAATATGAAGAGCAGTCCAACTCGCATAATTATCGTCAAACCCGTAATGATACAATGTATCACCTGCGTCTTCGTTTTCGTAATCACTGTATCCTGAACAAGTAACAAATTGACTATAACCTTCTTTGCCCAAGACACCCCCCGCGAATTCCTTGAAGGTGACCCTTGGCGAACCTCTTTCCTTGTATTCTTTTCTTAAATGTTCCATTGTTTTTTTGATATTACAAGGAAAATCAATTGCTTTTGAATAATGCGCCCCCGTTTTGAATTCAGAATAGGGCACTTTCAACTCATCCATTAATTTAATCAACAATTTATCCTTTTCTTTTCGCCCGACTCCCGCACCATTGACTACTGGCACTCCTTGAAATATTTCAGTCCCGAGGCGACCACCAAACCATCTTTTTTTGTATCGTTCAAGAATGGTGATGCTGGTTTGTGGCGATATTTTTTGTATTTGTAACGCACTATAAAGACCGGCAATACCTCCACCGACAATCACAACATCTGAATATGATGATGCTGACATAATATGTAAGAATATATATATAAGAATACAAAATATTTATATATATTTTTAGTAATATTTATTCACCGCCTATAAGTTCATTGACTTTTTCTATATATTTTTTCATGGCAGTTTCTCTATACATGCCATGATTTTTGAACCAAGCGTCCCATCTTGCCCGAGGTTCCACTTGTACCCTCCATGGTTGTGGTATTGTACAATCTCCTTGGGTGGCTTGTTTATACAAACCATAAAGCACTAATAAATCCTCATCTGAAGGCATTGTATCTCTTGATTTGATACGAAAAACACATGTTTGAAACTCTTTCTCCAAATCCTCCATGTAAGATAGAAATACAAAAATATTTTTATTTCTTTCTGTATTCACTTCTTTATTCAATATTTGTATAATCAAATTTCATGAATGATGAGTTATTATCCATCACACAAGAAGGCGACGCAATGCCAATCACTGCGCACGCAATGCGTTTCCCCGAATTCCCAGTGGTTAAAGATGTTTCATGTCCTCCCATTCCACAATCATCCGGGTCGGCATGTATAATCAGCCCTCTGCCAATTATATTTCCTTTGACTCCATTTAATTTTATCATATGGTCTACCGTAATATATTTCGCACAACCTTTTGAATCAGTCACCAGATTTCCTAAATCGCCTACATGTCGCTCCTTCATACCAGGACAACCATGGTTTTTTTTATACGGATTATAATGCGCGCACATACTTTCACATTGGTTTGATAAGTCCCCGCATTCATGAACATGGAAACCATGTAATGCGTTTTTCTTTAATCCCGATAAATTGATGTCTATTGCCACACACGATTTTCCATCTTCTTCAAATTCAAAAAATTTAACGGTTCCTTTTATTTTACCAGTAAACACAGCAATCGCTTTTGTCGTCATTATATTATACAAAATATATAATATAATTTTATTTTGTTTTCATTTTGTTTTGTTTTTATTTTGTTAAAACAATTCCCAATATTCGTTGATATAAAAGTAATCCCGCATCTTGAATGGGGAGAATATACGCATATGTATGTCCGTCGTTATTATGAGAGTGCCATAAACCAGGTGGTGTAATAAACATTGACCCTTCTTTCCAATTCACTTTTGTAGGATTCAAAATATTTCCATTTTCGTCCAATGTATCACCTATTAACGTATAAATGTTTTCACTATCATAACATCTTATACACAAATCTAAAGCAACTGAATTATGTTTATGTGGTTTTTGGGTGGTTTTCGGTGGAAGTTCATTATACAACGCCCATAATACGGGTGTAATTGTATTTATACCTAATTCTTCTGTATCTTTATTACTTAGCAAAATGCCTTTTCTATTATTCTCTTGATTTGATAAATCAATTAAATTTTTAACAAGAAACGCATTATTATAAATGGCTGGTTTAAATAATTTTTTTTCTGCTTTACTGCCAAGATAATTTACCAAAGGACTATCATTTATGTAATAAATTTCTAATTCTTCTTCGCCTACATTTTTTATTTTTAAGGAAGAAAAACATGGACTGATTAAAATATCACCTGGATGGACCATTTTTTCTGGTTCATTATCAATATGAACACACGCGTTTCCCTTTAATATATAAAATATATGAGACGACGCATTGAATTCATTGTATTGAATCTTACTGAATTCTCTCTTACCATTACTTTCTATTTTTATAAATGAAGCCAATAAATTTGGTGTTGTTGATTTATATGATACCTTGAATATATCTGAAAAGTCTATCATTTCAATACCATAGTTACATTCGTTAATATTTTTTTCATAAAAAGGAATATGATTTAAACTCGGATTTACATTTTTTTCATACTCATATGCTGAAATATAATTATCCTCCATAAATATATTTGTATATTTTAATTATTTTAAATTGTTTTATTTTCATTTTTATTCTTTCTTGTTTTTGATGGTCAAATTCTTCCGTGATTTTTTAAACATGACACTTCTTTTATTTTTACAAGTAAATTTTCCACGCGTTAACCCTTTGCGACCAAATATATTTTTGGAACAAACACCGATTGCTAAGGGTTCATTTGTTGGACTGACTTTCTTAATACATTTACAAAGTTTTTCGGACAATATTTTTTCCGCACTTTTCTTAATATCTGATACTTTTTTTGGGACCGATAAATTATAATATTGCAAAATTTTAATATAATCATTTTTAGTTATTTTGAAAGACATAAATTACTTGTTTTATTATAGTATTTTATTTTATTTTTTCCTATTGGTAATTTTTTTGTAAAAATATGTAAAAATAGAATTTGTTTGTTTCTAAAATTTAAAATATATATTTATATTAGGTAAATATGACAACAACAGAAAATCCAGGTAAAGTCGTCGTTTTTGATATGGATGAGACCCTCGGCTATTTTATACAATTTTCTTACTTTTGGGAAAATCTAAAAGTCTATTTTAACGAACAAAACAACGTAGCAAAATTAAAACAACTTGATGAAAATTTCAATAAAATATTAAGTTTATATCCTGAATATGTTCGTCCCAATATTTCATCCGTTTTGAAATACTTGAAACACAAAGTAGAAATCAATAAATGCCAAGGGGTCATGATTTATACCAACAATACGGGTCCTAAAGAATGGATTCACCATATTAAAGATTTTTTTGATGAAAAAATCAACTACAAGTTATTTAATCATGTCATTTGTGCTTTTAAAGTCAACGGCAAACAAATAGAAATGTGTCGCACAACATACGAAAAAACAGTAAAGGATTTTATTAAATGTACAAAACTTCCAGAAAATACGCAAATATGTTTTTTGGACGATCTGTTTCATCCCAAAATGAATTATGAGAATGTATATTACATCAAACTAAAGGCATACAAATATGATTTGCCGGTTGATGAAATAATAAATCGTTTTTCAAACAGTGAAATTGGTAAAAAACTATTGAATGACCCACAACATTTTTGTGATTACATGGATGACGTTTTTCATACTTATAACTATGTTCCCAAAACAAAAGAAGAACAAGACATTGATAAAATTATTACCAAACAAACAATGCTTTATTTACAAAATTTCTTTCATTCCAAAGAATTGGGGACGATTCGTAAAAATAGTGGGATATCAATTCCTAAACCTCTTATTAAAAGTAGAAAAACAAATAAAAATATTAGAAATCGGACCTTCAAAAAGGGTTGAAAGAGAGAAAATCAGGAACCCTAATCACTCGTTTGTTCTAACCCTAACAAAGATTTCAAATAATTTTTAATTATGGACAAATTTTCTAGTAAATACTTATCTAAAGCGGTTGTAGTAAATATGAAAACCGCCGCAGTAAAAACGATTTTTCTGTCTAATTCTGTGAATTTTACTTTATTAAATGCGTTAAATCGGTACATTAAATATAAACAAATATAGATTTTGATATAATAATTCATTGTTGAAATGTATTCAGGATTTATAATTGTAAAACCAAGAGAAAGTGTAATGATTGAAAACCATGAAAGAATAATAAAAATATTCAATGCGTGATCTTGAATATAATATAATAATCCTTTTGACATATTATATTATATGTATAAAATAATTTTCTTATAGACTATATATTTTACACATTTTTACGAGTGTTGACTCTCCTGCGTTTTTTGTTGACGCGTGATTTGCGGTTTTTGTTTTTACCAGCTTTCCTCGTTTTCTTTTTGTTGCGTTTTACTTTTCTACTACGTTTTCCTCCAGGACTGCGTTTTCCTCCGGTTTCCATTTTATCTTCAATAGATACTAACGCAGGCGCAGGACCATATATCTCTTCTCCATTGCTAAAATACAATGTTGGAGGTTCATCATTATCTCCTTCTTTTTTATAATGGTCGCGCCCGTCTACTACCTCAACCCAAATGTATTTTTCACCGTTTATTATAATATCAGGTTGCCGATTATCTTGAGGAATAACTGTAGAATTTTTTGAAACAGGTGGCAATATTTTTTTTGGAGGTATTTTACCACTTTTGGTATTCGTTGTTGTTAATTTGTACAACCTATCAGTAATTTCTCCGATAAGGTGATTTAATGACACAAATCTTTTTGCTGATTTTTTTAACAGTGCATTTGTTTTATTTAACGCATCAGTTACTTTTTTTGAAACCACTTGTTCTTCTGAACTTGAATTATCTGCTAAATATGCTGCTATAACAGTTGAATCTTGTGATGATTGATCCCCAAGTGAAGATTCTGAATCATATACCGTTGATTGTGACCCGCTTTGACTTCCATTATCTGATTGATAATAGGTTTCATCAGAAGAAGAATCAGAATAATCAATAATTAATTGAGAATTAATATTTTGTAATAATTCATTTAATTTAGACACGACTGTATTATTATCTGGAATAAATATATTATATTTTTCTGGTATAATCGCATCTAAAGGTCTCAATGGTTCTTTATAAGCAATCATTTCAATTAATTCACGCAATATTCTAATGATAGGTCCAGTTTTTACATTATTCACCGCATCTAATTCAATAACTTCAATTTCTATATACATTTGCGCAATTGAACAATTTTTTCGTTCTTCAATATTGTCTTTTCGTTTTTTGTCTTTCTTATCTTTATCACCAATAATACGAGCTAATTTAAATCCGGGTTTAAGAACTTCATTCACTAAAATAAGCATCGCTTCCGGAGTAACACTCGGAGTAAGTAAAACAGGATATCCCGTTTTATTAGTTGTTTGACTCCTTTGTTTTTTAGTTGTTTCCCCACTAGAGGGTATTTGTAATTTATGTTGAATAATATCATTATAATATTCTAATTTTTTTTGTTCAGTTGAATATTTTGTTCTAACATCAGAAATAATATCATCTATTTCTTTGCTTCCGCGATCTGTTAAAATTGTATCTTTTATTATAAAATAATTATCAGTATCATCTATCTTTATCATTTCATGATGTTCATCTGTTAAATACCGAATATCTATTAAACGACGCGAAAATCTTAATATTTCTCCATTTATTTTTTCACCTAACTCTGGATCCATTTTAGAAACATCTTTTATTACCATATCAATGGCAGCAAGAACATAATAATTTTCACTGCTCAGGTATTTACGTTTATATAGATTTGTTATAAGTTCCATATTTTCTTTTTCATATACTATATTTGTTTTAAATTCCATATATTCATTTTCATTCGTAATAAAATACATTCTTTTTTTTAAATTACAGTCTACGGATAACAATGTAACTGGAAATTTGTCCGGATTATTCATTGTTCTCATTGTAAATTTATTATGGTCTCCTTTACCATTAATTTCAATAATAAATTTGTATGAGTTATTTGGAGAATCAAACATATCAAATTCTATAAAATGTTTTAAATTCGTAAAATATAAAGCACTCTGCAAAAATGCGATTAATAATACAAGCGAACTTATTAATTTATAGATAATTTCGTTTTTATCATTTTCGTTATTCAACCAAAACACATAATCAAGATCCGCACTTGTTTTAATTTCGTCATAGAGTAAATATCTAAACAAATCACCTCCTGATACAGAAGCATAACCCTTGTCATTTAAAAGTAAATATAAACAAAAAATACTTGATATGAATCGACTTAATTGACGCAAACTTGGTAATTTTCTAGAAGGGTCTGGTTGGTATCTACCCTGTTGTAACACGTATAAATCTGGATAATAATCTAATAATTCGGTATCAAAATTAGAATAAAAATCTTTTAAATTTTCATACGTTTCTTCCTGTGTTTGTTCTCCATCTTCAGTTATTGAATTTCTCTCTACAGGACATTCATTATCTGTGGGAACTGTCGTTTTTTTAACAGGTTCGGTTATGATTTCAGTATTTTCACCAGTATCATGTATCGGTTTTTTAATTTGTTTCTCCATATTTTTTGAAATAACCGTAACTTTCGCATTAGATACCGTAGCAGCCCATTCGATTATTTGAAAAATTCTTGATTTTATTTCATCTGAATGATCGGGGTACAAATCATCTAAATAAGATGGGTAAATATTATCTTTTATTAAAAGAAATAATTTCATTATACAGTGTTGAAGTGTTTTATCTTGTTTCGTCGCTTCATCATCAATCATTATATCATTTAAATCTGGTTGGTTTTCAAATGTATATTTTAAGGCATTTGCTCGTGCAATCGCAAAAGGTAATATATTACGCGGTAAAAATTTTAATAAGGGAAGAAATGTCACCAAAAAGTTGATATTAAAAATATAATATTTGGATTCATTTTCAGAATATTCAGTTAGAAAATTCGGTTTAATATACAAATTGTATAATTTTTCATTCACTTCACATGTAACAAAAGTAAATAATATTATTTTGCCTTTTTTTTTGATATGATTTAAAAATTTATCATCACGAGTATCCCCATTATTCCATTTAATAACAATATTGTGACTTACATGTTTATAAAATAATATATCAGGATGTTTGTTTTTAAAGTTATAATGCTCAATTGTTTCGAGTTCTACCGTAAAGTCATTTTGTTCGATATAACTTTTAAGAGAAGCTTTACTAATATAAACCATGATAGATGATGTTATAGGTTTCACAAATTCATCATCTTTATTTATCAAATAGTATTCTCTATGATTGTTTAACGCTTCAATGTAATATGAATTTTTTGTATTATTGTTTTGTTGTTCAGGTGACAACGATAAAGAATCTGGAATTATTTCACTTTGTAATTTTTCTATATAACCAGGAATATTGGGTGCGATTTCATTCATAAATGGTTTCTTCCAGGATAATTCAACAACTTTATCATCATTCTTGATGAACTCGATTTCAGATTTGATGAGTTTGTTTTCATATATAAATTCATTTACTTTTTGTAAATACGCTCTAAGATTATCCATATCATTTGAAAAATTGGCATCTGGTAAAATATTATAGTCACTATCTTCATTTAATCTATTTTCTTTATTATTTTCTTCATTATTTTCTTGATTATTTTCTTCATTATTATCTTCTTGAGGTTCAGGTTCATTTATAAATTCATTATCCACATCTATTTTATCAACATCTTCACTATCTTGACTTTCATTCTCCATTATTTTATTCACTAATATATGTGTCTATAATAATATTACTAAAATACATTTATTTTATTATAAATAAAAATTAAAAATTTAAATAGTAAAATATTATATATAACAAATATATAATGAGTCAATTAAATTATGGTGAAGTATCTTCTTCGCAAAGAGTAGATTCAGCGAATTTAAGAATATATGAAAGAAATATCCCATCTCAATTATTACAACCATATTTGAGTGTACGACCCGTGATGACTAAATATTCCCTGATGCCTATTGTTGACCCTCGTGCTCCTATCAATGTCCCTATGGAACAATTACCGATTTACAATAGTGAAAAAGTATTTAATCCAGGGAATGCCACTGCGCCATGGTCTGGTTATGCTTCAAATGTCAATGTAGAATCAGATTTACAAAACCGGATTTTCGCCCTTCAGAAATGCAGTCAAGCAGTGTATGTCCCAAGTAGTGAGAGTGATTTATATCAATTCGGTTTTAAACCAAACAATGAGACAGCACAACCTTTCCCGAATTTATTCAAAAACGAACAGTTTAGCGATTTCAATCCGAATCCTGAAAATATTGGGTTTGGTGTTTTTCAAAATGCCACTCGTCAACAATTGAAAACAGTGGGTGACTTCTATGCGAACAAAGATGTGTATAATTGTGTGAATGATTTGATTGAACAAAAAACTCAGCAAAAAGATGTGAAACCACCGAATAGCAAGCCAGAGAATAAACAAATCAAAAAGTAATACGGATTCTATTTATAATATATTTAATAAGCTATATATTATAAATGACGACAGAACAACCTCCACAAAATAATGTGAAAAATGTTAACCAATTCAACTATGTGGATCAACTCACTCTAGAATGTTTAATGAATAAAGAACAGTATTCTTTACACATGAAAAACCCTAAGAATTGTAAGAAGATCAACAATAGTGATCGTAAATTCTACAAGAAACGCATCTATGATTTAACAAAACAATTACTGAATAATCAAACCACTGACAAAATGTTTCCTGACATTGTTTTTTCCTTTGAATCCTATATTAAGGCGTGTATCGAGTATTTCAAAGTGTTGGATAAAAGCGATATACTACAACAAGATTACCAAGATCTCCCTGAAGGTGATCATTTCCCGGCAGAACTAAACACTGATGATATAAGTAATTCACAAGAAGCAGACCAATTAATGTTTAAAACAATAAAAATCCAAGAACCAAATGCTCTTGAAAAATTGGTGAAACGGACAACTACAAAACTAAAAAAACCGATGATTTTACCAAGGGAGAAAGAGATTAATTTAAAGGACCCCAATTTGAAAAATAAAGGAATTCGTAAAAAGAATAATATCAACAATAAATATGACGACGAAAAAAAATAAATATAGAAAAACTGGAAAGGAAAGTAAAGAAAGAAAAGATAGAAAAAATAAAAAAGGAGGACATAAAAAAGGAGGAACCAAAAATAAAACACAAAAAACACATAAAAAAATAGTAGGTCCTGTTTTAGAAAAACAACAAATGAAAGTAAAATGCGCACCAAAGGGAAATAAAGAACAAAAAGATTATACATGTTATGACGATGAGGCACTCTATAAATTAAAACAACTGTGGAATGCGCGACACCCCGATGCATTAATCAAAACCAATGACACCAAACAAATATGGAATGAGTTGAATAATTACCTCAAAAACACATGTAACAAAGAATCATGTTGGCTAGAACAAAAATTCGTGGATACAAAAGTCGCGCGAGATTTAGAAACCGAGTCTTTTGCGCCGGAATCACCCAAAGAATGGAAGTTGAACCCAAATGAATGGCTATCCAGTGTGGAAATCATGAAAGTCATGAAACAATACGAAAAAGCATATAAATGTTTTGATTTTATTGGACCATCGCCAATAGATTACGACACCCATGAATTATACGGTGAATGTGTATGGGAAGAATTGTGCCATTTCAATTTGGAAGACGAAATAAAAAAAGGTCGTTTCAAAATAGGTATTATTTTCAATTTAGACCCGCATTACAAGGGGGGATCCCATTGGGTGTCTATGTTTATTAATATTAAAAAAGCGCAAATATTTTATTTTGACAGCGCGGGTGATAAGATTCCAAGACAAATCAAAAAATTCGTAAATACTGTTAAAAAACAAGGAATGGCGCTACCCGCTGGACAAAAAATAGATTTTAAATTTGACCAAAATTACCCCGTGGAACATCAATACGGAGATACCGAATGCGGAGTTTATGCGATTTATTTTATTGTTCACATGTTGGAAGATAAGCACACTGCGGATTATTTTAAAACCCATGTATTAAAAGACGAATATATGCAACAATTCAGAAAAGTGTATTTTAATGAGGATTTGTAATATTACTATTAGAAAATAACAAAAAATAAAAAAACAATATACAAAAACAATATACAAAAACAATATACAAAAACAATATATAAATAAATCACTCTATTTATATATTATATATTCACTTGAAATAAATGTCATCATCATTCACAGCCAATGAAAATATTGATTTACTATGGGAAATTATATTGGAAGAAGAATTTATAAGAAAATTTGTATCCAGAGAAAAAATTGTAGAATTTCGCAATTATTTCATTGTTCAAATAAAAGAATTTCATAATGTGACAGCAAAATTAAATATACCATTGGTTCAATTAAATAAACAGTTCATTACCAATTTCATGATGGTATTACAACAGCCCACAACAACGCCGAATACTCAGAATAAACAATTATACACATCACAAGAAATACAAGCCGAAAGAAAAAGTCAATTTGAAAATGATTTAACCCGAAAACAAAACGAATTTACGAGGGCGATGTCCGTTCCTGTTCCAGAAATTCCAAAATTCAGCGAGGATTTAGATAAACCTATCGGGAGCGCGATGGACGAATTGATTGCCAAAACCTTGGCTGAAAGAAACTATGAGATACAACAAATACAACAACATATGCCACCGCCACAAACGCCAAACTCTTCTCAACAACAAGGTCAACAACAAATCAAGTATATTAAAATCGGCGAGGAAGTAAAAGGACCTGTGATGACACCGATTGATGTAAATGATGTATTTGGTAAGACACCTGAAAAAAACACAGGAGTCGTGAAAAATGTATCCTGGGGTAAAAATGAGTATCAAGAATATAATTATACACAACAACAACCATCAGATGAAACAGGATTTAATCATTTATTTTCAAAATTAAAAAAGGTAGAACCAAATACTCAAGAACAACAAGATATACAGGATTTAAAATTGTCGGTGAGTGAAATTCAAAAACAAATGACAACTATTCATGAAAAAATAGAAATTCTTTTGAATAGAATAAAGTGAAATTATTGAATAGAATATATATATTTTTGAATATATATATACAGTTTTATAATGAATGAATATTATTTATCATAAATTTTTTACATTCACCTTGATAGTGTATAGATAATGCTCGTATTTCTTGATTATCACTTGTTAAAAAATAATATTTGTCATTCTTTTTTATAATTTTTTTAATATCAAAATAAGGCGAGTATTTTTCTCCACTTTTTAAATAAGTATTATCACCATTGAATCCATAAAATCCACTTAATTGATTGTCAAAGACACATTTTTCATTATTTAAAAAAAATAATTCATTCGTATTTAATATATTATCTATTATTTTTTCTTTATAAATCAAATAATATAATGTCATATCACATATTCCGCCACCAATATTATTTATTCTATGCCAGTTTATTTTTGGTTCAATAAGATGAAATTTTGTTTTATTAATATAAATATCAAAACATAACTCAATAAATTTTTCGCAAAATGACATATTCAACAATGAATTATGAATAGAACCAGCCATAAAATATGGGTCATTTTCTTCATACAAGTTTATAATAGAATAAGCAATATTTATACTACTTTCTTTTGTAAAAATATTATTTACATTTTCAAGAATAACACAGTCACTATCCGCATGAAAAATTTGTTCATATTCATATTTTAATAAAAAATTTTTGATATAAAATATTCTTAAAAAACAATTCATTTCATATTCATGCGGATTTGTGTTATAATTTATAAAGTTATTTTTAAATTCATGTATTTCTGGTGTATCTAAATCTTTTATATTTACATGATGAATATTTTGATTTTCATTTGAAATATCTTTATTTGTTTCATCTCCAATAATATAAACTTTATTATATTTAGAATTAAACGTTACACATTTTTGAAAATATTCTTGATTTCCAATATGAAAGATAACTAAAGGAATCATAATAAATATTATCTGTTTATATTTAAATATATTTCATATTATAATATAATCACTATATATTACAATATATTCCATACCAAATGATCATTTCTCGTTTTTTATATATTATTTACAATATATCTTGGATTTACATTACATATATAATATTAACAGGTGCTTGTACAACGAAAACCAACACAAAAACAAAAACCAAAATAGATAATAAACGAGTCAAATATGTAAAGTACAATTATATTACCAACAAAGATACGGTTTGGAATCACGGGGAAGTCGCATGGGAAACCAGTTGGGAAAAAGAAAAAACAGAACTCCAGTCACAACCATTGTTTATTGTGGAATATGACTATTCGTCCTCCGCAATGGAATTGAAAAACCAAAACAAATGTGATGAAACCATACAAAACCAACAAATATATATAAACGCGTCACTTTTCGGATTTTTGAAAATATTTTACGAAGAATTTTTAAGAAGAGACAATTTCATCATTCAATTTGAAAACATCGAACAGTCATTATATAATTCGGTGTTTTTAGTATTGTCGCTTTTCTTGAATATGGGTTACAAACAAAGTAAAAAACTGGAAATTCAGACTCTTTCATCCCGTGAAAATAATGACTCGTCTTATTTAAAACAATATATGAAAATCAAAAAGAATACAATGAGCTTTTTCTTGGTAGTCTTTTATATTTTTATCAAAAATGTGGGAATCGCAGAATGATTGTGCTTATACATTTCACGTTCATACTTTCTTAACTACTTGTTGTCCTTTACTATTTGTTTCCACTGTACCAACCATGACTGGTTCAAACCCAGGTTTTTCAAGTGCTTGTAAGTAACTATCGTAATCATATAAATTACCCAAACGGTCATTCATTTTACGATAAATATATTTCTTTCCACTAATAGTAACCTCTTTACCTTTCCATTCAATCGTCTTTTTATTTATAGACGCCACAGTGTCGGTTTGGTCCAAGGATATGGATGGATTATATGAAAACATGTTTGGATTCGTTTGTCCAAATTGAATACAGTGTAGATTTTCCTTTGATCCGCGTTTGGAATAAATCGCGCAATCAATGGATGATTCTTTAACCGCCGTCAATAATTGATTTGTAACTTCTTCTTTAATCGTTGAAATTTCAAATAACGCCTCATCACTCGTGAGTGGTATATATGCCATTTTTTCTTTTCCTTCTTTACCCTCTTTTCCAGATTCAACAATCTTGTATTGCTTTTTACTCAAATCTTTGTTTTTCAATTCAATAGATAAATCACTATCTATTTGTGATTTAGTAAATGTCATTAAATAGACAAATACTTCTACAGTTTGTAGTGCTTCAGGTAGATCCTTATGACTACAAATACGACGCGCTCTACCTATGACTTGGTCTAAACGTGCAGGATGCCAATATGGCTCCATAATATGAACGTATCTGGTATTTCGCAAGTTAATACCTTCTGAACCGGATGCGGTAATCATAAATACCTTGATGATTTCGCCTGTATTGTTATTGTTTGCGATACTTTTGAGTTCCTCATACATGCGCGGTGCGGATACCTCAAAATCACCCCAGTTACTATTGTAAATATTACGAATCACCTCTTTTTCTTCGGCGCTTTCTGTTCCGGTATACAGCGCAAAAGTAGGTTTGCCTCGGTCATCCTCGGGTATATCTAATTCCCAAATACCACTCGCGTTTTTCTTGATTTTGAATTGTGCGAACCCATTTTGTTCCAATACTAATTTGAATATTCCGATACCCTCCAGAGTTCTAAATTGACTATATACCAAATGTAACCCCTGATGTTCTTCATCTTGAATATTTTCCAACATGTGAAGATATTTTGGACTATAAGTCTCCAATCCACGAGGAGACAATATTTCATCCGCGTGTTCTTTCAAGTAATATAACGTAGCTTCAATACGTTTTTCATAATTGCGTTTTTCATTTGCGTTATCCGCCATATTATCAATGACATCATCTCCTTCTACTACGCCCTCCCAATTGCCATGTTCCTCATTCAAATCCAAATCAACATCATCATCGTCTCCACCTTTTTCTTCCTTGGTTTTCTTCTTTTTGTCTTTTTCTTTCTCTCCTCGTGTCAAAATATCACTGTATAATTGAGACAAACTATCGTCCTTCTTTTCTTTTTTATCTTCTGCTCTAGTTTCCTCCCCAATTTCTTCCAATTGTGGACGTAATTCGGCTTCCTTCGTTTTGTCGTCTTCTTTGGTTTGTCCAGTTTTTCTTTCGGGGAATGGTCTGCCAGGTGGTCTGGGTACCACAAAATTACAAAACAATCTTGAAAAAATACGATAGGTTGATGACGATTCTTTATAGATACCATTTTTATCCATGACAGCCGCCTTATTCTTTCCCGAATTTTTTTCCAGCTTTCGTTCTTGTTGGCGCGCCTCTTCATAAATATTAAACTGATAATCACTCATTGGTATTTTAATCACATGGTAATCCACTGCTTTTTCATATTTAGGCAATAATTGTTCACTCGCACTTTTAAAATAAGAGGTGAGACCCAGAATTCGTCGTTTGAATAAATCTACATTCTTCATTGTTCCAGTTTCAGGTTCAATAAAACGATTTATAAAATCCTCAAATTTATCTGGTAGTGCTTTATACATATGGACAACAATTCCGCCTCCGACAACATCTATTCCGTTCTTGCCCAATAAATATATTATATTCTTCTTGAATTCATCATCACTGATAGCACCACGATCAACCATGATCGTTTTACCAGTCATTTTATCCACAACTTCCTTCTTGCTATTTGTCACCCCGCGGTAACTTCCGTCTTTGTTCTCTCTATTCTCAAAACCAAAAGGGTTTCTGGTGACAATTAATTTCTTATTATTTGAGCTATAATCCATGTAATCCAATATTTTTTCCTTTTTGAATATTTCTTGTAGCGATTCTTTGGTTACTTTTTGACCGCCTTTGACATCAAGGGGGAATTCCCATGTTTTAATATAACCGCGCAACATGTTGAATAATATGGCGACTTCATTCGGGTAATTGATAATAGGTGTTCCAGATAATAAAACAATACGCGCATTACTTGCGCTCATTAATAATTCATACAAAATCAGTGAAAGCGATTGTGAGACACGTTCTTTTCTCCCCTTGTTATTGAATGGAATGTCTTTTTCTTTTTCCAGTTTATTCACAATACGACTAATCAAATTGTGTGCCTCATCAATGACCACAACAGCGTCATCGAAAATATTGGTTTCAAAATTATTGGTCATTTCCTTTAATTTGGCTCGTCGTAACCCGTTGTAATTAATAAATTTATATTTGGTTTGTATCATTTCATCGATTTGTTCATTCAAACTTTTCAATTCAGGTGGCATTAGATCGTCAATGTTGCTTTGTGTCTGTTTTACATTGACTAACCAGGCGCCCCTTTTTCTCTCAATGTATTCTTTTGATAAATTCAAGGCGGACGATAAGGCATCGACTAATTCTGGTTTATCCACCGTAGAAATCCACTCCCAGTACTGACTGGCTTTATAAATAGGGTCGCCGTATTTTTTGATTTCTTCTATGTAATTTCGGCGTAATGAGGCGGGAGTCATGATCACAATTTTTTTTGTGCTCTTCATGCCTTCTGACACAGCAATAGATGTTGCGGTATTATGTGTAACGGTAAAATCACCAAATAAATATCTAGAATTACCATCTAACATAAAACCATAATATTCATCTTCACCAACATATTTTAATTTAATTCCGGTAACTAACGCATCTTTAATTTGTTTTCTTTCACTAGATCTTTTTCTTGGAATTAATGTTGGAATAGTTTCAATACCTGTACCAGTTATTTGTATTCTCCACGCGTTTCCGTTTTTCTTAATTCCATTACTTGTCCAACTAGTATTTTTTAATTTTTTATAACAAGCAAATCCAAGACTTCGGGCTAAATATACTACATCATCCATTAATATTTCATTTTTTTGAGTAAATTCAAAACATCCATTTTTTCCCAAATGCCCATCACTATCAATTAATCCTGCCAATAATTTCAAACGATTTTCCCTACTATTACATTTATACAAAAGTGGAATGTGTTTATTATTTATCATATTCAGTTCTTTTAGGGTATTTAAAAAGACATTATTATTTTTTTTACCATTTCCAGTAATACCATAAGTATAGTTATTATGGTGATTTAATGATAAATCATATTTATTCAAATTTTTATTAAAATAATATAAAACCGATGAATCTTGACTTGTAAATGCTGAACCCGCACTACTTCCATCTCCTAGCCAATAACCAATCATATATGGGTCTATAGGCAATTCTTTTTCAGGAAATTCAATTGGAACTCTATATGCTTTTAAAAAACCTTTTGATTTATTAGATAATTCTAAATAATCTTTTACAGAAATTTCAATAATATTTTTACTAGTATTTTTATTATTTTTAATTTCTTCAAAAAAATCATAGGCATTTTTTTTCATTTCTTCTTGGTTTTTATTTTTATGTTGAAATGTAAAAGTTTTGGAACAAAAACTGTTATTTTCTATCCATTGTATGTTGTAATTTGTATTCCTTGAATTATTATTACAAGTAATTTTTGGAAATCCACTTGCTTTTAAACACATAATATGTTCTTGATTCACTGTATATTTTTCTCCTTTTATTGGTATAATTTCATACATTTTATCTTTTCCTCGTGCTAAAGAAAAAACCCTTCTTGGAGTTGAATCATCTCCCATTAGTAAATCCCCAACTTTTATATCTTGAACCATTTTGATTTCACCATTATACATAATAATTGGTGTATCTTTTTTTTGACATTTACCACTACCTAATCCATGGAGCACCAGTAACCCGCGATAAGGCGTATACATATTCATGTAATCCCTTACTAATTTTTGGTGAGTCAATAGGGCAATTTCACTGGTGGTTTTTTGATTCATACTTTCACAAGTAATTGGAGTCGTGTCGTTGATGATTTGATCACGATATGGTTGAAACAGTGAATTAATAAAATTTACAAATATTTCACGATTATTCATGTAATAACTGGAAACCTTAATATCCACATGTTGTTTTGGCGGTGGTAATCGTTCTACCATTTTGGCATTATCCAGGAGTTCCATTTCTTTTTCGGTTAATACTCTTTCACCTTTAGGTGGTTTTTGTGTTTTTCGCTCAGTCGGTCTTTCCTCAGTATCAAGAACAATTCCTTTTTCGGGTTTCTTTTCATGAACATACACGGTTTCGTCTTCTTCTTCCTCAACCAATGTCAACTTGGGTTTAGTCGTTTTCTTGACCTTTGTTGTTTTTATTTCAACAGCGGTTTCGGGTTCTGGTTCCTTTTTCTCAGTCATGGGTGAAACTTTACGCTCAGCCAATTTCACCGTATCTTTTACAGTAACTTTACCTAATTTATTCGTTGCCAATTCGGTGCGTAATTTTTCAATATCAAAATCAGCATTTAATTTACGGTCATCCGCAAATTCTATTTTTCGTTTCTGTCCGGTTTTATCTTTTTTTTCTTTTTTAGGAATCACTATTTTGATAGTTCTATTTTCATCAAGTTCAGTGACGATTGGTTTTACTCTTAAAGTATCGGTAATTCTCTCTAAAGGATTTTTTCTTCCATCATTCTTTATATCATCACTCATACTTATATATAAATATAAGTTTTTTAATTTAGTGTTTTAAATTATTTTATAATTAATATATATGGTAAAATTAACTAGAAAATACAAAAAAAAAAATAGTAGAACCAAATCTATGAAAAAACATAAAGTATCCAAAAAAAGTAGGAAATCTAGAAAACAGTGGAAAAAAGGTGGTATGAAAAATACATTTGCTACTAGTAAAAATTCTGCGTTTAGACCAATTTCCCAGGATGATATTGAAAGTGGTATAAATAATACTCCCAAGCCTATTGTATCATCATTTTCTCTAGATGAATTGGATTTAGAATCCGGCACACCTATACAACAAGGCACACCTATACAACAAGGCACACCTATACCATCATCTTTTTCTAGAACAAATACTCCAAGTATAAATAATACATTGAATTTATTACAAGAATTGCCACAGCCACCACCATATTCTCAACCTTCGCCAAGAAATACAAGCACACCAGTTGTTTTTCAAAAAGTGAAATCATCCATATTTATTCCAGGTGAAGAGCAGAAAAAAATATCATCAGAAAATCTATTGAAATCTGAAATCGCAAATGAACCAGAAATTATATATGAAAAAAAACAATACAATGATTATGTTAAAAATTATCCAATGGGCAAAGATATACCTCCTCCTTTAAGATATGATGATTACATTAAAGAAATATTATTACCCGAAAAAGGTATAAAATACGCAAAATATGGAATACAACTATATACTTTACCCAATACAAACAGAATATATGATAAAAAAGGAAAATTATTCACTGAAGAGGACATAAAAATGTTAGAAAAAAAATATAAAGAAACCCCCTTTATTGACCCAGACGATTTGATAGTTGATAAATTAGGTAAATTAGGTATATACAAAAACAAAAATGAACCACCTGGTTCTAAAAATATCTATGATAAAGAAGGTTATTTGTTGGATAAAGCCGGGATCGACGCATTACTACATAATTATGTTTTACAAATGAAAAAAGGAATAAGAGAAAGAACATCTAAAAAATAATTAAATTACACAGATGAATATAAATCCAACTTTTGAATCGCCTCATTACATGCGATTTGCTCAGCCTTGCGTTTGATTTTATGTTGTCCCTCACCCAGGAATAAAAATATTTTTCCCTCGTTTTTCTCAATATATTCACGAATCGCTCCAAAATTTTTCAATTCGTCAATATGTAATGCCTCTGTTTGACTACAATTATAGACTTGTTGTCCAACGCACAAATAAACACCCATTTTATATCCATTGTCCACATCATGTTCTATTTCCAAATAATGCGGGGTTACCTTGAATTCCTTTTGGATTTTCACCTGTAAGATGTTCTTGTAATTGTCGTCATTTTGAATCAAGGCAATCCAGTCAATATGTTTTTCAAAGACATTTTCCACGAATTTTTGTGCGATTTGAAATCCAGGTCCAGTGACAAATATATTTTTAAACCACCCTTCGTCATCCTTGACATCTATCTTGTTGAAATCCAAAAACAGTGCACCCAAAAACGCCTCAAAAAGACATCCCAGTTTCTTTAAATTCGTGCGGATTTTCTTTTCCTCTGCGTGTTTAGAAAGAATCAACCAGTTGTGTAGTTTCATTTCTAACGCGATCTTCCCAATTGCCTCATTCTTGACAATCGCGATTTTCTTTTCCGTCATAAACCCCTCGTTTTCCTTGGGAAATCTGCGGTATAAATAATATTTAGTGACTAATTCCAATACACCATCGCCCAAAAACTCCAAATTTTCATTTGATTTTGTTTTTAATGGCATACAATCAGGCGGTCTATCCACGATCGTAATATTTTGAGACGCGTTTTCAATATGAGGTCGTTTGGTATAAGACCGGTGAACAAAAGCGCGTTTATACAAGTTCAAGTTGTGAACAATATTGGGAACACCATATTTAGTGAGAATAGATTGAACTTCGCTCAATGTAATCTCCACATTCGCAGGATTGTATGGGTTAAATATTAAACCATCTTCTCCTTTAACAATATCATCGTCGCGTATTATATTTTTCTCGTCTTGGTTCATTATGCTGTAACAAAGTGAATAAACTATATATGTAATACTACTATTTGTTTATATTGTTTTAATATATGTTTTATTTTAGGAAACTTACTTTCTCTCATCGTTATAAAAATAGTAAATAAAAATATCAAATAATTTATCATAATTTAATATTTTTATATAATATTCATTCTTTGAAAAAATATAATATTTAAGGTATATATAAATATGCCAGTTGGAATGTTTGTTCAATCGAACCCATATACTAATACTATCGCATCAAGAACCGAACAAAGTGGTGGTTCATTAGGTGGTAACAAAAAGGCAGGTATTGTCGTTTTTGGTACTACTTGGCAACAAGGTAACATGGGCAACTACTTAAAACGTGCTCCACAAAGAATACCATCTGTAACATTCGCGCTACTCAATACTACCAGACGTCCAGTACAAGGTACAAGATACCAAGTATATGCCAGACGTGGTATAATGTAATTTCGTTTTTATTTGAGATATTACAAATTCGTTTCATTTAGGAAAAATAATACATTTAGTAAAAAAATAATTTAATAACTAAATTAGTAATTATATTATTGTGTAAAGAATGATCATTAAAGTCGACATCCGTGAACAAGAAATGTTTAAATTAATCAAATACTATTTAGAAATTAGTCCATCCTATAAAAACATCACTATTGTAAGTGAAAACTTGCCATTAGGTGACGTAATTATTTGTGATGAAAACAATGTTGAAAGATTGATTATAGAGAGAAAAAGTATTCGTGATTTATCATCCAGTATAAAAGACGGTAGATACGAGGAGCAATCGTATCGTTTAAACGGTTCGCCATTCAGCAACCATAATATTATATATTTGATTGAGGGTGATTTAAATAGTAAATTTTTATTCAAAGACCGAATTGACAAAATTTCTTTGTATTCTGCCATGTTTTCTTTGAATCATTATAAAGGATTTTCTGTATTAAGAACATTTACAATTGATGAAACTTCTTTAGTGATTTGTAACATGGCATATAAAATGAATAAATGTGATAATGAAAACAAAAAACCTTATTACAAAAATAAAACAGAGACATTAGCTGAACCTGTGTCAAAACCATTATGTGAGTCAGGTGTTGAACAAGCAGATGTTGTAATTCATGAAACACCTACTACCACTGAACAAAATATTGTGGTTGTTGAAAACAATGAAACTGAAGCAAATGAAAAGGATTACTGCGCGGTTATTAAAAAGGTTAAGAAAGAAAATGTTACTCCACAAAACATTGGGGAAATCATGTTGTGTCAAATACCAGGAATAAGCTCTGTAAGTGCCATTGCCATTTTAAAAGAATTCCAAACTTTACCGAATTTATTGAATAAATTACACGAAAACAATGATTGTTTAAATGAGGTATCTTATGTAAATTCTAAAAATCAAACCAGAAAAATAAATAAAACAGTCATTCAAAATATTAAGAAATTTTTATTATGTTAAAATTATTATGTTAAAATTTTATTATGTTAAATATATAGATATATATAAATGGACGGTAGTGGGGATCATTGGTTAAAAATAATTGGTTTTTTAGTAGTATTGACTTTATTTTATTATTTCGCTACAGGTGCCTTAAAAATTCAAAATAATTTACTAGAAGGTTTTGTAAAAATGACCGATACAACTAGTAAAACAACTGAAAGTGGTGAACCCAGTACGAATGCGGGTGTAGCGGGGTCATCTGGAAATGTCGCAAACGCAATTGGAGAACAAACCATTAAAATGCAAGATACATTTTTAATTAAAAAATACAGAAAAAACTATGAAAACCTTGTTATTAACACAGACGAGTATGTTAGCTATTTAATGTTGGAAAATTTATTGAAATTAAAAACAGACGATAGTGAAGAATCCAAAAACGCAAACATTATGGTATTAGATAACATTAATAAATTAAGCGCATCTAAAACATCCTTAAACGGAATCATGAAATTTGTGGATTCGGTATAAGTATAAATATTATGTGAAATGACATCTGTTCACATAACATTTTTTTGTTTACTGGGTTAAGCTACTCGAATTGCTACTTCATTATCGGCATAATAACCACGATCAACCAATGCTTGCGTAAATTTGGCACCCCCCCAATTAGGGTCCATCGCATTTGGACTATACAATAATCCATCTTGTGTCTCGTCCATTTTGTCTAAAGGGGTTGTCGCACCAACGTAAAAACTAGATTGATCATAGGAAGGCATGGAATTCATATTATAAGGTGGATCATTACGCCCAGCATCTATTAATTTCGTTGGATTTGGATCTTTATATGGCGACTGGTTATTTACAATTGCCGGTGGTAATCCACCTTGAGGCTCGGTAACACTGGGACGAACTTTATATACAGATTCACCTTGAGTGTCGTATGTTTTCTGTAAAAACAAAATAGGACACCTTATACCTTGACTACGTTGCCATTCCATAAATTCTGTATATTCTTCTAAATTATCAAACTGAAGTGGATTGACTCCTGGTATTTTTGCCAATTTTGAATTATATAAATATATTTTTGAGCCATTTTGTATTAATATATTAGGACATCTAGGATTTTTGATTGCGTTACTTTCAAACCCTTCTTGATATATTCTCTCTGGACTATATTTCATACAAAAATACATTCCTGCTAAAAATACTATAATTATAAGAATAATAACCAACATATATATTATTTATAAAAATAATTTTTCTTGTTGAATAATAATATTCTATTAATATATATTATATATTATTATGAAATCTTTAATCATTCAAGATAATCAAAATGAAAACAAACAACCTGTTATTGATGAAATCAATCGTCTTTTAAAAGATGGTAAAAATATTTTTTTATTTGTGTATATGGACGGTTGTGGTCCATGTCATTCTACTATACCACAATGGGATAATATACCTAATTCAGACAAATTGAAAGACCATTTAAAACATAGTGATGATGTAGTGACTGTGCGTATTAATAAAGATTTATTTCCTTTATTACAAAATATGGGAAGTGAACCAGCAGGCTTTCCTTCTTTAAGACATGTTTCCAACGACCAGGTGGAAGAATTTGAAGACTGGAATTCACAAAGTGGAATAAAAGACCGTTCCACAGATTCTTTTGTTGACTGGATTGAAGACAAGATTTCTAAAAAAAAGGGTGTTAAAAAGCAACCTATGCGAACACGCAAAAATAAAAGAAAACAACGAGGAGGAAAATGGTCATTAAAATACAAAAGAAGTATTAATTGTAAGCGACCGCGCGGATTTTCTCAAAGACAACATTGTAAATATGGTCGTAAACGTAGTAGTCGCAGAAAAACATAAAAAAGAAAACACAAATAAATTACATGTTTATAAATGTGCGAAACGATGTTTTATTCGTTTGAATTCTTATTTTGTAATATTATTATTTTTTATAATGGATTTTATAAAAGCTGATTACGAAAGTAAAAATGATGAAAAAAAAATGTATTTAGAAGATTTAAAAAATATCGTTATTGATAGTAATGTTTCTTTGGAAGGAAACTGTTTTTATTATCATACTACATTAAATGTATTTCCCGAATTATATTCAAAACAACTAAATTTATTTTGGTGTGGAAAACAAGCAGTTACAAATATTTGTGAAATTGGTTTTAATGCTGGTCATTCAACAATGTTAATGTTATTAGGAAGAGAAAAGACACCGTTAAATTTTACTATTTTTGATATAGGTCTTCATAAATATACTAAACCTGCTTTTGAATACATTAAATCAAAGTTTTCACATGTAAATTTTGAGTATGTTGAGGGAGATTCAACTATTATTATGCCAGAATGGATAAACAACCATCAAGAATTAATTGGTAAATATGATGTAGTTCATGTTGATGGTGGTCATAGCGAACATTGTATATCTCATGATATGAAAAATACTGATATACTTGTAAAAATAAATGGAATTGTTATAATAGATGATTCAAATGATCCAAGTATAGGTAAATATATAGATTTATATATTTCTACTGGTAATTACATTGAATTAAATTTACTTCAATCATATGGATATGAACATAGAATAATTAAAAAAGTAAAATAATTATTTTTTGAAATGAAACAACGAGGAGGAAAATGGTCATTAAAATACAAAAGAAGTATTAATTGTAAGCGACCGCGCGGATTTTCTCAAAGACAACATTGTAAATATGGTCGTAAACGTAGTAGTCGCAGAAAACACAAATAATTTTTAAAAATTACTACATTTATATTTAAAAATTATCAAAAATTACTTTATTTTTTGTATAAATACTTGTGTTACCATTTCACCCAAATATTTTATTCTTTTATGATAACCAGATAAAAATCCATCTATACCCTTTTGTGTTAAATCTGGACCACCCCAACCATAATCATCAAATATCATTATACCTCCCTTTTTTAATTTTCGAAAACTTAAAACAGCATCTTCTAATACATATTCAGGTTCGTGATTTCCATCAATATAAATAATATCAAAAAACTCGTCTTGAAGTTTTGGTATTTCTACATTAGAATATCCTCTGTTAATAATTATTTTATCTTTTACTCCAGAATTTTCAATATTAGAAATAAATGAATTATAAATTGATGATTGTTCATTTTTATATTCTAGATATTCATCATAATCCTCCCACGGATCTATACAATATAATTTACTATCTTTATGTATTCCATATGTATTTGCGACAGATATAATATTCGCACCATAAAAAGCACCTATTTCTAAATAATTTATCGGTTTATCATTATAATCATTTTGATTAATATTTCTAAACCAATTATCTGCTAAACGATATGCTTTTCCAACAAAATTATTTAACATTTTGTATTATATAATAATAAATAAACTAATTTAATTATCTTTTAAACGAATTTGTAAAATTTGATTTTTCCAATAAATTGGGTGTAAATTAAAAAACTAAAATATGAATTTTAAAATTGAAAGGAAATAAACACAACTCTTTATAGTATAGTAAACAGACAAAACAAAATGGATAAATCCTTTCGCTTATTTGACTTTAACATTAATATTTTAAAATCAGCATCATCATCCTCTGGTAGTGAGGAAGAACCAGATTATAAATCCCCCCGTATTGATTCTCAAGCATTCTTGATTCAAATGTTCGGTATTAACAAAAAGGGCGAAACATGCTCTATTATTGTTGAGGATTTTAAACCATTCTTTTATGTAAAAGTTGATGATTTTTGGACAACTCAAATCAAAGCAAACTTTCTGGACGAAATCAAAAAGAAAATCGGAAAATATTATGAAAACTCCATTTGCGATTGTAAATTCGTCAAGAAAAAAAAATTATACGGATTTGATGGTGGAAAACAACATAAATTTATTTGTTTCAAATTTGACAATATGCCTGCTTACAACAAGGTAAAAAATTTATGGTATGGAAAAGACCGCAAACTGATTCAAGGTGGATGGTTATATGGAAAGACCAAGACCCAATTGTATGAGGCAAATATTCCCCCATTGTTGCGTTTCTTTCATATTATGGATATTAGTCCATCTGGTTGGATTGCCTTACCAAACAAAAAAACCATTCAAATCAATAACGACAAAAAAACATCGTGTACGTATGAATTCCGTATTAGTTATACGCATATTATTCCTTTAAATATTTGTGAGGACCGTGTCCCTTACAAGATATGTAGTTTTGATATTGAAGCCAGTAGTAGTCACGGTGATTTCCCAGTGCCGGTCAAATCGTATAAAAAATTGGCGACCAATATCATTGAATATTTTGAAGCAAACCCACTAGGTTTGGAAACCAAAGATAAATGTAAAGACGTATTGCGAAATATAGTATTATCCGCTTTTGGATACAAACATATGATTGAAATTGATTTGGTGTATCCAAAAAGTCCACCGAAAAATCAAGAAATCCTTGAGACACTTATAGAAAAATGGTTGGTATCACCGGTGCGTAAATTGGATGAGAATGGTGGTGAGGTGGATCTTGAAAATCAAATGAAAATAGAGGAAATATTTGAGAAAATGAATGAAGAAGAAGACGACGCCGGGTATGGCTATCATTCGTATTATTCAAAAAAAGAAAAGGTTGATAAAAAAGACACCGTCATTGAGATTTTGACAAATAAAAAATACGCACGTGAAACCAAATTAACCGAATTAAATATTTCCTTGAATTCATCGTTTCCCAAATTACAAGGCGACCGTGTGACTTTTATAGGTTCCACCTTTTTAAAATACGGTGACCAAGAACCATACCTGAATCATTGTGCCGTGGTCAATACTTGTGCCAATGTAGACAATGCGGTGATTGAAACCTATAAAACAGAAAAAGAGTTGCTTTTAGCGTGGAAAAATCTAATACAAAAGGAAAATCCTGATATTATTATTGGTTATAACATATTTGGTTTTGATTATGAGTTCATGGTAAGGCGTGCCGAGGAAAATTATTGTGCTGACGAATTCTTGAGATTATCTAGAAATTCGGATGAATTATGTGCCACCTTGGAAGACGGGCGATATAAAATAGAAGAAAGTAGTATTCAAATCGCAAGTGGTCAGCATGATTTGAAATATATCAAGATGAATGGACGAATTCAAGTGGATATGTATAATTTCTTTCGTCGTGAAGAAAACTTGACATCGTATAAATTAGATTATGTTGCTGGTCATTTTATCGGTGATTATGTGAAAAAATATGAATGCGCCAGGGGAGACGAAACAACTGTTATACAAAGTGCGAATTTAACCGGATTATTGGTCGGTAGTTATATTCATTTTGAGGAAATCGGTCATTCCGTTGATTATTATAAAGACGGTGAAAAATTCGTGGTGACATACGTGGATAAGACAAGTGGGAAATTTGAAATACGAGGTGCGATCAATCCGGATATGACAAAAAAGGTGAGATGGTGTTTAGCCAAGGATGACGTCACTCCAAAGGATATATTTAGGATGACCAATGGTGATCAGAATGAACGCGCAATCATTGCGAAATACTGTATTCAGGATTGTAACTTGGTCCATTATTTGATGAACAAAGTAGATGTCATGACCGGTTATATTGAAATGTCTAAAATTTGTAGTGTGCCGATTAGTTTCCTTATCTTGCGCGGTCAAGGCATCAAACTCACCAGTTATGTGGCGAAAAAATGCCGGGAAAAAGAGACGCTCATGCCAGTGATGGAAAAAACCGAAAGCGACGAAGGATACGAAGGTGCGATTGTGTTGGATCCCAAATGTGACTTGTATTTAGACAATCCAGTGGCATGCGTGGATTATGCGTCGCTGTATCCGTCGTCCATGATGAGTGAAAACTTGTCTCATGACAGTAAAGTATGGACCAAAGAATATGATTTAGATGGTCACTTGATTGAAACCACTGGCGAACAAGATGCGGATGGAAATTTCATATATGACAACCTTGCGGAATACGAATATGTAAATATCACCTATGATACATACAAGTATGAAAGAAAATCGGCGACCTCTGCAGCGGAAAAGATCAAATGCGGTTATAAAATTTGCCGTTTTGCGCAATTTCCCAATGGAACGCGAGCCATTATGCCGTCTATTTTGGACGAATTGTTGGCGGCAAGAAAATCAACGCGAAAACTGATTCCACAACAAACAGATGAATTTATGAAAAACGTCTTGGATAAAAGACAACTTGGTTACAAGGTAACTGCGAATTCTCTTTATGGACAATGTGGTGCGAAAACGAGTACCTTTTACGAGAAAGATGTGGCAGCCTCTACGACTGCGACGGGTCGTTTATTATTGACGTATGCCAAAAAAATCATAGAAGAATGCTACGGCGATTCCATTTGTCAAACTGAAAAATATGGACCCGTGCTTACCAAAGCGGAATATATATACGGCGACAGTGTTGCGAATTACACGCCTGTGTATATAAAGACCAATGAAACATTTGATATTTGCACGATTGAAGAATTAGCAAACAAATATGGAAAGAATACATGGACACAATGTTTAGAACCTGGAAAACAAGAAAAAGAAGTTTGTGAATTATACGATATTCAAACATGGACGGAAAAAGGATGGACCAAATTACAAAGGGTGATTCGTCATAAATTAGCACCTCATAAAAAAATGGTGCGAATATTAACACATACGGGAATGGTAGATGTTACAGATGACCATTCATTAATATTGAATTCAGGTGAAGAAATATCTCCAAAAGATGTAAAAGTTGGCACTGAATTACTACATTGTCCACTTTTAGAAAAAGTGGAGCAAAAAGAAAACCCTATAAATATGAATATTACAAAAACAAAACTATTCAAAACCATGCTTGATGCGTCGTTTTACACAAATTATTTGAATAGTTGTCATATAAATTTTGCCATATCGTATTTTCAAGATGAGGTATGTATTACTACAGACGAACTTTCATTATTACACTCTTGTCAGGTTATTTCAATGAAAGAAATCCCATATGAAGGATATGTATATGATTTGACAACCGAAAATCATCATTTCGCAGCAGGAATTGGAAATATGATTGTTCATAACACGGATTCTGTATTCTTTACATTCAATCTACAAACGCCCGATGGAAAACCTATTCGTGGCAAAGACGCGTTGGAAATAACGATTGAGTTAGCCCAAGAGGCAGGTCATTTGGCGTCCAAGTTTTTGAAAGGTCCGCATGATTTAGAATATGAAAAAACATTCATGCCCTTTTGTTTGTTATCCAAAAAGAGATATGTCGGAATGCTCTATGAACACGACCCTGATAAAGGTAAGCGCAAGGAAATGGGTATTGTCTTGAAACGTCGTGATAATGCGCCCATAGTGAAGGATATTTATGGTGGAATCATTGATATTTTGATGAAGGAAAAAGATATTGTCAAGGCAAAAGAGTTTTTGCGACATTGTTTGAAAAATATTGTAGAAGAAAAATACCCGATTGAAAAATTAATCATCACCAAATCATTACGCAGTGGTTACAAAAATCCTCAACAAATCGCGCACAAAGTGTTGGCGGACCGAATCACTGCGCGAGATCCGGGGAATAAACCAGGACCGGGTGACCGAATTCCTTTTGTATATATCCACAATGCGGACAAAAAAGCGTTACAAGGTGAAAAAATAGAAACACCTAGTTTTATCCGTGACAACAAGATAAAAATAGATTATTCGTTTTATATTACGAACCAAATCATGAAACCCGTCCAACAAGTGTTTGCTCTGGTTCTTGAAAAGATGTGGATCATGGATGGAAAGAAAGGAAAAGTAGATAAATTAAATATGGAAATCAAAAAATTAAAAAAAACGGTTGACCCAGAGAAATTAGATGATAAAATAGAGTCTTTGAAAAACAAGGAAGTCAAGGCGCTCTTGTTTGATGAGTTTCTACGCGAATCCAATAATCAAAAAGAAGGTAACGCGGTTGTCACGAGTTTCTTTAAGAAAAAATAGTAGTCGTCGCTTGGTTATTTGCATTGGCGTAGTCGTCGCGTTTTATTCTTTCTTTTGGGTATTTTTCTTTTCTTCATGGTTTTTCTTTTAAATGTCTTCTTGTTTTTTCTGCGGGTCATTACTTGTTTTTTTGGAGATTTTTTGCCTCCTTTTTTTCCCGAAAGGAAAGAAAAATATGAACCAACTTTTTCTGGTGTAACGTTCGCATTTGATAATGATGATGATGTCGCACTCTCTTGTGGTTGTTGTTGTATTCCTATTATTTGATTAATTTCTACTTCAATATCCTCTGCTTGACGTTTTAATTCAGCCATTTGTTGTTCTAATATATCCATTTCTTGTTCTAATCTATCCATTTTTTCTTGGTAAATCGGTGATTCTACTGTAGTTCCACTACGTAAAGTCATAACATTTAATTCATTTAATTTTAATTTATTTTGGCTTTTAACATTTTCATTCATTAGATTTTGAATACCTTCAAGATTTTTTTCAAATTGTTCCAACCTTTCTTCGTTTGAATCCGTTACAGTGGTACTTGTGAAACTAAATATATTTGAGAAAGCAGTATAACATAGCGTAGATATATTTGAAATAAAATTAGTTACGCCCAATAATAGATTGTCTGGATCATCACAATTGTTCATCTCATTACACTGACCTACACTTACTAAGTTATTTTCGGTGTCATCACAATCCTCTACACCTCGGAATACGTTGTTGAAATTATCTTCATCAAAAATATCTTCATTAAATCCTACACGTGGGGTTACCTGCTGAATACCAGTAAACCCAAAAAGATCAACAACTTGCCCATCTAGTTCCCCCTTCTCTTCTTCTTTATCAATATCGTCGTTTATTCCCCTTGCTACTTTGGTTGGTGATGTTCCAGTAGAACTATTATTACTATCTTCTCTATTTTTTTTTCTTTTTTCTGCGGTTTTTGTCGGTGACTCAAATTTCTGTCTTGTTTGTTCATAAAAAGTTTTATAAATTCGTAGTTTATTTCCCAAAACAGAATATTTAGTATTTGTATTCATTTTTAAGTTTATTAATTTTTTATCATTTGTTATATTATACGGACTTTCTGGGTTCATCATAAATTCTTGATGTCTCAATATAAATTTTAATAAATTAATATTTTCTTTGATGATACACTTATTTTTATAACGAATTGTATCTTCTGGTCCAATTCCTGCGATATTATCATATAATTCTAATAATTCTTTATATTTATTATTGTCAATAGAAACAATAGAATTATCTATTGTAATAGGTATATTATTAAAATAATCATTAAAATAATCATTAAACAACCCAAGTATATTATTATATAAATGAACGCAATATATTTTTACTTTTTGTTCACCTATACTAGTCATTAATGTGCTTAAAAAAGTAAATACAATTTGTTTTCGCTGGTCGTCTAAATCTCCGCCAGTCATTCCACATTCAATCAGTTTTTCTTCTATAGACGACATAAAACGCACCCCCAGTTCAATATTACGAACTATAAATTCATTATTATCAGGTGTTTTACGAGGATTATACATGAAAATATTTTCAAAGCGAGTATTAAAATCATTCAATAATTTAGTAAATGATGAACTATATTCATCTATTTCAGCAATATAATTTTGAATATTAAATTTTCCCAAATCGTAAAATGTATCACTATCAAAACTACCATCTTGTTTTAAACCGTTATTGTTAATAAAATTTTTAAAATCACTAAAAAGTGGAAGAAGAACCGCATTTTTTTTCTCTATAAATTTATTCACAAACTCATCTATAATTGTTTTTTCTTGTGAATTTTCATTTTTTATTAAATCAAATAATTTTTGTAATTGTTGCTCATAATAATCATGTGGATTTGTAATCTTTAAAATTTTATCTTTATATATTTCCTCAACAGGTTTTCCAATATTTGTTGATTTAAAAAATTCCACATTTCTGTGGGTAGAAAGAAATCCTAATCCAGTCCCTGCGAATGTAGATTGTTTTTGACAAGTAGATAAACCAGTAATAAAAGATGCTCTTAAATTACAACATTCATCAATTGACAATACATTCACTGTTTCACCGGTTATATAAGATAACATATTTGCGGCTTCAATTGATACCCCGTCTCCGCACGTTTTTCCCCATAAAATATGACAGTTTTTCATGAAAGGGTCAATCCCATGTTCAAATACCATATTGGGATTACCAAAATTTGTTCTTATACAACCTCTTTTTGGATAACCATATAATTGATACGTAACCTCATTCGCAATAATTGGTCCGTATTGTATAGAATATGATGTAGTTGTTCCATTTGAAAACATGTGTAATAATAACAAGTCGTTTTCTCCTACTCTATTTAATCTATTTAAAAAAGTTTTTATTTTTTCCGCTTCGTTTGGAATATCAACTGGAGGTATTTTATTTTGAAAATATGGCGTGATTATATCAACAATTTTAGTAGCCTCATTTTTTCGGATAAAAATAGAAAACGCATTTGGTAAATAATTTGGATAAAACCTCAATAAAGGTAAATCATATTTTTGACTAGTTTTAAAACGTTGTATTAATTCATTTTTATATGCATTTAATTCACTCACATTATTATAAATCCCTCCAATACCTATATCAGGTTGTCCCGGATTATCAAACGTAGTAGTTAGTTGTGCTTTATACATTTTAGCCAAAAAAACACGATTATCCCATTCTTGACCTCTATGTGTTTCAACAATAGTATTTGAAATAGGTCCGGTAGTATGAATATCTTCTTGAGAACTACTTAAATATTCCTGTAAATTTATCATATATTTTTCAATATTTACAATTGTTCTTTCAAAGTGTGTAATCGTTCTATTCTTATGTGTTACTGTATTTGATTTAATATTTTTTTCCATTTCTTCAACTATTTTTGTTTGTGATCTATTATATCCTTGATAACTAAAACTAAAATCAACAAAAATCCCGTTTATATATGATTTTCCTTCTTTATTTTTTTCACAATACATTATAAGCGGGTTTGTTTCCTCACCTTTACGAACTAAATCATGATCTCCGTCACCTAATTCATTATCAACATTCCCTTTTACAATATTTTTTAAAATATCTGTATCTGTAATTTGATATATATGCTGAATCTGTATGGTAGCTTGTGTATTATTTGATGGATTTATTACGTTTTCATTTATATTATCTGATAGTGTTGGTATATTTTCTGCCGCTATTTCCATATTATCATCACTCATTTTAATTTAAAATATATATTATCCCTATATTTTAAATTTCTCTCTTTACCCTAAATCCAAAAAATAAAAATCACAACAAATATATATAACAAATGAAACTTTTTAGTGATATATCTAATTTCAACAACGTTTCCGATTATTTACCGATTTTAAATGGTATTTTATTCGTGGAAACATTCATCATTTTTTTCACTCTACACAATTTTTTTCGTTCAAAAAAACTCACTTTTTGGTATCAAAAATTCCAATTGTCAGCTGTTTTAGCCGACGTAACTATTGTATTTTTAGTCATTATTTTAACGCGTTTCTTATACCCTTTTTTCTTTTCCCAGTTTTCTCTCATACTCTTCATTTTATTAGCCCTTTTTCTTCAAATCACACATGATATTCTCTTTTATAAATTCTTCACATGGGTACCTCGTGGAATAAACGCAATGCTGGATGTTTTCAAGGATTATGCCACTGAAATAAAACAAAAAGCCATTATCGGTGATAGTATGATTATGATTTTTTCTTCTTTATTGGCATCACATTTTGCCACCTATAGTTTCAATATGAATATCATCAATTTGATTTTTACCTTGTATTTTATTCCATACGTTTTATTTATTAAATATTAAATACTCATCTGTCTAATAATTTCATGCGTCATCCCTTCTAATTCAAATAAATATTTCACTTCATGGTAATAATTCCACATACTTGTGTATTGTTCTTCACCAATGGATAACAATATTTTTTCAAGGTCATTGAGATCATATATATGTATTGATACACATAACCGTGAATAATCAATGATGTCTTTAAAGGGTAACCATTCCACGTCATCCCATACATAGACGGGTATTGTTCCAAGTAAAAAACATTCAAAAAACCGAAATGAGCTTCGTCCATATCCACGAGGTGCCAATGCGAATTTAGAATTGTTCGTAGTCTCTATAAAAGTCTGTTGTAAATCCCTATTCACATCCGCGGACCATCCCCCCGAATTTATAATTTTAAAACCAGGTGTTTCATTTAATATTTTACTATTCAAAACAAGTCGCCTTACATAATTGGTATTATTTCCCACAAAAGAACATAATATTTCTTTTTCATGAAAGGGTTTTTTATTCATCTTCAACAACGTATCATTCACATCTTGATAAATTAAAGGAATGGGAATATTACCAGAACACGCACCATATACAATCGTATTTTCTGGTAATTGAAGTTTTGGTCCATCATCATGTTGAACAACTGTAAAATATCCTTCTTCACCGGGGGGATTATTTGATATCCAATTGTTTAAGGCGTATTGCATTTCCCCTTTTCTCTCATGAAACCAATCTTCTATTTGAAAATTTGTCCAAAGAGCAGGTATATACGTCCTTTTTAATTGGGGTTTATTTTTTATAAAATTCTCCAAAAAATATTCTTCCAGATAAAGACCATTTTTAAATGGGGGGTAATTATCTTTATTTTTACAATAAAACAAACTATTGTTAATCATATTATTCAATAATAAAATATTCAGTTTAAGTATTTAAATATTTATTAAATTAAATACTTATACATATAAAATGTTCTCTCTTTGTATACCAACAATGAATCGTTTTGATGACTTTTTAATCCATAATATACCAAAATATTTAGAAAACCAGTTCATAGATGAAATTATTATAACAGATGAAAACGGTTCCGATATTGAAAAAATTACAAAACATTTTGGAGAAAATAACCCAAAATTAAAATTATTTAAAAATGAACATCGTATTGGACCATTTATGAATAAATTATGCGCGTGTTCTTATGCGAGAAATGAATGGATTGCTCTAATTGATTCCGATAATTTTGCGGATGAAGACTATTTTATTACATCCAAAAACTATATACAAACAAATATACAACAACACGAGAAAAATATAATATTATCACCATTACCAAATATACCAAATCTTAATTTTTCAATATTAGAAGGTTCTATATATAAAAAAGGTTGTTTTCCAAAAAGTGAATACTTTCAATATACAATACTAATGAATACGGGTAATTATATAATGAATAAATATTTAATTGAATGTTTAGATATATCAAATGAAACGAAAAATATCCAAAATTCACCAACATGTGATGTTATATTCATGAATACATTATTTTTTGAACAATTAGAATTAAATTTCCATGTAGTACCTGGATTAAAATATACACATGTCATACACGATTTGAGTATATATAAACAATTGGGAGAAATATACAAAGATTTTAATGAAAGTATACGTCAACGACATTTTCGTTTTATAGAAAATCCCGACGTTTTTAACTTATCAAAAAATACATCAAAATATAACAGTCATATAGCAAAAAACTCCTGGATTACAATATTTGGAACATGTCGCTTCAAAAAAGTAGATTATAATACAAATTTGAATGAATTAATTAGTTATACTCATAGTACAAAGGAAGTATTACAACTCATCCGTTTTTTAAAAGGAGAAATCACAATTCCGCCACCGTACAATACATTGTGTTTTAGAACCGGGATTGATAAAAGTATTGGTATTCGTATGGATAATCATTATAAATGTAAATTTGATAATACTAAGGTTTTCTTTATTGAAATATGTTCTAGAAAAAAATATATTCATAATAATTATATTTTACATCATATTTGTGTTGATAAACGAATGACTATTTTTAATAATAACACCCCTAGACATATTTTGGATAGTTATACAATTGAAACCCAAAGTGACGAAGAGATAGAAAATGATATACTAGAAATTCAAAAAATATTATATCCTAGAAAAGTGGTCATTGTATCCCATTATAATTCAAAATTAAATGGCGAATTTATTGAATCGCGAAATAATTTAGTTTGTCTATTGGACAAAATTTGCGAAAAATACAACATTCCTTTTATCAATCCCCGTGATGCGTTAGGTGAATATACACAAGAACAAGTCATGTCTGATAATTTGGGACATTACACGGAGTTTGGAGTTTGCGAATTCGGAAAATATATAAACAATTATATTAAAACACTATTATAATAACATGCGATTAAAATATGTTATCATACACCTTTGAACATTTTTACATTCTATAATTATTTTGTATATATCCTTCAAATACAATATCATTAGATGATGGATCAATATAGGGTAAATTGTATACTATTTCATTATATAATCCCGAGGTTCCTGATTGACGATTATTATTTAATAAAGTATGAATCAAATTTTCAGTAATATTTGTTAAATTATCCATAAGTTCACCCTGAGGATCTGGTTGTTCCGACGTTTCATCATTTGTTGCGGTATGTAGCGTTGTTCCTCCAGATGATTGAGTATCATCCATTGAATTATTCACTGGTGTTTCTTCGTTATTATTTTCTTCTTTAGTTTCTTCTCCATTATCACCGTCTTGGTCCCTAACTGGAGATGTTCGTCTACTAGTATTTATTTCTTGAATAAGAGGTTGACTTCTTGGAACATAGTTTCGGATATCATAGCGACAAACAGGACATCTTACATGATTTCTAAACCAGGAATTCAAACTTTCATGGTTGAATATATGTCCACATCCCAAAATTTGTGTAACATTATCCGCGTCATCAAAATTTTCCAATGTTATAGGACAACTTGAATTCAATGGATTTTCAATATTTGAATATAATACTCGGCGTGTTCCATTATTTATTTGAACGCGTGTTGGATAGACTGGCACGGTATCATAAAAATTCAATAAAAAATCACCCAAACCTAACCCGCCACCTCTTGTGGGTAGTGCGTTTGTTCTATGATTTGTTTGTTGTCCATAAAAATGTTGAAATATATTTGGAATTGTAGTCGTTCTTCTATTATAACCAGTCGGACGATTCGTACTATGAAATATATCATGGATATTATCATATAAAGTTTCACTATTATCAGTTCTTCTTCTTTGTCGTCGTGTATTTTCACTTTCATCATTTCTACTTCTAATTCTAACACGTTCCCTATTTCTATCTCTGTCTCTTTCATCAATTACATCAGAAACCCCCGTTATACTATTGATTATATTTCTCAATTCACTTATGTTTTCGTACATTAAATCAATATCTTGATACATCATATTTATATCATGAATTGTTTGATTATACATTTCAAGGTAAATATTCAATATAAAACGGTCATTATTATTTAATAAATTCAACCGATTCAATCTTCTACCATAAAAATCTCTTTCTGACATTTATTATTAAATAACAAAAAAATACATTTAAACGTATTTTAATATTAATATATAATTGTGAATAATAATAATAATGAATTTTAATAATTATAGTAATAAAGGACTATCAGGTCTTACGAATTTAGGTAACACGTGTTTCATAAATTCGTGTATGCAAGTATTATCGCATACATATGAATTGAATGAGTTTTTAACAAAAGAAGAAGGTGCTTATTATAAAAAGCGTTTAAAAAACATATATGATTCCGCATTGTTAGTTGAGTGGGATAATTTAAGAGCTTTAATGTGGGAAACGAATTGTGTAGTTAGCCCTGGAAAATTTATTAAAACAATACAAAAGTTAGCACAAATCAAAAAAATGGATATCTTTACAGGTTATAATCAAAATGATTTACCTGAATTTTTATTATTTGTTATAGATTGTTTTCATACTGGTTTATCCAGGGAAGTAAATATGTCAATTAATGGCGAGGTTGTGAATAAAACAGATAAATTGGCGGTTCAATGTTTTGACATGATTAAAAATATGTATTCTAAAGAATATTCCGAGATATGGAACATGTTTTATGGTATACATGTGTCTCAAATAAAGGATTTGTCTAGTGAAGAAATTTTAACATGTACCCCTGAGCCGTTTTTCATGATTGATTTGTCAATACCATCCGAATTAAAATCACCTACGTTAATTGACTGTTTCAACCATTATGTGAAGGGCGAAACACTTGATGGAGAAAACGCATGGTATAATGAAAATACAAATTCAAAACAAAATGTTCAAAGGGAAATTGTATATTGGAGCTTGCCGAGTATTTTAGTCATTGATATCAAACGTTTTCATTCAAATAATCGTAAAAATCAGATTTTAGTATCATTTCCGTTAGAAAATTTGGATTTACATGAATATGTGATTGGATATAAAAAGGAATCCTATATTTATGATTTATACGGTATATGTAATCATAGCGGAGTATCACAAGGTGGACATTACACTGCGTTTATAAAAAACGCAAATGGAAAATGGTATCATTTTAACGACCAATTTGTTACAGAAGTTACGAATTTAAATGAATTAATCACTCCAAAAGCATATTGTTTATTCTACCGAAAAAAAACTATTCAATAATATTATGGAGGTAACTACAAGTTCAACCGTTGAACCACAAAATATGTATAATTATATAAATTCATTATTTATGAATCCAATTATCATTGGTATATTTGCCTTGGTGTTTGTTTTATATTTTGTGTTTTTTTTAAGTTTAGGAAAAAATAATAACTCACGTATATTTAATAGTAATTCAAATATGTCATCTTCATCTGGGTCATCATCAAATTCTTTAGAAGAAGGTATATTTAGTTCAATTGGATTAGGTTCTAATTCGTCATCTGGTCCAGGTACGGCATCATTGTCAAGCACCGTGACAAATAAAACATCGTCCTCTTCTTCATTTATTACGAATTTCCTTACTGTACTCATTATAGTCATTTTCATTATTTTACTAGTTATTAACGGTGTTCAATACTATTTCGGGGTTGATATTGTTGCGAAATTTAAAGATTTATTTGGTCAAAATCCGCAATTAGATGTTAAGGTGGTAGAAAAAGAAAAAAAAGAAGGTGATAAAAAAGGTTTTCCAAGAATTAGAAAACCAGTTTTAAAGGAAGAAGTATTTAATATTCCTGGTAATTATTTTAATTATGATGACGCGAAATCCTTGTGTCAAGCACAGGGAGCGCGTTTAGCGACATATAGTGAAGTAGAAGACGCATACAATAGTGGAGCTGAATGGTGTAATTATGGTTGGTCTGAAGGTCAAATGGCGCTCTTCCCTACTCAACAAACTACCTATGACGGATTACAAAAGATTAAGGGTCATGAAAACGATTGTGGACGCCCAGGTGTAAATGGTGGATACATGGCAAATCCTGAAATCCAATATGGTGTGAATTGTTATGGTTATAAACCAAAAATGACCAAGGAAGAAGAGGAATTAATGAATACGAGTACCCCTTACCCAAAAACCGAAAAAGATCTTGAAATGGAGCGCCGAGTGAATTACTGGAAAACCAAATTAGATGAAATATTGGTGTCACCTTTTAATTATACCAGCTGGAGTCGGGTTTAAATAAAAATTGATTTATATTTTTTAGATTGTATTAAAGGTAATCAAATTTATGCCGAAATCAAGAGTTTTAGAAAAACAAAACGAACATCAAGAGAACAAAAAAGAAAACATGTCTGCGAATCAAGAAACACAAACAGTTGAAGAAGCGAAAACAATAGAAATTATAGAAAATGACGACCACAAGGTGACGGGTATATTTCAAACATTTTATGAATATGTTATGAGCGCAATAAATACAATCATTCCAGCATTGAAATGGTTGTATTTCATATCCAAAGTATATATCATATGGATTACGATACATTACATATCGTGCCAATTATATGTCCATTATTGTGTTCCAACTGGAATCACAGGGTACTTATTGTCGCCATTCCTGGTGTCATCCCCGCAATGTAAAGCATTACGCTGGGCGTTTTACAATGGTGGAAATATTATTGATAATATGTGGAATTATTTAGGAGTATGGGCTTCTACCCAATTGTTAAAAATTGAATAAATAATTAATAAAATTAAAATCTTGTAATATATATCATGAATGGTTCAGAAATTTTGGTTTTTATAACTTTATTTATACTATTTATTGCCTTAATTGTCGTGTTTATGAAATTGATTAAAAAAAGAAATGGCTTCACAAATAGGAAAGAGAGTTATAAACAAATGTCCTACTAGTAAATTATGATATAAACAAAAAATAAAATATATATTCTATTTATATTTTATTCAGTAAAATATTATTTAAAGAAAAACGGTGTTATTTACATTATATGCTAACTGCCAAACAAGAGCAAATAATAAGCGACCCAATACAAATCACAAGACATTTCAAAAAATGGAGTATGAATGAAATCAATCGTCTTCATAATGAATACGAAATAAAAGAATTGACTATAAGACAAATCGCAAAACTACATGGTCGGAGTTATTTATCCATCTTACACAAGTTAACTAGTGAGGGGTTAATCAGTGAACACTGGGAATCCGCTAGGGGATTTTATGAAACAACGGACTAGATTACACTGACTGAGATGAATCTATATATTTTTGCGCGTGTTATTGCGTTTTTTCACTTCTGTTGATATTGTTTTCCGTTTTTTTCTACTTGTTTTTTTACTATTTTTCACTTGTAACAATTCAAGTAATTTGTCATATAATTCGTCTTTAATAACTTCATCATCATTTATTTCCTCATAATCGCGTTTCTTATTATGAACCGCTCCGGCAGATAATAAACTCATTGGAACCGCAACATGATTCATATGTTCACTATCTGTAATAGTACCGCCTTTCATTGAATGAAAATATTCACCAAGATCATGAAATAATGGCGGTAATACGCCATAAGTGTGATTCGTACCTCCACCTGTTATTATATATTGATTCATTAATGTATATACATATTGTATATATAATTTTATTTTTACTTTAGCGAAATAAACTAAAGTAAAAATTCTTGTTTTCATTAATTTTGACTACTTGTACTATTGTTTGTATTGTTTGTATTTGAAAATCGTTTCAATTCTTGTACCGTCTTGAATTCACGATGTTCCTTCAAATAATTCACAATTTTTTTAACCTGTTCTTCATTAGGTATGATTTCCCCTAAAGTCTTTTCAACATATTTAAAACTCAATGGATTAGATTGTTTACTTGTCACAAATTTCAACTTACCATCACTGATTTGAATATTGGCATTGTTTAAATTATTTCGTTCAGCATAATTATACAAAGATTTAGATAGTTCCGCCCGCTGTTCTCTCAATTGGTTTAAATTCTCATTTAAAATTTTGATTTTATTATCCAAGGATACCCATTTTTGTATGTTTTGTTCAAATGACATGTTTTATATAACTCAATAAAAAATTATTCACGGGTTTTCAAGTTTTCAACCACATACACATACTTGTCCGACTATTTCGTGCTTTGTTATAATACTCTATTTCAAAGTATACTTTTTCATTTATTTCCAAAGCAATATCCCTGAATTTAATCAAATTGGATAATATTCTATTTTTTTCTTCAATCAATTCTTTTCTCACCATCGGTTGTTGCCGATTGATTTCCTGGTAAATCAAAAAAAGACGATTCTTGTCTAGTAAAAATTTCGTTCTAAATTTCTTTACAATCGCAAATACATTATGCGAATATATATTTGAATAACGACTACGTATTATTTCGGGTATGATAAATTGATTTGTATCTTTAATTTCTTCCACTTTTTTTTGTACGGATTCTACGAAATCACTTACTTCTTCTATTAATTTGTCATCTCTCATCAATAATACTTTGCCTGATAAAAATTCACATGTACTTTCTAATTTATCAAACTGATAGGCGGATGTTTTGTGTGCCCCTGCTTTCGCATCTAATTTCAAATAAGTGATTAATGCAAGCATAAACGAATTGAAAGCAGTTAATGCGGAAACAATGGTTGAACCATATTCATAAAAACCCAGAGTAATACTCAAAACAGTACATGCGGATGATATAAAAATAGTAGGTAGCATTATAAAATAGAGACATTGTTCACAATACGTTTTGGATTCTACATATAAAATCTTTTGACCTTTCAAATAAAGAGCAATTAAATCTAGGGTAATTGAATTATAAGCTCGTTTTCCAATAAATGCGTCATTAATTGTTTCTGAAAATTTAGAAAAACTGTTTAAAAATTTCATCTCATCTCGTATATAATTTGAATTTTCTAAATAAGTAACCTCATTATTTGAAACGTCCAAAAAATGGTACAATAAATCTTTTTCTTCGATATTTATTGATATATATTCTTCAATATCGTTACTGTCAGCATGATTTTCATGAAGTTCTTGATTTTCTTCTTTTTTTTCTTCGCTCTCTTCCCCTGTTCCAAAAAAATATTTATTTAAACTACCACTCCGGTTCAAGCGATTTTTATTATGTTCTTTTGTTTTATTGGTTGAATTTTCTTTAGACGTCATAATTTTATATAATATATTTTTTATATATTTTATATTATATAATATAATAAAATGCTATTGTCAAAACGCATGAATTACACACCAAAGAATATTTTAGCAAATAAACAAAACAAATCAAATCGGGTGATTCTTTTTACGAATGTGAGAGATGAAAAAAACATGAAAGAATGGGTTTCTCATCATTTACTTTTAAATTTCGATATGATTTATATTTTTGATCATAAATCAGTTGTCCCATTAAAAAACGAATTTCATAATTTCAGTAAAAGGGTTGTGATTGAAAGAGGTGCGTGGAACAATCCAGTGAAATTACCTTTGATGAGACGTGCAGTTACTATAGCCAAACAACACGGATATGATTGGATGTTGTATTTAGACGCGGATGAATTCCTAGTATTGAATAAATTCATGGGAGTAAAACATTTGCTACAGTCTTATAATTTTGCGCATTCTTTAAGTATTAATTGGTTAATGTTTGGAACAAATAATCATATTAAAGAACCGCGTGGTCTTATTTTAGAAAATTATACCAAATCTGAATTATATTTAGACAAACATGTAAAAACATTTGTTCGCCCGGAATACGTTATTGATGTAACAAATCCGCATTATTTTGTGTTAGCATTTCCTAGAAGAATGCTGACTTTAAATTTAAAAAACAATACAAATCAACCTTTTTTCAATGAATGGCACACTGAATATTACAAGGTGGGTGCTTATATTGCCCATCATATCTATCAATCCGAAGAAACGTATATGAACCGTAAAATAAAATTACCAACAGATGATACTGGTAGTAAACGTGAATATGACAACGGGATCCATAAACGTTACAACAGTGTTGATAATTTTGATGTCAAAAATAAATATGTCCCACGAATAAAGAAAATGCTGGGGTTTTATTACCATAAAAATAATATGATTACGAATAATACAAATACCGCATAATAATATAACACGATACAGTATGTTATATTATTTTATATGTAATTATAGGAATGGAGTGCGTTTATTTACGACCCATTCTACGACTTTTCATGCGTCTTCCATAATGTTGTTGTAATGCCAATAATCCAAAAGGAACGACTGCTTGACTTAATACACTTCCCATAAATCCGCCTTTTCTTCTTCGTCTAGAACCACCCTTTTGTGTGGCTGCTGGAGGTGTTTGAGGTGTGGTGTCAGCAGGAGGTGGGGACAATGATGCTGGTGATGTAACACCTGGGTGTTGTAAATTTACAAGTTGGTTACCATATGGTGATGGTCCACTTCCTCTAAAAACATTATCCCATTGGGTATTTCCGTTACCATATTGTGATAAAACATATGGTGCGGCGCCTTCACTACCACCAGCAGCATAGGTTGATGGATTTAAAGGTGCTACCGCTCCGCCTGCTTGGGAACGGGCTCCTGGTTTAGATGGAACATGTAACATTCTGCGACTTCTTCTACTTTTATTATGACGTTTTCCTTTGTGACCTCTTCTTCTTCGTGATGCCATTATATATTTAAAAAAGAAAATAATAATTATTTTGATATTATTTTGATATTATTTTGATAATAAATTGTTATTACGCAAAATTAGAAAAAGTAAAATTAATATTACTAAAATCATTATAAAAATAAGAATGATGAGAGAAACAATGATATAAATGTAGGGTTTGAATTCAAACAATACAAGTTCCATGATGGGTTTACAAAAATTCCGTATTTCATATTTAATATTTTCTTTTTTCAACATTTCTAAACATTCTTTAATAATACTATTTTTCATAAATTGTCAAGATATAAAAAAACTAATGTTTTTCCCATTTAAACTACGTTTTTCCCATTTGTTTCCATTTCGTTTTACTTTTTGTAATTTTTTCTAATACATACATAATGGAAAATCATATATTTGAGCCAAATAAAGATTTTGTCTTTTCAAATATTTCTTTAGGACAACCAACAACCATTCAAGGAGCTGCTTATTTTACTAAAATATTATACAAAGACAAGCCGTTTTTCATAGAAACACCTAAATCTTTGACTAAACAAGGATTTGTCAAGAATGGGAAAAAAATGTTTTGCGATTTAATGTTTGACAATACCAATGAAGAATTTATCAACTGGGTTGAAAATTTAGAAACAAAATGTCAACAATTGATTCATGATAAAGGTGACGAATGGTTTCAAAATAAATTAGAAATGAATGATATAGAGACAGCATTTACATCTGCTCTTCGTATATATAAATCTGGTAAATATTACTTGATGCGGGTGAATGTAAAAATGAATTATAATACAAACATACCTTTAGTAAAAATATACAATGAAAGCGAGGTGCCATTAAATATAGAAGATATTAAGAGTGATACCAATATCATTTCAATCATTGAGATTCAGGGGATTAAATTCACCAGTCGTAATTTTCAGATCGAGCTGGAAATGAAACAGGCTATGGTATTGAATACTTATGAAATGTTTGAAAGTTGTTTGATTAAAAGAAATTCTACTGCGAAACCAGTGATTGAAACCAAGATAACTCATTTAGAAGAAACACCCGTTTTTTATAAACCAAGTATTGTTGAACCGACCATTGTTGACCGAAAAATGGAAGAAAAAATGAATGAAAAAAATGAATCAGTTGTTGTTTCTACAAATACAAGTGATGAACCTTCTTTAGAAGAATTTACACCAAATATTGAAAACGAATCTTTAGAAGAAAATGAACCAAGTAAGTTCATTATTCAAGATGTTAAAAAAGAGCAAATTCATTCAAGTATAAAGGATGAAACAGGTTTAGAAGAATATGGAAAAAAAATAGAAGAAACAAATGTTGATGTAAACATAGAAGAAAAAGAATTACCCAGTCAAAATCATGATATAAAGATTGATATTGATCATTTTGTTTTTCCAGATAGAGATACAGAAAATGACGAATTAAAGGAAATGAATGATATCAATTTCAACATAGATACTTTAGAACCAATGAAACTTAAAAAACCAAACGAGTTTTATTATGAAATATATAAAAAAGCAAAAGAAAAGGCAAAACAGGCAAAAAAAGAGATGCTTATTGCGTATTTAGAAGCAAAGAATATTAAGAAAACTTATATGTTGGATGATTTAGAAGATGATAGCGACAGTGATATTAGTTTAGAAAGTGAATTAGATTTAGAAAATGATGAAAATGAATATTTTAATAATGAAAATTAAAATGAGAACGAAAAGAATAATTAAGGACAATTCATGATTTACAAAATTTTAATTCAACTAATTAAACTGTATTTAAAAAAATATTTTATCATTAATTTTATATAATGAAGAATCCTTTTTCTTTTTTGAACGAATTTTGGAAAAAACATGGTGTCGGCGCTATTGTCATTCTTATAGTATTAGCATATGCTGTTCATTTATTTGCGAACTATCTATCCAATAAGTCATCATCTGGATCTGAAAAATTTGGTGAGTCACCAAAAAAAGCATATGGTAACAGTAAAGAACGACCTCAACAACAACCATCTGGTCCAACTCCAGCACAAGAAGGTAGTAACGAAATGTATTCATCCGTAAATGGTGTACCAACTCCTTCCATTGGTGTCCCAACCTCATGTGCCCAACAAAGTATTCAAAATCCTTCTGAATTATTACCAAAGGATACCAACAGTGAATGGGCACAATTAAATCCTTCTGGAAAGGGTGAATTAGCCAATATTAATTTATTAAAGGCTGGTTACCATATTGGTATTGATACGATTGGTCAAACATTAAGAAACGCCAATTTACAAATCCGTTCTGAACCACCAAATCCACAATTATATGTTGGACCATGGAATCTTTCAACAATTGAACCAGATTTCATGAGACCTCCTCTTGAAATTGGTGCTACCAATATGCAATAAATTTCTTGACGAATTAATAATTTAAAAGTAAGATATTGAGAGAAGAAAGTTTTCTCTCAATATCATTATCATAAAATCATAAAAATAGTATTTATATAATACATATACATATGTTTAAATTAGAAAAACATAGTATTTTCTTATACATTTTTATATTTTTTATTCTATTTATTTGTTTAAAAATATATAATGATTCTGATGTGTTCAATTTGAAATGTATCATTTCAGGGGTTGATGGAAATAAATATTGTGTGAGAGAACGGGCAAAAGTGAATGAGGCGGCTGATCTTTTAGCAAATGTGACAAATAAATGTAAAAAATTAGTGAAATTTATGAAAGATAAATATCCGGATGATCCCAAAGTGAAAAAATTAGTAGAAGGTTTTAATCCAAAAAAAATAAATGAAACACTACCTACTAGTGAATTAACTGCTTATAGTGAAAACAAAGGAGAAAAATTGGCATTTTGTTTGAACCGAACAAAAAATAGCGCAACGTTGATTGATTTAAATACATTGACATTTGTTGCGTTACACGAATTGTCTCATATTATGACGACCTCAGTGGGACATAAACAGGAATTTTGGCAGAATTTCAAGTTTGTATTGGAAAATGCCAAAGAAGCAGGAATCTATAAACCGGTTGATTATAAAAAATCTCCAGAACAATATTGTGGTATGACAATTACAGATAACCCATATTACGACTTGTAAACCATGGTTTATTTTTACATTCTTCAAATATAAAAATAAACAAAAATTACGTCTTATCCACCAATACTTCTTTAGCAACCGTTCGGATAATTTTATTATAATTCTTTCTGGCTTTTTCTTTATCAGTTTCACCCAAGCTCTGGTCTATCAATTTGGTATACAAGTCACTCTTTTTATGATTTGGGTCCTTGTATTCTGGGTTGGCTTTCGCCCAAAGCGACATTTGCTTGATATTTTTGTTTTCAATTGCCTTGATGGCTTTTATCATTTGCTCATTGTCCTCGTCTTTATGCCAAGCATCATTGTTTTTAATATGAATCACCTCGCGCTTTAAATCGCTACAGTGAATCGGTCGTTTGCTTATATCTAATTTATTTAATCCCTTGACTAAAATATTACTAATCCCTCCGCAATAGCCAAGAGGTCCAAAATTTTCAAAGTCGGTTAGGGTTAAAATGAGTGATTCCAAGAAATCGCTTAGGTTTAACGCATCTTTACATGTTTCGTTCAAGAATACATTGAGGTTGAACTTGTTATTTGTTGTGTTATTGATAATATTATTATTTGTTGTGTTGCCCATATTATCCTTCATCAATTCAATAATTTGCTTTTGGAATTCCTGGTTTTGTTTCAATAATTCAACAATCGTGGTTTTCATATCTATTTCTAATTCATTGTTGTTGACTTCATCGTCTATTTGTAATTCTATTTCTTGTTCTTTTTCTTTTTCCGGTTCCTTTTTTTCAGTAAAAATCTTATTATCTGTAGTTTGAAAACAATTTTTTTTATGATTCCATAAGCTTGAATGATGTTTATACGATTTACCACAATTACAATTGTAATTTTTATTTTCGGCATTTTCAGGAGCCAAGTATGTAGTATTTTGTAGTATTTGTAGTATTTTTGAATTTTTTTCATGTTTAGGTGTAAGTAGGTGTTTATCATAATTACTCTTTTTACACGTATTAAAGTCACAAAAATCACAATTATATTTTATGGCATTTTTGGCATTTTCAGGAGCCTTTATTGTAGTCATTTTGTAGTATATTATACTACAAGAAAAAAGCCTAAACCCTTTTTCTTAAAAAATATAAAATTTATGCTCACAAAATTATGCTCTCACACATTTTTCCAGGAAAAGTCCACGAGAGCTTTATGCTGTAAAACGACCTAAAAAACAGTGATTTTCATCAAAATACTGGCATTTTTGAAAAATGGACATACCAAAAATGTCCATTTTTACTTTTTCCAATCACTTTAGTCTTGAAATTACAATTTTTTAGAACTTAGATTCTTCGGAAAAACCATTAATATTTGTGTGTTTTTATATAAATTTTTATCGTAGATATTTGTAATGTATATTTTAAATATATATAAAAATTATTTGATAAAGAATGTAAATGTTATTCATATTATTCATATTATTCTTATCCTGTATTGCGAATGTCACAAGTATCAATTACCTTACACAAACGCAGTGGAATCATATCAAACATATTTTACAACATCCAAAAAGCACAAGTACCATGATAAATATATGTAATGAAATCATATTTCAACACTATAAACATTATGCGTATAATATGGCTTACGATTTCAAAACAACATATTATAAAAAATGCCGTCATATTCCCTTGAATGAATTAAAACTGTATGCCTCAAGAGGATTATTAAATGCTATACTACGGTATAATAGCTCATTGCCAGTTTCATTTTCAAAATATGCCTCAATATACATAAAAGGAGAATTATATTATGGCATGTCAGAAATGCATCCACTTACATTATTACCAATTTCAAAAAGAATCCATAAACAATGGAGAACCCAAAATTTAGTCTTGTACAAAAAAATGACAAATACAAAGTTTATGAGTAATTACGATTATTATGATGGATTGTATGTAAGCACTCATAAAGATAGTTATATATGGGTAGATAAATACAAGGAATTACAAGAATTATGGAATATAATCAATCGTTTGGATGAAGAAGACAATAAAATAATAAAATATAAATATAATTTTTATTTTCAAAAAATAAGATCAGATAAAGAAATTGGTGATTTACTTGGATATTCTAGTGAAACAATTAGAAAAAAAATAAATAAAATAAAAAGTCGCGTGTATAATGAAACTAGGAATAATAATTAGTCTATTTATATAAATAAAAAATACTTTATTTATATATATAATATAATGGCAACACCAAAACAAAATTCCATATACAAGATAAATATATTAAATATTGAAAATAAAGTAGAATCCATTCATGTATTTTACGGAAATGTATACAAAAATAATGTAAATCTAGAAGAATTATTCAAAAAAGACCCAAAAAATGAGTTGTTTTTTGACAAATCATCCTATATTTTTAATGATGATGAGCTAAGGAAAATAATGTCTGATAATATACCAGTCTATTTTTCATTTCAACAATTACATACAGATGATAATATATTATCTATAAAAATAAAAGTAACCGATGAATTAAATACATCCCATGAAAAATACAAAAAATCTCCAATTTCTCTCAGTGAACTATATTTATTTGGACTTGTTGAAACCAGGTTGAACCCGACCAATATATATTCGGCATTAACTGAGAAAAAACAAGAAATCACTAGACAAACATTAGATTTGGTATTGTTGAATATAGTCGATAATACTGAATTTGATATACCAGACAAATCCACTTATACATATGATGACATACTTTCTCTCGATTTAACAGATCAAACCTTTTTAATAACCCGGAATTTAGGACAATCAAACTTACTTATTGCGGATGAATATCCTTATATCGGTAATCCATACTCGGTGGAATCATACAATGATACCATAGAAAAACAAGTGCGAAAATCCATGTTGTCTTTAAATACTCTTTTATTAATGAATACTGGATTCATATACAATAACAACATTTATGTCTGCCTTGCGAATGATGTGTTGGAATATAATAAAACACGCGGTTTAAACCAGGAAACGGCGATTAAGATATATTACCCAAACCTACTTAAAGACGCCATTGTTTCTCTCGACACATTAAATTCAAAAAGGGAAATGTTGATAAATAAATCAAAAGATTTATTTGATGATGATGTATTTGATAATTTTAAAAATGTAGATATGTTTTATGATATATACAAAGAGAGAACAACGGAATTCAATTATAAAACAGCTGGAATTCATTATATAAAAGTGATGGTAAAGCCGACGTATGATATAAAAATCCGTTTAGATGTAATATTTAAACTGGTTCATGCGGATATCATGAAACCTTTGATCAAGTTTAATCCATCTGTAAAACAGGAAAATATTTATCGTTTGTATACTGATAAAACAAGCATTGACGGTAGAAAAATACCGTATTTATCAAGAGCAACTATTTTTAAATTAATGAAAAGTATTGGAAAAACAAAATCAGTGACGGTATATATTGAATATAAAATCGGAAAAAAACAACATATTATGTTGTGTGAATTTGATGAATATGGAAATGTTTTTATAGAAGGCGAATTTGAAAAAGCAACAAGTATGGCAGATATTGAATCATTGATTAAAAAAATGGTAAACCCAATTATAGACGATGTGAAAACATATATTGAAAAAAGCGGATACAGTATTAATTATTTTGAAAGTTTTACAAATCAAAATGTGGAAATTAAACACCTCAATTATGAAACCACCATTGAAATTGAACGATCCATTAATTTGGATAAATTAAAAGCATGTCTTTCAAGTATTTTTGTGATTGAAAACGCAAATTTAAAAACTGGTATTGAAATGCGATTCAAAAGAGTATCCAATTTTAGTAAAACCAATAGTCAAGAAGCGTTTATTATTGAAAAACAAAAACAAAAATATACCCTTCTTGAAATCATTGAAGGTTTGATGGATAATTATAAAATGTCTGAAAATGACGCAAAAGAATTATTACAGAAAGTGGCAAATGAATTAGAAGTTGTGAAAGGAGTTAGAAAGTCAGAAATAGAGATTAAAATCAACCCTGGTTTTAAAACAAGGATATTACTGAACAAAAACACTGGTGTGATTACCATTTCGGTAGAGGGTATTAATAACATTGAATATTTGAATAATATACCAATATATTTGGATACATTGATCCGGTTAACGCAAGATATGAAATCTACCAATTACCCTGTAAAACAAATTAAAAATAATTGTAGTGGCAATGAATTGAAAACTGAAATTATTCTAAAAGATTTTGAAAAAGAAGAAATGGACCAACAAAAAATGTTTGATTTAAGTTCAGCCAGTTCAAAATCATCATCCGCGTCCGTTGGTGATACTGAATATAAACCATATATAACCGCTTTTAATGAAGAAGAAGATGAAGGACAAAACGAAGAAAAAAAGGAACGCATGAAGACCGCATTTGACTTGTTTTATGGTGATAATAGTGAATCGGGTGATGAAGAAGAACAAAATTTTTCAGGAGGACAAAGTAGTTCCAAGTCAAAGTCCTCGTCTTCGGAAATATTTAAGGAAGGCGACATTTTGGATTTTGACATACCTGAGGATGAACCAGGTGAGCAGAATAAAATTGTCATTGGTCAACCACTTTATCCTGGTGTTGACGATGATGATATTGAAGATATTGAAAAAAATGTAATTGAATTGGACGGAATGAGTTTAAAGAACCCCAATATATTTGAACAAAAATTACAACAATATGATCCAACATTGTTTTTAACCAAAAAACAGGGTAAATTTAAACCATATTCACGAACATGTGCGTCTAATTTGAGAAAACAACCTGTTTTACTTACGAAAGAAGAATTTCAAAAAATCAATAAGAACAAACCTGGATTTTTGAAACCCGAGGACGTTTTGAAATATGGAAGCGACCCGAAAAACCCCAATTATTATATTTGTCCTCGTTACTGGTGTTTAAAAACAGGTACTCCGATTGATCCGTCTGAACTGAAAGAGGTGCGCAATGAAAGGGGAGAAATAGTAAAAAAACATCCAACATGTGGGGAAGTTATTCCGAGAGACGCCACAAAAGTGCCAAAGGGAGCATATATATATGAATTTTTTGACCCACAAGAACACGGAACCCAAGAAAAATATATACAACATTACCCCGGTTTCATGAAGGAGGGATTACATCCAGACGATTTATGTATTCCTTGTTGTTTTAAGAAGTGGAATACAAAAGAACATATAGGTAAAAAAGTAAAATGTGAGAAACAAATGGAACAAGAGGTTGATATGGAAGAAAGTATACCAGAGTCGGATTCCGAATCAGAAGAAATGGATAGTGATAAGGAAGAAGAAGCAAGAAGTGTTTTAAAAGTAACAAAAAATATTGTTGAAAAAACACTACAAATACCAAGTTATAGCGAAAGTCAAGTATCTGATGAACAAATTCTAAAACGTGGTCCAGGAAAAGAAAAAGAAGATTTTTATATTAAGGGACAAGAAAAAGTGCCTTTAGACCCAGGTCGTTGGGGATATTTACCAATAAGTATTCAACACTTTTTACATGAGGATAATTCAAAATGTCAAAATCAAAATAAACAAAACGTGAGATATCTCCATAGTTGTTTATTGAGACATGGTGTTGAATTCAGTGAAAACCAATCATTTATTGCTTGTATTGCTGATATAATGTTTTATATTGATTCAAAAAATATTCCAACCATTAAAGAAATGAAAGAAATGATTCTTTCATCATTGTCTATAGATGATTTTTTAACTTATCAAAACGGAAATCTATATATTGATTTTGATATTGAACCCACTGTTGTAACAGATGAGTTGTTGGAAAAATACATGGATTCCAAAATTTATCAAGCAACTCAATATAATTTGGAGTTTTTCTACAAAATCGTATCATCTTTTGAAAATTTTAAAGCGTTTTTAATGGATAATACTGTGAATATTGACTACACCTACTTATGGGACATTATTTGTAAACCCAACCCTAACCTATTTTCGGCGGGAATAAATTTAATCATATTAGAGGTGGATACAAATGATGCGACTGAATCTGTGAATTTAATTTGTCCAACAAATCATTATTCAACTGAAATATTTGATCACCGAAAGTATACCTATTTAATTGTAAAAAGTGGTAATTATTATGAACCTATCTATTCGTATAAAAATGTGAATAAGAAACTCACCATTATTAAAAAATTCAGTGAATTGAATCCAGAATTACCAGCAAATATCCGCAACTTGTTTAAAAAAATAATAAAACCATATATTCACACCATGTGTAAACCTTTGAATAGTATGCCTTTAAAATATAAATTTTCAAGGGCAAATTTACTGAATAATGTAATCACAAATTTACAAAAAGTAAAATACAATATTATTAAACAAATTATAAATTATGAAGGAAAAGTAATTGGTGTAATCGCATATAATGATGAGTCGGTAGGTTTTGTACCATGTTATCCATCATCTATTAACAATAACTATGAATTTGCGTTAGTTAGTAAAGACGTATTCACCGATTACAAAAATACGATTCGTTTTTTGAAAGAAGTGTACAAGTCTAGTAAAAAGGTAATTTTGTGTAATCCAATTTATAAAGTAGTTGATAAAAATAAAATGGTAGTTGGTGTATTAACCGAAACAAATAATTTTGTCGGAATAAATAAATATGTTTCTTTAGATGATACATTAGGCGAGAATGATGATTCATTAAAGGTTATTGACGGTAGTGACCAGTATAAAATAGACAATAAAACAATATTAACGGAAAAAGTAGATGAGGATAGAATAGAAACAATACAGCGGATTAAAATGGAGACAAATCTATATAATTCTTTTAGAAATACAATTAGAATCTTGTTAAATGATTTTAAAAATATCAAACAAAGAGAGAAAATAGAAAAAGAGGCAAACTCGCCATATGCCTTGTATAATGATCAGCTGGATAGTATTTCTGACCAATTGAAAAAACTTGTTGGCGACAAAGTAATATTTACTGAAGATTATGATATTGGTAAAATAAATAAAAATTCGGATATATCCGCTTGTATGATGAATGCTGCCAATAAATGTTTATTGAAAAATTCATGTAAAATAAACACACAACAAAATACGTGTCAATTGGTAATTCCCAAATATAATTTAATAAGTAGTTCCAATAATAATGAAGAGTATTATTATGATAAAATGGCAGATGAAATTATTCGTTATAATAGAATAAAATCATTCATGTTTGAACCTCAAACCTATTTGTCATTTAATAATTTAGGTTATAATTTAACCGACAATGAAGTAGTCATGATACAATCATTATTAACCAGTGAATATTTTGATACTCTTGTTCCAGCGGTTTTAAATAAATATGTAAAATATAATAATTATGATACCGTTGAACCGCAAATGACGCAAGTATATGATAATAGAGTACAATTAAATGATACAAATATAAATATAGATGCGGATAATGAATTGGTTGAATATGTGCCAAAAATGAAAGATAAAATAACATCGGGGGTGTGGAAAAAATCATTCCCATCTTCATATAGCGAGTTGAGTTATGATAACGGATTTTATTTATTGATAGATATCATTAAAAAAGCAACATCACAAAATTTGACAACAAATCAAATTAGACTTGATTTATTACATGAATATGCGTCATATTTCAAACAAAATGGCGATTATGAAAATAAAATATTAGATGTATTGGCATTGGAAGGAAAAAAAACACTCGTACAACAGGTAAGAGAAAAATTAATTACCTTTACGAATTTTATTTATAATGGGGATTATTTCATTTCTAATTTGGATGTTTGTTTAATTTTACAAAAATATAAGATTCCCTCATTTTTTATTTCTACCAAACCGATATGTCAGAATAAATATACCAATAATGCGTATGTAATATACGGTGAAACAAACGACAAGTTTTGTTTCATTGTAACATCGCCATTGACGCGCGGTGAAAAAACAACGACATATAAATTGGTTCAAAATGATAATCGTAAAATCTTTATGGAAAAAAGTGTTCTTCGTGGCGAGGGTCTCGACAACGTAGATGAGGCACTTGACAACAAACAATCCATGAGCGAGTTTTTAAATATATTCAATAAAAAGGATTATTCTTTAAAAAATAAGGGGGCAGAAAAACCAACGGTCAAATTAGTTATTGAAGAAGATAGCGACAATGAAAATGAATTATAATATATAGAATAGGTGTATATATATTATATTTTACATCAATTTTTACGTTTCCATAAAATATTCCATTGTCTTTTGAATACCCGTTTCCAAGTCAATCACTGGTTTGAATCCTAGTTTTTCCCACGCTAATCTAATATCTGGCTTTCTTTGTTTTGGGTCATTTTCGGTTGGTGGTAAATAATCTACTTTTAATTCTGTGCCACTTACTTTCTCAAAAATTTTGACCAATTCATTCAATGTAAATTCACAATTCGGATTACCTAGATTCACCGGTCCGTATTCGTTACTCGCCATCATGGAAATTAACCCTTCAATAAGGTCATCTACATAACAAAAACTTCGGGTTTGATAACCGTCTCCATATATTTTGAGATTTTCATTCTTCATGATTTGATTTATGAAATTTGTAATCACGCGTCCATCATTTAAATCCATATATGGACCGTATGTATTGAATAAACGCACAATTTTCACATTCATGTCAAACTTTTTACGATATTCGTAAAGTAATGTCTCTGCTACACGTTTTCCCTCGTCATAACAACTTCTTTCTCCAACAGTATTGACATTACCATAATAGCCTTCAGGTTGTGGATGAACCAATGGGTCTCCATAAATTTCAGATGTAGAGGTAAATAAAACCTTTGCCCCGTGCTTTTTTGCCAAATCTAAGACATTCTTGGTTCCCACAAAAGAAGTCATGAGTGTTTCAATGGAATTAACTTTGTATTTATCTGGACTCGCAATACATGCCAAATGATAAATTTCATCTACTTTGGGTAAAAATATTTTATTTGTAATGTCAAAATTGACAAATTTGAAATTTGGGTTTCCTACAAATTCCTCAATATTAGCCATTTTACCAGTAATCAAATTATCCATACAAATGACCTTGTTCACAGGATTTTCCAATAGTTTCTTGCAAATATGACGACCTAAAAACCCAGCACCACCGGTCACCAATATATAAGACGACGCATTGTCCTTCACATTTGTGCGATTTATATCATGTAACCAATCTCGTTCCGGTCTGTCGTAATTTTCATTTCTATCCAAATTAGCCTGTAAAATATATGATGGAATACCATTTTGTATTAATTGACTATACATTGAATTCGTATCTTTGGGAAAACAAGTTCCTCCATACCCTCTTTTATAATTATATCCAGGACAAGTCATATGACTCACACCAATACGATCATCTAATTTGACATAATTGATGACACTATTGTAATTAATACCTAATTTATCCGCCAAATCATAAATCTCATTAAAATACCCTACTTTGGTCGATAAAAAGGTGTTTCTTATTAATTTATTCATTTCCATTTCTTTATTTGTCCCAAATTGAACATCATCATATTTTATACTCTTGTGCTTAAAAGCACGATCAATTAACTGACGAATCAAAACACGGAATTGCATTTCTTTATCAAATGTACAATTTTCATAAATTCCAAATAACCAATGCTTGTTATTGATAAAATCTTCCTTCCAGTTTTGCTCGGTTAAAAACTCCGGCATAAAAAATACTTTATGTGAATCACAATAACCTATTGGAACAGTAGAACGAATAATAATATAATCATGTTTTAAACGTTTAACATATGTATCAATTAAATTTGTATAACACGAACCATCAATATTTGTTGGTGTAGGCAATGAGATAAAAACTAAATCTACGATTTTTACGGTTTCGTCCAAATCTAAATTAGGCGGTGAACATAATTCTGGAACGCAATCGTAGATGAAAAATTCAACATCCGCATTTTTTAATAAATAAGTGGCTTTTCCAACAAAACCGAAGCCAATTAGTAAAACTTTCATAAAAGAATATAATTTATAATAACGTTTTTTGTTTATATTTGTTTTATTATAAATTATTATAAATCATCGTCACTATTTGTATCATTTTCCGTTATAAAATCACTGGTATTTTCAACGATTTCATCTTCAGAATCATTTTCTGAATCATGCTCGTTATCGTTATCGTGATCGCGATGATTATCATTCGCAACACCGTGAAAGCGAATATACTGTACGGCGTTATGTAATGATGGTGTAGCATCGTTACGAATAGTAGTGCCAATAGAATCATCCGTATCAAATTCACCACTATAGCCAAACATTTCGTCATGATTAATACTTGGAAGTTTTTTGAATACACTTTTATCATATTTTTTATAAAAATTCATATGATTCTCATCATAATTATCAATCAACACTTTATTTTTATCATCTCGTTTAAAAAGTTTTCTCCCAAAATATGGATTATATCTTATAAATAAATCAAACTTTTTTACCAAAATTTCATATGAATTTGTTATTTTTTCAGTGCCAACAACATAATATTTTGATAAATAATATAAATGTAAATAGGGTCTCATGATTTCCACTAATTTGTTTTTAGGGAAATTTTTGTGAATACACAATATTTTATATTTTGGATTGTTTGATTTCAAAGTTTCAATCATAGAAACAACCGTGTTGTATAATATATTTGGGCTTGTTGAATATACATATCTTTTGATTGATTCTTCTCTTATTAATTGTTCATTATCTTCCCTGAATATTTCAAGATCAAAATTTACATTGAAAAACTGTTGATACAAAACCGGCATCGCAAAGGGACGATTTTTCATGAAAAAATAAATATTATACAAGGTTGCCTTGTCAAGAGCTATATTATTATACGGATTTTTTGGAACCAATGGCTCACTGAAAAATAAATACGAATTTGATAAATTATTATTCATTATATTCACCAAATCACTTGCCGAAAATAAATATTTACAATTGTTTTGAAACAAGACAAAGACATTCGGATGTTTTTCATCCAGTTCATTCATATATAAATCACTTGATATTTGAACCACTGCTTTTTTGTATTTATAGAGTCGGACAAAACGCATAAAAGCGAAATGTGTTTTTTGAATTTTTGAAAAATAGGAGAAATATAAATCTTTTGTTTTGTCGCTTTGAAATATATTTTCCAATACATTTTTCAAAAAAGTGAATTTATATTTAACAAAGCTTATATAATCTAAATCTTTTTTTAGTAAAACACTATATATGCTTATTACATTACTATAAAACTCAATATTAACACATTGTTGTATGATATTTTCCGATTCTATAATATAGACTTCGCGTAATAATTCACAAAACAATGATGGATATTTATCTTTTTCAGTATTTTTATCAATATTTATAAATGCTTTTTTTGATACGCATTTATTTATAATTGAACAATAAGAACGCATGTGTTAATAAAATCAAAATAATTATATATTATTAAAGTTATATTTCTAATATATTTATATTATTTATATTATTTATATTGTTGAACTTTGTATATACATGAAAATAATAGAAAAAACACCAATACTAAAAAGAACAAAAAAATGTTGCGATACTGAAAAATGTTGTGCTAATATAGAATGGTCATTGGGTTATCTTATAGGCGAAACAGTTTCTTGTTTTGTAAATTTATGTCTCCGGTTTGTAAATAATGCGAATAAAGGGTTTTCTTCCCGCAATAAACCGAATTATTCCAATATGAGGAGACGTTCAACATTATAATTTTACAGTAAAAAATAATAAAAATCGCAATATTTTTATTATTTATATATTTTTATATAATTTAACCTAGAACCTAAAATCCTGGATTATAATCATCGTCACCGCCTAAATCACTTGCTTTAATATTGACTACATTATTCTCAATAACCAATTTATTTTTACTACATTTATCATCTTCATCTTCCATACCACCAAAGACATCATCAATCATTTTGTTGGTATCCTCTTGTTCATACTGAATGGTATCCTCCAATTTACGCATTTCGTCCAAATCAAGCACCACCTGGAATGCGTTGGTGCCATATAATCCTTCTTGACCACACATTACATTTGCCGATACACCGCGCATGATATCCAATTCCGCATGTCTTGCCGCTTTCAAGAATTGTTCAGGTGTTTCCTCAAAAGATGCCTTGGCAATTGGACCAATATTATCATTGTTAATACCATGTCTAAATATGGAGATCATCTTATTGGTAAATGTCATTCTATCGCACAACATTGCCATGTGATGATAATTAATATAGGTGCCATCAAATTCAATCACTTCCGCCAATTCATTGTATATGGTTTGTCGTGCCGCCTCAATACCAAAGATTTCGTATATTTCAACAATATCATTACTAAAGGTGCGTTTCGCATCAATGTAATCAAGTGCCAATACGTCCAAGATATTTGTTCCAATGGTATCCAAGACCCATATATCTTGTTTCTTGTATACACCCGATGTTTCCACCAAATTGTCCTTGATCTTACGAAGAATTACCTTATTGATATTTTTAACACCGCGAATCACTATATTGTGTAATATTTGGTCTTGGAAATTCTTCAATATATAAATTTGGTCAGACTGGTCAAGCGGATTGACTTTGCTTTTATTTTGTCCGATGGGAGCAATACCATTTTTTTCTGCTTTGTTAACCACTGTATTCATACGAATTCTAAAGACTAATTTGTCCGCATTATAATCCGAATAGACGCATGCCACCTCATCGCCATAACTGTTTTTCAAGGTGAAATTCACGTCATCCATGGTAATATTTTTCTCCAACATGATTTCGGAATCCATTTCCATTCGTAGAATCCATTTTGATTTTTCATTGGTTTCTGGTTCAACCGATTTCTCCATACATTCATCCACCATTTGTTCAAATGATTGAAATTGTTCCATTGTCGTCTCGTCCTCGCTAATCAGTGTATTTAAATCATCTGGATCAAAACAAATATCAATGGATTTCACGATTTCTTCCATCTTGGTATGTTCCAACATATACATAATGGATTGCGCTTTTTCTCGGTCGGTTTGTTCTTCTGGTTTCATGTAAATGGTTAATGACGGATTTTTTGGTTCAGGTGACAAAGATAATATTTCCTCTATTCTTGGCACACCACGAGTCACGTTAGATTTAGACGACACACCAGCAAAATGAAATGTGTCGACAATCGCGAGACCATTGTATATGTTAAAATTTCTTGTGTCCGCAACGGTTAGGTCAAACGCATAATTTGTAGTATTTGAAACTTCTTCTATACTTTTGATTTTGTCAAACAATATATTTTCATAACGACCATTACGGTTTTCAAATATGACTTCTCCATCAACATCATTTGGAACACTATCATAACTTTTACAGTAATTATATTTATAATTATGGTTCAAAATATCTGTCAATTTATCTTGTTTGTATTTTAATTTAATATTTAATTTTTCCGCTAATAACAATGCTTGTTTATTTCTAACAAATAAATTATATAATTGTTTAATATCTTTGCTTCCACGATTATTTGTTTCTGGTTTTTTATATTTTGTAATGTAACTGTAAATACCTAAATTATTTAATATTTGTTGTACATCAATCAACATTTCTTTTGATACAGATGACATATTTATAGTTTTTCCTCTGGTATCAACACACCCATCACCACCAATATAAGCATCTAAGAATCCAAGTAAACACTCTTTGTTAGAGAATATAATCTTGTCTGAAATGAATTTGTTATGACTCAATTTTCCACAAAATAATTCCAAGATTCGGCACAATACAGTATTGTAAATACGAATATCTTGTGATGTCCATCCTTGCTGATTTTTATTTTCATTTTTATATATTTTTGTACTAATATTCCATTTTTCACATAATTCTTGTATTGGTTTCAAATATTCTACATCATTATTTGAAATAGATACTTGGAATTTAGTCATACAACCTTCCGAAGCATAAGCACCAATTAAATAACCAAAATTATAATCTAATGGAATGACCTCGGGAATTTTATAATCACACATGTTGGTTTGTTTGGTATAAACACAACCTGGTGTAAATGTGGTCTTTGTTTTACAACCATTTCTTAATTTTTCACTTACTTTTGCGACAAAACTATCGCTTCGTGCGTAAGGTAATGTAAATGTTTTTCCTTGATGTTTTGACCACCATTGATATTCATCCATCACTACTTTTGCCTTGTCAACCTCACTCGTGTATATATATTCATTTGGAGGAAGAATCTCTTTTAAATTCAATTCAAAACTTTCCTTATAATCAATTTGTTTGGTACTTACTGGTAAATAATCACCTACTTTTAATGAATCACCATCTACTGGAACAATTTTTCCATTTACCAGTTTTAAGAAAGATTTTGCCTTTGTAGCAATCACTTCGCGTTCTTCAGTCGTTGTTATTTTCAACATGGTATTTGTTCCATCTTTATTCACGACAGGGTGTCTTGTAACGGCTTCGACTTGTTTCCATAATACTTCTCCTTCTTCATTACATGACGGAATTTCAAAGTAATCCATCACCTCAGCATAAGTCGTGTCTTTATCCGCATAATATTCCAACTTTTTTGGTGACGCAATGTGTTTTTCAATAAAATCACCAATCTGGACTTTTTGAATTTCTCCTTCACGATTCCTTACGATAATAGGTGTCTCATATGTTACAGAGTTTAGGGTCATCTGAGTTGTAGGCTCTCCAATGCTCTGTGCCGCAATCATTCCTACCATTTCACCAGGAGCAACAATTGCGCGCTTGTAATTCACCAGAATGTCTTCAAGTAATATGGTTAATGCCGCGCGATTAAATCGTTTCACTACCAATAATTCTTTTGGTGACAGATTGAAATAAAACAGGGTCTTGAATAAAAGGGTTGGTGGTGCGCAACGGATTTTTTCCAACTTTGAATAAGTGTTTTCAATCATTTCAAAGGCTTCCAAGGGTGTAATATCAACAATGGAATTCGCATTGATTTGCTGTTGTCCTTGAACATTATTGATTAAATGAGCAAATGCCACCGGTGTGCTTACAACACTATCGCCCTTGTTTTTGAATATTTTCTTGATGATTTCGTCACGTTGTTCAATCATGAAATCGGTGTAAAACTTACATTTTTCCTGGGTTTCTTTCATTTGTTTCTTATAACGAGTCATTACATTTTTCAAAAAGAATGACGACAATGTTTTCATTTTGTCCTTGTCCTCGGGAATATTAAAGTGAGCATAAATATCTTGAATACTCATATTCACCAAAGGTATTCCTTGGTTTTCAACCTTTACTGGATCAATATTATCATCACCATAAGAGAATTGAACCACTTTACCTTTATTTGTGCGAACCGTCATGTCATAATTTACCATAAGATCTTCCAAACCTTTGATAAGTCTTCTTTGAATATAACCTGTCGTGGACGTCTTAACCGCAGTGTCAATTAAACCAACACGACCACCCATGGCGTGAAAGAACAATTCTTGTGGTGATAAACCATTAATATAAGAACTTTCAACAAAACCACGAGCACTTGGGGTGTCGTCGTATTTCGTGTAATGCGGTAATGTTCTGTGTTCAAAACCGTAAGGAATACGTTTACCATCTACGTTTTGTTGTCCCAAACAAGAAATCATTTGAGAAATATTTAAATCACTGCCTTTGGAACCGGCATTCACCATGATGACAAAACGATTGTCTTTATCCAATGATTTTAAACCGATTTTACCAGCCTCGGAGGATGCTTGATTCAGTATATTATTGACTTGTGTCTCGAATTCTTCTTGATTCGTCTTACCTGTATTGTTTTCAAAAACACCAATTTGTGTTTGGTCAATCAAACTCTTGACATCATTCTTTTTCTCACTAATGACTTTAATAATTGCCTGATTTGTTTTTTCATCAGATATCAAATCACTAATACCAACACTATAGGAACTGGATTTCATGTATTCGGTAATGATATTTTGTAAATCATCTATGAAATTTGCCGAAGCGAAATTACCGAAATCATTACAAATACGATGGATAAGACCCTTTGAGCCACCGCCCAAAATATCCTTTTCCATTTGACCACGAATATATTGACCGTTTCTTATTTCCAAGACATTATTCGATGTTTTCGCATCCTCTTTGTCTCCAAATAATTTGGTCTTGAAACCTAATGTCAGTGGTGGTAATATTTGGGATAATATATCAAAATTTGTAATGATATCTCCCTTGTCTAATAACGCATATTCGTTCACGCGTTGAAACATCATTAATATATTCATCGCCTCGCGTGGCGTGAACTTGATGCTTTCCCTTGTGAAACGATTTGAACCAAGCATGGAATCTTGAAAGATACCAATGATTGGTTTGTTGTTCGCAGGACTGATTATTTGATATGGCACTGCTGCCAAATGTTTCAATTCTGCGTCCGATTCCGCATCTTGCGGCATGTGTAAATTCATTTCATCTCCGTCGAACTTTCGCATCATTTATGGTGTCATTTTTTAGTTTTATCTAACATAATTTACACCATAAAATCAACAACCCCCAAGGTTTCCCAAGGGGAAGGACTGTATCTTAAGCCTTATCAGGTTGATTAAACCATCATTTAAGACCAACACCCGTTCAGTCTCTGAATGCCTTCCATATCCTATCATAACGGACTTAGGAAGTAACACTGCGGATTGCCCAATCCTTCACATTTTTACCTTTGGATACGACTATTAATCGTGTTCCTCATAAGCGTTTCCGCAAGTGAGTGGTAGTGAAGGCTCTAAGGGGTTTCCCGCAACAAGGTATTTCGCAAATAAATCAATAAATTCTTGAGGTATTTCCATATCATTTTCTTTGTGATAATCTAATAATTTTTTATAATGTTCTTCAATTTGGGGTACTAATATTTTACTATTTTTTGATAAGTTTTCTTTAGGAGATAAAGGCATTGTATTTCTCCAATTGAATGCTATTAATTGTTGTGCTGGATCATCTAAATCAAATTTTGAAACTGGAATAACATGGTCGATATGCCATTCTTTTCCTCTATTTTCAAGATTATAGTTTTCGTTATAATTTAAAATCCAATTCAGATAATCATTTGAATTACAACCTAAATACTTAATTGTATTCATTTTCTTATCTTTTTTTAAAGCAATATAAATTCTACTTCTTACATTACGCTTGAATTTATCCATTGGGTCATCTCTTTCACAATCTCTACATTTTAAACGATTGTATCTAAAACGACTATTGTCTTTAATGACATCGCAACAACTACATTTTTTATTACCCTCGCCAATTTCTTCTAGTTTCTTTTTTTGTCGTTCTAAAACTTTATTATGTTTAAATGTAGATGCGTTTTGAATTAATTTTAAACGATGCTCATTATCAGTATTATAATGATTTCGTCGTTTTTCATTAAGACAATCTTTACATATTTTACGGCATTTATAAAATAATGAAACTGATTTTTCTTTATCACAAAGATTACACTTTATTTGTAAATCATTATCAATTTCTAATACTTTATAGTTTTCCCTACATTTTAAATTACGACATTCTTTGCATATATTTCTATTGGGTATAAACTTATCTTCTAATTTTATTAGACCGCATTTTGAACAACATTTTTCTAAGGGTTTAGTATCTGTTACTTCCATATATATAAATATATGTTACCTTTTTAAATTATTTTAAAATTATTATTTTCCTCATTCATCTATTTATTTATTCACTAGGAGGTATAACGCTTTTCACGCCTCCTTTTGCCAACCTCGTCGGATTTGTGACCTTATATGGTCACAAAAATTTGATCGGCATTGTACGGTTTTGTCGAAGTATCCCCAAGGTTTCCCAAGGGGTCGGACTGTATCTCAAGCAAACTCCGGATGGCTAATCCTTCATAGTTCACCGATTTCCGTTCAGTCTCTGAATGCCTTCCATATCCTACCATAACGGATTTAGGAAGTAACACTGCGGATTGCCCAATCCTTTACATTATTACCATTGGATACGACTATTAATCGTGTTCCTTACAAGCGTTTCCGCAAGTAAGTGGTAGTAAAGGCTCTAAGGGGTTTCCCGCATCAAGAAATCTTGCCTCATAAGAGACTAGGGAGTTTCACACTTTTAATGCTCCCTGTTGCAAACACAAAATCTATCTGCTACATTCATTCTAAAAGTATCACCGCGCTTCATAATACGCGCAATGTGACACATCATTGACATACGATGTAAAGTAGGTTGTCTGTTGAATAACACTGGGTCACCATCCATCATGTGACGATGGACGATATCCCCGTTTTCCAAGACAATTGACTTTCGGTCAACATATCGTAATGTAATGGAATCTCCATTTTTCTTCTCCAAAATTTTGGCACCCGGATGAATATCTGGACCATTTTGAACAAGCTTCATTAGAAACGCACGATTCACATTATTTACGACAACGGGTTTCGTAATATTTTTCGCGATTTTCATGGGCACGCCCAATTCGCGGATGGAAATATTCGGGTCAGCAGTGATAACCGAACGCGCACTGAAATCAACACGTTTTGCCATTAAGTTTCCCCTCATACGCCCACCTTTTCCATTCAAACGATCCTTAATGGATTTCAAAGGACGCCCAGATCGTTGAGCAACCGACGCAATACCAGGAATTTTGTTATCAACTTGCGTGGCAACATAATATTGTAAGACGGTCGTCCAATCATCAATAATATTTTCCGGCGCATTGTTTTGTAATTTTTCCTGTAACGTCTTGTTGGTTTTGATAATATTGACTAAAATATGACTTAAATCATCCTCACTACGTTGTTGCGCATCGTGTTTCACCGATGGTCTTACCGCAGGTGGTGGCACAGCCATGACTTGACATATCATCCAATCGGGACGAGACCATACAGGACTAAATCCCATAAAAGACACATCTTCATCAGATATTCTTTTAAATATTTTCATAACCATTTCAGGTGTCAATTTAATAACCACCTCTTCTTCTTTCGTTTTCCATTCCGCGAAAATAGTTGCTAAACCTTCTTTACGAATTCGTGTTGCTTGTAGGCAGCCACAACCGTTTTCGGTATCTTCACCACATCGCTTAATTTTACTTGCTAAACTAAACACATATTTCCAACGACTATCACCAGTTAATTTCAACGCTTGCTTGTATTTTTCTTTACTGATTAAAAGTTTGCTACACTTGAAACAAACGCAGCGTAATACTTTCAATATAGTATTTAAATATTGAATATAAAACACGGGTCGTGCTAATTCAATATGCCCAAAATAACCAGGAGTTTGCATATAGTCCAGACCATCTGTTGGACAGATCAGACCTGGCTCTAATACACCCATACGCGGGTCAAATAATCCGCCAATAATTGGTTTATTATTGACATAAGTGTCGCGCGAGGTGATTTCAGCAACAGACCCTTTGCGTATTTCCTCTGGAGACAAAATACTAAATTGAATGCCGATAATCTTGGAACTGTTTTGTGTAACTTTATTTATCTTTGTAGACGACATCTTAATATATTAATATAAATATTATTTAGATTGTTTAAAATCAATTTTATTTATTATTTTATTTATTACACCTTTGGACATTTCAAACGCCGATTTTTTATAAATACAATAATTTATAAAAAAGAATATAAAGGTTATTCATTATTACTAAATAGACAATAATGATAATAAATGGGGTTGTCTTCCAACCAATTTTGGTTGTTTAGCAGTAATACATGAGATACGAAATCAAACAAAGTGTATTACAATTGCTACTCATTTCGTCCTTCACCAGTTAATCTGGGTTAAGTTGGACTATCGTAAGGTGAAACTCCTTACTATTGACTTTATAGAAGGGGTAACTCTTCAATCTTTTAACATAACGACCTTAGCAATATAATCCCAAAAGCAAATGTTTATGTGGTTTGCTGAAAACTTCGGCGTTTGAAATGTTAAAAGGTGTAAAAAGTGGAGCAAAATTAAGTAAAACTAAAAATAAAATAAATATTAATTATCCTGTTTAATTTTAAATTTTTTTATATGAAACAAATTTAAAATAATTATTATTTTAGAAATTATTAAAATACTTAATTAAAATATAATGACTGCAGAGTTAGCTATTTACAAACAAAATAGAATTAATCAACTTAATATAAATTATAATAATAATATAGTGCGTTTAAATTCAGATTTAGTAAATAATATAAGAAGTATTCAAATATCTCGACTTAGAAATAAACCTGCACTAATTAATTCTCTAATTGCAAAATATAATAATGATGTTTCTATTTTAAGAAGAAATCAAAATTCTGCAATTAGTATTATAAATTCTTTCAAACCAGAATTTAATATTACCAAAACTAATAAGAAAAAGGCTCTATTAATTGGTGTCAATTATATAGGAACTCCTTATGCATTATCTGGATGCATTGATGATGCGAATAGGATGAAAGATTTTCTTACTCAACATGGATTTATCGAATTCAAAATACTTACTGATTATACTAGTATTAAACCAACTAAGCAAAATATATTAAATGAAATAAAAAATATGATTGTAAATGCTAATAGTGGAGATATTTTATTCTTCTATTTTAGCGGACACGGTTCATATACTTATGATAGAAGTATGGATGAAACTGACGGAAGAGATGAGATGATAGTAAGCTCAGACCTTCAAGGAGTCCTTGATGACGAAATTAAAACTATTCTTTCAAATCATATGAAGAGAGAAGTAACAATTGTTGGATTATTTGATAGCTGTCATAGTGGAACTATGTTTGATTTAAAATTTAATTACTTAGATAGTAACAATTATGACAAATATACCGAAAATGATAGAGTCTCTGAATGCAATGGTAATGTTATTATGATTAGTGGTTGTATGGATGCACAAACAAGTGCTGAAGCTTTTATTGATAATAAAGCTCAAGGAGCTATGACATGGTCTTTTTTTCAATGTATAAATAAAACACCAAATTGTAGTTGGAGAGAATTATTAAAATCTATGAGAGATTTACTTAAAACTAGTTCTTTCTCTCAAATACCACAGTTGTCAACTGATTCATTTTATGATATTGATGCAAAAATATTCATTTAGATTTTCTTTCTGAATATGTCTGAAAATCTTCCATACTATCATTATCTGAATCATAATCTAATAAAGCTTTTTCTAATTCTTCCTTATTTATATGAGGTTGATATTTTATGATATCATCAATAGAAATATTCATATCTTCTATATGAATTTGATATAGATCACTCAATATATAATGAACTATAAATGTAATATCTAGAGTTTGGGTCTTTACACCTTTTTACATTTCAAACGCCGATTTTCAGCAAACCACATCCCTTAAGGGATTTGCTTTTGGGATTTTATTATTCGGTATTCTACTTCATTTGTAAAAAGTGTAAAATCAATAGTAAGGAATTTCACCCTACGATGGTCCAACTTTATCCAAATAAATTGGTGAAGGACGAAATCCCTAACGGGGAGCAAAATGTAATATGTTTTGTTTGACTTAAGGTCTCACATACTACTGCTAAACAATCTTATAAAGACTGGAAGTAACCTCATTTATAATCATTATTACTTAATATACATTATATTATTATCTTTAAGTTGTTTTATTTAAAAAATATTCGGCGTTTGAAATGTAAAAAAGTGTAAAATAATAGTTAAAATTATCTTTTTAAATCAAAATAATAATTATAAAAAAATTGATTTAAATTTTAGTAATACAAAAATATATAAACATTATACACAATGACCAAAGACTCAAAAGTTAAAACCGCTACTACTACCTCTAAAAAGGATAAATCCTCAACTAAATCTAAAAAGAGGGAGGAAATCAAGCAACGTAGAAAAAACAATGAATCATCTGACAGTGAAAGTGACAGTTATATTGAAACTGAGGATGATGAGGAAGAAGATGAAATCGACATTCCAGAATATCGCAAATTTATTTCAAAAATATTTCCATCAAAATACATGGATAAAAAGGTGAAAGACACGAATAAATTAAAAAAATTATGTGACGATATTATGAAAAACGATAAGAAAAAGAAGGAAAAACAAGAACGCGATGAGGATGATGAATCAGAACAAGAAGATGATGAATCCGAAGAAGAAGAACAGGGTAAAAAGAAATCACCTAAAAAAAAACCTGTTAAAAAATATGGAAACAAATTAAAAAAACCAGTGAAATCTTTGAAACGAGATAAAAGCAAGAAAAATCTCAAAAAAGATGAGTCTGAAAGTGAAAGCGAAAACAGTAGTGATGATTCTGAGGACGATGATGACGATGATGATAATGAAAAATCTGGATCAAACAAAGTCAATATTATCTTTACGATTGGTGGTCACGCAGATGAAGATGAAGAAAGTATTTGGGAAGACTATGATTCTGAGGAGGATGAAGATTATGATGAATCAGAAACCGAGGACGAAGATGAAAGTGTTTCAACGGATTCCTCAAGTGATGATGAGGATGACGACGATTATGATTCTGACGAGGATTATGTTGAAGAAGACGATGAATCAGAGGAAGAAGAGGAAGATGTTGTTGTTAAAAAATCCAAAAAATCATCGAAAAACCATGTCTTGAAAATTACCAATGAAAAGGAAACCAATGCCAATTCAGAAAATGAATCAAGCGAGGACGAGGTTTTGAAACAATTAAAAGAATTACAAGGTAAAAACAAAAACAACAAGGCAATCTTGGATTGTATTGAAACCTATGAGGAAAAGGTAAAAGAAAATAAAAAGAAAAAGGCAAAGAAAGAAAAGAAACAAAAAGCGAAGAATTCACGTATATTCAAACGTGTGATTCGTGACAAAAATACGATGAATGATTTCAAGTTTTTCGAAAAGTTGGAAACCGAGGAACAAAAGAAAATCATCAAAGAGGTGCGCGAAATTAATAAAATAAGTCGTGTTGAAAAACCATACCGAATGACATTGTTAGAATCCAATATACCCGCTGTATTTAAAGCATCCGCCATGAAGAAAATCGCATCACTGAGATACATGGAACCTGGAAGTGGCGAGTATTACAAAATCAAAAACTGGGTAGATACTTTTATGCGTATACCATTTGGCAAATATGAAACCCTACCAGTGAATATTAGTGATGGCGTGGAGGCATGCCACGAATTCATGGAAAAAGCACAAAAAACACTAGATGACGCGGTATATGGATTAAACGACGCGAAAATGCAAATCATGCAAATGTTAGGTCAACTTGTGACTAATCCAGAGGCAATTGGCAGTGCGATTGCTATTAAGGGACCCATGGGTACCGGCAAAACCTCTCTTGTAAAAGAAGGCATTAGTAAAATATTAAATCGTCCATTTTCATTTATTGCCCTTGGTGGTGCGACAGACAGTAGTTTCTTGGAAGGTCATTCCTATACGTATGAAGGTAGTGTTTGGGGTAAAATAGTTCAAATCATTATTGACAGCAAATGTATGAATCCAGTGATATATTTTGATGAATTGGATAAAATCAGTGATACGCCAAAAGGTGAGGAAATTGCCGGAATATTAACACATTTAACAGATACATCCCAAAACTCGCAATTCCATGACAAGTATTTCTCGGAAATAGATTTTGATTTGAGTAAATGTTTGTTTATATTCAGTTATAACGATGAGTCAAAAGTAAATCCAATCTTGCGCGATCGTATGTATAAAATTCAAACCAAGGGTTATGATAAGAAGGAAAAGACGATTATTTCCACAAACTATTTACTGCCAAAAATAAGAGAACAAGTGAAATTCTCGAGTGAAGATATCGTCATACCTGATAATACAATTCATCATATTATTGAAGAATATTGTATGAAGGAAGACGGAGTGCGTAACTTGAAGCGTTGTCTAGAAATCATATATACCAAACTTAACTTGTATCGCCTCATGAAACCTGGTACGAATTTGTTTGAACAAGAAATGTCGTTAAAAGTAGAATTCCCAATGAGTGTAACAAATGATGTCGTAGATAAATTAATTAAAAAAGATAAAGACACGTTAAGTAAATCGTTATATGGTTTGTATGTATAATAAACCACAACCAGTAGTATTTTAGTAATTAGTAATAGTAATTTATAACCTGTAAATAATATTTTTTTTAACTAAAAATAATATTATAGTATGTTATATGCAATCTAGATTTGATTTTGTATTTTCATATTGGGTTTTTGTTTGGTTTTTATTATATCATTTCAAAATAGTATCCTATAATCCCAAATTTGCCTTGGTAGTTGCGTTATTTGCGAATATAATAAAATTATTCACTATGATTTACTATAAAAATTCATTCATTTACATTGTTTTATTTATCCTGATTCAATTATGTATCAAAATATATCCTTTATGGACATTACGAAATATGCCCGTCGGTATTCCTGAAATAGTTTCAACAATGATAGTATTCATTATGTTTAATTTTTGGTTGTGGTTAAACAATGAAAGTATTATTGAATTAACGAAAAAAGGACATGATGCTGTAAAAAAAAATAAAATAAATACACCTCTTATTTATTCCATAGACAAATATGTTACGCGTATTTAAGTATATGAAAATAATTTAAATATTAAATATTTATTATTATACCCAATTATAATAATAAAGAATCACAAATGATGAATTCGGTAAGTAGCAGTGATTTTACACTATCGTCTCAATTATTGGAAAATGGAAATACACGAGAAACAAATATATGTGATAATGATGTTTTACATTTGTACATACTTTCGACAACATTTTTAGTATCCATTGTCGGATTTTTAGTATATATGTTTGTTTTTGCTTAGATGCGATGTTTCTTTTCGCATAAATCTTTTAAATATGTATAGTCGTATCTTAACATAATTACTAAATTTAAGTCTTTAAGTTATTTTTAAATAATAATTATTTGTGTAAAATTATTATTTGAAAATTTATGCTCTTAATATTCAGAATAAGGGACGTTATTACTTGACCTCGTTACAAGATAATTATATTGCGGAACCGTCATACAGGCACACCCAGTACTGTTGGAGTAAGCATTTGGGCAACATTCAGGTTTGAACTCGGTAGTCGCAAAGAAATCCAATTCGCCTTCTGGTAAAGGCACTGGTTGTTCTGGGCGGTTCAAAATATCTTGAATTGGCTTATCTTTTTTCAAGTCGGTAGTCTTAGTGTAGGATAAGTTAGGAGTGAACCATGACGAGGTGTCAACAGGGACATCATTTGCTTTGGCAAATTGAGCATCTTTCATGGCAGTAAACGCTTCTTTTTTTCTGTCAGTAAATGCTTCCACAACTTTTGCGGCAGTACTCTTAAAAATACTGTGAAAATCAGATGCGGAAACTGTACAAGTAGAGAATAACAAATGACCAAACATTATCCAAAATAAGACAATAATAACAAACAATGTTACTAAATTAATTTTTAATCCAGGTATAGCGATTTCCATTATTATATATAATTATAAGATAATTTTTATATATAAGATAATTTTTATTTACCTAAAATATACGATTTTTATTTACAATTTGGGTCTTTTTTTGGATCACAACCAAGAGCCGCAAAAGATTCTTTTCCAAGTGGAGCAAAATATCCTTCTTTCTGTCTAGAAATAATAATTTTTGAAAAAATGTTCCAAACCAAGAAAAATATAAATATTAAAAATAGAATATAAAAAATTTTTTTGCCAAGAGTTGTTTTATCAGACATATTTATAATATATGCATATATTTTATCGTAAAATATTTTAAAATTTTCTTAATCTTCAAATATAACACTTATCAATCAAAGAATTATAATCCCCTATTTGAATTCCGTTCAAATAAAAACTATTTTTATCTGTCAATAAATGATATAATTTTTTTGATTCAGCTAAAGAATCTGAATTTAAAATTTCTACTAAACCATAGACCTTTTCACCATTTTTCAATATATCCCCTAATTTGACGCAACTTATTTTTGCTATTTTACGGTCTTTTAAATGAATATATGTGTATTCGTCAAAACCCATATCAAATAATTTGTGTATATCTGTTTTGTCTAAATCTTTTTCTTTATAATCCGCATTATTTGATTTCAAATAATTATTTATTGCAATATAATTTTCTTCAGTGATCTCATCCCAATCGCTAAATATATAATCTCCTATAGTAAATTCCTTACAAGTTGTATTTAAACAATAGATGACTGGTTCATCGTAATTTTCAACAGGAATCGCATGTGGATGTTTATTTACAAAAATCCACACGCCGTCATGTCTAACACGATGTGTTCCACTTACAATTACATCGCCCAACTGGTACATTTTGTTATTTATTGCTAATAGTTTTAATTTAGATGTCACCCTATTTTTTTTATCGCCATCGCACCACAATTCATCTCCAATTTTTATTTCACTAATTTTTTTCATTGTTCTGTCAGCCATTTTCATCATAGTATTTTTGTCAAAACAAACACGGATTTTTGGTTTTGATGGAACTTTTGGAATTTTGAATCCACTTGTTTTTATGTGTAAAACTTGGGTTAAAAATACAAGAAAAATCGCCAAGGATATTGAAACAGCACTAAAAATGGCAGTGCCGGTAATTGCCATTGGCCATGTTACTGGAACTAACCATAGACTAATGATAACGGCAACAGCAGAAATTAATACATAAATAATTAATTGGACTAATGCTCCTAAAAATGCTTTTAACGCATAATACGTGCTTAAACTGGTATATAAACCAGATGTAAGGATGGCTACTACTTTTTTGACAAGATCATTAAAACCAATAATCATTTTAGTAACTGGCACAGTAAAATTCATAATACGGTTTAGAATTTGGTTAGTAATGTTTGCCATATTTGTTCTAATATTTGTTATAAGTGTTCTTGAAGAATCAATTGAACCGCTCAAATCTCCGTAAATAGATGATAAAGAAGATGTAAGAAAAGTTAATGGTTGAAGAGCAAATGAACTCATTGAAACTAGAATACTTTGAATACAAAATGTAAAGTTTTGTTGAGTAAATTCAGCAACAGTCATGTTATCTGGTTTGTTAATAAATCCGGCAAAGGGAATCACAGTTGGTTTACAACGCTGATTCGCCCAATCATCTTTAATTGGTTGTAGATCTTTGATTGTTTTAAAATATAAAAAAATAAATATAGGTATAAGAAAATATATAAAACATAAAAATACATCACCCCCATATTGGTCAATAAATCCAACATCTTTATATAATTTTTTTACAGTATTGTATGAATCATTAAATGCGTTGTTAAATATATCATTGTTATTCATATTATTATTTGTATTATTATCCATATATAAATGATGGATAATAATGTTTTTATTTTTATTTATTATTATTATATATTTTTAATATGCGATGTCATCATCTTCCCAATCCCAAAATATAAGTTTACCAATAGGTATATGGTGATTTGATGTAATCAAACAACTGAACCAATCACTTGAAACCTCGTTTTGTTCTACAGCTCTCGGATCTTCATCAACATATATAAATTTTTGTTTTTCCTCACTAAATACCATATGCTTACCAGTGACATAAATATCATCACCGTCTACACCCATTTTTTCAAATTTGTATAATTTATTTTGATTTTCTAAATTATTCATTTTCATAATGGATAAAATTTTAACATCATTTTCTAAAACATCTCCTAAATCTAAATCCTTCATGACACGCACGTCTCCATTTTTTAATTTTATTTTAGTTTCTGGATGAAAACAAAGTGCTCTCACCATTTTACCAGGTGGTCCATTCCAAGAACTTTGGATTGTCATCATACTACCGTACATGATATACATTAAACTAACCATGGAACCAATGAGTTTACCTGCTAAATCTTTAATAGATATAATTAATTTTTGATAAGAAACAACTATACTCATCAATACTGAAAATATGCCAGTTAAAATAGTTGTCGCAAATGTCCGTACATTACTTAATACAGTGCGAATAGCATCAATATTTCCAACAAATTGATCAGCTAATGTAGATAATGTAGATGTAATATAAGTTAATGGTTGAAGTAAATAACCCATATAATTGGTTTGCATATTTTGAATACAAAATACAAAATCTTTTTCTATATTATCGGATAATGGCATATATATCGGATTACATCTATAATTCGCCCAATTAGCTTTAATCTCATTAATGGATACAAATAAAAACATCGTTAATGTAATTGTTATAAATCCAATAATGACAAATAATAATCTTGAGTTATCAAAAAAAGTAGGCATAGTTAAATATTATGTAGATATTATTTATATACTCTAACACTAAATAAATTATTTTCTTGATTTTCTTGATTTTCTCGTTTTTCTTGATTTTCTGGATTTTCTTGATTTTCTACGACTACGTCCACCAACAAGAGTGACCTTGTCATATTTACTATTTTCGCTTGCTTGTAATATTGTAGAAGCATTACCAGCAAATTGACCAATAACAGATTGTGATCCTGCCATTTGATCATTATAGGGAACAGGTATAGTTGGAATTACTATATTTCCTGCGCCTCCTATATATTTTGTTTTCCGATTTTTTCGTTTCCCACCAACTTTTGATAATGAAGTTAATAATTCACCATTTTGTTTACCCGCAACATATGCGCTTTCCATAGGAGAACTCGCAAGCATACCTTTCACTTGGGGGGCAGGTAATATATTATTTGTTCCACTGTTTAATTCTTCAGGTTTTAAACTAGTATTTAACATATATATTATAATAATAAATTAAAATATAAAAATAAAAATATGAAAATAAATAAATGGACGACAAGGCAAGACTACAACTCCAAAAAATGATCAAGGCAAATAATGTGGAAGACCAAACAGAGTTAATTCGGGAATTAAAACACAGTCATTTACTTCAAAATGATATAAATAATTTAATCATGTTAAAGGCAAAACATAGAAATAATCAAGATAAAATTAATGAGGAAGGTATGAGTGAATGTGGTTTTTTATTCACATATTATACGGATATTTACAATAAAATCCGCAAAGATGAGATTGATTTGAAAATCCTAAATAAATTTTTGAATATATTAAGAAGAATTGAAGATGGAGAAATCGACCAACATGAAGGGTCTTTTATTATTGGAACACTACTCAAAGAATTGTATGTTGATAGTGCTTTGAGAAAAGCCGAAAAATTAAATCAAGATGAAAAAGAAGAAATAGTTGAACCCCGTGAGGTGGTAAATATTTCATGGAAAGATTTCAAAAAAACGTTATAATTATAGTGATTTATACAATATATAATTAATTATTTTATATTACAAAATCTAAAATAATTACTTACCGCGAATATTATTTACCGCGATTTTTCTTCAAACGATTTAAAATAAATTGGTCGTTTACACGTTTCGTAGTTTCAGTGGGTGCGTTTTTCATAGTCATTACCATAGTTGGTTTTAAAACAATTGGTATTTTTTTGTCACTTGATTCTTTATCACTAGTATCACTACTACTATCACTACTATTACTAAAACTTAAAGATGGTTTTAATTTTATGGATGATGATGATTTTTTGGATGATGATGATTTTTTGGAGGACGATGATTTTTTGGAGGATGATGATTTTTTGGAGGACGATGATTTTTTGGAGGACGATGATTTTTTGGATGATGATGGTTTTTTGAATGATGAATTTTCAAAAACAATTGGTTCTTCAAGAACAAGAGTATCTGACAATTTATTTGATGATTGTTTTTCTTTCACTGGTTCAATCACGGTTTCAATCACTGGTATTGGTGTTGCTATTTTTGTTTTTGATGACAATGATGATGTCCCAAAATCGATTGGTTTATTTACACTAGACGATTTTTTTAGCGAAGATACAGATGAACTCTTTTTTGGAGTAGTGTCTTTTTCTACAATAGAAACAATATCAGGCGCGGGTAAAGAAACCCCTATTTCTTGTACAGGTGTTGTTGATTTTTTTAAAGAAGATGTTCCAAAATCAATGGGTTTACTCATGTCAATTGGTGTTCTTTGAGACAAAGGCGTTTTACGAACAGGCATTTTAAAAGATAATGATGAAGACGATGATTTTCTACTGGATGGCTTTCTAGTGGATGATTTTATAGTAGATACTTTTCTAGAGCTTCTGATTTTCATTGTTTTATTCGCAACTTTCATTTTTTCGCACTCTTTTGTAATGACATTTTTTCTGCTTCCATTTGGACAACGCACGCGTTTAATTTCTGATTTTATCTGGCATTCTCCAGTTTTCCTGTTTTTACGTGTCCCGTTTATACAACGATGACTCACAATTTGCGATATTCTGATACAATCGCCAGTTTTATTATTTCTTCTTGTTCCATTTTTACAACGCATATAATATATTATAGACATATTATTATTTTTAGAATTTCAAATCTAATTCAAAAATAATAATAAAAATAACAAATAAAAATGTCTAAATATGAAACACTACCTAAAACACTACTTGGTTTCTCTCTTTGACTCTATTTTCAAAAAGGTAAAAGGGTTTAAAATTATTATTATAATACATATATAACTTCATTTATAGGTATGTCTACCAAATCTTATAACAAATCAAAAACCACATTAGTGATTGTAGAATCCCCAGCCAAATGCGCCAAAATAGAATCATTTTTAGGCGCAAATTACAGGTGCGTCGCAAGTTTCGGTCATTTGCGAAAACTGGAATCACTGGATGATATTGACCAATATTTTAATATTAAATACAAAAATGATGAAAAAAAAGAAAAACAAATAGACAAGTTGAGGAGAGAAATATCACAAGCCCAAGAAGTAATATTGGCGACCGACGATGATCGCGAAGGTGAAGCTATAGCGTGGCATATTTGTTCTCTCTTTGATCTCCCCATTCAAACCACAAAAAGAATCATATTTCATGAAATAACAGAATCCGCCATTCAAAATGCCATGATGAATCCTAAAACATTAGATATGAATAAAGTGAATTCTCAACAAACACGCCAGGTCCTTGATTTGATGGTTGGTTTCAAAGTTTCACCCGTTTTATGGAAATATATTTCTAGTAATGGTTTGAGTGCGGGTAGATGCCAAACCCCTGCCCTAAAAATCATTTATGATAATCATACCGAAATCGCAAATCATCCAGGCAATACATTATACAATACTACTGGATATTTCAGTGGAGGTATCGCTTTTGAATTAAATAAGGAATATGACAGTGAAACTACCATGTGTGAATTTTTGGAAAAGACTTGCGAACACGACCACGTATTTACCCGCAGTGATCCCAAAAAAGTATTTAAAGAACCCCCCCAACCATTAACAACGTCCCGTATACAGCAATTAGCGAGTAATGAATTACATATATCACCCAAAGAAACCATGAAACTATGCCAGACTTTGTATGAGGAAGGTTACATCACCTACATGAGAACCGATAGTAAAAAGTATAGTGCTGAATTTGTTGAAAATGTAAAAACCTATATTATACAAAATTATAATGATAAAAGGTATATTCATAATGAAATTGACTCTTTAAAAAACAGCATGAAGAGAGAAAACGACGATAACCCGAGTCCTCCTCCAGAAAAAACCAAATCCAAAACAAAAAAGACCAAAAGCGAATCAAAAAAAGCAAAGGATCCAGAAACCGACAGCGAGGTGAAACCCCAGGAAGCGCATGAGGCGATCCGTCCAACTCATTTAGAAATGAGAGAATTAGGCGACAACAATGATAAAATCAAGGCAAGAGAGAAACGAATGTATAAATTGATTTGGGAAACCACCCTAGAAAGTTGTATGGCTCCGGCGGAATATTATTCCATCACAGCAAACATAAGTGCGCCCATGGATGCCAAGTATTCACACATCAGTGAATTACTAGATTTTTTGGGATGGAAAATCGTGGCAAACGATAAATCATTGAAAGACGAAAAAGAAAACAAGACGTATCATCGTTTGAACCAGATAAAACAGGGGATTAGTGTAAAATATAACAAAATAACATGTAAATTTGTATTGAAAAATCTAAAACAACATTACACCGAGGCGAAATTAGTACAATTATTAGAAGAAAAAGGGATTGGACGACCATCTACATTTTCAATGATTGTTGATAAAATTCAGGACAAGGCGTATGTGAAAAAAGAGGATATACCAGGAAAGCGCATTGTATGTAAGGATTTTGAATTGGAAGACGACACAATTAGTGAAACGGAAACGACCCGTGAATTTGGAAACGAAAAAAATAAATTAGTCATACAACAAATGGGAGTCGTGGTCATGGAGTTTTTATATAAACATTTCAATGAATTATTCAATTATGAATACACTAGTGAAATGGAAACAATTTTGGATAAAATCAGTAAAGGTGAAAAAGTATGGACCGAATGTTGTAACACTTGTTTAGGTGAAATAAATGGACTTATCGGAAAATTAAAAAATGTGGAAACAGAAAATACCCCTAAAACAAAGTCAGGAAAACGCAGTGATAAATACGAAATACAAATAGATGATACTCATAGTTATATTATTGGAAAATACGGTCCAGTCATTAAATGTACATTGGACCCTAAAAAAACCATGTTTCTACCAGTGAAAAAAGATATCGATATTAGTATATTGGAAAAAGGTGGGTACAAATTACAAGACCTGGTTGACCCTAACGCATGGACAGTTTCATCAAAAAGTGGTATTGGTGGAATCAATACAAATGTTCTTGGAACATACGAGGATCAAGATCTCATTCTTAAAAAAGGCAAATTCGGTTTGTATGTGGAATGGGGTGAAAACACGAAATCCTTGAAAGTTTTTGGCAATCGCCCAATAGAAAACATTACCTATAATGATGTGGTCAAAGTCCTGGAAGAAACATCCCCGAACGCAACCAGCAATACGGTTCGTAACCTCACAGAGACAATAAGCATTCGCAGAGGTAAATTCGGGGATTACATATTTTACAAGAATGAGAAAATGTTTAAACCTGAATTTTTCAAATTAAATGGATTTCAAGGTGATTATAAATCATGTGATAAAAACCAACTCATTGCCTGGATCAATGATACATATCATATTTATTAGACCAACCAGGTGTTTGTAATTATAAATTATAAAATCTGAAAATTATATAATATTTTACTTTATATAATTATCATCATGAGAGAAAACAACCCCATATACAAAAAAAATAAAAAATATTTTTACTTTTATGGTGCGCTTATTATTTTTGCCCTGTATTATTTACTCACCTTGTTAAGAAAAGAAGGATTTACTAACTTGTTATTCTAACAAAAGATAGCGTGTAAAATATATATTACACCGAGTAAGTATTTTATTTTGAATAATTTGTTAATAAATTATTTTATAATATAGTCAAGATAAAATAATTCAAAAAACGAATACGCCCTTAAACCCATCTACTTTTTCTTTCGTTTTAAATCCAAACAAGTAATTTCAAATGTCAATGACAATGGCATATTTTGAAAATCCACAATCAATCCATTGTGATACCTAAATTCTATATTGAGTTTTCGTATACTGTTTAAGGGAGGTTCAAATGTTTTAGGATTAAAAAATCCACTACAGTATGATAATGCGACAGGTGTACTTCCGATAGGTATTTTACCAAACGCATATTCAACCGCACCATTTGTCACATTTGTTTTTTGAGTAAAAGCATCATCGTTAAATGGATACGTCATATCAATATTATTCCAACCATTAATTAATAAATAAATATAAGATTCACCTAAAATATTTATTTTTAATGGTGCCTTAACATAATAAGCAACCGCACCTTTCAAATCTGGGTTTGGCGTTAACCAATAACCATTATCTCCAGCAACAACATCTCCATAAAAAAATCTAACATCTGAACCGTCTGCCTCAGCAGGTTTTGAATATTCATTCATTTTTAAAATAAATCCTAAATTATTGGGTAAACCCCAATTCGTGTATTCTGTAAAACGTTTTGAGTTTACACACAAAGCATTAAAATATAATTCTTGCTGAGTATAAAAAGACGAATCATTCGTAATTTCAAAAGATGAACTCCTATTTCCAAACCACATATATTGTGTTACATAATTATATACAATGACGAATTCATTATATCCAGTAAACAATGGTAATAAATTTGGAGCATTTTCTAAAATATATGTTTTTATATATTTTGTAACCGCCCAATTAAATTTATTTGTTAATTCTGTTGCTAATTGTCCTACACTATAAAACCCAGATTCTATTTTAATTAAATATTCATTTTTTGAGTTAATAAGTAATGCGTTATATATGAGTACTTGTAAAGGATCAATTGGTTCGCCAGGTGAAACATTTTCATATGGATTATATGGAACTGGAATTTTAAAAACCATAAAAACATTATTATATAATTCATTAAATGTATCAATATTAATAGGAAGTGCTAATTCTGAAACATTCAAAGTTTTCACATTATAAAAATCTCGTGGTAATTCAATTTCAAATGTAGATGAATTTGGATATTTTAAAATATTTCTATCTTCTGAATGAATGGATACATAATACTTGACCTCTTGATATTCCGCCGTATCACGTGGAACCGGCATGACTGGATGGTTTGTAAACGTATTGCTTATAAAACTATTCATTTTATATATATAATATATATAATAATAACAAATATTTATTTTATTTTAACTATTATATAATATAAATATAAATCTATATCTATATATAATATATAATAAAATGTCTGGTGGAAATCCATTAGGAACATTAGGTCTTTCAACATCATTTAATAATAAACAAAGTTACCCAAATACAAGTGGGGGTAAAAACCAATCATTTGTGAGTTTAGGTATTAAACAACTTACCACCAGTATTCCACCAACTACAAATGATTGGGTATATAAATCATATAAGTATGGAACAACAACAGTAAACACAATCACTCCATCTCCATCTAGTTATAGTATATATATTTCGCAAAATTTATATGTAGATGGAACAATATATGGAAATCTAGTAGGAACTGTAACGGCGCCATCTGATATAGCACTTAAAGAAAATATAACAGATTTAGGATTAACGATTGATGTAAATAAAATTATGGAATTAAATCCTAAATCGTATACATACAAAAAAGATAAAAAGGATAAAAAAATACATTACGGTTTGATTGCCCAAGAAATGGAACAAGTATACCCCGATTTAGTTTATAATGATAAGGGTTCTAAAACAATAAATTACGTGGAATTAATACCCATATTAGTATTAAAAATTAAGGATCTTCAAGAACAAATCGATATGTTGAAGAAACATGAACTCAAAAATTAAAAAAAACTACAGTTAAAAATTAAAATATTATAATTATATAAGACAATGTTTGATATCATTATAATCACTGGAATTATTATCACTTCAATAACAATGATAATTGGTTCTAATAATCCAAATACACTCACCGGACTAGAAATTGGATTAGGTTTTATTTTAGTTGGTCTTTTAATGTACTGTAATTTAAGAATAAATGATATATATAATGTAAAAAATATATTTGAATTAATGTTAGATGTGATGCCTTACTTATTAGTTATAAGTTCCATTATTATTTGTATATATATTATTGGTACGTATTTTACCAAAATATCAACAGATAAGGTAAGCGATAGTTTTAAACTTTTTAAAAACTGGTTCATTATTTTCACAATATTTCAAGTAGCAAGTATTCTTTATTACTATTCTAAACCAAGCGACAAGAAAAAATCTGATTATTTAATTTATATATTCGGAATATTTAATTCTTTATTTTTAATCATCATGTATACAACTTTGACATATTTTACAACAGATGGATTTAGAAATATGATTATGTAATAGTAAAATTGTAATATTATATTCTAACACTGATTAATTTTAGAAAACTTAAAAGTCAGACCAATGTGCGTGTCGGTTTCCCAAATACCTGATATTTTCAATACTAATAAATAATTATTTGTTATATCTATATTTTCAGAAAATATTTTAATATTTCCAATTCGTAATTGTTCACCCAATGTTTTTTGAATAATTTTATTTTTAATATTTATATTTTTAAGAATATTTTCCTCAATTTGTTGGATATTTTCAATAATATTTTTATTGTTAAATAAATTAAAAGAACATTTATATTTATTATAAAATTTTTCAATGGTTAAATCGTGTAATTGTACAAATAAATTAATACCATTTGTAACGAAATAATCTGTAGAGTATATTATTCTTATAAAAAGACCATCATTTACTACATTATTTTTAATTGGATCACAAAAATATATATTGTTCGTTTCAAATTGATTTATGTTTAATGCTATATTCATAATTATAGAACGTTACTATAAATAATCGTTTTGTTTTTAAGTTTGATTATTTGTTGAATAATCAAACTATATTCAAGTATATTCAAGTAAATAAAAATGTGTAATTGTTTAATTAGTTATAAAAATAAATAAAGAATAATCCAATACATATAATAGAATCTATGAAATTTCATGAAAGCCATTTTGAAGAATATGTAATTTCGTGTGAAAAACAAAATTTACATCCTGCCACCGAAAAAATACTTAAAAAAATCCCAAATGAATTCAAAAATTTAAAAAACATGATTTATTATGGTTCAAGTGGGGTTGGTAAATATTCAATCGTTTTGAAATCTATTAAAAAATACAGTCCATCTGAATTGAAATACGAAAAAAAAATAAGTATTTTGTACAATAAAGTTCAGTATTATTTGAAAATAAGTGATATACATTATGAGGTAGATTTATCGCTGCTGGGTTGTAATTCAAAATTATTATGGCATGAAATATATGTACAAATCATTGATATTATTTCAGCAAAAACAAATAAAAATGGAATTATTGTCTGTAAAAATTTCCAGGATATCCATAGTGAATTACTTGAGAATTTTTATAGTTACATGCAGCAAAATAATGCGACATCTATAGATTTAAAATTTATTATTATTACTGAACAAATTAGTTTTATACATGACAATATTTTAAATTGTTGCGAAATCATAAGTATCCCACGTCCTACGAAAACAAATTATGAAAAATGTTTGAATAAAAAAATATATACTCCATTAAATCAAATATCCAATATAAAAAATGTAAATTCAGATGTGAATCAATTATTGATGCAACCTTATAAATTAATATGTAATAAAATTATCAATGTAATTATTGATATAGAAAGTTGTAAATTTTTAAAACTACGTGATTTACTTTATGACATGTTTATTTACAATTTGGATATTGGTGAATGTATATGGTATATACTAGATATATTAGTAAGTCATAAAAAAATAAAACAAGATAAACTATCTGATGTATTAATTAAAACATATACTTTTTTCCAATATTATAACAATAATTACAGACCCATTTATCATATAGAAAATTATATTCTCTATTTGTCAAGCATAATAAACCACGAATAATAACTTAAATATTTGTTATATTATTCATTATAGTAATTAATACAATATTCTTACTATAATGAATTTACAAGAAGCCTTACAAATCATGAAAATAGACAACGGATTTAGTCATCTTTCTCTCGATACACTGAAAAAAAAATATCATAAATTGGCATTAATTCATCATCCAGATAAAAATGGGAATAGTATAGAGGCTAAAGAAAAGTTTCAAAAATTAGGGGAGGCTTATGAATTACTAAAGAAAGAATTAGGTTACATGAATCATAATGAACCTGGAACAGAAGAACCCATTTTTAACAACCCTAGTGGAAGCAATAATGGGTATTCTTTTTTCTTGAATATGTTTTTACAAAATATTGTGACTGGGCAATATAGTGAAGCAGTACAATCAATCATTCGGGATATAGTGAGCGGTTGTAAAGATATTTCTCTCAAAATGTTTGATAAAATGGATAGAGAAACGTCATTATATGTATATAATTTCATTATCAAATACAAAGATTTATTTCATTTAAATGATACTATTTTAAACACTGTGAGAGAAATTATCCTCGTAAAATTTAAGGATATACAAATCTTTACATTAAATCCAAGTATTGACGATTTGTTTGAAAATAATGTATACAAACTGGAATACAATAGTAAATTATATTTTGTACCGTTGTGGCATGGAGAGGTTTATTTTGACGCGGATACTGATGATGCGGTTACCTGTGATGTCAAAGAAATAATTGTAAAGTGTATACCCGAATTACCAGAACATATAAGTATAGATGAAAACAATCATTTATATATAAATGTAAATGTAAAATTCGGACTTTCTCTCCTCAAAGAAAAAACAACAACTATTTTGGTGGGTAAAAAAAGGTATGAAATACCGAATGATGAGTTGTATTGTAAACAAAATCAGAATTATGTTTTCAAAAATAACGGGATATCACAAATAGATGAACATGACATGTATAATATTAAAAAAAAAGGAGATGTTGTGGTGAGAATAAATTTTATATAAAATTAAAATTAGTTTTAGATAAAATAAAAATAAATATTATAGTAAAATAATAAAAACAAATGTTTGACTTGTATAGTTCAATACAAATATTGGGTGGTGTTTTATTTATGTCAACATTTACATCTTACGCGACATGTAAATTTTATAATTATCCATTTATAAATCCGGAATATAGTGTTGAAAAAATATATAATCGTTCAAAAACAATGGTCACAAATTTATTCATCGTAACAAGCGAAACTGTTTTTTTAACTTCAAATATATTATATCCGCGTCTAGATCAACAACCCCATTCACTGATACATTCGTCCGCAAATATATTTTTATATGTATTATGTGTTGAATTATTTTACTATACGTATCATATTTGGATACATAAAAATCCTCTTTACAAATATATACACGCAGACCATCATACATCCATAAATGTATATCCGTTTGATACATTTTACATCAACTTGTACGATTATCAGTTTTTGATTTTATCACTGGGAGTCCCATTAATGATTGTAAAAGTAAACATGTTTGAGCATATACTAACCTTGTATTATTATTTAACGTATTCATATTTAACACATTCAAAAATATTAGGCGAACACCATCATATACACCATAAAAAATTTGTTTATAATTTTTGTTTATCGATACCCATATTTGATATATTATTTGGCACTTATTACAACAATAAAAATAACAATGAAAAAAGGGTTATTTAATTACATGATTCATAATAATAATAATAATAAATTCGTTAGATTATTGTCTATATTTTTGTCTTTATTTTGGCTCTATATTTTTCTTTGTTTTGGCTATATATTTTTCTTTATTTTTGGATTTATGCGTCAGTCTTTTTCTTTACTACTTTCTTTACTACTTTTTTAGGCTCTTCTTGAACAGCTACAGGTGCTTCAACCTTTACAACAACTGGTGCTGGTTCTTCTTCGTCATCATCGGATTCCTCATCAGATTCCTCTACAGCAGTATTTGTTGGTTCAGGGAAATCAACATCAGCCTCTTCAATTGGTGCTGGTGCTTTCTTTAACTTTTCCTTATCTGTTGACTTTAACTTGATGAAACAATGACCGACGAGTGATGTCTTTGGTTTTTGTACCATTGCTTGTACTAATTTCCAAGTGATACCAAACTTACCGTTAGCAAACCATAAACCACCGCACTGCATGATAACCGCAACTTGAGAACCCTTTTGAATCAAATCAAGAGGAGAAACGGTTGGATTTGATGTATTTGGAAATAATTTGGCACCATCCTCATCATAAACCTCGCATTTCCAAACTCCATCCCAGAATGGAATTTTCACTTTTAATAAAGGAGATTTGCTCATATCTGCCTCACCAGTATTCTTATCCTTGGTATATTTCAACATTGGACTGTATAAAGCATCAACAACCTCGGCATTCTTGTGAATTTTACCAAACCATTCCTTTGAATTGGCTAGAGCATCAGCTTTGATTTTCTTTTCCAAGTTCTGCATATTAGTTAAGAATGCTGTAGTATCGTCGTCCTTATATTCGTCGTTAGGAAATACTAATGACATTTCATATTTACCATTACCTTTACCAGTTGATGCGTCAACATAATCAGCAGCACCCCATGTTAACATTAACGGAGTGGATAAACGAAGACCAGTATTTGTTGCCTTGTTTAATATATTCACACTTTTTCCACCTGAACCACCAGCTTTTGGTGAGGTATAACGAATGTTTTCTGCGTTGAATAGGGTTCCGTCTACGATGGTGTCTGCCATTTCTTACTTGTATATATAATATTCACTATGTATTATTTTTAGAATCAATTTTTTTTTTAATTATAAAAAACAATTGTTTTATTTTTTTATTTTTTATTTTCATATATGATAATCATATTGGTTACAAATGAAATAATTATTATTTAATAAAAATAACTCAAAAAGATTTTATTATGAGTATATATAGTATTACAATGAATACAAAAAATAATATATTACAAGAAAATAGTAAAACAAAAAAAAATACCCATCATCAAAACATTGATGAATACATTGATTATATTTACAGCAATTGTGAAAAAACAATGCCACAAATAAAGAAAACCGGAAAGGTTTCAGATGAAAATGTCATTATACCAACGACCAAGTCATACGATATTTTGTTACGAAATAATTATAATTTACAACAGTTGAAAACAATAGCCAAACATTACAAAATGAAAATTTCAGGGAATAAAAACGAGTTGGTAAATCGTCTCTATGTTTTTTTAAAATTATCGTCTATTATTGTAAAAATCCAAAAGATATTTAGGGGAAATGTACAAAGAAAATACAATCAACTACATGGTCCTGCATTTTTGAAACGCGAATTATGTACAAATCAGAGTGATTTTTTAACAATGGAAGAAATGAAGGAAATGGACGCCACACAATTTTTTAGTTTTAAAGACAGTGATGGGTTTATATATGGGTTTGATATTATTTCTCTCTACAATTTGATTTTAAAATCAGGAAAATCCATACAAAATCCATATAATAGAAATGTGATACCGAATAGTGTAATTCATGATTTTAAATCTTTAATCCGTACAAGTAAAATATTAAAAATACCTATTGAGGTAGATATTAAAGATGTATGTGACGATTTATCCGATACAAAAAGTGTAGAATTAAAAATATTGGACCTATTTCAGTTTATTGATTCTTTAGGAAATTACAGTAACCCTGAATGGTTTCTCTCTTTGGTGAAACCTCAAATCATAAAATTCATGCGAGAATTAGTTGACATATGGAATTATCGTGCACAATTACCAAGTGAGGTAAAACGCCTGATTTATCCGCCAGGAGGTAATCCCTTTGTCACATTGAATATAAATTCATTTGTGAATGAAAACAATATTGTAAAATTACAAAAAATGGCGCTTTATTACATGGAACGAATTGTGAAAAGCGCACAAGACAAGGATCACATGGCTCTAGGCGCTTATTATGTTTTGGGTGCACTCACTTTGGTAAATCCCAACGCTGCCGCAGCATTACCATGGTTATTCCAATCAGTCGCTTATTTTTAGAGGATGTAACAATAACAATATCAAAATCATTTTTGTCTAATTATTTTTTATTATCATAATATAAGAGATAATTAATGAACACATTATTTAAATACATATACCAAGCATCTACACCTGATTTAAATACGCCTCATAAAAAAATTTTACCAGTTGTATTAATAACTACACACGGTAATTATAGAATAATACAAGAGACAACGGGTACAGGAATTGTTGATAAAGTAGAAGAAGTCAAAATAATTCAAGGTAAGCTCCCAGAAGGAATGAAAATACATAAAATTGAAGCCGCTGGATTAGGAGTATGTAGTATTACGACGAATACAAATATATTCGATGTATATGAGAATATAAAAAGATATATGCACGATGAACGACCCCTAGAACAATTTGTAAACGAATTAGTTGGTATTTTTGAAAATATTCATAAATCTCATATTAAAAATAAAGCCGAAATACTTGATACACATGACGATGATAACCATGAATTAATAAACAATTATGCTAAGGCATTTAATCGCGGAGAAATGAATACATATCAAGAAATAAATAGTTTAGATAATAAAGACCCAAATAAAAAACCACTATTTTACGAAAAATTTTTTACAAGAGATATTAAAAAAGATTTAGAAGATTCAGAAGATACTAAGGATTTAGACAGATACAACGACACTGAATATGATGTGAGAATTAATTTAATAGAACCGAGAGAATTAAGATATGATAATCGGTATTTGGGACCAAGAATTCAAGATATATTTGATGATGTTATTGAATATCAAAAAGAAAAGCAAGGTCCACATGATGAAGTATTATTAAGTGGAATAATAGGTTATATAAAAAACATCAAGAAAATGAATGAATTTATTATTGTAGATTTATCGTGTTCTACATACAATGATGTAATTAGTAAAAATAATGGTAAATATAGTCTAATTGAACCAGATGAAATAGACTTAGCTAGAGCAACTCGTAGATTACGTAGAAATTCATCATCGGATATTATTAGAGTAAACAGTAGAACTCCGCTTACGCTACTAGATAGATCTAGAAGTAGAGATAATTCTCCCGACCGTAAAGGTGGTAAACGAAGTAAAAAACATACTCATAAAAAAACGATTCGTCGTAGAAAATTAACGCACAAAAGACGCAAAACATGTAAAAATAAAAAACGCATTTGATTACGTATTTAATTAAAGAATAATATATTTTATTTAATTAAATATCCCCTATTTTCATAATGAAAAAATACATTAATTTTTTGAATGAAAAATCGTTCCATTTAACAAATATTATAAAATTAAGACTTTGAATTTTTTGATTACAAAATGCTTTAGGATAATTTAAAAAATAAATAAATATTTATATTGCGTTAAAAATAATAAAAAACCAGATGTGCTCGTTTTTTATTATTTAGGAATATGTTTGTGATGCCATATACTCACAAATATGTATAATAATATATATAATGCGTTAAAAGACTTAAAAAGTAAATATTTATATAGTATATAATATGGCAAAAACCGTAAAAGCAAAGTCCGCTGAACAAGCACCAGTCGTTGAATCCGCACCAGTCCAAACCGCAGCCCCAAAAGTAAAGAAGGTCAAGGCTCCAAAGGAAGCCGCTGCTCCAGTTGTTGAAGCCCCAAAGGTTGAACAACAAGTATCATCTGAAAGCGCCCCAGTTGACGCTGTATTAAGTGAAAAATCCACTGAATTTTTTGCTAAGTTACAACAAGTCGGTGCTTTAATCTCCGCATTAAAGACTGAGTATCGTTTAATTGAGAAGCAATGGTCAAAGGAAAAGAAGGCTGTTGAGAAGTTAAACTCAAAGAACAAGAGAAAGTCAGGCAACCGCAAGCCAAGTGGTTTTGTTAAGCCAACCCGTATCAGTGATGAACTTGCCTCATTCTTAGGAAAGGACAAGGGATCCGAAATGGCAAGAACTGCTGTTACCAAGGAGATCAACGCATACATCCGTGCTAACAAGTTACAAGATCCTGCCAACGGTCGCAAGATCAACCCAGATACCAAGTTATCATCCCTTCTTAAATTAAGTAAGACTGATCAATTAACCTATTTCAACTTACAAAAATTCATGAGTCATCATTTTGACAAGGCAAGTACCACCACCACTGCTTAAATAATAAAAACAAACAAAAAATAAAGAAAAAATAAAAACAAACAAAAAATAAAACAAATAAAAAATAAAAACAAATAAATACAAATAAAAAATATATATTTATAAACAAAACATCTATAAACAAAACATCTATAAACAAAACATCTATAAACAAAACATCTATAAACAAAACATCTATAAAAAATAAAACAATATTATTTTAACTATAATAATATTGTTTTTATTATATTATTATCCTATATATATGATACTTATTTTAAGAGGACATATTCGGAATTCATTTAATAATTTAAAATTGTATAACTTAATTAACCAAATATACGAAACGGATCAAAATATAAAGATATATATACACACATGGAATATATTTTCAAATAATATCAGTTGCAGACAAATTGAAAGTAATAATACACCTGTTACAGAAGAAATCATTTATAATTATTTTAATGATTTGAAACATTTAATAAAACATATTATAATTGATGATGATACAAATATAGAATTAATTGGTAATACCGATGGAAATATTAATAATGGTCCGACACCATTGTTGGGTTGGAAAAATTACTGGTATGGAAAGTATCAAATCATAAATTATATTTATAATCATTCAACACCTGATGAAATATATAATACAAAATGTATTAATATGAGGTTTGATTTATTAGATTTAACCGATAAAAATATGCAATTAGATTCAGTTATAATATACTTTCTTAAAAATTTTCTAAATTATGATATAAAAAAAAATATTTTTACAAAAAATGTTGAGCACGAGGGTATTGATAATATTTATATCGGAAATATTGATACCATATTCAAATTGACTCATCATTTTTTTTATTTTTTAGACGATATTTTATTAAAATATACAGATAACATACATCAAGAATACTTTGTATTTAGAGAAAATAATGTCTTGTTTCCAGAAATTATTGAAACTTCCAAAGAGGTATGTAACATAGGCAATAGTGAAAGTGACGCTATATTAACTATTCCGGATAATATTGAAGGTGATAATTTTATTATGGATACAAATGAGGATTTTTTAAATAATATAGTAAGACAAACGAACGATTTTAAACAACGAATTAATGCCACTGAAGAAATTATTAATGCTGAAATAAATGTGAAATTAACTCAGATGAATACGATATTATCTATATATATGAAATCTTTTGAAATTAAATTTTTAGAATTAAAACTATTATGTGAAGATCAAAAAGAATATTCTGAAGAATCTATAATTATCGATAAAATTAATAACAAATTTGATGAAATAATTACCAAATACACAATGGTAATGAAATTTATAGAAGAATTAAAAAGGTTGCGTGAGGTATTAGTTGGGTATGAAAAGGCATATGAAGAAGAAGAGATAATTATTCATAAAATTAATGCCAAATTTGATGAAATGAATACCAAATATATTATGGAAATGAAATTAGTAGAAGAATTAAGAGCATTACGAGAAAATCAACCGACAATCGTCGAAAAAACAATTGATTTAAATGAGAACATAATATAATTATAATCAATTCGCAAATATAAAACCATCTTGTTGTAAAATAATTTTCATCTTTTCTTTGTCAACAACACCATTTACGAACTTCATTTTATCAATATCAATATTATAATTCGCACAAGACAAGTCAAACATATTATACACGTTTAAAAGCAAATCCATGTCTTGTTCCAATAATTTATTTTGTTCAATCCAATTGTAAAACCCTATTGTTTCTTTTTCTTTCACATATTTATGAAATAATTTCATAACTTTATACAAATCGTATGAGGTATGTTCATCCCTAAACTTTTGTATATTATAATCAGTGCCGGATAATACACAAACTTGACGGAAGTCATCTTGATTCATTTCAAATTCCTCCAATATTTTTTTGGTATCATACAAAACACAGGTATGATTTATTAAACTCAAATATCGTAATACACGAGAACACCCATATACGAACATATCCATGTCTTCACTCAAACACGCCCATACCTTTTTCTTCAATACGAGCAGGGCGCATAATTCATCTGCCTCACCGTCGGCATCACAATATGTCATACCATATGAATTAATTAATTCTTTTACAATATGAATATGTTCTTTTTGTATGTAAACAAACTTTTTCTTCAAAGAATCCATCGTAGATTGTATCTCTTGTTTTTCAACCTCATCTAAGTCTTGATTCTTTTCTAATTTTTCTTTTAATAAATTGTATTCATTCTCGGCATATTTTTTATCCTGATGTCTTTTGATGAGTAGTTCCTTTTTTTCAGTTCTAGATTTACCATCAAAGACAAAGATTGGAGTGATATTATATTTTTTAAATACCGACATCATTAAATAGAAATTTTCTATTAATGAATTACCAGTTGTATATTTATACAAATAAATACTAATATCTACGGCTATTTTCTTACCATTTAATTCTTTCAAGGATATACATTTTACAGTTTCTTTGGAACAATTCTCTCTAATATAATGATTCAAATATTTAATTCCCATTTTTATTTGTAATAGATTTGTGTTGTGTTGTTTATATCTATTATAAAATTATAAAAATCACTTTCAATTTTTATAATTAAAGAGAGAAAATAAAAATTGAAATACTTTGGTTCTCTCTTTGATATGTAAAATCAAAAGCAAAAATGAATACAAGAAGTAAAACCAATTATAAAAATAATGCCCCTTATAGTGTCAACATTGATTTTGATGACGCGAGTGAGTCATGGAAATCAAACAAAAAACCCAAGGGCAATGGTTGTTATACCTATATTTGCGGTCAAGTTTTGAAAAATGGGAAACGTTGTATGAGAGAACCTGTTGTCGATTGTGAAACCTGTCATTTTCATAAAAAATAATGTTCCTAGTATATATATATATATTCATATTATATGGTGGAGTTTTTACGAGAAGAACCTTTACGTAAAAAACAAAAGATTACAAATCAAGAACCTCTACGTAAAAAAGAAAAAAATACAAATGATGAATACTTTAATTTTAATCCTATTATAGAAGTTGAAGATATTTTCACAAGACGTGGTTTAGACCAAACTACAAAATCATTTTCTCATGGGCTTCAAGTAGAAGTTGAAATTCAAGAAGCGTATTTAACAACATATATTGAAAAATATTTAGAAAATGTAAAATCTGGTTTTTCTCATTTTGATAAAACTACAAAACTAGAAATATTAGACATATCATTAAATAATTTTCATACTTTAGTGAAATTTTTCTTTTATCAAAATAATATAGTACCTGAAAAAAATGGGTATCCTTTATATTTACCTATGTATTCAGTAATTGATAATTTATTTAGAAATAAAAAAATACCAAACAAATATCGTGAAATAAAAAAGAATGATATGTATTATTCATTATTAGAATCATTATACAATAAATACGATACAAATATCAAATATATTTTTGGAGAAATACCAATTCCAAAGAATACACCATTTGAAGAGAAAGGAATACTTTTTTTTGAAAGAAATTTTTTTTCACAATATATTTCTTATGAAAAAAGTGTAAAAGAAAAGGGTAAAAACGAAGAATTATTCAAAAATGTAAATCAAGATAATTTCAATAATACCCAGTTAGATTATGATGTTGCGTTTGATACTGGTTTCTACGGAGGAAAGAAAAAACACGGACCCCATAAAAAAACAACCCGTAAACATAAAAAGACCAAAAGAAAACTAGCTAAAGGAAAAAGTCGCAAAAATAAACGCTAACTAACCCAACTCGCAAATCGTCATTCTCATATTTGAAAGTGTGAAATCCAAATCTTCTTCATTTTCTTTTTTGGATTGGGATTTTTTTGATTTCATAGTTTTCATTTTCTTTACTTTGATCATGAATTTCTGCATACAATCCACAGATTCATTCATTGATTTTGTTTTATAATTTTTTTGAATGAATTTACAAAATTCCTCCAAATTCGTATTTGTCTTTTTGAATTGTAACAAGGAAAAATTATTTTTATCACACCATCCCAAAAATCCCTGGTAATTGTGTAATAAAATAGGACGAATAATATAATATGCCAAAATATTGGAATCTTCCTTGTATAATGTTTCTCTCATGAGTGCCGATTCTTCTTTTTTGGAATACAAATTTTTATAAGTTAATCCCATAAAATTCAATGTTTTAATCATTTGAAAAAAACCATATGTCCTTTCAAAATTAATAAAAAAATCAAAATTGGAAAGTAACTCGTCATCGCTTGTAGAATTCTGATCTAACGCAACGTAATAACTACAAAAAATGACATTCATAATTTCTGCCCAAAATTCAGTATATGCCTCATATAAATTTACATCTGATTGTACTGGAAATATTGATAAAATCGCAGGATTACATATATCTCGTTGAGTATTCATATCAGAAAAATCCAAGGCATAATTATGAAATGTTTCATGAAGTAATACCTTGAACCATTCTTCCTTACGAAAAATAACGATTTCTGGGTCATGATGACAAGAATATGTGAATGCGGTGTTTACGTTGATTTCATTTATTACATAAATATTTGATGGCGGTAATTTTTTGGTCAAACTTGTGAAATAAATATACAGTGTCAAATGTTTTGAACATTTTTTAGATGAATATTGATATACAATATATAACCAAACCAATATTTTTTCAATATATTGATTATAATAGTCTATATATAATTCTGGATTGTTTTCTTCTACTATAAAATATATTTTTATTTCCTTGTTGAAGAGAGAAAAGGTATACGACAAAGAATATGACGTTTCAGTATCAATATGTTCGCGGATTTCTTTAGGAAAACTTGTTGGATTAAAAGTTTTTGGTTTAGGAACATGTGATATATTTGTAATTTTTTCGATATGTATCTTGTAAAAATGCGAGCCTTCATTTTGTTTTTTTAATTTAATATACGTATCAGCATCTTTTAATTCTTTAAATAGTTTTTTTAATATATTTGTCGTTTTATTTGTTCTCTCCACATGGTTTATACATTTATTTTCTAAAAAAAATGACATTAATAATTTACTGTTGTTTGTGATTTTCATCTATTACTAGTTATATAATATAAATTAATAAGTTATTTTTATTTTATTTTTTATTTATATAATTATATTATATGGATCATACCCAACAAGAAGAACAAGAGCAAATAATTGCTAAAGAAGAAGTTACAGAACAAGTTGTTGTTGAAGAAACTCTTTTCGTTGAAGAAGTAGTTGAAGAAACTGTTGAAGAAACTGTTGAAGAACCAGTTGAAGAAACTATTGAAGAACCAGTTGAAGCACCTGTCGTTGAAGCACCTGTCGTTGAAGCACCTGTCGTTGAAGAACCAGTTGTTGAAGAAACTCTTGTCGTTGAAGAAGCAGTCGTTGAATCACCAGTCGTTGAATCACCAGTCGTTGAAGCACCAGTCGTTGAAGCACAAGTCGTTGAAGCACCAGTCGTTGAAGTACCAGTTGTTGAAGCACCAGTTGTTGAAGAACCAGTTCTTGAAGAACCAGTTGTTGTTGAAGAACCAGTCGTTGAAGCACCAATCGTTGAAGAACCAGTCGTTGAAGCACCAGTTGTTGAAGAACCAGTTGTTGAAGAACCAATCGTTGAAGCACCAGTTGTTGAAGCACCAGTTGTTGAAGAACCAGTTGTTGAAGCACCAGTTGTTGAAGAAGCTGTTGTCGTTGAAGCACCAGTTGTTGAAGAACCAGTTGTTAGAGAAAAACATGTAGTATTTGAAACACCACTAGATGACCAAGAAATCACAATTGATTTACAACCGAATGTTAAACAACAAATAAATAATCAACCACAACAAAATAAACAATTTTATTTAAACAGAATGATCAAACCAGTTAGACGCCAAATCTCCCGATTTAAATTATTTTAAATTCTAAATTATAAATAGATCAAGTATATTATTATGTAAATAAATGACATAATAATTTACCTTATTATTTCTCATGTAAAAGTTTATCACGAATCAATATTAAATCATCCCTAATAACAGGTTCTTTACCAACCTTGTATTGTAATAATTTCGCATTCTTTGTTCCCAATAATACTCTTTTTAATTCTTCATTTTGAGAGAACTTGGCATATAAAGCATCATTATTTACTTTTTCTTTACGTTTTCCATAAAAATCCGCGTCTATTTTCACCTCAACTGGGCGAATGAGTGTTCCTTTGTATTTTCCACTCGTCCCCGCCGCTGCTTTTGCCATCTCAGGATTTTTTGATAATTCCGTTCCAGATTCCATACTGAAAGATGTATAAAACTCGGGATTATTTTCCTTAAATTTTGAAGCCTGATAATAATGTTCTACGCTATTCCATCGTTTACCATCCAATGTAAATGGCTGTATCCAAAAATTATCTAATTTACGACGCCAATCTGGAATCGCAATTAATTCAGAAAAGTTTCGCAACATCATATCATCTGGCATTTGTTCGTGAATACCCTTTCCAGGCAACTTTTTCGCAGAAGATTTATCATAAAACACAAATACTATATTTTCATCATATAACCCTCTTATTTTTGCCTCAGACAATTCTTCAAATTTCGCTTTTTCTATATGTAAAGAACCAGAAAATTCATTTTTTTTGAATTGTATAAAATCAGGAATCAACGAAAAAAGACCGTCACTTTTTTCCATACATCTATTTACAATCATTTTTTTAATATCATATGGTATTTCTTTGAATTTAAATATTTGTTTTTTCTTGTATCCAACCAAATTATAATGCCATCCACTATTTTCCAAAATAAGATAATACTCTGGCATAAATTCACCACGTGACTCCAATAAAGGATCATTTAATTCGCCACAATTCAAAACATTCGCATAATCTTTTTCTTTATATGCGTCACTTGATAATAATATGAATTTAATATTCAATATACGCTCCAAAGTAGACAATGCCCACTTTTCTGCCCAAAATTCACAACTTTTTATTTTTTCTTTAAATTTATCCAAGGTATCAATGTCTTTCATAAATTTCACATCTTGCGATACCTCCGACGTTACCTTTTTATCTCGCAATAATTTTTCTCGCTGTTCATTAATTCCCTTGGCAGCATCAATAAGCATTCTTTTTTCGTTTCTGTCCAAAGTGCCCTCATATTTTTGTTTGACATTCATGTATTCTCCCTCTAAATGTTTAATATCTTGGGAATCCTTTACCAATGTCGTTTTAAGTATATCATAACGCTCTTTGTAACTAAAAAATAGTTTTTCTGTAACCTCACTCGACAATTTTTCTCTTATTTTTTGTACACTTGTGATTTGTCCGATTTGCGCAAAGGCATCACGAATGGTCGCAAATAAACAATCACCGCCACGTTCATTCTCAATGATGGAATAATAATTATTTTCCATGAATTTTTGTAACCAATTGTATTCCTTTTTTGATGTTTTTTCCTCTGCCAAAAATTTTCCTCGCATTTTTTCAGCATCATCGCGATTTTCTTCCTCCAACATTTCAGGAATGACAAAAGCATCTGTGGTTGGAGAAAAAATATCTTTACGAATTGGTGAAATAGTAATTTCATCAGGGGCTTCTGATTTTTCAGTTTTCATTTTTTTACTAATTTTACCAGCTTTATCGCTTGCGTCGTCGTGGTCGCTTTCATCCTGACTTTCATCTTCGCTTATAGTATCATCGCTCGTTTTTTTAATCGTTTCGCCCATTATTTCATCGTCTGGCACCAATCTCATTTTATCAAGCATATCTTTTTTAACAAATACATAAATCAACGGTTCGTCCATATTTTCTATATCTAAATTGCCATCTTCATCAATATATATATTCTTATCACTTGCTTTAATTTCATAAACACCAATTTGGATAACCTTATTATTTGATTTTACTAAATAAATCGGAAAGTATATAATATTTTTATCTTCATAATTTGTTTTCGCGTTTCCAACAGCGATAATTACATTGATCCCTTTAATTTCAGTCTCGTATAAATTTACTTCTTTTTTTAAATCACTCGGATCCACCTTTTTCAATTCAGGATAACTCACTTTTTTATCTATTTTTGACAATACCATATGAATTAAAATATAACAATATTTTATATTTTTATTCCATCAATTAATTTATTTCAATTTCATTAAATTCAAAAAAGTCAAAAAACTCAACCCCAAATTACAAATTTTTTCATCATTTTATCCTCCTTTAATTCATTTATATAATACCACAACTCTTTTCGCCGAATCATCATCTCATAATTGTCATTATTATTTTCAAACAGCAATATTTGTTCAATTATATCTTGTTTTTTCATTTTATTTGTTTTTACATCTTTCAATAAACCATAATACTCACAAATCAATAATAATTGTTTTACTGTAAAATTCATGTCATAATTTAACATGTCTGTATATAATTGATCGCTTTCATGGTGAAAATTATCATTATCATTCATGTGTAAAGATATATTTTCAAAATCCTCCATCAACTTTTTTAAATTAAAATCCGCGCTTGATTTGTCAAAATCATCCACCATTTGAATATTTACATTTTCATCTATTATTATATTTTCATCAATCATATTTGTTGTTTACTATAATTATTATATAATACTATTATTTTATGTTATTTTATACCAAATATATGTTACATTTCATTCAAGTCCATATACTTGAATATAGACTTATTTGATAAACTCGGATATGTTTTTACCTTACATAAAGATAATCTATTTATAATATCTGTAAATAATTCGTCGTCTATTTTGATATTTTCAAATAGGTCTTTATTATACAAAAGTGATATATTTTCTGTAATCTCATCTACCACACTCTTTTTATTTTCTTCTTTCATTAATTTTAAAACCTCCCCCATCAAGTCACATGTTATTTCTATTATTTTTTCTTTTGTTATAATTCCATTCAACATTAAATTCACAAAAAATGAACTCAACGATTTTCTTTTTTCATTTTCTGCGGTAATTTTTATAAATTTATTATAATCCTCTTCTGGATTTACGTGTTCAATATTTTGGAATAATTCTAAAAATGTGTTGAAACTTTTTTCAAATACAACCTTAATAATTTCATAACGATGAATCAAAACCGCATACAAATCAGCATATAATTTTGAATAAAAACGATTATTTGATGCTATATCAAATATGGAATTACCTACCTTCATCATTTCTTCTTCACATGTTTCATCTTGTATTAATTCATCTAATGTTTCAATTATTTTATTACTTAATTCAACATATGTTTTATCTGTTATTTTATTAATTAATGAACGAATAATAACAATCTTTGAATCGATACCCACCTTTTGTTCTATTTTTGTTGCCTGAAAATTACGAATGGATTCCCAATCATCATCATTCATATTTTCATTATTTTTATTACGTCGCTTTTTCTTATATCCATCACCGCCACCCATTTGTTGATTGTTATTTCTTCCAGGAACAACCTCCCTTTTATGAAATACCGGTGTTTTTATATAACTCGGTGACCCAACATGTTGAGCAATATCACTTATAATATTCAATGTTTCGTCTGGTAATTTAATTTCAAATCCGTTAAATAATATATTTGAAAAATTCTCTAGCGTATACTTCATCTTTTCAGTGGTGTATATGTATATTAATAATGTTTCATTTATATCTATTTTTTACAATAATTATTATTTTATATTAAAATACACTTAAACATATATTTACAAATATGATTACCATGTCATTGGAAAAAGATAACTTAGATAGTAGTAGTGATTTAGAAAATTATTATGATGAAATAAATAATTGGGATGATTTAGACATAAATAAAGACCTTTTAAGAGGAATTTACGCATATGGTTTTGAAAAACCAAGTCCTATACAAAAAAAAGCAATTAAACCAATTATGGAGAAAAGAGATTTAATCGCGCAAGCTCAGTCTGGGACTGGTAAAACCGGTACCTTTTCTATTGGTGCTTTATCTTTAGTTGATGTAAATGATAAAACAACTCAAGTATTGATATTATCTCCTACACGGGAATTAAGCAAACAAACCGCAAGTGTAATTACAAGTATTGGAACTATGATGAATGGGCTAACTGTTCAAACAATTGTTGGAGGCACATCTATTAATGAGGATTCTTATACTTTAAAAAATAATACACCACATGTTATCACTGGGTGTCCTGGACGAATTTACGACATGATACGACGTGGTCATATTCATAGTAAAACCATTAAACTTGTTATATTGGACGAGGCGGATGAAATGTTGTCTTCTGGTTTCAAAGAACAAGTCTATAATATTTTCCAATATTTTACAAATGATATACAAGTGGCGTTATTTAGTGCTACTTTGCCAGATTATATTTATAATATTACCAATAAATTTATGAGAAATCCAGTGAAAATTTCGGTAAAGACCGAACAGCTTACATTAGAAGGAATCTCGCAATATTATGTTGCTATAGAGGATGATCGTCAGAAATACGCAACATTAAAAGATTTATATTCGGTAATTTCAATGTCACAATGTATTATTTACTGTAACAGCGTTAAAAGGGTTTCTGATTTATATGATGCCATGGTTGAAGATGGTTTTCCGGTTTGTAGAATTCATAGTGGAATGGATAAAGTGGAACGTAACGCAGCATTTAGCGAATTTAGAACAGGTAAATACCGGGTTTTAATTTCTTCTAACGTAACATCACGAGGTATAGATATTCAACAAGTAAGTGTAGTTATTAATTTTGATGTACCAAAATGCGTTCATAATTATTTACATAGAATTGGGCGAAGTGGTCGTTGGGGACGTAAGGGAATTGGTATTAATTTAATTACCCGTCGCGATGTCTCTATTATGAAAGATATCGAAGCACATTATTCTTGTCAAATTAGTGAATTACCTGCGGATTTTGATACTTTATTAAAATAAATTATTATGTCTCATTTTTGTTGTAATTTAGTGAATAGTGAATTATATTATTCGTAAAACAAATGTAAAATATATATTTGTTTTATTTATGCCTATTGTTTCAAATATAGAAAAAATAAATGAATCGTTCCAGATTCCCATTTGTTTTAATGAAAAAAAAATAGAGTTGAATAAAAATATTATAACGGATTTAGAACTCATTGATACCATTGATGCGTCATGTAATCCCATTTATTCATATGTATTCCAACCGCAAACATGTTTTGGTAAAAAAGTGATAAGACAATTTTCTAATTATTATACAACCGACACTGAATTTTTGAAAGAAACCCAAGAATTATTGAAAAATTATAAAAAACACGAATTAACAAATGATGAGACATCTGAATCAAAAGACAAATATTTTACTACTATTCTTGATATATGGGATGAAATTAAAAACGATATTGGATTCAAAGACAGGTATCATTATGTTGATGTTCCTATGCTAGAGTTTTTAAATCAATACAGCCCTTTTTTACAAATAATGAGTATATATAATTTAGCATCACCCGTGCTTTCTTTATTTGTACCAGTTATTATATTGATAATTCCATTTTTAATTATTAAAATGAAAGGAATGACCATTACATTCAATGAATATGTGGAAGTTTTAAAAGTCATTGCGTCTAATCACGCAATTGGTAGATTATTTACTGAATTTAGTGAGGTGAATTTGAATGAAAAAATATATTTATTAATATCTGCTGGATTTTATATTTTTTCGATTTATCAAAATGTAATGACATGTATCAAATTCAATAAAAACATGATTAAAATTCACTCACATATTAAAAGTATTAAGGAATATATTGAATATAGCATATGTAACATGAATCATTTATTACAATTTACCAATAAATTAAAAACCTATCAAAGTTTCAATGACCAAATAAGGGAAAAAATAGTGGAATTAACAAAAATAAAGGAAGAATTGGAAAAAGTGACTGAATATAAATTGAATTTAAAAAAAATTGGAGAATTGGGAGTGATTTTGAAATCATTTTATACCTTGTATACTAACCAGGATTTAAACAATCATATATTATATACATTTGGAATAAATGGTTATATAGACAATATAGAAGGAATCGTCACAAATATAAATACCAAGAAAATGAATCATGTTAAATTTGACAAGAAAAAATCAAAAGCACATATGAAAAAATTATATTATCCAGTAAATGAAAACCCAGTTAAAAACTCTGTGAAAATGAAGAAAAATTTAATCATTACCGGTCCAAACGCATCAGGTAAAACAACGGTTTTAAAATCAGTATTAATCAATGTAATACTCAGTCAACAAATGGGTTGCGGGTTTTATGATAGTGCGACATTATGTCCATATAAATATATACATTGCTACTTGAATATACCCGACACTTCTGGAAGAGACAGCTTATTTCAGGCAGAAGCTCGGAGATGTAAAGAAATATTGGATTTGATTAAAATGAATCCAAAAGAAAATCATTTTTGTGTATTTGATGAGCTTTATTCTGGTACAAACCCAGATGAAGCTGTGAGAAGCGCATTAGCATTTATGAATTATTTAATAAAAACCAATAGTATATACTGTATCTTAACCACCCATTTTATCAAATTATGTGAACATTTAGATAAAAATAAGAAAGTGGAAAATTTTTACATGGAAACTGAATATTTAGATGATGATAGAGAGAATGGTATAGAAAATTTTAAATACAAGTATATTTTAAAAAAAGGGATATCAAATGTACGGGGAGGAATTAAAGTGTTGTATGACATGGATTATCCCAGTGAAATTATAGAAGAATCCAGAAAAATTTAATAAAAACAACAACCTACTAAAAAATAATATGATTATTATATAGTATGAATTATTTAACAGAAATCAAGAATTTTATAAAATATAATTTTAGTCATAATAGTAGTTTAGTAGATATTTTATACTATGTATCCTATTTATTATATTTCATCGCATTTATTTTATTAACCAAATATTACTGGAAATCAAGGTTTGGGTTTGATCCAAAATTTCAAACGTATGTACAAGTATTAATTGCCGGTACAATTATAATTACAGTATATTCCGTATATTTTCAAATCGTTTCCTATAAAGACAGTGTAAATAATCAAGAAGTTCAGTATTTTGATAATTTTTATAAAGAATTTCTTGATGAGACAATAAAATTTTTTATTAATCATCCCGAAATGAATTATTATTATGATGAATTATTTTACAATACAAGTGATTATGATGAAAGAGAACGAAACAAGGATCTAGAATCACAAATTAGTATCATTATATTTTCTAGAATGAGTTCTATTATTAACTATATAAATACTTACAAAAAAACCGAAAATGATGAACGCCGAGATAAAATTGAACAATCTGAAAAATTATTGTTGAAAATATTGGATTCTTTCTTTGGATCAAAAATATTTAATGAATATTGGAAAAAATTTAAAAATGGTTTGTCCAATAAACAAACAATTGATTATATTAAAGAGCATTTTAATAAATAATAAATAATATTCGTTTGTTAAAAAATATAAATATATATATATTTTTTAATAATGTTAACGATATTTAGTCCTTCATTTCTAATTTGTTTAGCAATCATTTTTATTCTTGTTGGTGGCGTATTTATGTATTTCAATCAAAAAATAAGTCAACAAAATGATAAAATTAATGGTATGTTTGATTTAGTAAATACTATGGCAGAAGAAATAAATTATATTCGTAGTGCTAGTATTAACACCATACAGCCATTTGCCCGTCAAACTCAACAAGTGACGACAAATGTAAACGGTGGATTTAGACAAAAAGAAGATGAATTAATACAAGTTTCTGATGATGACGATGACGATGATGATGACGACGACGATGATGATGACGAAGACGAAGACGAGGATGATGACGAAGACGAGGATGAGGATGATGAAGATGATGATTACGAGGATAATAAAGAAAAAAATATTAAAATAATAAATATATTAAGTGATACAATATATGGCGTTGAGCATAATGATGTTGAAATAAATGAAGATGATAATAATAATGAAAGTGATGATGATGACGATGATGATGAAGACAATGATTTAAGTAACGAAGATGATGAACCTGTTGAATTAATTGACCTAATTAATCACAACGCTTTAGAAGATCAAACAAATTATAATACATTTCAAAAAGAAGAACCAATTAGTATTTCAAGTAATGGCGAAAATTACTCAATTGATTTAAATTTATTAAAAACCATCAACATATCTAATAGTAGTTCTAATGAAAACATTGATTACAAAAAAATGTCATTAACAAAATTAAGGGAAATTGTCGTTGAGAGAAACTTGGCAACTGATTCATCAAAAATGAAGAAAAACGAATTACTCAAATTACTTGAATAATTTGGGGTGGGGTCAATAAAAGAAATATGATAAAATAAAATTATATATTTTGTATAATTTTATTATAGCATTTAAATATATATGTCTTGGGGAACTTGTTATTCCGGTTCAAATAATATTCATTTCAATTATCCACCAATCATGGCAGATGGAAGAAATTATGCCACCTGGCAACCAGAAGCGGTGGTAAACAAAAGAATTCAACAACAAGAAAATATTAAAACTAGTTGGGAATATAGACAATATTTAACTCATAATGGTATTGAAATCATGAAATACAATACATCAGAAGCATGTTATGATATGGGATTACCTTCGCATATTCAAACAGGAAAAACACCATCATCTAACGTACCATTATTATACAAGTCCACATATGATACCAGCAGACCAGGTTATGGTTATAATAACAGTGACCTGAAATCGCCTTATTTAACCCGTGAGCAATTACAAGCGCGACTTATATCGCCTTCTATTGTTGTTCCTGAATAGAATAAAATAAAATCAAAAAAGTATTATAAAAGAAAAAGGATATAATATTTTTTATGTAAAAATAGATATAGATTTGTTATATATGAATCATTGTTGCCCCGATTCTTCAAAAATTTTGAGTATAGATGTGGGAATCAAAAATTTAGCGTTCTGCCTTTTAGTGAAAAAAGAAGAACATTATACTATTGAAAAATGGGACGTTATTAATTTAGCACAACAATGTGAAATGAAATGTAAGGAAACTGATAAAAATAACCAAGTATGTGATAAACCGGCAAAATTTACCAAAAACGGAAAATGCTACTGTTTAAAACATTCAAAAAAACAAGACTATCAAGTTCCGAATAGTGAATTGAAAACGAATTTAAACAAGAAAAAAATTCAGGAGTTATATGATTTAGCAGAAAAATATAAAATAACATACACGACTCCTATCAAGAAAAATGAGTTGATCTCTCTCATAAACGATTATATACATAATACATGTTTTGAACAAATTGAAAGTAGTAGCGCATCAAAAATAGATTTAGTAACTATTGGAAGAAATATTCAATCAAAATTTGACACCATACTGGAAGAACATTTACAAACTATAGACAAGGTTATTATTGAAAATCAAATCAGCCCTATTGCGAACCGAATGAAGACCATACAAGGGATGATTGCCCAATATTTCATCATGAAAAATAATAATATTTGTATTGAATTTGTATCTTCGGTGAATAAATTAAAGGACGATAAACAGACAAATGTTGAAAAAAGCGACGACAAAATGAAATACAGTGATCGTAAAAAAAAGGGAATACAAAAATGTTTAGAAATAATTACCAATACACATTATTATCAATGTTGGGAAGGCTTTTTTTCAAAACATACCAAAAAAGATGATTTAGCGGATTCTTTTTTACAAGGATTATGGTATGTTAAGAATAAAATGTAGTGGAAATTTTTAGGGCGTGGATTTAGAAAAAATAAATAAGTATATTTTTTATATAAAATAAATATATTTATTATTCGTAAGACTTAAAATTATATGTTCTTATTAATTCATAAGACATGGATAGTGAAATCATTGATATTTCAGAAATAACTTTAAACGACTCACCTATGAAATTAAAATCAACAAATTTCGGTGGGGGGCTAGAATTATTAATGAATGATAAAATGAAAGAAGGATCAAAAACACCAACCAGTGATATTCATATTGATGATTTAGAAAATTTAGAAAATGAATTGAACGATTTAGTCGACGATGATTTTCCAAGTAGAAACACATATGAATCTAAGTCAGGATTATTTGATGCGAAAATAGAATCGTCGTCATCGTTTTCAAGTGAAAAACAAAATGTAAGATTCAATGATTCTGGTTCAGGTCCAAGCATTGGTCAAGCAACAGCGGATCAACATCATGATGCGCAAACCTGGGACGGTTATGGTAAATTCAACAATATTCCCATGAATCCCGATAAACAAGGTCATGCTGAACCGCAAATGACCAAAGAGGAATTATTAAGGGAAAAATTCAAGTATTTAAGAAAGTTGGAAAATTTGGAGGCAAAGGGTGTAAATTTGACGAAAAAATATACTATGGAATCACCTCTTGCCGAAATGCAGGGCGAATATGAAATGATTATGGAGGAAAAAACAAAACAAAATTCGATTAAATTCCAAGGAAACATGCTAATGGCTTGTATTAACGGTATTGAATTTTTGAATAACCGGTTTGATCCGTTTGATGTCAAATTAGACGGTTGGAGTGAGCAAGTGAATGAGAATTTGACCGACTATGATGAGATTTTTGGAGAATTATATGATAAATATAAATCGCGCGCATCTATGGCGCCTGAATTGAAATTATTATTCCAATTGGGTGGCAGTGCTATGATGGTACACATGACAAACACCATGTTTAAATCCGCAATGCCAGGAATGGACGATATTTTACGACAAAACCCTGATTTGATGAGGCAATTCCAATCGGCGGCGGCAAATTCCATGAGCCAAACCAGTCCAGGATTTTCTGGCTTTATGAATGGTTTAATGAATCCTGAGGCGATGAATGGAGGAGGACCGCCACCACCTATGGCAACCCAAGGTCCAAACGCTGTGCCACCATCTGTGTCACGCGGAGGTAATAACAGTGCCTATATGTCAAGACCCGATTTGAGCATGGGCTCCGGAGGACGCGGTAATTTCAATGATGGTATTAATATTCGCGAAAATTTTGGAGGTATAAATGAATCAGAAAAAACATCTAGAACATCTCGTCCTGAAATGAAAGGACCAAGTGATATTTCCGATATATTATCTGGATTAAAAACCAAGACCATCAATATACAAGAATCATCGGCACCGCCAGCGCCCGTTTCTGTACAAAGACAAAATACAACCGCAACATCACAAAATGAAAACAGCACGATTTCAATCAGTGATTTAAAAGAATTACAAAGTGAAGGAACTATGCCTAAGAAAAGTAAACGACGTCAAAAAAGTGACAAAAACACATTAAGTTTGGATATTTAATTCTTATGATTCTTTTTTAATATCATAAAAAAGGATATAAAAATGTATTTTTAAATAAAATATACTATACATTTTTATATAAATATGGATACTAACATAGATACAAATATAGATACAAACATAGATACTAACATAGATACTAATATGGATGAAAATGAATATGATTTAATTATTTGTGTTTATGGGTGCGATACGATTCCAAAATATAATGAACAAATACGCGTCATTAATGATACTTGGGGAAAATTATGTAATACTTGCGAATCCGATGTAAAACTTTTATATTTTCTTGGAGAAAAAACAAACGAATATTCCTTTATGGGAGATAATTATATTCATTTACCTGGTGTATTGGATGATTATTCATCAGCATCCCATAAACAATACCAAGGGTTAAAATATATTCATGAAAATTTTAAATATAAATTTGTATTTTGTTGTGGAACAGATACTTATGTGAATATTCCAAAAATGTTGGAACTAACAAATTATTTTCAGCATAATGTAAATTATTTGATTGGCGGTGACATTGGATGGAGAGTCATTAATAGTACTAGATATTTGTTTTTTTTTGGCGGTGCTGGTTTTTTATTAACCAACAAATGTTTATCATTGTTATATCCATTGTTGCCAAATATTATGGATAAATGGAATGAAATATGTATTCAAAATAAGAAAGAATTTGAACCAAATGATAAATGTTATAATACTCCAATACATTTAATTATTGGTAAAAAAGATATAGATTCTAGTGACGTATCAATATCATATTTTTTACAACAACCTGAAATAAATACAAAATTAATACATTTACCCAAATTATTTTATTATTGTAATTACAAAGGTTCTACATATGACCCAAATATCCCAATATATCCAGTTAAACCAGTGTATATTGACCACATTATAACGTGTCATTTAATGAGTACACAAGATTGTTATGATTTTACTCAATTATTAATTAATTATTCGTATTTTATGGATGTATCATTATTTTCTTCTCCTGATATTAGTGAAATTATGAAAAATAATGAATTAAAATGTTTTTATAAAAACCCAATAGATGGAAATCACTGTTGTTATGAATAGTATAATCAAAATAACTATAACTATATTATATTACAAAAATAACTATATAAAAATTATATAATTATTAACTTATTACAACTATGAGTGAATTAAAAATCGCATTAATCACAGGTATTACAGGTCAAGACGGTTCTTATTTGGCAGAATTATTATTGGAAAAAAATTATTGCGTTTGGGGTCTGATTCGCCGCGGATCAAATATTAACACACAACGTATTGAACATATTTTCAAAAAATTAAATCTTCGTTATGGCGATCTAAGTGACGGGATTAATTTATCCAATATTTTGAATGAAATATACAATACTTATAAGGAGAATGTGGGTGTATTAGAGGTCTATAATTTGGGTGCGATGAGCCATGTGAAAGTCTCTTTTGATATGCCAGAATACACCGGGAACGTTGATGGGTTGGGAACACTTCGTCTATTAGAAAGTCTTCGCAATTCCAGTATCCCATTGGAAAAAATCCGGTTTTACCAGGCATCCACATCGGAAATGTTTGGTAAAGTTCAAGAAGTTCCGCAAAAGGAAACCACTCCTTTTTACCCGCGTTCGCCTTATGGTGTTGCCAAGGTATATGGACACTGGATCACCAAGAATTACCGAGAGGCATACGGTATGTATGCTTGTTCTGGCATTCTTTTCAATCACGAGTCGCCACGAAGAGCGCATAATTTTGTTACCAGGAAAATAACAATTGGACTCAATAAGATATTAACTGGACAAGACACAAAACTGATTTTGGGTAATATTTATTCTAAAAGAGATTGGGGTCACGCCAAAGATTATGTGCGCGGTATGTGGTTAATGCTACAACAAGAGCGTGCCGAAGATTATATTTTATCCACCAATGAATTTCATAGTGTTAAGGAATTTGTTGAAAAATCGTTTACTTTAAAGGGGTTTGATATTCAATGGAAAGGTGAAGGATTAGACGAGGTCGGTTATGACGCCAAAACAGGACGTGAACTGATTTTCATATCGGAAAAATATTTTAGACCGACAGAAGTAGATGAATTGTTGGGTGATTCAACCAAGGCGCGCACTGAATTAGGGTGGACCTCAGAATATAGTTTTGATGATTTAGTCAAAGAAATGGTACATCAAGATTGTGGATGTTAGTTTGAACTTGGTTTATTTGATTTAGAATAATAATATATAATAATTATTTTATTGTTATATATTAGTATATTTAATTTGTAAATGGATAGAACCGATATTGATAATGAAGAATTAAAAATGTATATGGAAGATAGAGTTTTAAAAGCTATAAAGAAAATTCCATTCGAAGAACAATATTTTTTAATTATTGTGTTATTTTTAAAATTTGTATTTTGTTATGGTATTGAAAATACCACATTTGTTATCATATTTATTTTAAATTTTTTAAAATTAAACACAAGTCGTGAGAGTAATTATTATTACAATTTAATTCTTGATGGATTAACATGGTTAAATGAAAATATACAGCTACTTGTTGATAAATATGTAAATACGAAACCAGACGCAACCGAAATTGAAAGATATAAAGCATTTGAAGATTATTTGTTACTTCTTGAAGCGAAACTTTATGTATTATTAGCAAATTTGACTTGTTGTCATGGTGAAATATTTGGAAAACAATATCTTAAAATTGTAGATGGTGATACAGAACGTAAATATGTTTTAGATGAAGAAAAATTAAAAGAACTATTTTCTGGAGGTATTCCTATTGAAATCATGGATCAACTCATGGAAAAATATGAATGCATGAATAAAGAAGATTGTATCAACAAAATGATTAAAGACATAAATTCTACACCTGAAGTAGTGAATGCCTTGAAAACTCTTGTTCATAAACAAGATCTTGAAACGGAACGTAGGATTGGTCAGCGCGTAAAAATCAAAAATGGAATAAAATATTATTTACGAAATGACCCAACTCCAATAGATTTATCAGGAAGAATGGTTTATTTATTCAATAAATCTAAAAACTACAATCGTATTGTGAAGGTTGATGGAGAATGGTATATAGGTTATCAAGACGAAAAATACCATATTGACCCGGTTACTGGGCAATATAGATATCCAAATCTTCAACAATATGTATATTATACTGGAGGAAACGACCCTATTAGAGAAATTGTTTTTCGCGATGATGAAGTAAGTGCCAATGTAAAACCAATGAATTGTTATCGTGTTTATATTGAAGAATCACGAATCCCAATTGTTTTACCAGAAACCGCGTTTGATTTAAATAACATAGAAACATATGTTGAAAATCCTGAATTTAAAAATGCTTTTGAGGGTATCAAACAAGTCATTAGTAATGTTTTTACAAATCAAGATGATGGCGATAAATACATTGAAAATTATCTTAATGGTGTAGCAGAAAAAGAATATAGAACAAAAGAACGCTTTCTTGAAATGATACGATATATTTTTGGAACACAACAAAATCAATATAACGAAATTCGTGCCACTAATGAAGAAGAAGATTTACAAGAAGATGAAGATGCTATAAATCCTTTCGCAATTCACGTAGTCGCACCTCCTATTTTACATGGGTGCGATGTCGGTATTCGTTATGTAAGAAATTGTGTCATTTATTTTACGGGTCGTTTGATAGACAACACCCCCGCATTTCGTGATTGGCTTTTGAGAATTTGGAATAATATGATAGACAGATTGAATGAACTTTTGAGAAGAATAAACCCACCATTTATACCTGAAATTTCAGACACCGAAAATCAAGTTGCGGTTATTCCACGAAATCAGGTTGATATTATTCCACATGTTACTCGGGAACAAATTGATTTGATATTAAGACAACCACCTACAAGACCTAGAACACCTTCTAACCCTGAAGGAAGAAGACCAAATACTCCACAATTCGGAGAAAGAGATGCCGAGGAACAAGAAGCAAGGAGACAAGAAGGACGAAATTTTGTAGATGATATGAATGAACGAGGAGCACAGCATGAACGCCAAAGAGTTTATAATCAACCAAATAGTGAACGACCCCAACGAAACCAATTGTATTATGATTTAGAAATATTACCTAATGCGAGTCAGGAAGAAATTAAAACAGCGTATCGCCAATTAGCACGACAGTGGCATCCTGACAAAAATCGAAATAATGTCGGGGAGGCAACAGCAAAATTTCAAAAAATTTCATTAGCTTACAGTGTTTTATCTGACCCAGTAAAAAAACGACTATATGATTATGATGGTACAATCGGAGGAAAAACGATTAAAAATCGTAAGGGAAGAAGAAAAGGAACAAAATACATCAAGACAAATAAAAAATACAAGAAAAAAATCCCCCGAAAAACAATTAAAAGGCATAAGAAAAAATCTTTGGGTTACAGAAAAAAAAAAGGTAGAAAAACTCGTAGAATAAACTAATATTTTTTGTTTTTACATATTATAATATTATAAAGCAAAAATGAAAAAAATATTAGTTACTGGTGGTTCAGGTTTAGTCGGTCACGGAATACAATCTATTGTAGAAGAATTTGGTGATAAATACGAATTTATATTTGTTTCCTCCAAAGATTATGATTTATACGATTTCAAAGAAACGAATAAAATGTTTCAAGACATTCAACCACATATGGTGATTCATTTAGCAGCAAATGTCGGTGGTTTATACAAAAACATGAATCAAAAAGTAGACATGTTTGAAAAAAATCTAATGATTAATTACAACGTGGTGAAATGCTCACATGACCACAAAGTAGAAAAACTGGTGGCATGTTTATCAACGTGTATTTTTCCCGACCAAATAGAATACCCCATTGATGAAACCATGTTACATGACGGACCTCCACATGGGTCCAATGATGCATACGCTTATGCGAAACGTATGTTGGAGGTCCATTGTAGCGCATATCGTGCTAGCTATGGTGACAATTTTATGTGTATCATTCCTACCAATATTTACGGTCCTCATGATAATTTTGATCTAGAAAACGCACATGTATTACCAGCGCTTATTCATAAATGTTATTTAGCGAAATTATATGATGAAGATTTTATTGTTAGAGGAACCGGAAAACCTTTGCGGCAATTTATTTATTCACAGGATTTAGCATGGCTCATTATGATGGTAATGGAAAATTATAAAGGGGATAATATTATTTTGTCGGTAGATGAAACCCAGGAAGTCAGTATAGAATCCGTAGCGCGGACGATAGCACGCTGTTTTGATTATGAACATAGAATCGTATTTGACCCAAGTTATAGCGACGGACAATACAAAAAAACTGTTACAAACAATAGACTACGACAACTACTTGGAAACGACCATAAATTTGAGTTCACATCAATTCATGACGGTTGTAAAAAGACAGTTGAATGGTTTATCAACAAAATGAATATTTATAAAAAATAATTTTGTATTATATATTAATATTATTTTATTATATATTATTATGTTGAATAATAATTTTGAAGGAGAAATTATTTTTTTATCAGATAACTGGCACAATTATTTAGATGTTAATGATTATAAAGATCGTCCAATTAATTATTTGGAAATTGGTATTTACTATGGGGCAAATTTTTTATCGGTTGGAAATTCCTATGCTTCTCATAGTGAAAGTAGATTATATGGAATAGACCCATGGGAAAATTATGATGATTATAGTTTTAACTATGATGATGGTGAACAAGAAAGTATTTACAATACATTTTTAAGAAATGTAGAAAATTCTGGAATAAAAGAAAAAATAACAATTCATCGTGGTTATTCTCATAGGGAAATATTAAATTTTCCTGATTCATTTTTTGATATTATATATCTAGACGGTAATTTTAAATCAGAGTACATCTTAGAAGATGCTGTATTAAGTTTTAGAAAATTAAAAAAAAACGGTATAATGATTTGTGATTATTATGCGCGTACGGATCTAACTGATAATAGTGATAAAGGTATAAATGGATTTATGTCTGGTTATTATAAAAATATAAAATTTTTAGGCGTTAATTATTATCATCAGCTTTTTATTCAAAAAATAACTCCAAATGAAAGAACCTATATTGAAGAAGACAACGAAGAAATTGATGATGAACAAGACCAACAACAAGTTCAAGAACAAGATAATAGTGAAATAGTGTAACTAATGTCTGAGATAAAAGTCATTTACAAAAATTTGAAATGAACTAAAAGTAATATTATATTTTGTATATATATAATATTAAATAATGGACACGCAAACCATAACAAATGAATCATCCAAATCTATAACCATTACTGAAAAAAAATCATTGGAAAATGGATTATTCATATTTCGTCGCGATTTTAGAATCACGGATAATCATGGATTAAACCAATTGGTTTCCATGTGTAAAAATGTATATACAATATTTATATTTACTCCAGAACAAGTGGGCAACAGCAATGCCTATAAATCAAATAACGCGGTTCAATTTATGATTGAGTCTTTAGAAGATTTATCCGCGGCAATATCACAAAAGGGAGGTCGCCTGTATACCTTTTATGGACATAATGAAAGTGTTGTTTCTAATTGTATTAAATATTATCATATTGATATAGTTGGTTTCAATAAAGACTATACTCCATATGCTTTAAAGAGAGACGATTCTATTTCTGACCTATGTAAAAAAATGGGTGTGGAATGTATTCAAGTTGGTGATTACTATTTACACGAACCAGGAACGATTTTCAATGGATCCGGGACGGCATACCAAAAATTTACCCCATATTATGAAACATCTATGAAACACGCAGTGGAAAAACCTGCGCCTCAGAAAAAACAAATGAAATTTACTAAAAAATCGGGGTCGGTACCCGGAAATCACTTGATTTCTCTCAACGATGCCTTTTTCAAATTCACAAAAACAAATGAAAATACATTAATTGGTGGAAGAAAACAGGCAATTCAGGCGTTAAAAACCGCTTTGAAAACTCAAAATCATTACGCATCCACCAGGAATGATTTAGACAAACCAAGTAGTAAATTATCGGCATATATTAAATTCGGTTGTCTCTCCATCAGAGAAGTTTTTTGGGCATTTAAATCAAAAAATTATCATGATTTAAATCGTCAGCTTGTTTGGAGAGACTTTTATATGAATATTTTGTATAGTTATCCTCGCGTATTGGGTCGCCCCATGAAACCCGCGTATTCAAAAATAAAATGGCATCATAATTCGCGATGGTTAGACGCCTGGAAAAATGGGATGACTGGGTTTCCCGTTGTTGATGCTGCAATGCGTGAACTCAATACAACTGGGTTCATGCATAACCGCGCCAGATTAATTGTCGCTTCTTTTTTAGTGAAAACCCTTTTAATAAATTGGAAGGAAGGAGAGAAATACTTTGCCACAAAATTAACAGATTATGACGTGGCATCCAATAATGGTAATTGGCAATGGGTTGCCGGTACAGGCGCGGATAGTCAACAATACAATCGTATTTTTAATCCCTGGACACAATCACTGGAACATGACCCGGATTGCGTGTATATTAAAAAATGGATACCCGAGTTGAATGAGTTGGATCCAAAGGTGATACACTCATGGTATAAATATTGGGGCGAATATAAAGATATAAAATATGTCAAACCTATATGCGATTTTAGTGAACAGAGAAAAGCAGCGCTTGAAATGTATTCGGTGGTGTAATATACTTTCTCTCATTGTTGTCATAATACAAAAGTAAAATTTGCGATTATTCATCTATATTTTTATATTTTTATATGTATAAATATATGTTTATTGATATTGTTTTGAATTACATGAGTAGTCATCTTTATTCAAATATTAAAAATATAAAATATGGAATTTTTCTTTCAGGTATTTTTTTATTCATTCTTTTATGTATTGTTATTTTTAGTATTATACTTTTTATGGTGGTTACCTATATTATATTTAAAAAAGTAAAAATCAATATTGATAATAGTGGTATTCTTTTTTATGAATACAACAAAAAAAGTAAAGCTACACTCGAAAAATATGGTGATTATGAAATAAAAAAAATATATTTAATACGACAACCATTTACCAAATTAATGACGTTAATATTAAATATTCTTACGTTTTATAATTATAATAAAATAGTTAATCATTCAAATATTTTTCCATACCACACATTATTAGTTTTTGAAATTAAATTACCAAAAAATAAACGTAAATTCATATTACTTGAAAAAAATAATTCTATAAATATTTGTGAAGACTTTACAATACAAAATAAACAAGATATGAAATTTATTCATATTAAAAATAAAACAACGATTAACAAAATATTATTAACAACCCAAGAGAGAATTGGAGACACGAATTATTATAATTGGAATTTATTTACAAATAATTGTAAAAAGTTTATAAAAGAAATATTAATAACAATTGGAAAATATAATAATTCTTGTAAAGAATTTATTCAAGAAGAAAATGTTAACGATGTATTTGTAAAAACAAAAATTCTTCCTACTGAATTTTTATTACATATTATTAATTCTGGTGTGAATATTTATAATTTTACAGAAAAATATTTACTTGATAATGATTTTGTATTTTTTTAACCTAATTTCAAAAATGAACGGGTTTTATCTATATTCGTATTTATTTATCTTTATCAACTAGGATTTCCTTGGCTATAGTGCGAATAATTTTATTGTAATTCTTCATTGCCTTTTCTTTATCGGTATCACATAAGCTTTGGTCAATCAGTTTGGTATACAGGTCACTCTTTTTATGATTCGGGTCTTTGTATTCTGGGTTGGCTTTTGCCCAAAGTGACATTTGCTTGACATTCTTGTGTTCAATCGCCTTGATCGCTTTTATCATTTGCTCTTTATCATCGTCTTTATGCCAAGTATTATTGTTCTTGACATGAATCACCTCCCTTTTTAAATCACTACAGTGAATCGGGCGTTTGCTTATATCTAATTTGTTTAATCCCTTGACCAAAATATTACTAATCCCTCCGCAATACCCGAGAGGTCCAAAATTTTCAAAATCGGTCAGGGTTAATATAAGCGATTCCAAGAAATCACTGAGATTCAGCGCATCTTTACAGGTCTCATTCAAGAATACGTTCAGGTTAAACTTGTTATTGTTTTGGGTGATATTGTTATTATTGGTGACATTCCGGTCTTTGCTCATTTCAAGCATTTGTTTATTCTGTTCAAGAATAAGTTCCTTGAATTCCTGGTTCTGTTTCAAAAGCTCCAGGATCAAATCCGTGGAATATTGGTTATTTTCTGCGGGTGGTTCCTCCTCTACCGTGATTGTTATGTTTTCTGGTTGCTTCATTTCACACTTTTTTTTGTGATACCATAAACCAACACGAGATTTGTATATTTTATTACAAAAATCACAATTATGCTGTTGGGAAATTTGGGGATTTTTTGTTAAAGATTTGTTAAAAGCTGTTAAATCCACGTTTTTTAGATGTTTTTTTGTTAAAATATGTTTATTATAATCTTTTTTATTATGTGTTTTGATGTTACAAAAGCAGCATTCATAAATTATGTTATCTGTTTGGGATAAAGGGAGGACATTTGTTAAAGACATGTTATATATTTTGTTAACATAAAATTTCCCTAAATCCTTTCCCAATTAAAATCTATTTTTATGCTCACAAAATTATGCTCTCATACATTTTTCCAGGAAAATTTCAAAAGAGCTTTATGCTCTAAAATGACATAAAAAACATGATTTTCAACATGAATCCCCCTGATTTTCAAAAATGGACATACCAAAAATGTCCATTTTTACTTTTTCTGATTTTCTTTTGTTGAAATTTGAAAATTTTAGAATTCAGGTTCTACGATAAATTATAAATATATAATATAAATATAATATAAAATGTTTCGTAGATTACTTGCTGCTTCTGCACTATTACCATTTTCATGTGCAACCAATATTATATATGTATTAGCCTATTCATGGACCCCTGGATTTTGTTTCACAAATAACCCTAACTATCCAGGTTGTTTAGACCCAAAACCTTATTGGCAAGAGAATTTTACATTACATGGACTATGGGCTCAATATGATACAACTGGGTATCCGTCCTATTGTTCTACCGAAAGCTTTGACCCAAATATACCTATTGAAATTGGTTGGACCACAATGACTACGTATTACCCTGATGTAAAATATGAAGAAACTGACCCAGATTACGATAGTTTTTGGGAACACGAATGGGATAAACATGGCACTTGTTCAGAATTATCACAATACGATTATTTCCAACAAGCAATTTCGCTCGTAGAAACATTTACTACCCCTGAAATCATACATCAATATATAAATACAACCAATTCATTATCAGCGAACGCAGCCCGTAATTCTTTTGGCGGACCTACCTATGCGGCATTACAATGTAGTGATAAGAATATTCTTACAGGTGTTTATACCTGCTGGTCTCATTCGTCCGTCTTACAAATAGAATGCCCGACATCCGTACAAAAAGAAGATACGTGTAGTTCTCAATATTTGACAGTGGTTTCATTGTAAAATATTTATAAATAAATAAAAATAAGAGTAAAATAAATAAATTTGTTTATAATTATAATATATATGTATCGAAATTATATTAGTAACCATCCAATCATCGTATCTATACTTTTATTTTTAGTGATATTTGGAACATTTCATTATTGCCAACCAGGTTTTTTATATAATGAAGATGGAAGTATTCGCCAGTTTGGAGTTGGATATAGAAACAAGACAATTCTTCCAATCTGGCTATTGGCAATCATTTTAGGAATATTGTCGTATTTGTTTGTATTATTTTATTTAGCACAACCTAGGTTACAGTTTTGAAATCCGAAAGACTAACTCATGGTGTACGTAGTTGATGTTGCCTTTTTATTATTATTCTGTATAGTTTCTTGTTTTTTCTCAAAATTAGCCTGTTGTTCTTGAATAGATTTTAAATCTTTATTACAACCACGCATTGCTATATTGTATTGAACAACACTTGTTACTAAAATAGCAGTGTTGACATACCATAACGCCTCACCTATATTATCTCTGATTAAAACAGTATTTAATAATTTTTGTTTTAATTCAATACTATCCGGATTGTCTTGTTGATATTCTGGTTTCATTAATGGAGACAATGTTGCTAAACTTTCTAAAAAGTTTTCAGGAACGATTTGATTAATGATAATAGATGTATTACCACATATTTTAATAATAGCATCTGCTACAGATTGGTATTTTTTCTTATCTCCTTCGCTCAAATTATCTTGTTTCATTGTATTTTCAATATCTGGATTTATCAATAGTTGAGTCAATATATCATTTGCTGATCCATATACACAGAAATAACCAATTACATTTGAAAACGCTGACTTAAAACCAGGAAAAATAATCAACATAGAAACCAATAATCCAAAAATAAAAACCCACGGAATAAGTGTAATTAAAAATCCCGCACCAATGTTACTCGCAATATCTCCACCACATGTGTTTATAATATATCCAATATTAATGACAAGTTGACTGATTAAAACCAATATCATGTAAATAATTAATGCTGTATTACTCGAAGAACTGTATGTTGACATTTCATCATTACTTTCCGCACTTTTTAATTTTTCATAGGTAAGTTTTGGTTTAAGAATAGTATAATAAATAATTGTAATAATGATAAATACAAATACAGAAATGTAGGAACTATTCATATATTATGTATATTGTGTATAATTTATTTTGAAATAATAAAAGTAATTATTATATAATTATATAATTTATGAACTTTAACGATTTTTCTAAACCAACCTTAATTGAACCTGGTGTAAAATTTTTTTTAAATCAAACATTAAAACAATGTCACGAATTCAAAAACAAATACAACAATATTATATTCAATATATCATTAGCTGTCGGGTTTTTTCTACTTTTAGGAACAATTCTTCTATTCAAATACAAGGGAAAACTAACCCCTTCTGAAAAACAACGAAAGAATCATGAAAAACAGCAATATGTATTGTCAAAAATCCGGAATTATCAGGAAACCAAATTAAGAGCACAACAATCATTAATCACTGGATTACCTCAATGGGAAGATGAGCACACCCTTTTACACCGAAGGGTATAAAATGTGTATAATGGCGTAAAAATAAAATATCACCAATTTATAAGTAATATGGCAGAAATATTAGATATTGAAAATATTGAAGAAAATAAGAAAGAAAACAATGAAAATCCCATAGTGGACGCAATGAATAGATTTTACCAACTAAAATCAATATATCATCATGATTATGAAAAAGAAAAAAAAGAAATCATGTATGGTAAAAAAACGAATAAATTAAGTTGGAAAGACAAACGTTTTGAATTTAAAAAACTTGTTCCCAAATGTGTAAATTGTCAAAGACGTGTGGGATCTATTTTTGAAACCAAAATCAATGACGAGTTTGAAAGAGTATTAAAGGCAATGTGTGGTGACAGAAAAGATCCTTGTCCATTTGATATAGAAATCAATTTAGGAGTAACCTATGATTTACGAGATTTAATGAATGAAAATGAAGAAGAAACAAGGAAATTCAAACATCAAATCATATTAGATAAGAATGATTTTTTATTTGGATATATAGATTCTGAACAGGCTGTCCAAAAATTTGACGAAATTAAAAACGAAATTAATGGGTCAATTGAAAGCTCAGAATATTACATGTCATTGTTGAATGACAAAATCTATAATGTAGATAAAAAAAATAATTTAAAAAAAATACAAACTGAGGTATATACAAATATATCAAATATTAAAAAATATACAGATGAATACAAGAAAACACATAATAAACAATTGATGAGTGATATCGCCCGTATATATTATCAAGACATGACGCCTCGTTTGAAAGAGATTATGAAGGAAACATACGCGGCGTCTTATGTTGATAAGGAGAATAATATAAATCTTTTAATTCAAGAACCAATTTCTTTTGAAAATGTAGAATACACTTTAGGTAATACTGGAGTGATTAAAATGAAATTTGGAGTCTCGTCATCGGGTAAAAAAGACAAGTCTCGTAAATCACGACGAGGAGAACCTAAAAATATTTCAAGAAAAAAGGTTGTTATTGAAGAGGGTGAATCGTTATCTCTATAAGAAAAATTATCCCTATCTCTATAAAAATAATATTTTAATAATATATTAGTATATAACAGAAACAATGTCAATCACAAAATATATATCCATTCCAGTATTTTTATGTAGTTTAGCATTTGGTCTTTTTTTTGTCTATATTATGGGTCCGGAATTGAAAGAGATTTATATGTACCCAACACCAGAAAATAGTAATTCAGTACAATACCGTGATAAGGCGGACAACTGTTACACGTATCAGGCAAATGAAGTCAAATGTCCTGCTGATAAATCAAAAATAAAATCAACGCCAATACAACGGTAAATCACAATCACAAACATGAATATTTTAGAGAATGTATAAATAATAATCGTATGTAAATATATGTTGAGACTATCTAAATTTTTACATACTGAAAGTGGGAGAATATTAATGTCAATTATTTTAGGGTTGGGTTTAGCTACATTATTTAGAAGAGTTTGTAAAGGTAAAAACTGTATTATTTACAAGGCGCCACCTATAGATGAAATTGACGATAATGTATATAAATTTGGCGATAAATGTTATACCTATAAAAATGTTTCTACCAAATGTGACAAAAGTAAACAAATAATAGATAATGAATAAATTCGTATATTTGCGTATCTTGTATGATTATAATAATCAAACTATATTATAATAATATGTCCGGGGATACCACAAGTATATTAGACTTACCTACGGATCCAACTGGTGGTGGAAGTGTAGGGGGAAATGTTTCTTTTTCTATTAATGAAAGAATGCCTGCAGATGCGAATAACCAGTCCCAACCCCAATTCTCATCCGGAATGAGTTTAGACCAAACGACAATTAATCAATTAGTAAGCGGATTACAGCACGCCAGTTCTACTGGTTTGACACAATTACAATCAAGAGATATTCCAAGAAACACTGACGGTATTGTACAAGACCCTTCTATACAACCAAATTATATTCCTCCCGCTCCAAGTGAATCACTGGATTATATAAGGGATTACCAGGAAAATGAGGACATTATAGCTGAATATAATAAACAACACGAGAGAATAGGGACAATGGATCAAATGTATGATGAAATACAGACACCATTATTGTTATGTATATTGTATTTCTTGTTTCAATTACCAATTTTCAAAAGACTATTGTTCAAGTATTTGCCCTTTTTATTTTTCAAAGACGGAAATATAAATATTTATGGGTATTTATTTACGAGTCTTTTATTTGGGGTCATGTATTATATATTATCAAAAACAACCACATTGTTTGGCACATTTTAGTGGTGTCATTTAGTGTATTACATTTTTGGAAATTTCTACAACATCTAAAAATGTAAAAATCTAAAAAAAGAAACGCCTTTTCTTTTGCGTCCGTTTTTTATTTTTCTTACTTTGGACCCGCAATGTTTTTACGTACTTTTTTTTAAGTTTTCCATAATTCTTCGTTTTTACCTTTGCGATTTTTATCTCCGCAGGTCTATAAGATAAAAACCATTCTTGGAATTCTTTACCCGATCTGTCTTGTTTTAATTCTCGGAATTTATGCGCTTTTTCAGATCTAATTTCTTCAATTGTTTTTTGATGTCCGTAACAAATTATATTAAATCTTTTCAAGAGACCTTTTTGACTTAATCTATTTTTTTGTTGTAATTCAAATAAATAGTTTGCCATACACAAAATACGATCCACATTATAGTATTTTTTTTCAGCATATACAAAAGCCAAATAATAACTCAACATAGTATCAATCGTCGCTATTTTTATTTTCTGTCCCTTTACAGTGATTTGATTATAACTATGACAAGCAATGGGTTCATATACAAAAGCAATGCTATCTTTTCCAATCATGATTTGATAATTTTTTGGAATGACGTCACCGATTGCGTCGTTTACTACAATACGTGCGTTATTTACATCTATATCCTTTAATCTCTCCACTACAATTTCAGCAGTTAAGCCAGGATCTTCAGAAATGACATCAAAATCAGGGATTTTTTTCACTTGATGATGTATTTCTTTTGGCATATATTTGGCATACATTGACATGGCATATCCACCGAAAAATACGACAGATTGATTGATGAGTGTATTTTTCACGTTATCATAAATTTTAGCTTCTTTTTTGTCGTCATACATTTCTCTTTGAAAATCAATGTCGTCACAATTCTCACTTTTGAGTGGATAGTTTTTATTCAAAAGTGTCAGTCTTTTTAATATTTTTTCCCAGCGAGAGATATCGCCTGCCGGGCGACTCAGTTCAAGATACATGGACATTCTTAAAAAATTGGGAGGAGCATATAAAATACCGCCAACACTGATACTTTCACGTTTAATGCTTTTATACAAATCATTATGTAAGAGGGTAATATCAGCGATGGGAATAAAATTCACAAATACTTTGTAGGTTCCGTGATGCACCCCAGATTTCGCTTCAACCTCGGGGAAACCTTCTTTAAAATACAAATCTGCCAATTCTTTAGCATCATTTAACGCATTTGGACTAAAAAAATCATAATCCGGGATTTCAATATCCTTATCATAAAACTGTTCTTGTTTAGGAAGTATATTATTAATTGCGGTTCCTCCGTAACAAATGAGACTTTTCTTCTTGATAAAGTTTTCAACAATGGTTAATATTTTGGTAATGTCGGGAGAATTAATTGCTTTTTTATGAACGAGGTGTTCTGCCTTATCCACAGCTGAACGTAAAATAAGTAATTCACAATCTTCAAATGACATATTTTTTTCACATAGTTTATTCATATTTTCCTAGATATATTATCTAACATAGATAGAGATAATATATTTACACCACATAGATTTAATCCCTAATCCCTAAAATTTCCTTAAATATTAAAACTATAATTTTTAGTGCTAACGGTTCGTGGTTGATAACTAACTGCCGGATTTTGAGATTTTGGAGCGGGAACAGTTATTGGTATGTCACGTAGATTTTCTGGTTTCAATACAAACGCGCATCCGGCATCACTAAAAAATTTATCGCTTTCTTTTAAATTGACATCATCCTGTTGAAAACGCATGGCAATCATTTGGCAACCGGTTAATCTAGCAGCGGCTGCGCTTAAATTTGATGGGTTAGAACCTTTATCTGGCATAGCAATTGTCATATTTCTTTTATTGAAATTTTGTAATTCAGCAAGATCTGGAGTATTTTTAATATCATAATTTCTAAGAGCGCGCATAAATACCGAATTACTCAATATATTTACATATTCATATAAATCACGATTGTCCATAAATGCTTTGTTACTATTATCTATAATTAAAACAATTTTCTTGGATAAATCAAGCAGTTTGGTGTTTCCAAAATTGGTTTTTCCACTTTCATAGCTTGTGCCGGGTCCCATAAAGTATTTATCATAAGTATCAAATATATTTGCTAAATTTTGAAACATTTTTTGATTACTACTTTTGATTCTCAAATGAATTAAGATGGGATCACTTGGATTAGGTGCTCCCGTATCAGAAAATGCATAATTTACAATAATTTTCATAGCATCGGCAAAAGGAACACTATTGTATGTTTCCTTAATATAATAACTATCACTTGTTGAGGTGGCAATAACTGGCTGGTCGTTGATTGAATATATTTCAAAATCAAGACCCCGACATCCTTGTTTAAGAACATTTGTTAAATTACAGGTATTTACATAATCATTCTTGTATGATCCTCCACTACAACAATTATATGCTGTTTTGATATAATAATCTTTCAGTGTATATTTTGATTTTGGGTTTGCTGAATTCATGGATTGTATTTTACCATTGATTGTTCCATATTTATTATTCATATAACTACATTCACGATTCATTAAATTTTTTATGTACAAATAATAAATAAAAAAGGAAATGACAAGTGTTATCACTGCACCCCAAAAAATATATGGCACAATATCACCTCGTTGGAATATTTTTTTGAATTCTTTTATATTATCCATCTTTTAGTAGTATCTAATATATACTAATAAAAGTATTTTAAAATTATTTAAAATTAATAAAAATATTTAAAAAATCAGTTAAATATAAATTTATTACTATAATATAATAGATAAATGAGTGGAGGATTAATACAATTGGTTTCAGCAAGTAATCAAGATATTGTATTGACTGGTAATCCGAGTAAAACATTTTTTAAATCAACTTATCATAAATATACTAATTTTTCATTACAAAAATTTAGACTTGATTTTGAAGGGTCTCGCACCTTGCGTTTATCAGAAGAATCAAATTTTACATTTAAAGTAAAGCGTTATGGTGATCTTTTAATGGATTGTTATCTGAGTGTGGATTTACCTAATATATGGAGTCCTATATTTCCACCAAATACAGATGCCGATAGCACAGAAAATAATACTGGTGCGTGGATACCATATGAATTTAAATGGATTGAAAATATTGGAGCACAAATGATATCACGAATTACAATTACTTGTGGGAATCAAACATTACAAGAATATTCGGGGAGTTATATACTTGCGATGGCACAGCGCGATTTTTCCGCGGAAAAGAAAGCGCTTTTTGATAAAATGACAGGTAATGTTCCTGAATTGAATAATCCTGGTAATTCTGGTACTCGTGTAAATTCATATCCAAACGCGTTTTATACTACAAATCCTGCTGGTGCCGAACCGTCAATTCGTGGTAGAACTCTTTATATTCCGCTTAATTCGTGGTTCACTATGAAGACACAAATGGCATTCCCTTTAGTTGCCTTACAATACAATGAATTACAAATAAATGTTACGATGAGACCAATACAGGAATTGTTTCAAATACGTGATGTTATGGATAGCGCAAATAATTATCCATATGTTGCCCCTAATTTTAATTTGTATTATATGCAATTTTATAGATTTTTACAGACACCTCCAGATGTAGCGTTAGGTGTGAATTCATATACGGACACCAGGACACTATGGAACGCGGACGTTCATTTGAATTGTACATATTGTTTTTTATCAAACGCAGAATCCCGAATTTTTGCTTTGAATGAACAGAAATATTTGTTCAGGCAAGTACGAGAAAATGTTTTCTACAATGTCACTGGACCCAATAAAGTACAATTGGATTCTATTGGCATGATTTCTAATTATACATTTTATATGCAGAGAAGTGATGCGAATTTGCGTAACGAATGGAGTAATTATACCAACTGGCCTTATAATTATTTGCCGTATGATTTAATACCAGCGTCAACAAGTGGAGATTACCAAATTACCCGGACAAATCCAGATGGGTCAACTACAGTTGTATACATCGGTCCTGGCGTAAATTCAAACGGTAAACTAACCGGATGGTTATTGACCGGAAATTATAATTTAGAGAATGAAAAAAACATATTAATATCCATGGCGCTATTATTGGATGGTTCATATCGTGAAAACGCACAGCCTGTTGGGGTGTATAATTATATAGAAAAATACACACGAACTGCTGGTAATGCGCCAGATGGTTTATATGTTTATAATTTTTGTATGAATACATCGCCGTTTGATTTACAACCATCAGGTGCTATTAATATGAGTCGTTTTACAACTATTGAATTTGAATTAAATACGATTGTTCCATCGCTTGATCCGTATGCACAGTCTCTTACCATATGTGATCCTGAATCGGGACAAATTATAGGAATTAATAAACCAACATGGAGAATTTATGATTATAATTTTAATTTAGTTGTATTTGAGGAACGAATTAATATGGTGACTTTTGTTGGTGGAAACTGTGGACTCATGTATGCTACTTAATAATATTATGCTTTTTATATTTCAATAACATATATTTTTGAAGTATAAATATGAAAATTATTAAAATTATTAAAATTAAAATATTTTAATATTTTATGGATGAAAAACAAAAATATTTATTAAAATATATAGATAACGATACAAAAATTATATTAGATATTTATAATGATATATATGTGTGGGATAGTTTTACTGGAAAATTAATAAATCATATTGATGTAACTGATTGTATTTTACCACCTAACATTAGTCCAGACAACACAAAAATTATATATAATACTGTCAAAAGTAGAAATCAATTAATAGAACAACCACCTAAAACGGGGTGGATAACAGAAAATGTTTTTATTGGACAAAAATATAATCCTAATCCTATAAGTAATAATAGTAGTTCTTCATCAAAACGAGTTATTGTACCTGAAAGAATTAAAGTTATAGATATTAGAGATGGTAAAACAATACTTGATTTAGATGTTAATTTAGTTGAAGATGATACTATAAAAATTTTAACATTTGATAATACGGGTAATTTTATTCGTTGTATAACTAAAAAAGGAGATTATTATTTATTTGATTTGAATGGAATAAAGATAGAACAACCCTATTTAGATTGTAATCATTTTTACTATAAAAAAAATGATGGAACTAAAGTTATATATAACGACCCTTACCTTAGTTATAAATATAAATATATGTTTAGCATGGATGGTAATAAAGTTGCTATTTATTATGATATTTTTAATCGTTTAGAATTAACCATATTAAATTTTAAAGAAGAAAATAAATTATTAGAACATTTAGAACTATATGATAGAAATCACAGAACTGAATTATATTCAATTCAAATATTTAATTACAACGATATATATGAAAATACAGAAAGTGATGGTGATGAAGATACAGATAATCATGAGAATGATACAATAATAGCAGCGATTAAACAATTTAAAAATAATAATAGTCTCATTTTATTTCAAATTCCACATATTAATAAAAATGAAAGAGAACACCAATATATTTGGGAAAGCGTACGGTACTTAAGTGACTATCATGATGAAGAAAATGTAATATATTACGCGTTTAGTTTAAATCATAAAATGGTCGCATATAATTGTGAAATGAATTATGATGATAGTGAAAGTAGAAATAATAGTGTAAGTAGCAATAATAGTGTAACTAGTAATGATATGGGAAATATTAAAAATAAATTACTTGTAAAAGAGATTCAAACTGGTGAGTTGATAGCAGAAATATCAAACAATAATTTAATATTTGATAATTTTAAAATTTCTGGTATACTAGATATCGCATTCAATGAAGAAAATACCCAACTAATTTGTTTTGATGGTGGTTGTTTACTTATATTAGAAATAAATTATAGTGACAACACTTTTATCCCAATAGGTATAATGGAAAAGAAGGGTTTAGGTTTTAGAGAAATAAATATAACTTTTCCACTTTTTGTTTATAATAATAATTCTGAATCAAGTGAAAATAAATATATTATAAAAAGTAATATCGATAGATATGGAGATGGTAATCCAGAAGATACAAAAATATACGTAGATACGGATGAACCAACTTTTATTGATAAAATGAATGAACAACAATTACAACATCAAATAACGAATGGTTCTAAAGGGGGAATGAAAAAAATAAAGTTGAATAATATTAAAAAAAAAACAAAAAAGATGATGATTTTTGTGAAGAAAACTAAGAAAACTAAGAAAACTAAGAAAACTAAAAAAACTAAGAAAACCAAGAAAACTAAAAAAATAAAAACAAAAAATAAGAAAAACAAATAGAAAACAAATACAAAATAAATAATATAAAAAGATTTTACTAATTATATTATTCAAAACAATATAAAAATGACAACAGTTGAGTTCAATAATGACATTATTTTATTGAAAGATCCTGATACGAATTTATATACTTGTACTACGTGTAGTTATTATACGCCTTTAAAAAATAGTTTTATGAAGCATTTAAAAACAGATAAACATAAAATAAATGAAAATCCTCTCGAATGTCAACATTGTAAGAATTTGTTTTATACAAAAATATCATATAATAATCATGTAAAAAGTTGTATAATTCAGGATAGTAATGAAGACAAAAATATTAGTCAACATGACGATGATGATGAGAATCATGAAGTTACTAATGATGATGAGCAAGAAGAAGAATATAAAGAAGAGGATGAAGATTTAGGTTTATTATTACAAAAATTTGGAAATCAATATGATAGATTAATGATTAAATATATGTTGCTGTTTTTGTTAAAAATAAAAGAAAATATGGTACCAGTTAACATATTACTTATTTTTGTATTTTTTATGTGGACGCGTTAAACGCATACGCACCGTCATCTACAAATTCACCACTAAAAGTGGTTCTTACTGGATATTTCATCATAAATGTTAAATCTCCTGACGGATAATATTTTTCTTTAAAAATATTTTCTTCTAAATCAAAATCTGACTTCCACATATCAACGCCCATATTATAGGTTGCTGGTTTTGCTCCAGGATTAATCTCCGATGCGGTTTTAGTAATATCTTTTGAAAATGTGCTCATGACTGGTTTGATGTCTGTGGCTTGATCTTTGATTTCGCGATTATAAATGGGTGGAGGAACACAACCATAACAATCAACGTCAGATACACAATCCTCACCAGTTATGCGACAACGCCCAGGTGGTCCACATATATTTTTACAAGTGTATTTATCAAAAGCAGGGTTCGGTAAATTCACACTATGTGTGGTATCAGGACCTTCTTTAATGACCTGTATATTTGAGAACGCTTCTTCAATGTAATGGTTTTTGAATAAATAATCGGTCCAATAAAAAATGATAATAATTGACAAAACAGAAACGAATCCATATAATAATAATTTTATTTTCATTTATGATAACTAGAGAAAAAATATTTTGAGTTTTGATAAATTCAAGGTAAATTTAATGAAAATATAATATTAAATAATTATATGAGTAGAAGTAATCAATCAAATACATCAGAAATTGATAAAAAAAAACAAGAAAGTAAACCTGATAAAATAAATTTTGAAAATACTTATAATTATGGTGTATATTTATTTAGACAATTTATTACTCTCGCAATTATTATTGGGGTTGGAACCGGTATCGTATATGGTAATAAAGCATTTTTATCCAATGTTGTCCCGGTAAATACCAAGTATTTTCCATATACAAATATAATTCCAGACAATACAAATACACCTCCTCTTCTTCAAACAAGTATTAATAACGTAAAAATGGGTGATAATAAAAATTATTCCACAAAGTTAGAATTTTCCATAGAAGAAAATGATAAAATACTAGAAAGTGGTTTATTTGGGTATTTAAGAAATATGAAATATAAAAACGTGTTTTTATTGTATTTTTGTAGTGTTTTACAAGATATTTTAGCAACAAATTTACAATTAAACAAAACATTTTATAAATTATTTGGATCAATTTTTACCGAGTCTATGAATATTTTTATTGCGCCAGTTATATTTGTTTTTTGGTGTATGTTGATGTTTTTTATAAATTTTGCCAATATAATTTTCCGTTTATTAACAAATTTAAAATGGTTATTCAGTACACGCGAGAGTTCTACAAAAGTGTCGCTTTTTTCTAATCCAATTGGATATTTCACGAATATGTTTTCATCTTCTGATGAAATATATAGTGAAGATGATGATGGTCCTAAAAATTGGAAACCAGGAAATATATGGTCTGGTATGAATATACTTACTACAATCATATATATCATTTTAATCATATTATTCACTATTTTTGCTGGTTTCGTATTTGTATATCCATTTATCTCAGTCGCAACAATTATTTATTGTTTTTCTCTTCCATTGTTTATGAAGGCAAATGATGTAAAAACGTATAATAAACCAACACAATATAGTTTTAAAAATGCGATTGCGGATGTTCTCAAATATAAATCTCAATTAATTATGTTGATTCTATCATATTATATAATATCTGGAGCACACACATATTTTGGTAATACTGTAACCGCAATATCCTTTGTAATATTTTTAATCATGTTTTTTTTCACGCCCTTGTTTGAATCCTATAAATTAAATTATAAAGACAATTTAACACCTGGTATTATCCCAGAAGCCCAGGCAGTACCTATAAATACACCTGTTGTTGATGCGGTACCTATACCTATAGAAAGTGCTTCAGAATTTAGTGTTGATACACAAAAAACGACTGAAGCAACTGATTTACCTGTAAGTAGTGCCGAAAATAGTATTGATAAAAAAATAAGTGGTGGTAAAAAAAGACGATCTTAAAATAAATGATTCACAATAATATAAAAATTGATAATATAATAAAAAGATAAAATAAAGATAAAATAGATAAAATAAAAATATACAGAAAATAATTATGGAAATACAAAACCTATCGCAATATAATGACTATATGTTCACTCATTACAAAAATACATTTTTAAAAAGATGGAATGTTGAATTATTAGATTTTCATAAAAAAAAAGAATACAAAGATATTCAAATGAATTTGTCTAATGATAAAGTACGTATTAAAATCGGTAATTATACTTTTATTTTATCAAATAAATATCCATTTTATCCACCCAAAGTGATGATTCAAAACAAACCTTATTTGAATTATTTGAAATACCCCATGAGTGAAAGAATACAAGATATATTACATCTACATAAAATTTCTTGTATGTGTTGTAGTTCCATTTCTAATAGAAATATGTGGTCTCCAGCAAATCAAATCAAAGATATTTTGAACGAAATAAAACGGGTAAATCAAATTAAAAACTATGTGAAACACTATTTAATGGTGGATGATATATGCCGAACCAAAAATATTGATACAGAAACAATTGGTACGTTACTCTTGGAGTTTTTGGTATATAATCCCGCAAAAAATAAATAAGAAGAAAAACAATATAAAGAATTCGCAATTATTTATTACTGGGGTAATCCACAGTGCTCCCATGGCTTAGTGGTTATAGCATGCGCTTAGTAAGCGTAAGGTCGCGAGTTCAATCCTCGCTGGGAGCTTTTTTATTTTCTTTTTTACATTTTGGGAAAATAAAATAGTATAAATTATAATATAAATAATTTTTAATTACTTATATTAAACCGACAAAAATGCAAAATCTGGTAAATGTACCTTTTGTAAGCGTATGTACTCCAACCTTTAATCGCCGTCCTTTTATTCCTATGATGATGAGCTGTTTTTTAAATCAAACATACCCCAAGGATCGCATTGAATGGATTATTATTGATGATGGAACCGATAAAATATATGATCTCATTTCGAATATACCTCAAGTGAAATACTTTGGCTATAATGAAAAGATGACCCTCGGAAAAAAAAGAAATGTCATGCATGAAAAATGTAAAGGCGAGATTATTATTTACATGGATGACGATGATTATTATCCACCTGAAAGAATATCACATGCGGTAGAGACTTTAATACAAAACCCACAGGCTTTATGTGCTGGTTCAAGTGAAATGTATATATATTTCAAACACATCAATCAAATGTATCAATTTGGACCTTATGGAGAGAAACATTCAACGGCGGCGACTTTTGCCTTTCGAAGAGAATTATTGAAACAAACTCAATATGATAACTATGCTTGTATAGCAGAGGAAAAACAATTTTTGAAAAACTACACGATACCTTTGGTACAGTTGGACCCCATGAAAAGTATTTTGGTTTTCTCTCATAATCATAATTCTTTTGATAAAAAAATGTTGTTAGAAAACAAAGAAAAAGACAGATTTATCAAACTTTCTGATAAAACAGTGGATGATTTTGTAAAAGACCCCAGTATTAAACATTTTATTATGGTAACCATCGACGAATATCTTGAAAAGTATGAACCAGGTGATCCCAAATATAAGCCCGATGTTTTGAAACAAATGTCAGAAATGAAAGAAAGACGAGAGAAAATAATAGAACATCACAAAAAAGAACAAGATGAATCAAAACAAAAGATGAATTCAATCGTGAATAATAGTAAAAATATTGATTATTCTAATAAATTTCAAGAACAATCCTCTTTAATAATGGAGTTGATGAGAGAAAATAGGGAATTAAAGGAAAAAATGGATTATTTAGAAAAAAAAATAAAGGATTTAATATCCAACAGAATTCAAGAAATGAAGGCGACAACCAAATAATGACACAAAATAATAAATAACAATGAAACCGATATAAACACATTATTGTAATAATATACATCAACTAGCAAAAGAGAAAATGCTTTACGAAGAAGATATGTTTCACCCGTTGAATCCCGAATCTCAAATCATGGATAACAATATTGTTAAAAAATTCATGGTTTCCTCAACCAAAAAAGGGTTTTATTCACTTAAAAGAAAGGTAAACAACAACAATGTCAATGTAGACGTATACGCGAGTGGAGGTTTAGGAACAAATATTCGTAATGCGATTAGTGGAGAATATTATTACGGATTTAAAGTAGGAACCATAAAGGAGGATTTATTTTACAAGACGAGTGTTTCAACCAGTGAGACGGGAAATGAATCCGTTTTATTATTTTTTGAAAATCCTGAACAATATGAAAGACATTTTTACATACAAGTTGATGCTGAGGATAAAGAACGTTGGTATAGTAAGTATAACGAGGCAAAAATGAAACAAAAATGAAACAAAAACGAAACCTAAATAATAAAAATAAGGATATAAAAATATATACACCAATAATATAATATGAGAATTATTATATTATTTTTATTGTCAATCCCATTTTACGAATGTTTTCATTTTGTACACATATCTATACCAATACCAAAAAACACGAAATCGTATTACTGTATAGACCCAAACTCAAAAATACAAGATAATGAAGAAAAGAAAAATTCTGGCGATGAAACACAAAATCCGGTAAATAGAATTCTTAACACCGATCCGAATAAAAAACGTTTAAGTTATAAACACCATTATAAAGGTAGTGGGATTGATGAACGATATTCTAATTCTAATATACTTGAGGATACAGAATATCTAAGACAAATGGAAAAATTGGCGAAATTCAGTTATCAAATGAAGTTATTGAAAAAACTAGAAAGCAATAAAACAGCAGAACCATGTAAATTAGAGGCAATCAACGAATATAATTATTTGTTTGAAACACGCAAGTACATCACGAATATTGAATCCGGTGGATTATATGATTCTTGGGATGACCCAGTTTTTTAGTGCCTTTTTTTATGCGAAAGCGACCGAGATTTTTTATGCGATTTTGTTTTATTATGAATCATTCGTCCACGTCTTATTGTACGTCCCTTTCTCATACGTCGTGTTCGTCTTCCACCTCTGAATTTACCCTTCAATACGTCATTTAACATTATTACTTCATCATTCGTTTCAGGTATTCCCGCGTTTTTTAAATAATCCAATCTAATACGTATTTTACTTTGAATGGAACTTACTTGCTGACCATTTGGTTTTTTATTTGGTCTTATAGAATCCAATTGAGTCTGAACCACTGGCTGACTACCATTATATTCCGGATTACGCGAATCATCAGGACTATCTCTTGGATTGGTAGGAGTAGGTGTTTCTATAATTTCTTCTTCTTCAACTACACCTACATCTTTAAATCCTGATTTAAATTCATTCATACCTTCTTCTAATTTTTGAACTCGTTCAGAAACATCATTTAGTATTTGTTCAATTTTACTTACTTTTTCATCAGCAGAACTCATATATTAAATAAATATTTTATTTTTACTTATTCCATATTTATAAAATATTTATTCACAATCATTTATTCACAATTTATTTCTTCGCATATATTTTCATCATCAACGACAACGTCATCTTCAATCCCTTCGGCGTTTTCATTGGTAAATTTGTCTAAATATCTATAAATACGATTAATATCCAATTTTGATATTTCATAATTTTCAAATAAATTCAAAATTTCGACATCGTCGTATTTCTCTCTTATATCCATGAAAAAAGAAAAAATATCTTTTTTATCCATTCCAAGTTGCTGACACAAATTCTGTATAAACAACAAATTATTGTATTCCGTTGAATACTTGGTGAGCACTTTTGTAAAACGCACTTCACCAGGATTGTATTTCAGGTCTTTATTGTTCAAAATATCTATATTTTCATGAAACAATTTATGATTCTTAAATGTCTTGATGAGAGAACTCATTTCATTAAATTGCCAAATCTGTTTTTGAAAAGTAATACGATCAATATAATCCGCAAAACACATATTATCAAGCAACTTAATGTAAACCGGTACCGATATTTCTTTATCCATCTTGTCCAAGACATCTATAATATTTTCATGCCACAAAAGCGCAACAATCGTGCGGTCCGTATCATTCATAAGAACATTGTGTTCACTCAAGGAATAACGGTTGTTAATTAATTTTTGCGTTATTTTTTTCGTGTCATCATTATACGACTTGGTATGAAAAATATTTTTAATTAAATCCCCCTTCAAAATATTCTGGTTTTTCTTGTAAATTTCAAAAATCGTATTTAATTTACGCAAGTCATATTGTACAAACTGGTGTATTTGTTCTCTCATGTCTTCATTTATATAAGGCATAATCATCTTGATAATTTCAATAATTTGTCTTTTGGTAGGTATTTTCAGTTCTATTGTATTACAAACCTTCATCAAGTCTTTGATTTTCTTATCAATATGGTAATTTCCAATACAAATAATCGGATTATTTGTGTATTCTTCTAATTTCTGTTTTTTGGTCTTTTTTGGTCGGATTAATTTAATGAGACTATTAATCCCCCCTTTGTCACCACTATTCATACCATCAATTTCATCCATGACAATCACTATTTTTTTCACCTTTTTTTTAAACATGCTCATGATATTGCGATCAGACATGTTGTGATTTGTTATGGTATCAATGATTGCCTTGTTGCGAATATCCCCGGCATTATACCGAATCACATCGTAATCCATGCCTTTCAAAATATCCATGACAAATTGAGTTTTTCCAGTACCCGGTTCACCGTAAACGTATATCCCTTTTTTAAATAACGCGTTTTGTTTGTTTGATTCAAATCCTTTTAAGATATCTTTCATTTTTTTCACTTCATTTTCTCTATTTAAATATTTATTTATGTCTAATTCATCCATTATATTTTTATACATATTCTTTTTATACTTATTTTACTCATTTGTTATTTTATTGTTTTGTTATTTTAATTTTTCGCTATGATGATTCTCATTTTTTACACAATCTTTATGTAAAGTTTTATTCAAAATATATTGACCACACGGTCCACAATGGTCTTCGTTTGATAAATCTATTTTACTATTTATTTTTTGATTACAATAATCAATATTCCATCTACCTAACACCTTTTTTTCATTTTTTACAAAGAAACTGATTATATTTGAAATATATCTCATAATATATTATTTATAACGATTATATCTAAGCTATTTATTTACGATTTACTTATCATTTCTTTGATGATATTTACACAATTCGTTGATTCATGTACATTACACATATTGATTAAAAAATAAATAAAATTCTTATAAATTATTTTTTTGTAAAAATACTTTTTATTAACATTCCACAATTTGAATTTTTCTCTCATCACTTGTAAAAATACAAAGTGATTATCATTACGAATAATATCGCGAATATAACTATCATAACGTTTAATAGATTTTGTAATAATGTAATGATTCTTTACATATGTTTTTTTATCTAACCATACCAATGTTTTTAATGGTAAAAACTGTTGAATGTATTTTTGTATATCTTCTGGTAATCTAAGAATTAATAATAAATATTGTTTTTCTTTTTCTTCAGTATTCATTATTATAGTCAATGTATATTATTTTATGCGAATTTCATAATATATTTCATAATATATTTCATAATTGTATATTGTATATTATGGTATTTTTATGTAGAAGTTGAAACAGGTAAACATGGATCAGTAGATAAATTAGTAATACCGTCCCAAGTTACTCCGCATGTATTTGCCCATTTGTATTTATTACACAAAGCATCAACACCATTATATGGCGAGACAGTAAAATCCATATTTAAGTGTTGTCCTGCTGCAACACTTCCATTACAAGTTCCTAAATCTTTAACATTTACACATTTAGAACCATCGCCAGAAGCATCTAACCAATAATCAGGACAATCACCTACAATAGGAGGCCACGTTTTATTTTTTTTTGTATTTGACAATGATAATCCAACAATAAGTAGTATAATAATTAAAAGAATGATTAATAATATTATAATCATTAATTGAAATCCGCCCATATATTATACATTTACATTATAAAATAAAAATATAAATAAAAAATATTTTGTATTTAATATATAATGGAAATCACACAAAATCAATTGGCAACCAATGGAAGAGTAAATGCAAAGTATCCTAAAACAAGCGATTTATTTCAAATGTATGATAAAATACCCGTGAATCAATGTAGCACCTTTAGAGATCCCACGGAAGGATTATGGGATAACACTGCCTTGTCCAAAACCTTTTTTTCAGCAGAAAACATGGGAATTATACAAAATGGTATTCGTGCGGGTGTATATAAAAAATCCAACGGTCAATATATTATTAGTGATCAAGACGGAGATACTTTGAAAATAATCATGCGAAGTATTTTTTTACAAAATGCGGCAAATCAGCCTACCAATATTAAGGGACAAGTAGAACAATTAAATCAAATAGTATTGAATTATGCCGTGGACCAAGTATATTCTGAGGCAATCGGGTATTACAAATATATAGAAGACGCGTCTACCATGTATACCCCTATGGACCCACCAATCATGTCTTCCAACAATGATAAACAACTTGTCTTGAAACCATGGTTCTAACCCAAAATAAAAAATACAATATAGATCATATTTTTTATTTAATACCTATTCAACAACATGATGTTATTTTTTAATTACCTTTTTCTTTTCAGCACTACCACCACTAACAACCTTTGTTGCGCCTCCAACCTTCGCCACAGCACCTTCGCGCATTTTCACATATTCTTTTTCCAATACATCCAATTCTTTCAACCACATTTGTGATGTACTTGTTGTTTTTACATAATCCAATTCAGATACTTTATCAGCGTGTTCCTTGTTCAAACGCTCCACGTTTTCTTCCGTAACACTATCAAGTGGCAACTTGGTCAAATATTTAAACTCCGTATCATCATTCATGACCGAATACTTTTTGTCATTCAACATTTGTATGACGACCTCTTTTTTCTTGTTTCTAAAATCAATCGTACCCTCTAGTAATTCGCGAATATATCTGGATTTATTTGACAATACCAATAATTCTTTGCTCAAGGCATCTACCATATAATCTTTTCGTTTTTGATATAATTCTAATCGCTTTACAAAATAATCATCAATAATATCTTGTACCTTATCATACTTTTTCAACTTGTCATTCGCATCAAACAAATGCATATTCGTAGAATTATTTGTTGAAAACAACTTGAATTGTTTCTCTACTCCATTACAACCGTGATCCAATTGGGTTGCCTCCAATTCAGCCAATTTACCCTTTTGTAAAGTAATGATGAAATCAACCGATGTGTCTTTGCTCATATCATCATATTCTTTCACCACTGGAACGATTTTCTTACCTGTTTTATCCACTGATTCAGTCAAACCCTCCAAGTATTCTTTGAAATCATCCGTCCAGTAACCCACCGGTAATTCCGTAACGCGGATTTTATCAACCCCCATTTTTTCATACTTTCCTTTGAATAAATATTTTCCCTCATCAGACACTTTTTGTATTGTCCCACGAAATCCTTCGTAATATGGAACAAACTCAATGTCACCTCCTGGTAACGCGCCTGAAAGTTTTCCGCGAATATATTGAATAATTTGACTTGGATTATAACACATAATATCCGTACTGAATCCAGTGCCAATACCTTTGGAACCATTTACCAATACCATGGGGATAATAGGCGCGTAAAAGATTGGTTCAACAAGTAGACCATCATCATTCAAATAAGTCAAGATATTGTCATCCATTTCAGGAAAGATGTGTCGCGTGATTTTATTCAACTGAGTAAATATATATCTTTCAGACGCACTGTCTTTACCACCTTGTAATCGTGTCCCGAATTGACCGTTGGGCATCAACAAATTAATATTGTTAGAGCCTACGAAATTCTGCGCCATACCAACAATCGCGGCATTTAAACTCGCCTCACCATGGTGATAACCAGAATGTTCAGAAACATAACCACTAAATTGCGCCACTTTGATTTCCGTGGTCAAATTTTTCTTGAATGCGGAATATAATATTTTACGCAAACTGATTTTCAAACCGTCCATCAAATTTGGAATACTACGGTCACAATCGTATTTTGAAAAGTGGATTAATTCCTTGTTAATAAATTCTTCATATGTCACCATCTTGTCATTGGTATTCAAGAATGATTCGCGATTATATTCACCTAGCCATAATTTACGATCATCCGCGCGTTTCTTGTTGAAAACCATGTCTATCTTATCATCACTGTCTTTACCTTTGTATTCAAAACCTACCGTCTTTTTCTTTTCAAAATATTCGCGAAATTCCTTACCTGTACTTGTACCTAAACCCTTGTAATATTTCACATTCCAACCTTTTCCTTGCGCATTCGCATTTTTCCAGGTTTCATATTCGCCTTCATTGTAAAACACCAATTCTTGTGTTCCTTTGCGTGCTTTTAATATTGGCGTATTCATAAATCCAATAAATCCGGGTATTTGAACCAATGACGCCCATTCGCTTTGAAACAAATTAATAACTAATCCTTTAATATGAGATCCATCATGATCTTGATCACACATAATCATCACTTTACCATAACGCAGTGATTTCGCAACGTCTTCCGCGTTTTTATATACGCGTCCGGATTCTAAACCGAGAATTTTCTTTATTTCCGCGATTTCCTTGTTTTCCGCGATTTTCTTGGTCTGCTCACCACGAACATTCAAGATCTTACCTTTCATTGGATACACACCAATAACGTTACGGTCTTCCGATGATAAACCTGATACAATACCTGCCTTGGCTGAATCTCCCTCACAAAATATAATACTACATTGCGCCGATTTTTCAGTCCCAGCCCAATTCGCATCAATGAGTTTAGGAATTCCACGAATGCTTTTGGTCTTTGAACCGTCAGTTTTTTTAACCGCCTTGTTTTCTTTTACTTCGGTCAACGCGCAAGCAGCATCCATGACACCCATTTTCGCAATCTTTTCAATAAACTTGTCTGAAACACTACAAGTTGACCCGAACTTCGCAGACGGCGTATTCATGAAATCCTTGGTCTGACTATCAAATGCTGGATTCTCAATATCACATCTCAAGAATAATATCAGTTGTTCTTTAATACTATTCGCATTCACTACAACCTTTTTCTTTTTTTCAATATACGCAACTAATTTACGAGTAATTTGACCTAAAATATATTCCACGTGTTTACCGCCTTTTGCGGTGTGAATACCATTTACAAACGATACTTGTATGAATTCGTGTGTCGGAGACAGCGCAACGGCATATTCCCAGCGTTCACCCGAATCTTCGTATGCTCGTACAGATGACGCGACTTCTTTTGATGACGCACCAATATACATGTCAATATATTGTTGGAAATTTTTTACAGGAATCAAATTGGAATTATACTTTACTTTCAAACTTTTATCTGTAACTGCCGCCACGTCATACACGCGTTTTTTCAACAAGGAAATAATATCGGGCGTCAATCCCGTGATTCCAAGACGTGCATAATCAGGTTTAAATACGATTTTCGTATATGGCTTTGTTTTACATTTCGTGATTTTTGGTTTTTCAATAATATCCAAATTATTTTTGAATTCTTGGGAATATTTTAAACCGCGCACATGATCAACCGTCTCAACGGAACCATAAGTAGACCATATTAATACTAATTTAAATCCAAACCCATTCTTTCCACCAACGATTTTCTTTTCTGTTTTGTCATAATTCGTGGATGTTCTCAAATGACCGAAAATCAATTCAGGAATCCATATTTTGTATTCGGGATGTTCCGCAATATCAATACCGTTACCATCATTCATCATAGTAATTGTTCCATCGTCTTGAATAGATATATCAATATAATTCACTGGTAATGCGTTTTCTACTTTGTTTTGAATCGCTTGTTGCATACGAATCACGTGATCACGACAATTAACAATACCTTCATCAAAAAGCTTGAAAAGCGCAGGTATATAGGATATGTTTTTTTCAACAATACGAGTTTGGTCATCATTAAGGATCCATAAATCAGTTTCAACTTTTTCAACGGATCCGATATAAGTATCAGGATTGTCTAATATATGTTGTTTATCTGTTTTTTGTTGATATTTGTTTGCTAATTCATCAGTTATAGTTGTCATATTGAATATAAATAAATACTGTATATATGTTTAAGTCAAGGTTAGACATTATTTTGTTTCAATTTTTATATTATTTTATATTTTTACAAAAAATACAAAAAGATTAAAATAATTTAATAAGATTATACGCTTATAATATATATAAACAAATGTCAAAATCATATGCGTCATTATATTTTAGACCTGGTATGAATAATCTTGAATTCCCCAAAAAATGCGTTGATGAATCTCCAGCAAGTTGTCCTAAAAATATAAAAACAACAAGTTTTTATTTCAATAATGGCATTGTAGATGAAACCCAAACGCAAAGTCAACGTGCCGCAACTATCATCAATTATTATCCGGGTGGACGCGTAAGTTTTGGCAATGAAAATATTGCGTATTCTAGACCAATCACCTTTTTAGGAAAAACCGAGGGACAACCAGGAGGGTTAAATCGTCCACCAAGAAATAAATTTTAGATATTATTTATTTTAGTAATAAATTTATATTTAGAAATAAAAATAATTATTTTCTCTATTCATTTTATAATGACTCGTTTCTCAAAAGCAGCAGATGGACATTACCATATTCATGGACGCAAATTCCAAATCTTGATTGGTTCAAGAGCAGAAGTTTTTCACGGTACTGCATACAAGACCGCGGGTGGATTAACCAAGGTTGATTTAATTCAAAACAAGAATGGTCGTATTGTGTCAAAAGTAAAACATGCTACCGCCAAGAAGGAAAAACGATTGGTCAAGGCAGGTTATGGCACCAAGAAGGGAAAATTCGGATATGTCAAATTAACTGGCACCCGCAAATCCAGAAAATAAAAATAAGGTATATGCTTTACTTTATTAAAATAAAAATAAATATAAAAATATAAAAATAATATAAATGCCTTATGGTAATTTCTATTATGGAAAATCAGGATTTCTTTATAAAAAAATGGGCGGAGTTGGAAATCGAAGAAATCCCTCTTTAGGAGCAATATGTAATCAACCTCAATATATATACAATAAATACATAAGTGGTTCGGGTGTTGGTGCTGTTACAGTTTCAAATAGACGAGCCCAAAAAATACGCGCATCGAGATGTCGTCAGTTTTGTCCAGTGAAAACAAATGTATGCGATTTATTACCTAGTATTACACCTTATCAAATATGTAGTCCCCATCCTCAATTTGGTGGTTTATATAACAATCAACAGAGACGAACACCGATTGTATCAAGCCAACAGGGGAATATTTTATGGGAGGGTCAAAGCACGAGTAGTTTAGTAACCATTAGTACTTCTTCGCCAATTATTGCGAATGATGGAACGATTTATATTGGATATAATGTTTCCGAAGGGGATGACCCGGAAACGCCAACAAGTCAATATTTTACTGCTTTTAATTCAGACGGAACTGCCAAATGGGCTCTACAACTTGACAGTGGAGATATAAACGAACAAGCATCATCCGCGATTGGTCCTGACGGAACAAACTATTTTGTTGCTAGTAATGATACTGATAATTTTTGTTACTTATACGCAATTACATCATCTGGAAATAAAAAATGGAAACTAGAACTTACATCATGTTATTATACAAGTGCGTCAGTTACAATTGGGTCAAATGGAGAAATATTTGTTTGTGGGTATAATTTGTCATTTCAAGGCATTATATATGCGGTCAGTGAATATGGGTATGTTCTTTCTGGTTATCCGCTTACCATAACAAATGATTCATATCCTGAATCTATTATTGTTGATGGTCCTGCGATTTCAAGTAACGGTTCCACATTATATGTTTGTGCTTATAACGCTAATGGAGGAAATGATGGTATATTATATTCAATAAATACAATTACCAAGAGTAAAAATTGGGAATTCAATGTGAATGAGGGTGTTCCCCAATCTCGTCCAGCATTAAGTAGTGACGAAAGTGTTGTTTATTTCACTTTCAATACAGAGTTTGGCGCACAACCAAATTCTTTATTTGCGGTTTATACTAGCAGTGGAACTACAAAATGGGAATACAATACTTCTAGTTATAATGGTTCATATGATACATTTCCACAAGATTCACTTGCGATTGGTTCTGATGGTACAATATATTGTGTAATTAACGGTGATAGTGATATTGTAAGCGGAAATAATAATAATTATGGAAAATTAATAGCGATTGATCCATCAAGTGGTGAAGCAAAATGGACCTATCTTTTTGGAGTTATTAGTGAAACGACCGGTTCCTTTGTAGATACGAGTCCGGTTATAGGAGGTGATGGCACAATCTATGTTGGTGTTGAAATTTATGATGTATTATCTAGTGATCCAGGATCACCAACCAGTATTTATTTAACCATGTACGCAATCACTCCAGAAGGACAATTAAAATGGAAAAAAATGACAACCTCGGTAAATACCTCTGGTGGAACAGTAGATATAGAATATTCTACATCTCCTGCGATTGGTTTAGATGGAACATTATACATTGGCGTCACTCATTATACGGATTCTGATACATATCTAGGTTACAGTAAATTATATGCGATTAATTAATGACCCATACAAAGTTAACCACATAACCAATTCAAACTAATAAATTTTTCGTATTTAATATACGGCGTAAAATTATAAAACAAATATTTTTCAAAAAACCGTTTGTTTACACAGCGAGAATCGTGTTCTTTCACCTTTTCACAGTAAAAATCATAAACCTCGTCAAATGAAATAAGGGAATCATTAGTGCCTTTTTTTAAGCTTACTTCTGCGTAGTGTTTTTTAAACATTTTCAAATAATTGTCCACCTCTCCAGTCTTGTCCCAGAGGGAACACGAAATATTTAGCACATATTTATGATCCACAATTTCAATGGTCGGATAAAAATGATGAATGATTTTCACGACATCGTTTTCAGATATGTTTCCTGTTTTTGAACTCAAATACGACCCGCTATCAGATGTTTGGATCCATTTTTTGAATAAACTACATAATTCATCGATTTCAAAATCGTTTTCAAATTTGTCCAGTGGCAAAACTTGGATACTTGTATCCCAGAAATGAATGAAATCACTTACATAAGGCGTGTATTTGCTAATCACATTCAAATAACAATCCCCTACCTCATCATATTGATATTTTTCTTTTAAAAGTGTCTTCAAATGGTTTGAATAAATCATGTTGGGGAGAGAACACTGTGATATATAATTTTTCCATAAATAATGCATATTTTTCCAATTAATAGAAGACATGAGTCCCCCATTACTAGTATATTCCATGTTTTGAATACATGTATTACAAAAATTATCCACAATGACTTGTTGACTATTGTTTTTGAAATACAATGTGTATTTTTTGATTTCCTCGTCGTCTACTTTGTTATGAATATAAGATTCAGAATCATCATACCTGTTTGAATAATGAACCGCAACACACAATAGGTCTAATCCAATGTTTTTTAAAATATTTTTCCATATATCCACTTGAATGGTATCATTCATGTTTATAATACGACATTTATCAAATGAATAAGTCTCATGATATTTGGTCATAAAATTAAATGTCGGATTTGTAAACCCGCTAGTGATATATATGATGTTTTCCAATTCCGCCAGTATTTTTTTTACAGACGGTTTAATAAAAAAAATCAAGTCGGCGTTTTTTTTCAATATATTGTCACCCAACACAGTGAGGAAATATTTCGCCTCTGCTTTTGTTTTAAACAACCCTGCCGGATATAAATGATTCAAGACGTTTTGGATGGTTTCTGGTTCTGGAACACATTTGAATAAATGACGGTCTTTGATTTGTTTTATAATATTTACTTTTGTCTTGTATTTCCATTGAACCAATACACCATCTTTTGAAATATTGGTCAACAATTTATGTTGTATATGGTCTTCCTTTACAGACGCAAATGTATTGTTGGCATATTCATAAAAACAATTATTATTAGGCAAATAATAATAGCGGTTCTTACTCAAGAATACTTGGATAAATATTTGTTGTTCACTCGTCAAAAAATCGTTTCTCTTGAGACGTTCTTGATGCGTCTTGTCTTCATTATCAAGTGTTGTTGGTAATATATTTATTAATTGATATTGAAGACGCTGCGTCATATAGGTGTCGCCGGTATATTTTTCAAATAATTGATACACATTATTAATGGCATATGCCTTTGTTTCGTCATTTATGATTGACGGGTCTGAGTGTTTTATCATTGTTGGGGTTTCATCGGTGGTTTGATTCATTTTAAAATCCGCGATTCACAATTATATAATGTTGTTGCGATTTCTTTAAATCTCTTTACATATATATTTTGATGTCCTATTTTCTCTCTTTGACATCAAAATATAAGATTAAAAACGGTTAAAAATTTATAAAAATAACAAAATTATAACCATTTGTAAGGTCCATCACCTTTTATTTCTACTTCATTTTTGTTTGGTTCAACAATGAATGAGAGACGTTGTCCATAGACATTCCAATAAAACGCCCCGTTTACACCATGGACCAAGAATTTATTCGCGGACACTTCCGTTGCGAAATATTGGGGTTTATATATGTTGCCATCAAAAATAGGTGTCAATTGAACGGTTAGATTTGTCGCTAGTTTATCAACATAATCGGGTAATTCAATCACGACCGATTCATTATTGGTAATAACACCTTTGCCTCTATAGTAGACACCGGCTTCAGGTCCCTCCAAACAACCATGGACGAGCAATTTATCTTGGTCTTTTGGATGGTCAATGACGAAAGATTTTACAGAACTCCAAGTAGAACCGCTCGAGACTTGTAATCCAGATGCGCCAGTAATTGTGGTATTATAATAAAGGGACCCAGTTATTCCAACAGATGGAGATGATGAATAATTACCAAGACCGAATAACCCACTAACGCCTACAAATCCGTTAAAATATTTATCTCCTGAAAAAGTTTGACCAATCGCTGTCATTAAACCAGGATTTGTTGAAGTAGCACTTCCTAATTGTAAATACCTGTCACTAGTCAGTGTCGCGCCATAAGATAATCCAGTCACACCTACAGCGGTCACGCCATTTAAACCTCCAGTATAACCACTACAATTAGTCAAAACTGAACACCAAGTACTTCCGCTAAAAGTACTACCTACGGTTGAACCTAAATAAAGTTGTAATGCGTTTAAACCAGTATCAAAATATATACTACCCAGGGTAAATCCTCCCCAGGTTGAAGTTGGGTCTCCATCAAAATTCGCAGCAACAATTACGTCTTGAAAATATTTTGTTCCTGCTACAAGTTGGTCTGTAGCTGTTAATAAACCAGGATTCGCATTATCAGCTGGTGCTAATTGTAAGAAAAACACCCCAGTATCACCAGTTATGAAAGTTGCACCATAAGGCCAACTCACTTCAGCAATTGGACCAACATCAAATAAAGTCGCACCCCTTGGACCTTGTGGTCCAACTAAAGCAACTTTGGCTCCCACTTCCCATGTAGCTGTTTCTTCATTTACATTTATTATACTTATAACTATACCAGTATCATCAATCTCAATAGCATTAATTAAAAAATAGGCGGTATTTGTTGAAGTACATACAATGGTAATATAACATCCAACAGACAAATATTTTGTATTACAATCAGAAATGATACAATAGTTTCCTTCATCACCTGGCTCTAAACCAGTTGGTTCACCAGTTGCCATTAAAGTTACAACTAAAGGTCCAGGAGGTCCAACACATTTTTTACATTTTTTTTTAGGACAACATCTTTTTTTGCATTCATCATCACTACTACTACCACAGTCCTTATAAAAATGATTACTTTTCTTAGAATCACCTAAACTAACTGTATAACTAGATTTTTTATGACTTTTTTCCATTATATATTTAACACGTAAAATATTTTTATATAACGAACATGAAAAATATTTTTAAAATCAACATTTATTTTAATTAATTGGGGTTACAGTTGATGTCATTTTTACAGTAAATACGGTGTTCTGATTTTCGGGGTTTACATAAACATTTAGATTATGAAGTTGTATACCAGTATTACCATTATATAAAAAAAAATCAGTCACTGTTCCCGTATAAGCGTAAGGAGGTCCTCCATTTGTGGGTGTTAAAAAAAATGGTGTTGGAAGAATTCCAGTATTACCAAATATGGAAGGATAAAATGTATCAGAGGAAGGAACATCTGTAAAATTAAATAAAATATTTGGATTTGGAGTGATTGCGGTTGACCCAGCAATAAAAATAGATGCTTGGACAGCATATATATTTCCTGGAGATAGCGTACCCGCAATCGGTACTTGAAAAGCAGTATTTCCCAAAATAGATTGATTCTCTAATGATAATAAACCATAACTACCAGGACCAACGGGTCCCGCGGGTCCAGGAGGTCCAGTGGGTCCAAGTGGTCCTGCGATACCTTGAGGACCCATCGGTCCTTCGGCACCTGTGGAACCAGTAGGACCAAGACCTCTTAAATCGCAACATTTTTTTGATCCTAAATATGTTAAATAACCATTTGACAGTGACATATATATAATTTAGTAAAATTATATTTATTTATAAATTTATATTTCATTTATTATTATTCGTATATTTAATATTTTATTTATTATTTTATTTATTATTTTATTTAATTTAATATTTTATCATTTTTAAAATTTTTAATTGTTATATAGTGCGCAAACCATATACGTTCAACAACTTGGCAAGGGCGCCAAACATAATTTAATTTCTCCTAAAGAAGCAACATTATATTTCACTACTAAAGGCAAATCATTTTCTAAATAAACCTCAATTTGAGAACATAAATTTGTACATTTAATAAAATACCCTAAATTCTTTAAGGAAAACTCGCCTTGAATAATTTTAGATGAATCTTGTTTTAATATAAAACCTAAACTACCGTCTGATTCCGCACGATGAATTTCAGCCGAGGCAAATTGTCCAGAACATTTAAAAATCAATTCACTTCCAACAGATTTTATTTCTAGTTTTTCTGATATACTTGATAAATCTCTTATTATTTTTTGAAAATCAGCAGAAGGCAAATTAATGACGGATGAAAACTTGACATCTGGATATTCCAACTCTTCTGGGTCTGGTTCAATTAAGCGTAATTTTTGGGTTTTACATTGCTTAATTTCACCGTTTTCAAATTTCAGCGCTAAATGGGATACAACACCATCCACATAATCACCATTCTCAATATAAATACTCAAAGTATCATCATTGTCTATTGAATTAATTAATTTAAATAAATGAAACATGTTGACACCAATAATTATTTTTTCTTTTTTACATTCATAAAACTCAAAATTTTGCGAAGCCAAATATAAATGTGCTAAAATAGTATGCGATTTGTCCATATTTATAATACGAATACCATCAGGTTGAAATGATATGTTTGTTTCTAATAATATATCTTTTAAAGCAGTCATTAATGTTCTAAAAGGCGCAATTTGAACTGTTTGTATTGTTAATACATTTCCTTCATATGTAGTAGGAGTATTTTTTTGGGTGTTCATTATAACTATTTTTTATTGAAAATCTTTAAATACTTTTATTGTTAAATTTAAACGCGTTATTATTTCCATTTTTCAATACAAAATGTTGAATTATTATTACATTAAATTTGTTTTTCGTGATTTTCTTAATTTCATTGTTTTTTTAAGTTTTTTTGCTAAACGTAATGCTTTACTAGATTTGTTACATCCTTTTTCTAAAATATGATAATCTACTAACGCAGCTTTACCAGAGGTAATCGCACTAGCTAAACGAGCAATCCCCCATGATTGTGGCGTTTGATTTGGTCTTGAACCTGATGAATAATATGCGCCTTCGCCTTTATTTATTATTTTTTTTAAAGATTCTTTAGAACATTTTGTTTTTTTTGATAATTCATTTGTAGCACCGATTTTTTCAACATCATACATTTTCATTGCTTTTAATATATGTTTTGATTTTATAGATTTATATGAATCTATTTTTTTTCTAGTGTAATATAGACCCTTTTTATACATTTTTTGAGATTTTTGTAGCATTTTACTTTGTATTTTTTTATCTTTGAGAGAAAGATTTTTTGGTAAATATTTGATATTAATTTTCCTTGTATGATTGTGTTTTATATTGTGTTTCATATTATTTATATAGTAATATATAGATTATATTTTTGTATCAACATTCTTTTAGTCAGATAAATATGTTAAATTATTATATTTTTTATAAAATAATATATAAAATAATATTTTATATATGAATAATATAATGAAGGGTAAAGTAAGAAAAAACTTAGATGGATACACAACTCAAACAAAAGATTCTATTAATCCTTTCCCTTTAAATGTTGGCGAAATTAAATTTTTTAAAATTGATAAAAATTTACAATATGAATGTGGGCAACATATTATATGTAAAAAATTAATGGATAAAAATAGTTACTTTGAGGGAATTGTAGAAAGATATACTCCATCAACAGGTATTATGCTTATTAATACTACTCGTTATGTTGGTAATCATTCCGTAGATATATATAAAATAAGATTAAACAATTATGATTATTGTTCCAGTTCATCTGATGATAGCGATTCATGTTGTTCGTCTAATGATTGTTATCCACATCCTAGATGTAGAGGAAAAACTGGTGCCACTGGAGCAACAGGACCTCCTGGTAAACAAGGACCGCGAGGGTTTACTGGTATGGGAGAAACGGGTGTTACTGGTTCTACCGGTTCTACTGGCGCAACCGGATCTCGTGGACCTCAAGGACCTCAAGGACCTAGAGGTTTTACAGGTGGAGAAGGTCAGCCTGGACCATTAGTTACGTCTTTTATTTCCGGTGGAACATTATCATCTTATGGGACGGGAACATTTTCTTTAGAAGATAATAATACAAATAATAATTATTTTGCTGTAAATAGTTATGTTATTATTACAGATGGTTCAAACGCGGGTAATACGTCATCTTATTTTTTAGTAAAAGGATTAACTAGTTCAACAATCGGAGCGACAACTTCTTATGATATTACAATTCAAAATATATTTAATTATACTACGAATTGGGATTCTAACGCATATATTACTATTGCAGGACCAATCGGTTCTAGTGGTCCTACTGGTGCGACAGGTGCGACTGGTAGAGGTGAAACTGGAGCGACCGGTGGAACTGGTGGAACAGGTGCGACTGGTTTTACTGGGTCTACTGGATCTACTGGTGCGACTGGTAGAGGTGAAACCGGTGCGACAGGTGGAACAGGTGCGACTGGTTTTACTGGGTCTACTGGATCTACTGGATCTACTGGATCTACTGGATCTACTGGCGCGACTGGTAGAGGTGAAACCGGCGCGACCGGTGGAACCGGTGCTACTGGTTTTACTGGGTCTACTGGATCTACTGGCGCGACTGGTAGAGGTGAAACTGGTGCCACGGGTGGAACTGGTGTGACAGGTGGAACTGGTGCGACGGGTGGAACTGGTGCTACGGGCGCAACTGGCGTGACAGGTGGAACTGGTGCTACCGGTGGAACGGGTGCTACAGGTGGAACAGGTGCTACTGGTGGAACAGGTGCTACTGGTGCGACTGGTGCTACTGGAGCAACGGGCGGAACTGGTGCTACTGGTGGAACAGGTGCTACTGGTGGAACAGGTTCTACTGGTGCTACTGGAGCAACGGGTGGAACTGGTTCTACTGGTGGAACTGGTGCTACTGGCGCAACAGGTGGAACTGGTGCTACTGGTTCTACTGGTGCTACTGGTTCTACTGGTGCGACTGGTTCTACTGGTGCTACTGGTGGAACAGGTGCTACTGGTGGAACTGGTGCTACGGGCGCAACTGGCGTGACAGGTGGAACTGGTGCTACAGGTGGAACGGGTGCTACTGGAGCAACGGGCGTAACTGGTGCTACTGGTGGAACAGGTGCTACTGGTTCTACTGGTGCTACTGGTTCTACTGGTGCTACTGGTTCTACTGGTGCTACTGGTGGAACAGGTGCTACTGGTGGAACAGGTGCTACTGGTGGAACAGGTGCTACTGGTGGAACCGGTGCGACGGGTGAAACTGGTGCGACTGGTGCGACTGGTTCTACTGGAGCAACTGGTTCTACTGGAGCAACTGGTAGAGGTGAAACTGGTGCGACTGGTTCTACTGGTGTGACAGGTTCTACTGGTGCTACTGGTTCAACTGGTGTGACAGGTTCAACTGGCGCTACTGGTGTGACGGGTTCTACTGGTGCGACTGGAACAATTGGCGGTGTAACTACATTGGGTTCTACTGGTTTGTTATATGGTGCTACAACGACTTCAAATGGTTATTTAATGTTATCCTATTCCAAAGCAGGTGGTAGTGGTAATACATCGTACCCTGGACTTGTTCCAGGCTCATATTCAGATATTTTTTCTGACAATATAATAGATTTTGGTCAACCCGGACCAACCGGTAATTTGGCGATGAATATTATTCAAACATCTGTTTCATCTAATAAATGGTTTCCGGTGACAATGAGTTATTCGGGTCAATATCAAATTTCTGGAATTACTGGAAATTTCATTTATAAATCATCTGATTATGGAAATAATTGGACATCTGTAAATACAGGTGTTACTGGTCCATGGAATAATTATTCAATGTCGGGAACAGGCAAATATTGTATAGCTACTCAAAATTTAAGTGGTGCAAATATGTATTTATCAAGTAATTTCGGTACTTCATGGACAACACCAAACTCATCAGTTACTACTGTATGGCGTAAAAGTGCGATTTCTTCTTCCGGACAATATATGGCAATATGTTCAAGCACATCAGGTTTATATTTATCATCTGATTTTGGAAATAATTGGAATACCGTTCAACCAAATGGATCCACGAATTTTATAAAATTAGCAATGTCATCAACCGGACAATATATTACAGCATCACAAGGATCATCAAATTATTATGTAAATGTATCTACCGATTATGGAAGTAATTGGAGAGAAATAAATTTTAGCTTTAGTGGAAATGGTAGTAATGTAGTGATGTCATCATCAGGTCAATATCAAGTATTGGCGGCAAGTAATTCATCAGTTATATATATATCTCCTGATTATGGATATAGTTGGGTTGGAACAACTATAACATCACCTGGAAATATTAAAGAAGTCGCAATTTCTGGATCGGGACAATATATATTATGTTCATATGATAGTCCATCAACATATATATCAACCGATTATGGTAATAGTTGGGTAAAAATAAATAATACAACATATAATAGTATCGCAATTTCTAAAAATGGTCAATACCTGACACTTACTTCGGCAAGTGGAAGTCTTAACGGTATTATTTCTACATGTGTGAATAGTATTAATAATGGGGTGATAAATATTGGTAAATATTCAACAACATCAGGTGTCACTGGTGTTGCCGGCTCACTTTATTATGATACAACAAGTTCAATAATTAAATATTCAAATGGTACAACTTGGTTGACGCTTGGAACTGGTCCGACAGGTCCTACTGGATCTACTGGTTCTACTGGCGCAACTGGTGCGACTGGCGCTACAGGTGGAACTGGTTCAAAAGGTGAAACGGGTGCCACCGGTGGAACTGGTTCAAAAGGTGAAACGGGTGCGACTGGTTCTACTGGCGCAACTGGTGCGACTGGCGCTACAGGTGGAACTGGTTCAAAAGGTGAAACGGGTGCCACCGGTGGAACTGGTTCAAAAGGTGAAACGGGTGCGACTGGTTCTACTGGTGTGACTGGTTCTACTGGATGTACTGGTGAAACGGGTGCGACTGGTTCTACTGGTGTGACTGGTTCTACTGGATGTACTGGTGTAACTGGTTCTACTGGTTGTACTGGAGCAACTGGTTCTACTGGTGTAACTGGTTCTACTGGATGTACTGGTGAAACTGGTGCGACTGGTTCTACTGGTGCGACTGGTTCTACTGGATGTACTGGTGAAACGGGTGCGACTGGTTCTACTGGTGTAACTGGTTCTACTGGTTCTACTGGAGCAACTGGTTCTACTGGTGTAACTGGTTCTACGGGTGTTACTGGTGCGACGGGTCATACTGGTTCTACGGGTGTTACTGGTTCTACGGGTTCCACCGGAGCAACTGGTGCCGCAGGAGCAAATGGGACATCAAGCGGTTTAATCTTATACATGAATGGAGGAGAAGCAGGTCCAACATTTGATGCGATTTCCGCGACGAAATTACTAACATCCTATCAATCCATCACCTCAGGAACCACATTTACAATTGGGTTAAGTAATAATCAAACAAAAATAGCAATCAGTGGTAGTAGCGGTGGTATATTTGCCAATTCAGTGGCAACTTTGAATGTCGGGTCATTTATTCCATCCGGTACATGGGATATGAATATCTTTGCGTCAAAAAGTACGCCTAATACGAATGTATCATTAAGTTATGCTGTATTCGGTTATAGTGTTTCTACAGGTTCTGTCCAACAAATAGGAGGCATAACTTCAATTTCTAATCAGGAAGATATAACGGATACTCTTATCGAAGAATATATTTTATCATTAAAATTCCCATATGTAGATATTATTGACTATTCTTATTTGTATATACAGTTATATTACACGACAACCAGTGGTGCGAATGGTCACGATTTATATTTATGTTATCAGTCCGCGTCAGCCTATTCACACATCCATACCACATTTGGCATCAATAGTTTAATCAATGGCGTCACCGCAATAAGTACATCTGGTTACACAAATGGTGCGACATTAACCAGTACTTATTATTTAGAATTGGGTCAAGCAACCACGACCTATCCTGGTTTAATGACAACAACGGGTCAAACTTTTGCCGGAGATAAATATTTTGGAGGGTCAGTTGGTGTAAGTGGTTTATTAGGCGTTGGTAATTATTCATCCGCACCAAGCAGTGGAGTCACTGGTTCCTTGTATTATAATACTGCTGCGTCCATATTGAATGTATCGAGTGGCGCAACATGGTCAAATATAGCGACGACAAATGCGATACAAACATTTACCAACAAGACATTAACTGGTGCGACACTAACCACACCTACAATAACAACACCTGTAATAAGTGGTTCAACGGTGTCAACATCCTATTTGGATTATAGTGGAACAAATGCGAGTTATGCGGATGGCGATACAGTTGATTTTTCAAATTTTTCAGGAATGATCATTGTAAATAATACCGCGCTTACAGGTGTCGTTACATTATGGTTATGTGGTGGCGGATCCGCCGCGATTATAGGTAATAGTTCAGCAGCTACTGCGAATAATGGAACAATCACATATGTGTCTGGAATTTCTGGCTATAGATGGACAAATAATACAGGGATAGGTATAACAGCATCATTTGGAGTAATTAGAACAAGAACAGAAAGTTAGTTTTGATTTATAAAAATAAATAATTAAACCCGTTATGTAGCGGATTTAATTATTTATACGTATTATACAGATTTGAATGATTTTGTTTAGAAAATATAAAATAATAAGATAAAAAAAATAATTATTTCTATTACAATATTATATGGGTTACAATATTACTTTGAATATTTCTAATGTGAAATTTCAAGTTGTAAATATGGTTAGTAAATTTAGTATAACAGGTAAAATAACATCATATTACAATGACCCAATAACTTTAAAAAAGGTTACGATGGAACATTCTGTAACAAAAGAAGGTATTTTTCCAAATCCTTTAAATGATAAATTATTTAAAAAATCAGTAAAAACATTACAAAAAGTTATAAAAAAAGAAGCAGAAGATTATTTTATAAATGAAATTCTTACATCATATCCAGCATCAAAAATAAATATTTCATATACAGAAATCGGTAAAAGCACAGAAAAAGAAGTTGATAAAAATGAATGTTCTGATTCTTCATCATCGTCTGAGGATGAATGTAATAAATGTGATTTAAAATGCGCGAAATATTTAACTACTACAAAGACAAGGGTAGAATTTCCAAATTTAAATGTAAATGATATAGTTAATTTGTATTTAGAAAAAAACTTATCCTATTGTAAATTTAACAATATTATTTGTATTGGTAAAACTGAATTTAATAATGTGAGTTTTAATGGAGGGTTTAATGGTGTTGTAAATTCGTACAATTGTAGAACTGGTGAGATGGTAGTTACAGTTACAAATATTATTCCTGGGTTATTGAGTAAGGATTGCTATATTGTAAATTTAGATGGATCGGGTGGCGGAACTGGTATGACTGGACCAACTGGTGCTACCGGTACCACAGGTGCGACTGGTGCTACTGGCTCTGGTGAAACTGGTGCGACAGGTGCGACGGGTGCGACAGGTGCTACAGGTGCGACTGGTGCGACTGGTGCGACGGGTGCTACTGGCTCGGGTGAAACTGGTGTGACTGGTGCTACTGGTGCGACGGGTATTTCTGGTAGAACAGGTGCGACTGGTACGACTGGTGCGACTGGCGGGAAAGGATTACCAGGTCCATTAGTGACATCTACAATTTCTGGTGGTTCATTATCACCTGGTCAAACTGGATTATATAATTTAACTCCAAATAATACCAATAATAATTATTTTACAATAAATAGTTATGTTGTAATTAACGATGTAATACTCGGTAATACATCTCTTTATTATTTTTTAGTAACAGGTTTGACAGCATATTCCAATCTTGGTAACACAAATTATGATATTACAATTCAAAATATTTCAGAAACATTAACATCTACTTGGAGTAATGACGCAAATATAACAATTGTGGGTCCAATTGGTATGACGGGTGCGACGGGTACGACTGGTGTGACGGGTCCTACGGGTGCTGGTGAAACTGGTGCGACGGGTGTGACTGGTGCGACGGGTGCCATGGGTAGAACAGGTGCGACGGGTTTACCTGGTCCGTTAGTTACATCACAAATATCGCGTGAACCAACTGGTTTAGCTCCAGGTGCTACTGGAATGTATGACTTGTTAACGAATGATGATAACAATAAATATTTTGCGATAAATACGTATATTGTAATAAATGATGATATAACACAAGGGAATCCCGCAAATACGTCTTTATATTATTATTTAATCACTGGTTTAACTTATACTAGTCAGGCTGGAAATACATATTATAAGATAACCATTCAAAATATAGGAAATACTACATCAACATGGGATAATTATGCGGATATAGCACTTGTTGGACCAAAAGGAACCACTGGTTCTACGGGTTCTACAGGTGCGACGGGTGGAACGGGAGCGACGGGTCCAATTGGTCCGTTGCTTACAACTATTATTTCCACCTCGGGAACTTTAAATAGCGGAACTACAGGAATTGATTATCAACTATCATCCGCATATAATAGTAATAATAAATATATACCAGTAAATTCTTATATAACTATTTCTGGTAATACCAGTGGTTATCTTGAAGTAGTTGGGATATCATTAAGTGGGAATACTTATTATTTAAATCTCTATAATTTTACAGATTATACCGCATCTTGGAATAGTGGCGCAAATGTTGCGTTAGTTGGACCAAGAGGTTATACTGGAGCAACGGGTAATACGGGTGCTACGGGTGCTACGGGTCCAATTGGTCCGTTGCTTACAACTATTATTTCCACCCCGGGAACTTTAAATAGTGGAGCTACTGGAATTGATTATCAATTATCATCCGCATATAATAGTAATAATAAATATATACCAGTAAATTCTTATATAACTATTTCTGGTAACACTAGTGGTTATCTTGAAGTAGTTGGGATATCATTAAGTGGGAATACTTATTATTTAAATCTGTATAATTTTACAGATTATACCGCAAGTTGGAATAGTGATGCGTATGTTACCTTAGTTGGACCAAGAGGTTATACGGGTGCGACGGGTGCGACAGGTGGAACAGGTGCGAATGGTCTGACTGGTGCGACGGGGGGAACTGGTGCGACGGGTGGCACTGGTGCGACTGGTGCGA
>Ga0214917_10000014_pt1 | contig 193328 bp, 185 predicted proteins | sample LL_1208_BB_MetaG_FD_177983 | JGI IMG/M metagenome (GOLD analysis project Ga0214917, IMG submission 177983) | Freshwater microbial communities from Lake Lanier, Atlanta, Georgia, United States - LL_1208_BB | ecosystem: Environmental > Aquatic > Freshwater > Lake | place: USA: Georgia...
CAAAGCCTGCAGCAACGGCAGCTGCTGGAGCCGCAGCTCCAGTGGATAGAAGCCAGCCCACGTTGGCTCCCGGAAAAGTGTTGGTGGTCTACGGCAGCTCGACAGGAAATACTAAAAACGTAGCAGATGCCATTAAGAGTGAAATGGGTGAAGCCGTCGATCATGTGAAGAACATCACTGAGATCCACCCCGCTGATTTAGCACAATTTGAAAAGGTGATTGTAGGCGTTCCCACTTGGCATATTGGAGAGATTCAAGAAGATTGGGGCGCAGTCCTTCCTGAAATCGAAGCGCTGAATTTTCAAGGAAAGAAAGTCGCCGTATTTGGATTGGGAGATGGTAAAGGCTATCCAGAAACGTATGTAGATGCGATGGCAGAGCTCGTAGAAAAGTTTGAGAAAAAAGGCGCAAAGCTCGTGGGAATGTGGCCGACCGATGGTTATGATTTTAAGAAATCCAAAGCCATTCGCGATGGAAAATTCTTAGGGCTTGTGATTGACGTAGAAAACCAAGATCACCTTTCTGACAAACGAGTGAAAGCTTGGGTCGCCCAACTCCAGAAAGAACTCTGAGATCTGTGGCACGGATTCAACCTTATATCGTAGGCAGTGGAGCGGCTTCAAGAGCGCTTCAAAATAGCCTTGCTATTATTGATACTCTCCATCCCGATTGGGGTATTCAAAAACCGATTCACTTAAAACGCGATCAATCCCTTAAAACTCTTCAGCCCGGTAAAGAAGGCGTATTGTTTTTAGCCAATCCGCATGCGCTTCATACGAGGTACTTATTAGAAGCCGAAGCCGCTGGTTTTTCTTGGGTGGTGTGTGAGAAGCCTGCCGCAGTGAATGCGGAGCAAGTGAAAGAGCTCGCCAAAGTGAAAATTCCAGTAGCGGTTTGTCACGGCTATCGCCAAACGTGGGGAATCCAAACGCTTAAAAAAATGTTGGAGCAAGGAGAGTTGGGCGCTTGGATTACGATAGAGGGGCGCTATTGGCAATCCAGTGCTGCTGAAAAGAAACTGAGTGGAGATCGAGCCACTACGTGGAAAGATGATGCGGCTCTGAGTGGAAACTACGACGTGCTTTTAGATTTAGGCACGCATTGGACGGATTTAGTGTTTTTCCTAGCAGGAGAACTGCCTCTGAAAACTTCAGTGTGGAAATCGTTTGCGAATACCACCAGCTCGCATCGGGATACGCACAATTTAATTGCTATGGAGTTTAAAGGCGAGCGCCGAGCTTTCGGTTCTGTTTCTAAAACCGTGCATGGGTGTGGGAACGATCTTGAGATTCATGTCATCGGTGAAAAGAAAACCGTCTCCTGGGCATTTATGAATCCGGATCAACTGGTGATAGGGGAAGGTGGGGATCGTCGAACCGTGCATCGCCCTGGGAATTCTCTTTTCGGCAGCCAGCAGTATCCGTTTCACAGCACCGGATGGCTCGAAGGCTATGTGGAAATCATCAAACAATACTTCCGCCAGATGCGAGGCGAATCGTACGAACCCTATCCTACTTTGGCTGAGCAGAGAGCGGTGTTGGGGGCGATACTAGGGCACTAGCACGCCATTGACGTAATTTTTGTATGGTTCCCACCACCAATCTCTGCAGTAGCCATTTCCTTCGGCATCTACAGAACCTGTATTGATTCCATTGTCATAGCAACCCCAAGCTGAGCCATTGAATGCAATGCCTCATTTTCTATAGTAGTTAACAAAATAGACGCTGTGGCAGGTTCCGGAACCGCCTACGATTTCGCCGGTGTTGATGCCTTCTGTGTAACAAGCAAGAGGGTATTGATCCCACCACCAGCCGCCAAATGCTCCAGTGGCTGGAAGCCCTTCGGAATAGTAGATGCCATCATTGATACCATTTCCAGGATACCCTGAGTTGTACCACACTCCACTTACGAAACCCGTTCCAACTGGGAAACTATCAATGTAGTAGACATTATCATAAACACCGGTCGCAGCCGTACCGTTTACATAATACTGAAGTAAGTGATTTTGTCCTGTAAATGGAATACCACCTTGGTAGTAAATCCCTTCCGATAATCCAGAGAAAGGAAATCCGTTAAGATAATAAAGTTGTTCACTTTCCTCCAAGCCGGTGAACAAAGTGCCTTCATTAGAGAGCTGAGCTATTTCTCGGACAATTTCACCATTCACTAAATAGTAGTGATTAGATGCAGAATCAGAGGCAAACTTTTCAGACCCGTTATGTAAAATGTGCTGAATGAGTTCTCCCTGGGAGGTGAATATAGAAACACCTGACGAGCTCAAACCATAGTAGCCAGGTGGATTCATCCACGGAAGGGAAAAGTTTCCTTGGGAATCTGTGTTAATATTTAATCGAAGATCTCGAGTGGTGTCATATCTTCCTTGATTATCATCGTAATAAGTAACTGAGGAAATGAGTGTGCCTAAGGCATTGAAAAAAATTGCATGTGTTGAGGAGCCATTCCAGTTGGTAGAACCCACAACAAATTCTCCATTAGAATTCATTGCAACGATGTGGCTATCATACCAACTTGTTTGATAGGTTGCCGGTGTAAAATCACTTGTCCAGTTGCCAGAAGAGTCAAAGAGTCGAAAATTAATTGCCCCCCCAGAATGATTTTGGCAGGTGAAAACACCGGAGCCGTTTGTTGGATTAAGAGCGACTTGGGTTCCATACCCGCAGTCTGCCGCTATTCCAATCACGCCACTATCAAAGCTATCATGGGCGTTAAATAATCTCAGGCGATAGTTGTTTCCATCCTCTCCACCAGACTGCCATGATGCTGCTATCCGGCCAGTATCTGATATCGCTTGACCAAACCAGCTATCGTTCTTGGGGTGGTTTTCATTTAACAAAAAACGCTTTAATTCCGTTCCAGCACCATCCATTACATATACATAAATATCTCCGCCATTTAAGATAAAAGCCGCAGTATAATTTCCATTTCGAGATCGAACTATAGAGGTTCTATTGCCGCCGTTACCGAAAAGGGCTGTGTCAATCACTTTCACCTTTGGACTATTTATAGGCCCGTACTGAATCACAATACTTTCACCATCTCTTTTAATCGCTGAGATATTGCCTGCTAAATCAACTGAAAAATCTGCAAAGCCAGATTGCCAGGAGGGAACTCCTTCAACAAAATACCTATCTCCCACAACACCGTTTACCTTGGATCCGTTTTCATAGGTAATGCCAGAAGTTTCCCCTGAAAACGGAGTTCCATTTTGAAACAGCTTACCATCGTGAACCCCTGAAAACGTAGTGCTAGATTCATAGTAAATCCCAGCATAGTCGCCGGTTCCGAATTCATTCAAAGTGGTGGCAACGTTTTCCAAGTAAAAGATTTGATCTCCCGAGCAGAAACCTTTTCCAGAAATAATTGCTAAAGTATCAGCACCATTGAGGTAACAACTTCCCTCGAAAAAGCCCGACCCAATCTCTCCAGCGCTGTAGAAAACACCGTTCCAGAGTCCCATTCCACTTTCTGGCAGCGAAGTCTTTACTCCCCCTAAGTAGTAAACTCCGTCTTGGTAAACTTTATTGAGTGGAGATTCTCCTTCGAAAGAGACTCCAGCCACTTGGTTGAAATCGATATTCTTAAACCCTAAACGAGGGTTGAGTTTAGCAGCAGCGAGTGCAGCTTCTTTTGAAGTATTCCATTTAAAGGCAAGTGTTTGAGCAAACACATTTTGTAAGTCGCCAGCCTGGTTGTCTCCATTGATGCTGCCATCGGTTGTGAAGTCGGCCACTAAAGCAGCCATGACCTCCTCAATAGTCTTGTTCGGGAAGTGTGCTTTCATGAACTCAGACAGGGTGGCTAACGCCAAAGCTGATTTCATCGAATCAGGGTCAGTGGTGGCATCCACTTCGTTGGAAGCAGCAGGCAGCTTATCCAGTGCTTCTGCGCTTAGGCCAAAAACTTGGGCGACTTGTTGTTTAGCGGAAGCTTGAGCAGCTTCTAAATCCGTCCCGCCTTCCACTAAGGAAAGGATTCTTTCTTTTGCTAAAGTAGTCATAGGGGTAAGGGGAGCTTCCGTTTTTTGAGAAGGGTCAATAATATTTGAAAGTTCAGAAGAGTCGGTTTCCACACCATCGGCTTCGTTGTCATACTTTCCTCCTGAAGATCTCAGGACAACGGGGCCCGTTCCCTTGGGTAAGTTCATTTGAAACTCGCCTTTTTCATTTGTGGTAGCTTCGCCTTTTACTTCAGTACCTATTTGGCCATTTAGAGAAAGAGAATAGGCTTTTACGCTCGCATTTCGGACGCGGTCCAATTGGACTACTCCGTTGATAGAGGTCACATTTGAAGGAGTCACTATCGCAGCATTGTCTGCAGGAGAAGGAATTTTAGCTTTGGTACAACTGCTGAGAAGGATGAGTGGAAGCAGTAAGCTTGTAAGCCAATAGAAGGACTTGTTTTCCATACACGTACCGCCTTAATTAGTTCATGTTAACATGTGGAGAGCCATGAATTATGAAGGTGAAAAACTCTTCACAATTCAGCCTGAACTAGCGGCTAAGTGATTGATTTTTGGTAGCGCGGACAATGAGTTCGTAGCACGGCTGGCCTGAGGCCAGAAAGCTGCGTTCGAATTTGGTACGGCCTTCGGGGAAAAGCTCGAGAGCATTCAATGGATGCGGCGAAATTTCTCCGTACTTAATCACTTCAAGTCCATAGCGCTCGGTCAACACGTAGTGGCTTTCATCCACATAAAATTTTTGATCCGACGCCAAAATTAAAAGCCCCCCGGGCTCAAGCGCTTCGACAAGTTTTGGCATTGTAGGATGAAAGTGCCATCGGTGTTTTCGTTGAGAGTTCTTCGGCCACGGGCATGGATAAAGAATATAAATCCGCTCCAAACTATTCGGACGCAATCCCGTCATGGCAGCGGCAATGGCGTTGCCTCGGATCCCTATAAAATTTTTAAGGCCAGCCTCTTCACTTCTTCGAGCCAGTCGTTTTCCCCGCATCCGGTCGCGTTCAATAGCCACTAAGTTTTTTTCAGGATGCAATCGCGCCAGAGCTTCAAAAAATTGGCCGGTACCAGCACCAATTTCTAGCCAGAGCGACTGTGGTTTTAAAAAGGATTCGGGAATTTGAGGGGCTTTTCTCTCCTCAAAAAAATCGGCGTACTTTTGGTGACGTTGATGGTGCTTGAGATCCCAAGCAGCGCGAGTGGCATTAAATTCTGGAGGCAACGATTTGGGTAACATGGAGCCTTTAGCTACCAGGTTCGTAACACCTTCGGCAACGGGCTTCGTAAAACTCGCCGGCCCCTACAAGAATTTGACCGCTTTCTTTTTTCTTATCTTCCATTGCCCGGCGTTGAGTACGAGAAGCCGTGTTCCCGCAAACTGTGCAAATTGCTGACATTTTCGTAACAAACTCAGCAGTCGCCATGAGCTGGGGCATGGGTCCGAACGGGACGCCCCGATAGTCCATATCGAGTCCGGCTACAATCACCCGTAAGCCACGATTTGCAAGCCTGTGGGCAATTTCCACTACACTGGTTGCTAAGAACTGGGCTTCATCAATACCAACCACGCGGGTATTGTCCTCCACGAGGCTCAATATTTCTTCGGGATTTTCAATGTTTATCGCGTTGAAGGCGAGCGAAGAGTGGCTGACGACGTGGTCGTTAGAAAATCGATTGTCGAGTTTGGGTTTGAAGACTTGAACTTTTTGCCGGGCAATTTTCTCGCGATTAATGCGGCGTATTAACTCTTCGGTTTTACCGCTAAACATACTGCCACAGATCACTTCTATCCAGCCCATCGCGCCCAACACCGGCATTTGAACAGTCACTCCCATCCCCCTTGTTATATTCCCGGAATATAATAAACGTGATTTCACTCGACAAGGAAAAGACCTAAAAAACTTCGTTGCGAAAAGGTCACTCCCTGTGGGACAGTGTGCTCATGCATCAAGAGCTTGTAATTCAACCTTTTTCAACAGTCGCAAAAATTGGTCGGGCTTGGTTCAAAGTGAGAAGTTTTTCTCCCATTCCGCTTTTTTTGTTGTTGGTGATTTTAACTCCTAAATTTCAACCGAGTCTCCTTCAATACAGTATTGCGTTGAGTGCGATTGTCCTCGCTGAAATGTTACGGATTTGGTCGGTTGGGTTTGCTGGGAGTGCTACTCGAACTCGAGGAGAAACAGTGCCTCAGCTCGTGCATGCGGGGCCTTATCGCTATGTTCGAAACCCGCTCTACATCGCTAATATTGTCATGTACACAGCCGCTGGGGTTTTATTTGGATTTTCAGGGCTCAGTGTCTTGATCTTCTTAATGAGTTCCGTGGAATACATTTTCATTGTTGCTTTCGAAGAGGAAACACTTCTAAAAACCTTTGAAACTGCCTATGAAAATTATTGTGAGAAAGTGCCGCGATGGTCGCCAAGTTTTACGCCGTTGATTGAAGCTACACAGCACAGCTTTTCACTTCAGAGAGCTTTAAGAAGTGAACGGAGTACTTTTTTCTCCATGGCAATGATGGCGCTTTTATTCATCCTCAAAAAAGCTTTTTCATAAAGAGAAAGTAAAGTTTCCACCAAATCCCAGAACGAGCTTGCTGAGCATGAGGGCTCGCATTTCCGCTCCCATCCGAAAGCCTCGGGCCAATGGAAAAATAAGCCCCCACCCTACATGAGGACCCCAGCTTCTGAAATCTCCAAGCTCTGAAAAATAGCGGCTATACTGTCCGCCCGCAGTTAGAAATCCGGTGAAAAACCGAATTTTGTAATCTATTCGATATCCCAATTCTCCAATGAAGATTTGACTCAGTCGGGGATAATCTCCCGTATCCGTTCCATAGGAAGCACCGATCTGAAGATGTCCAGGGCCCCAGGGCATGTAAAGTCTGGGACAAAAAACCATCTGGGGAGATTCAAAACCAGTCAGCTGATTGGGCACTAGGAATTGAATCCCCAAGCCGAGAAGCACTCGGTTTTCCTCTGTGGTTTCAATTTTACTCAAATCAATGGCTGAAAAGCTGAGGGAAGCAAAACAATAAAAAAGTGAAATCAATCTCCACATGACTTCGAAAAGATACCCTAGCCTCACCAAACAAGCTAGCAGTATACTGGCGTGGCATGAAACTCAGTCCACAAGCTCAAGAGGTCTTGAAAGCACGTTATTTGTTAAAAAACCCGCACTCAGGTCGCATGATAGAAACTCCTGAACAGCTCTTCCAGCGAGTCGCTCAGGCAGTGGCACGGGCTGAAAAGCTGTGGGGTGGAAAATCAGCAGAAGCTCATTGGCGGAATCAGTTTTTTGAAATGTTATCGCAACTGAAGTTTCTTCCCAATTCACCTACGCTGATGAATGCCGGAACTCCTCAAGGACAGCTCAGTGCCTGTTTTGTTATCCCGATTGAGGATAGCCTGACTGAAATTTTCGATGCATTAAAGCTCATGGCACTCATTCAGCAGTCTGGGGGAGGCACAGGATTTTCATTTTCGAAACTGAGAATGAAGGGAGATCCCGTATCTCAATCCCTGGGGGTTGCCAGTGGCCCTGTTTCATTTATGCGGATTTTTGATGTCGCTACTGAAAATATTCGCCAGGGAGGAAAGCGGCGTGGGGCTAATATGGGGATACTCAGAGTGGATCACCCTGATATTGAAGAATTCATTCAAGCAAAGCTAGATCCACAGGCTTTTACCAATTTTAATCTTTCCGTAGGAATCACGGATCGGTTTATGAAAGCCGTGGAAAACGGTCAGTCATTTCCTCTTCTGGATCCCTATGACGGCAAAAAAAAGAAAGAAGTTTCGGCCCGAGAACTCTTTCACTTGATGGCAGAGTGTGCATGGAAAACAGGAGATCCCGGCCTGGTATTTTTAGATCGAATCAACCGACTTCAGCCCACCCCCGAGCTAGGACGTATTGAAGCCACTAATCCGTGTGGAGAAGTTCCTTTACTCCCATTTGAGGCTTGTAATTTAGGCTCAATCAATCTCACTCGGTTTTGGTCCGAGCATTCCCCCGACGGTATCAATTGGCAGGGTTTGAAGGAAACAGTCTCCGATGCGATTCGATTTTTAGATGACGTGATAGAAATCGGGTACTGGCCGAGCGAAGCGATCCAAAAACAGGTTCTGGGCAATCGAAAAGTGGGACTCGGTGTGATGGGCTTTGCAGAACTGCTCATCCATTTAGGAATCTCTTACGATAGCGTTGAAGCTGTGGATTTAGCTGAGAAGATCATGGCGTTTATTTCAAAACAGGCGTGGGCAACTTCTGAAATGCTGGCTGGAGAGCGAGGTGTTTTTCCGAACTGGAAAAAGAGCGTTTTTTATAGGAAGAAAAAGAAGGTTAGAAATGCAACGGTCACTTCCATCGCTCCTACAGGGACCATCAGTATGATTGCAGGAACATCCTCGGGAATTGAACCGCTCTTTGGCCTGTCTTATACCCAGTCCAACATCTTGGGCGGCAAAACGTTCAAGTTATTAAACCCCGTTTTTGAAAAATGGGCCCAGGAAAAAAAAGGATTAACTCAAAAGGAAATGAAAGCAGTTAAGGAGTCAGGTGTTTGGAAAGAAAACCCATTATTTAAGACTGCATTAGAAATGCCTGCAGAGGCCCATTTGAATATTCAGGAGGCTTTTCAAAAGTTCACCGACAATGCTGTTTCAAAAACCATCAATCTACCGGAACAAACAAACGTCGAAACCATTCAGAGTATTTACTTGGATGCTTGGAGCAGAAAGCTGAAAGGGATTACTGTTTTTCGATATGGATGTCGGGGAGAGCAGGTTTTTCAATTGGGGCAGAGCTGCCACTCAACGGATTGTCGCCTTTAAAAAACTCAATCACTAAAGCCTTTGAGCTGAATACCTACTGCAGTGTTTTCATGAATGACGGTTCCAGCTTCTGGATTTTGTGTAGTGACGTAGCCATTGCCGGAAACTTCTACTTTGTTCACGTACCTATTCAGAAGCGTCATTGCTTCATTGAGTGTGAGGCCTTTTAAATTTGGCATCACCCACTGTCCTTCAGAGGTCTTCGCAAGTTCCTTGGGAGCAATGATGTCTTTACGACGACTAGCTGTATTCTGTGGAACTGTCTGTGCCGGCCCTTTTTCTAAAAGTTGTAATGAGTGCTCTGCAATCCGTTTAAAAAGAGGAGTGGCTACTAAAGATGCATAATAATTTTGTTTAGGTTCATCTACCATCACCCCAATCAAAAACTGGGGATCTTCCGCAGGCAAAAAGCCTACGAAGGAGGAGTAATATTTTCCGCTTTTATATCCCCCGCCCTGAGAGTCATACTTCTGTGCGGTTCCCGTTTTCCCGGCCACGCGCACACCGGCAATTTTTGCTAAGTAACCAGTGCCCTTTTGGTCTTCCGTCGCTGCCACTAATATGGATCGCATCGTTTCCGCTGTTTCTTCAGAAATCACGCGTTCCCCGAAAGGAACGTGGGTGTCATCCTTTTCCGTCGAGTACTTTATGAGCGTTGGAGTCACTAAGTAGCCACCATTGGCAAAAGGAGTGAAAGCGGTTACTAACTGAATCGGTGTGGTCGAAAGTCCCTGTCCGAAACCCATGGTGGCTAGCAGAAGGGGTGTGATCGCCTCTTTAGAACGAAGTGCTCCGGTGGTTTCTCCGGAAAGCTCGATACCGGTTTTCTGAGTGAGGCCATATTTTTGAAGCAATTCAACGGCAGCTTGAGTTCCCAATTTCTGGGCTACACGAACAGCACCTACGTTGCTTGAGTAGGCAATCACTTGAGTGAGCGGCAGAGCTGAGTGCTGATGTTTCTTGTCGGATTCTGAAATAGTGGTTTGACCTACTTTGATCTTACCGTTCCCGCAATCAATGACAGTATCAGCCTTCAGTAACTGTCTCTCGATCGCTTCAGCAGCGAACAGCACCTTGAGTGTTGAACCGGGTTCATAAAGAGATTGAGTGATGAGATTTTGTCGCGCCTCTGGGTGGCTTTGCGAGGGATTGTTAGGATCGAAGGAAGGTCGCTGGGCTAATGCGAGTACTTCTCCATTTTTCGGGTTCATTACAACAGCCATGACATTCTTGGCTTTGCTTTCGGTTTTTACTTGATCCAGTTCCTGTTCCACCATGGCTTGGAGTCGTCGATCGATAGTGAGATGAATTCCATTTGTACTGGATTCCGAGGACTCTCTGCCTCGTTCAATGTAACTTTTATTTCCTTTGCCATCTTTAGCATATTTGATGCGTTGTTTGTCTTGTAAGAGAGTTGCATTGAGACTGAGTTCTATTCCGGCTAAACCATTGCCATCGATATCTGTATATCCCAAAACCTGAGAAGCTAGAGGTCCGTTAGGATAAACTCGTTTATTTTCCGACTCCACCCCAAGCCCTGCCAAGTTCAGATTCTTGATCTGTTGAGCTTTCTCTTCGCTCAATTGTCTTTGGAGCCAAACAAAATTCTTTTTAGGGTCCAGTTTCTGTAGCCACTTTGCGGGAGAACCTCCTAAATGTTTCGTTAACAGAGCAGCTGTCTTTCGGCGCGAGACGAGTTTCTTCGGGTGCGCATAAATGGAGCTTACGGGCATACTGACCGCCAGCTCTTGATGATTGCGATCATAAACAGGTACACGAAAGGGCGCTTTGCGGTCTGTTTTTGTAAATTGTTTTTGAGAAAGCTCACTGAGAGCCTGGTTGGGAAGTACCTGAAGTTGGACTAAGCGGAAGCCAACGAGGGAAAAAAAGCAAAAGAAGCAAAAAAAGACTAAACCCAGTCGTACCTTTAGCCATTGGCTCATTGGGGTTTTCCTGCGGGCTGATGCCGAAAGACCTGACTCAATCGAGGAGCATCTAACCCTAATTGACTCGCAAGTAATTTCAATCTTTGAGGTGTTGTGAGTTGAGCCCAGCGAATTCGAAGTCCTTGAGAATTCTGCTTAAGCTTTTCTAATTCTTTTTCTTTGGCAACAAACTCATAAGTAGCACGCACATTCGCGGTACGGATCCAGATCACTCCGGCACTGAGCAAAAATAGGATCGCTGCCATCATCACGAACTGATTTTTTGTTGGAGTCATAGAGAATTGGAGAGAAACCAGGATTACTATTATTAGTTTAATTTCTTTACGCTAATTTTTCAATGCATCGAAGTTTAGCACTGCGTGATCGGGGATTATCAGAGAGCTCTTCAGTCGAAGGTTCAACGGGCTTTTTAGTCAATATTTTGACATGAGCCGTTTTGGAACAGAGACAAACCAGTTCTCGACAGATGCATAATCCGGCCCATGTTTTCATCATGCGCTTCACCAATCGGTCCTCAGTGGAATGAAACGTTATCACTACTAGCCGTCCATGCGGTTTTAGGAGGGTCAATAATTGAGGCAAAGCTGTTTGGATTTGTTCCAACTCCTGATTGATGGCCATTCGGAGTGCCATAAATGGCACCGTTGCGGGATGGGCTTTTCCAGTGCGCGGACCCAAAAGCGTCGATAAATCTTGAGTCGTTTCCAACTTTCCTTCCTGAGCTGCCTTTTTGATTTTTCTGGCAAGACTTCTCGAGTTTTTGAGGTCTGCATTCCAGTAAAGTGCGTCGGCAATTGCTTCCTCTGAGACCGCTTCCAGCCACTCTTTCAGCGTGGGGCCTTCGCTTTGATCCATCCGCATATCCAAAGGACCAGCCGTTTGAAAAGTAAAACCGCGAGGAGGGGCAGTGAGTTGTCGAGTGCTGACTCCCAAATCGAGCAGGATACCGTCAAATTGGGTTGAGGCCGCTTGAGCTTTAAAATCGGTGAAACGGCACTGAATCAGTTTGAGTCGGGGATCTTGTCTGTAAGTGCCCTCTTTGCGGTACTGTTCAATTGCTGAGAGGTCCCGATCGCTGCCCCAAACGCACCCAGCCCCACCTTTGAGGAGTGCCTCCGTGTGTCCCCCCTCTCCAAAAGTCATGTCTGCGTAAACACCACCTGATTTTAAATCAATAAAATCAATCACTTCATTGACTAATACTGATTTGTGTACCCATTCCATAAAAAATAATTAACGCACAGCAAAAAAGTTCTCAAGATAAATAACGCACCGCCGATAAGCTTGGCAAGGGGTATTACGCGAAGCGTTAATCACTCCTGTTTGGGTGGTATCTACCACCTTTTGAAGGAGAGAACCATGGCTATTACGTTGTTGAGCAATCTGCCCGTAATCAATGCGCGCAGACATATGGAAGAGACGGGGCGGATGTACGGAGATGCGATTGAGCGAATTGCTTCCGGAAAGCGGATCAATAAGTCTGGCGATGATGCTGCCGGTTTAGCGATTTCCACCGCCATGGAAGGAAAAATTCGAAGTATTGCGCAAGCTCGTCGAAATGCCAAAGAAGCGTTATCGCTGATGCAAGTCGCTGAAGGCGGAATGAATGAAGTCAGTAATTTATTAGTCAGAATGCGGGAATTGGCGATTCAAGGTGCGAGCGACACTATTGGTGATTCTGAGCGGAGCATGTTGGAACTCGAGAATCAACAATTAAAAAAGGAAATTGATCGATTGGCCAATGCAACGGAATATTTCGGTACTTCCTTATTGAACGGGGAGGGCAAGGAATTCACTTTTCAAATAGGACCCGATAATAATGAAAACAACCGGGTCACTTACTCAACGGACAAGTTGGATCTGAGAGCATCCACATTAGGAGTGGATGGGGTGAGTTTATCTGATGAAGATTCTGCTCTAGATGCCTTGGGTTCTGTGGATGAGGCAATCACCAAGTTGAATGTGCCCCGTTCAGAAGCTGGAGCTATGCAGACGCGATTTAATTCCATCATCAATAATTTGTCGATATACGAGGAAAACATGATTCAAGCGCGTTCACGTATTATTGATGCGGATCTCGCAGCGGAAACCGCCAAGGCGACGCAGGCTGCAGTGCTTCAGAAAGCAGGTGCGGCAGTCATTGCACAAGCTAATTTGATGCCCCATCTGGCGTTGAAACTTTTGGAATAAGGATTCTCATCAGTTGTTCCGAAAAGAGGGATGAGGAAGACTCATGCCGCTCATCAATCCCATTTTCGGATTACCAACCTCCACTGTGGAGCGTCTGAATGAGGCCGATAAAAAAAACGGCCAAAGAGAACGTTCCCGTGGAAAAAGTGCGCCCTCAGAAAAAAAAGAAGATGTTGGCACTTCTGAGGTTAACGCGAATGAACAATCTTCACTCGAGATTCTGGAGTTGAGTCAACCCATTGACAGTGAAACGGTGGTAGAACTTCTCGAAGAGCTTGTAAAAACTGAAGATCTCCCAGAGACGCAAGCTGCAGCTGTTTCAAGTGTGTATGAACATGTCAAAAAACCAACAGGTCCCGTGAAAGTAGTTCGGGAAATCTAGACACCAAATCTTTGAAACGTTCCTCTTTTGGTTTATACTGAAGTCTGTAGTTATTCCTCGCTCAAACATTCATCACTCAATTAATCGGATTAATATTCCTCGTGTGGGGGGAACTCTTGGCTGATCTTACGGTCGATCAAAATCAAACGGCTAATTTAAGCCCTGAGTTTGCGCGTGCCTACCAGGCCTCCGTTCAAGCTGAGCGGAAGCCTATTCAGGTCATGGAGAACCGCAAAGAAAAGTTGCAGGAAAAAGTAAATCTTTTGTCTGATTTGGTTTCAAAAGCAGATGGCTTGCGACAGATCCTGCCAGGGTTAGGAACCCCTTTTGCGATGAGGGAAATTGCTTTCAATTCGGATGATCCCAAAGTGATTACTGGGTCAGCTGATAAAAGCCTCGCTGAGCCCGGCAAACATGATATTGAAGTGTTGCAGCTGGCCAGTGGCCCCAGTGCATTTTCTAACCGATTTCCCGATCCTGACGATACTCGCATTGGAACTGGATATTTAACATTTTCTACTCGAAATGGTGAATCCAAAGAAGTTTTTATTGATTACGACAATTCCACTTTGGATGGTATCGCCCGCTCCATCAATGATGCGAAGATGGGCATCACTGCCTCGGTGGTGAACGATGTCAGTGATCCAGAGAATGGTTATCGACTACTGCTCACTTCTTCGCAGGTGGGAGCTCAGAACGATGTCGACTACCCAGAATTCTACTTTACGGGTGGAGATGAGGATCTCTTTATTGAAGAGAAAAAAGATGCTGGTAATGCGATCCTCAAATATCGAGGGATCCAGGTGGAAAGTCCCACCAATGAAATAAAGGATCTCATCCCCGGTGCTGTGCTCAATGTGAAAGGAATTACAGAGCCTGGAAGGCCCACGACAGTTACTTTAGAGCAGGATATCCCTCAAACAACGGTGAAGGTAAAAGATCTGGTGGAAAAAACCAATCAGATTTTGGGATTCATCCAACAGCAAAACACCATGGATGAGAAAACAGACACGAGCCGGACTTTGGGGGGAGATTATGCACTTCGCGTGGCAGAAGAACGGATTCGGGCCGCACTTCGTGAAAATTTCATTGGGCAAGAAGGAAAGTCAGTTCGCGCCCTATCAGATGTCGGAATCCAAATGACTCGAAAAGGCGTATTAACGCTCGATGAAAAAAAGTTCACTGCTGCCCTGGAAAAAAACTTTGATGGTGTTGTTGAGTTATTGAGTGGAGACGGTAACAGCTATGGTGTAATTCCTCGGCTCACCCGAGCTGTAGCGACACTTACCAATTCAGGATCTGGGCTCTTAAGTACCCAGAAAAAAAATTACGACAACCAGATTCAAGCCATTGATCGCAATATTCAACGGAGTGAAAAGGCTGTAGAAGCAAAGGCACAAGCGCTCAGAACCTCTTTATCCAGAGCCCAAGCTGCTATTCAAGCAATCCAAGGTCAGGGAGGCGCGATTGCGGCAGGAGTCGCAGCGCCGATGCCCGTACCTAATGGAGGGGGCTAATCGTAGATGGATTCAACTTCAAAAAAGAAGAATTCCGCTGGCGCATACTCAAAGACCCAGGTCTTTACCGCCAGTAAAGAGGCCTTACTGCTGATGCTGTATGATGCAGCCATTCGATTTATTCGAAAGGCTATTTTGGCTACCACAGAGAAAAATTCGAGTGAAAAAAGTCTCTATATCGGTAAAACCATGAACATTGTTACCGAATTACAGGCCACGCTGAATCATCAGGCCGAAGCCCAAATAGCGGGTCAATTAGAAGGGTTGTACGGCTTTGTGCAGGATCGTCTCTTGAAAGCTGCTCGTGATAACGAAGTCAGCTCCTTAGAAGAGGCCCTCAGTATTTTTACTACACTCAGGAATGCCTGGGATGAAGCCATACAAAGTTTAAAACCGAAGCCAACAGTCGAGCCAAAATAAAAGGGGGAGCCATGGAAGAAGTACTTCAGTATCTGGAGATGAAAAATCACTACTACGAAAAGTTTTACACTGTGACAAAAAAATTTCTGGACCAAATCGCAAGAAATGAATGGAAAGATATCGATTTTTTTGTAGATAGTCGTGAGCGCATTTTAAATATTATTCGCTCCTTCGATGCAAAAATCTCCAACGTAGTGGAGCAATCCGAGAAAAGTATCGAAATGAATCCCGTGGATAAGACCTTGATGCAACGGATGATGTCTCAGCGCCGCGAAATAGCAGATAAAATTCTAGATCTGGATCTGCAACTGATCGCCGCCATCGATGAGTATAAAAATGAAACCATTCGAGATCTCAAAAAGACTGTAGCGACGCAGCAACATTTAGAAGCATTTGAGCGTCATGCAGTATCTGCTCCGCGTATTTCTAAAACAGGTAAAGCCTGAGTTCAGCCAAAAATTTGACTCTCCCCAAGCTGCCCTGACGGCTCGGTGTGCTGCTTCTCAAAAAAAGTTCTGTATTTGCGGGGCATCTCCCACTGCAGCGATGGCACACGCCTTGCTCTCCTTCCGGGTAATGGCCAACGATACGTCATTTCAAAATAGTGGTCCTCAATCGCCGTTTTTTCATTTGATGTCTGAAGCGGATCAGATTCAGGTTCAGGAACTTCCTGAGGCCGCATTGTCCCAAGAACGCTCCTTCTTGGTAAAAATCAAACAACGAACTCCAGAAGCTACTCCGGCTCAAAAACCCAAAGATTACTTAAGCGAAGCTGATCTTTTGTTAGCTAATGGGGACTACTTGCTCGCTCGAAACCTCTTCAGCTACCACCTCAAGAAAAATCTTAGAGATGAAAGAGCCATGGAAGGGTTGGGCATTTGTTTTTTAAAGCTCAACGAGATTCTTGCTGCTAAAAAATGCTTCAAGGCCCTCTGGGAAATACATCAAAAAGCTCGGCATGCCATTTATCTAGGGCTTTGCTATGTGCAGGAGCAAAACACTGAAGCAGCTCTTGCTCTTTTTGCGAAAGTGGGGAGCACGAACGAAATAGAAAGCCCGCTTCGTTATGAATATTTTAAAGCCTATGGCAATCAACTCATGGTTGCTCAAAAATGGGATGCAGCGGAAGCTGAATATATCCAAGCGCTCAAAGAAGTTCCCCATTCAGCAGCAGTTTTGGTGAATCTAGGGACTCTAGCACTTCAGAGAAAAAAAACTACGGAAGCTACTGAGTTTTTCAAAAGAGCTTTGGCAACGGATCCTGGTAATTCAAAAGCACTGTGTGGTTTCGGTTTAGTGGATCTTGAAAAGGGTTCTCACGAAACTGCTGGGATTTTCTTTGAGAAGTCGTTAGATCAAGACCCCCAGAACGCATTGGCTTTACGTTTTCTGATCCATTTGAAGATGAGCTCTCCCAATACCCAAGGCTTGAAGTCTCGAATCAATACCTTTCTTCAACAAGAGCCAAAACATGGCGAGATCCGACTCGCCTACGCGACGCTGTTATTGCAGGAAAATCGGTTTTCGGAAGCTCTCGAGCAAGCAGATGAGGCTCTGAAAGTGATGCCTCAGGATCCACGAATTTTAAAAATCAAAAAACTATTAACTCAAAACAGACACTGGGGGATGGGATGAAAGAAATTCAAATCGAGTTGGATATTTTACAAAACCCAACACTCAATCCTCAGTGGGAAGAACAGGATATTCAACCTGCAAATATCAGCTCGGGGAGCACTCCGTTACACCAACCGGATTTATCTGTTTGGGCGGCCACTGGACTCGATATCGCCTTGAACAGTGTGGAACGCGTAAAAGGCAGCTTGTTGCGTTCTGCTGAACTATTTCGGGAGGAAGACAGCGCTCGAGCTAATCGATTCTTTGCCCAGTGTATCGAGGGCCTGCAGCGTTTTATGGAAGCAGTTACACGTACCAAAACGGCTCTCAATTTAGACTTTTCAAAAGTGGGAACTGAAAGTGGGACTCTGGCCGAAACTGAAAAATCATTGCTCTTTATTTTAAAAGGTATGTTTCAGAACCAAGAGCGAAAAGAGTACGAGGAAATTGCCGACAAAATTGAATATGAACTCATTACTAACTTGAGTACTTGGACGAGCTCCCTAAAAATACTGCGAGCCACCTTAGTTGGGGGCAATTAATATTTGAATAGAGCTTCCTTCAGGGGGAGCTTCTGAAAATACGACTTCATTCGTGGACGCATCATACGTCCAATCAAGATCCAGTGTTTGATTATTTACACTCACCACTGTAACTCTCAGTTTGCTCGGATCGGCAACAGGAGTCTCTAGCTTGAAGCGCTTGCTGAGTGCCTTCAAACGCAGCCCATTCAACTGAATACTAGTTGAAAACTGGGAACACAAATCGGCTGTTTCCCCTTGCAGGAGAGTTGCTAACCGGAAATAGCGATCTTGAAACCAAGCGCCGCCAGTAGGGCGGGTAGCAGAAGTTCCGGCTTTATCAATGTCCGCATTATTGACGGTAGCGCATCGAGCACCGTTTGCTTTGTAGTTGATGGAATAAGCACGAACTAAATCAGGATTGTTGCCTTTCAAGCTCAGTACTTGGGCAACAAACGTATTGACCGGATCTTGAGTGGATGAACTCGATACCGAGAAGTCATCGCCATCTGAAATAAATACCAAAACCAAAGGAACTCCAGCTCGAGGTCGGAAGTACTGGTTAAGAGAAAGTAATGTAGCTGCCAGTCCTGTATTTTCTGCACCCGTTTGTAAATTGATCACTTGGGAGAGTAAGTTTCCAAAAACAGCCGCACGTTGCTCTACGGTGCCCACATTCTTCGTTAAAACAGTATTTGCGGGTCTTAACGCTCCCGAGTTTCTAAGAGTGTCCATCGTGGTGATTCCCATGCGATAATCCCCAGGAATACCGTCTAAGCGAGTAAAAAACTTTTTCGCCTCACTGATGACATGGGTTTTTACGTAGTTCATAGGAGAACGATCATCAATGACCCATAAAATATCTAAATAAGGTGGATTTAAGTCTTGAACAAAATAGCGACTACTTCCCGAACTTAAAAAAGTTTCCTTTTGCCCACACGAGGAAAGTAAAATCACGGTGGTCAGAAAAATTAGGGATAAAACAGCGAGACTCGCATCTTTAAATTGGCTGAACCAAGTTTTAAACTTCAAGGGCGTACTCCTTACTGTCGAGGCCCTTCAAAAAGACCTCGGGGAGCAGCAGTTTGCAAGCCCAAGTCCATTGAGCAGATTGATATAAGATATTGAAAATAATGATAAAAATATAAAAATCAGCAGGGGTGTAGACTTCAAGAGCTTGTAATTTTGTATACAGTAGCGCCCAAAGCCGGCTCTTCACGGTTCCTTCAAAATTCAGATCTTAAGGGGTTTAACGCGATGCCGATAAGAGGGGTGGGCGAGGTGTTTATGTCGAACTTTCAACGGATTTCAGTCCTGGGGTGGTTGACTCTTTTATTTCTGGTCAGCCAACTGAATCAAGTGGCTTATGCCGAATACTATTCGGCGGGCAATTCGCGTTCTGTACAACGTTCCGGGCTCCAAGTGCAACGTTTCAAGGGCGGCAGCACCGATAGTGGCACACAAGGGCTGATGTTGGGATTTCGCACGAGTAAATATTTCTATAAAGGGTTCAGCATGGGGTTAGAAGTGGTCGCGGGTGCCCCGGAAGATGGTTCCATCGTGGACAATAATATCCTCTATACCGGGATGACTTTAGGCTGGGACCAAGCCTTTTTTAAAATTCTCACTTACGAATTCAACGTTTTTCTTGGGTATGGCTACGGGTCCAGCAATAATTTAGGAGTTTCGGGAGACGGGTTTACGATTCAACCTCAAGCTGGATTGGGATTTGTATTGGTCAATGGGTATCGAGTGACTTTCATGCCTGGCTACTTGTACATGCCTCGGACAAATGGGTTTAGCGGATTCACATTCAGTCTGAGATTTGACCGTAAATCTGAAGCGGCTCCTTCCAAGCCTGTGAACGAGTAAAAGCTGCCTATTTTTTAGACAGTGTCTAAGGGGCCTTAGGGTGAAAAAAAGTTCAGCAGTTTGTATGCATCCTCTAGCCGAGAATACACTGGCCTTTTGATTGCACCCTTGAAAGACATGCGATTTTTAATCCTAACCTGTTTACTGCTCCTCTCGGCCTGTGGTCGTGATACCCAAACGGGGACTTCAAGTGCTGCCAGCATCAACGAATGCAGCACGTCCAATGGACGCACTATCTGCACTCGCATTGGCAGATAGTTAAAAATAGACTAAATTCTTTAAATGTCTGGTAGCCCGCAAACTCGCTCTTCTATTCTTGGCATTGTCTTTTTTACCGTTTTTTTAGATTTGATTGGCTTCGGAATTCTCATTCCCATTCAACCTTTTTACGCTCAGAAGCTCGGAGCAAGTCCTTCAGTGATCACTTTGTTGGGGGCTTCTTTTTCCGCCATGCAGTTTTTATTTGGTTCTTTTTGGGGACGGCTTTCGGATCGAATCGGGCGGCGTCCTGTCATGTTAATCAGCATCGCTTTGACGGCTTTCGGTTACTTGTTATTTGGACTTTCAAGCAGCTTAACCGTTTTGTTCATCGCCCGAATGCTCTCGGGTTTGGGAAGCGCCAATATCGGTACAGCCCAAGCCATCATTGCGGACAGTACAGACGCTGAAAATCGAGCAAAAGGAATGGGATTGATTGGAGCGGCATTCGGTTTGGGATTTATTTTTGGTCCTGTTTTGGGGGGACTCGTGGTGAAGTTTGGCTTAGAGGCTCCTGCATTCGTAGCTGCCGGGCTTTCAGCAATCAATTGGGTCATCGCTTTGATTCGGTTACCTGAGACGAATCCTGTTAAAGAAGCGAAGGCACTTCATGTACCCAAGGTGACCAGTCGCCCGCAGCTTTCTTGGGCGGCGCTCAAGCACGCAGCTCGGCATCCTCAAGTGGGTTATATTCTCGCTATGTACCTCATCTTTTCTGCCTCGTTTTCCATGATGGAAAATGTGTTGGGGCTCTTTATTCAACACTATTGGGTGCCTCATGGAAGTATAAGCACTGATTTTGAAAGCAAGCATGCCGCAAGTTTGACAGCGTACATGCTGATTGTGGTGGGAGTGACAGCTACTATTGTTCAGGGTTACTTGATTGGAAAACTTGCTAAACGATTTGGAGAAAAAAAATTATTAGCTGTGGGTCCCGCCCTCGTAGCTCTAGCATTCTTTTTAATTCCTGAAATCGGATGGTCTGGTGTTTACGGAGGGATGCTCTTAGTAGCTATCATCATGGCGTCTGGGACGGGAATCACGCACCCTTCGCTCTCGAGTCTGTTGTCACGTTCAGTTGACGCCGATGAGCAAGGAGGCACTTTAGGTTTAGGACAATCTCTCGCTGCCTTGGGCCGTGTCTTGGGGCCTTCGGTATCTGGATTGCTCTTTCAAGTGTATCCAGGGTTGCCCTTCTGGACAGGTTCTATTCTGTTACTCATAACATCTCTTCTTGCAGTGGCCTTGTTGCGTTGAGTCTTCCGTGAGCTAACCAATTCCTAAACAATTCCTCATCAGGTACAGATATAAGCCCGGTAAAGTGATGTTCAATGTATCTAGCGGATTTTCACATCCACTCGAATTTCAGTGATGGCAAATACAGTATTCCTTTCCTGGTGGATTATTTTGGAAAAAGAAATTTTGGAGCCATTGCGATCACGGATCATTATTGTGAACAAAGTTCACTCATCGGAAAAGCATCGTCTTATTTGGGTGTCACTCTGACTCGTGCTACTTTGCCGCTGTATCGGGAAATATTGAAATCTGAAAAGGTGAGAGCTTGGGAACAGTACCGCATGCAACTCATTCCCGGATTGGAAATCACTAAAAATTCAATTTCCAATCATCGCTCAGCACACTTCTTAGTTTTGGGAACTCTCGAAAATATCGATCCCAGTGAAGATATCAGCGTGACCAGTCAAAAAGCACGTTCTCAAGGAGGAGTAGTCATTGCTGCTCATCCGGTTTCAACTCGAAAGCTTGAAAAGCAAACCTATCACCTGTGGGAGCGCAGAGAGGAATTGCGTGATAGCGTGGATGCTTGGGAAGTTGCTAGCGGTCCGTTCTGGTTCAATGAAGTAGAAAGAGCTGGGCTCCCGTTGATTGCTAACAGTGATTTCCACACCGAAAAGAACCTCACTTCTTGGAAAAATCTCATGGCATGTGAGAAACATCCTGAAGCGATATTAAGGGCTATCAAAACACAACAACTGGATTTTCACTTCTATCGAGAGGAGCCCATCCATGACAGTCTTATCCGTGTTCTGTCTCGGACTTTGGATTCTCAATTGGGGACTGCTCCTTTGGGGCACAGTCTTAGTTTTTAAGCACTACACTTCCTGGACCCCCAGAAAAGCAGAAAAACAGCTTCCGCCAGTTTCCATACTCAAACCCTTAAAGGGGTTTGATGTTGGTTTGTCAGAGAATCTTGAGAGTTTTTTTCTTTTGGATTATCCGAGTTACGAATTGTTGTTCTCTGTTGCCGAAGTAGAGGATCCGGCTGTGACGATCGTCCAGGAACTTCAGAGAAAATATCCGAATGTTTCAAGTGAGCTCATCGTGAGTAAGTTCAGTGATGAAGTGAATCCTAAAATCAATAATCTGTTAGATTCTTACAAAAAGGCCAAGTGGGATCTGCTCCTCATTAGTGATTCAAATATTCGAGTTCAACCGCACTATCTGAAACGAATGGTGCCTGATTTCAGTCAAAATGTTGGAATTATCACAGGAGTGGTGGCCGGAGTTTCCCCGCGGGGCCTCGGCGGCCTCCTCGAAGCTTCTTATTTGAATACTTTTTTCACGCGCTGGATGTTTGTCACCAAACATTTGGGATTTCCCAGCGTGGTCGGAAAGTCGATGCTTTTCCGAAAACAAACGATTGAGAGAATAGGGGGCATCAAAACTCTTGGAAGTTATATTGCAGAAGACTACATGGCTGGTCATGCGATGAGTAAACTCGATCTTCGAGTCGAGTTGATGCGGTCCCCAGTAGAGCAGCACATTGGAACTTATTCTTTGGAGCAGTTTTGGAAACGACATTTACGTTGGGGAAGAATTCGAAAATCAATCGCACCCCTTGCTTTTCTAGCGGAACCTTTCTTTTTCTCATCCATTTCCGGGATGGCAGGAGCCTATGCCCTCGGAACTTGGTTCGGTATTGCCTTTTTCGAAGTGTGGGCTGTCCATATGATAGGATGGGCACTTATGGATTTGAGTCTCCACATTCTCTCCGATCGGTTTTCAATGCGGGCCTTAGGAGCTTGGTGGGTGAGAGAGGCGTTGGCTCTGCCGCTCTGGGGTTCTATCTTATTTGGACACACCGTGGATTGGCGAGGTGCTAGGTATCGTCTCCTTCAGGGGGGGCTGGTGGAGGGAGACTGTTAAGTGAAGTTTTTGTGGGGAGCAGCTACTAGCAGCCATCAAATTGAAGGTTACAACACCAAGAATGATTGGTGGGCTTGGGAACAAGCAGGTCACATTGAGGGCAGCGTGACCAGTGGTCCTGCTACGGATCATAGGAATCGGTATCAAGAAGATTTACGTTTAGCGAAAGAGTTGGGCCTCAATGCCTATCGATTTTCGATTGAGTGGTCCCGTGTGGAGCCAGAAGAGGGATGTTGGGATTTGGACGCCCTCGACTGGTATGCAGAGGTTCTTGCCGAATGTGAAAAACTCAAGTTGTTGCCGATGGTCACTCTCCATCATTTTACGTCCCCCCAATGGTTTTCGGCCATGGGAGACTTCACTGCAGAAAATGCTGGGATCAAATTCAAAAACTATGTGAAAAAAATAGTTCAAGTGCTGGGCGATCGAATCCCACTTTGGTGCACTGTGAATGAACCGGTCATCATGTGCGTTGGAAAGTATTTGGCTGGTTTTCAACCGCCAGCCATTTATCAGCCAGAAAAATGCAGCCAGTTATTTCGAGGGCTTTTAAAAGCGCACGTCAGTGCTTACGATTGCATTCACTCTGAGGTGTCTCACCGCCGAGGTCCTTGGCGGCATCACCCCCTGATGGTGGGCTATGCGCACAACATGATGGATTTTGTTCCTGCTCGGCATTGGCATCCGATGGAACGCCTTCTGACTTTTGTAGCCAGAAATTTTTATAATCAGAGTTGGTTGGATGCCACCACAGGAAAACGGCCACAGTTTGGAATTGCAGGAATGGTTCCGCAGGTTCCTGAAGTTCCAGAGGCCCTAGGCCGACTGACAACGGATTTCGTGGGAATCAATTATTACTCCAAAGCGATTTTGAGATGGCGGGCTCGCGGGGAGCAGTTTGAAACGGCCCCCGGTTTTATGTTTGGAGTGGGGTTTAGTGATCCTGGAGAACCCATTTCCGAAATGGGGTGGGGCTTTCATCCCAGCGGCTTGGGCCGAATGATCCGGTTTGTTAAAAATTACCGATTGCCGATTTTTATTACCGAAAATGGAATCGCGGATGGCGCAGATGCCTTTCGTGAGGATTATATGTTCACTCATTTGAAAGAAGTGGCTCGAGAGATCAAAGCTGGGGCCGACGTCCGAGGTTATTTCTATTGGTCGCTCTTAGACAATTTTGAATGGGTGAAAGGGTTCAAACCCCGCTTTGGATTGATAGCAGTCGATTATTCCAACTTCTCCCGAGTTCCCAGACCCTCTGCGGAAATGTACCGTGCATGGATTGAGGCTCATCAAGCCGGATATGCTCCTCCTGAGGAGGCTATCCTGCAGGGGGTATTTGATAAGTGCTTGAAAAATAAGAAATAGTTGAATCCCTAACCGAATCTTAACACACGTTTTTTGCCGAAAATTCTAAAGTGGGGGCATGAAAAAAGTACAAAGACTGCTGATCCTTTCCAGCATTTGTTTTTCCGGACTCGCCAGCACCGCAACTCTCATCCATGGAGCAGGAGCCACCTTTCCCTATCCGCTTTATTCCAAGTGGTTCACAGATTTTCAAAAAGTGAATCCCGACGTTCAAATCAACTATCAATCGATTGGAAGCGGTGGAGGCATTCGCCAATTTACAGATCGCACCATTGATTTTGGGGCCACTGATACCCCCATGACCGATGAGCAGATTAAAAAAGTGGGCGAGCCGATGCTGCACGTCCCCACTGCTATTGGCTCAGTTGTTCTCAGTTTTAATCTTCCCGGAGTAAAAACACTGAAACTCACCGGAGAACTCATTGCTGGAATATTCTTGGGGGAGATTACCCAATGGGAAGATCCGCGCTTGAAAGCTATCAATCCTGATTTAAGTGCTAAAGGAAGTATTTTAGTAATTCATCGTTCGGATGGGAGTGGCACAACCGGAGTGTTCACGGATTACCTCAGCAAAGTCAGTACCCCATGGAAAGATAAAGTAGGTGCGGGGACTGCAGTGAATTGGCCAGTGGGTCTCGGTGGAAAAGGCAATGAAGGGGTTGCTGGGCTCATCAAACAAACCCCTCAGAGCATCGGGTACATCGAATACGTTTATGCTAAAACAAACGGGCTTTCTGTAGCTCAAGTCAAAAATAAACGCGGGGAGTTTGTAGAACCTACATTGAAATCTCTGACTGCAGCGGCTCTTTCCGAAATATCTCAGATGCCGAAAGATTATCGACTCTCGTTGACCCAAGCTTCGGGCAAAGGCAGTTATCCAATCAGCGCCTTCACTTATTTATTGATTCGGCAAGACATGTCGAAATCTAATAAAGGACAGGGACTGGTTGCTTTTCTGAAATGGGCTTTGAGTGAAGGGCAATCCAGAGCACAAACATTAGAGTATGCCCCATTGCCTCCGGCACTCATCAAGCGCTTGGAAGCTACTCTTCAAACAATCAAAGTTGTTCCGTAACATGCGTCAGTTGAAAAAAGATGTTCGATTTGCCGATCGTTTTTTTTTAGCCTGTGTCCGATTTTTAGCTCTTGCTGTAATCGTTCTCCTCTTAGGGATGGGATTTTTTCTCTGGGACGCTTCTGGGACTGCCCTAAAAAGCATCTCGTTTTTTACATTTTTGACGACTTCAGCATGGGATCCCGTGCGAGATGTTTACGGGGCATTGCCAGTGGTCTACGGCACTTTGATTTCTTCTTTTTTGAGCTTGTTCATTGCTTTTCCCTTGAGTGTGGGGGTTGCTCTATTCCTGAATGAATTGGCGCCTCCTTTTCTTGCTAAAGTTCTGGGCTTTCTTGTTGAAATGTTAGCAGCTATTCCGAGTGTGGTTTACGGATTATGGGGTGTTTTTGTTTTGGTGCCTTGGTTGCGGACTGAAGTACAACCCCTCCTCATTCAAAAACTGGGATTTCTACCGATGTTTCAAGGGCCCGCCTATGGAGTGGGGATGATGGCTGCTGGGTGCGTGTTGTCGTTAATGGTATTACCCACGATTTCCTCCGTTTCCCGAGAGGTGTTTCGAGCGATTCCTGAAAATCAGAGGGAAGCTGCTTTGGCATTGGGAGCTACTCGTTGGGAAATGATGAAGCTTGCACTTCTAAGGAGTTCTCGCAGCGGTTTGTTCGCGGCTTTCATGTTAGGCCTGGGCCGTGCTTTGGGAGAAACGATGGCTGTAACGATGGTGATTGGAAATCGGGCACAGATTGTGAGTTCTTTATTGGCGCCTGCTCAAACCATGGCGAGTGTGATTGCGAATGAATATGCAGAGGCGACAAGTGATGTTCACCTTTCAGCTCTTGCTCTAGTGGGACTTCTTTTGTTTGGGATTACATTTGTGACCAATGCCGTAGCTCGCCTCTTCATTTGGAGACTGAAATGACGAGTTTGAGACGGCAAATTGGAGATTTTACTCGGCTCCGCTACCGGCGCAGAAAAGCATTGAGTGGCTGGATGACTTTTTGTCTGACGGTTTCAGCTTGTGCTGCTGCAGGTGGGCTGCTAGGCGTCTTTGGTTACGTGGTATGGAAAGCTGTGCCTCATTTCAGTGTCTCTTTTTTTACTGGGCTTCCGCAGCCTGTAGGTGAACCTGGCGGGGGCATGCTCAATGCGCTGTTAGGAAGTCTTTTTATGGTCGCCTTGGGCACTGGGATTGGGGTGCCTTGGGGAATGGCCGCTGGAGTTTATTTATCGGAATATGGGCGAGGACGTTTGGCTGTTTGGGTGCGATTCGCAGCAGACATGTTGTCCTCAGTTCCATCCATTGTGACAGGACTTTTTATTTATGTCCTGATTGTTCGGCCCATGCACCGATTTTCAGGGTTTGCTGGGGCTTTAGCTTTGTCGGTCATCCTCATTCCTATTGTGGCAAGAAATACGGAGGAATTGCTGAAGTTAGTTCCACAGCACATTCGGGAAGCCGGGTTGGCCTTGGGGATTCCGCGCTGGCGGGTCATTTTATCGATTGTCTTGAGGGGCAGCAGAGGGGGACTTACGACGGGAATTATTTTGGGAGTTGCTCGCATCAGTGGAGAAACAGCCCCTTTGCTTTTCACGGCACTGAACAATCGGTTGTTATCTCTCAAGTGGGATCAGCCGATGGCTTCGTTGCCGGTTCAGATTTATACCTATGCGATATCTCCTTTTGAAGACTGGAATGTGCAGGCTTGGGTGGGGGCTTTTGTTTTAGTGCTTTTTGTGTTTTTGTTGAATACTGTGACCCGTTGGGTGATGAAATGACTGAGACACTTTTATCCGTTCAAAACTTGAATGCTTGGTTTGGAATGCATCAAGCACTCAAAAATATTCAGATTGAGTTTTCTCCACAAACGGTGACTGCCCTCATCGGTCCCTCGGGATGTGGAAAGTCCACTTTCGTTCGCTGTTTAAATAGGTTGCATGAAGAAGTGCCTGGCGCCTATGCCACTGGAAAAGTGATTCTGCAGGGTAAAAATATTTATGAAAGTTCCGTGGATCCGGTATTGATTCGTCGAAAAGTGGGAATGGTCTTTCAAAAACCCAATCCTTTTCCCTCGTTGTCGGTGTTCGACAATGTGGTTGCTGGCCTAAAATTAGCCGGGATTCGAAGAAAAAGCATTTTGATGGAAGTTGCCGAGCGAAGCCTCAAGCAAGCAGCTCTTTGGGAAGAAGTAAAAAATAAACTGCAACAACCGGGAACGAGTTTGTCCGGTGGGCAACAACAACGGCTCTGTATTGCCCGGGCTTTGGCAGTTGAACCCCCCATCCTTTTAATGGATGAACCCACGAGTGCTTTAGACCCGATCTCTACAGCAAAAATTGAAGAATTATTAGCCGAGCTCAAGAAAACGATGACCGTGATAATGGTTACTCACAACATGCAACAAGCAGCCCGGATTTCCGATAAAACTGCGTTTTTTCTTTTGGGGGAACTGGTAGAATTTGGTCAAACTTCGACGCTTTTTACTGTGCCCAAAGAAAAGAAAACAGAACAATACATCACAGGAAAGTTTGGCTAATGCAAAGAAGTATCGACATCGGTTTAAATGAATTGAAAGCTCAGTTGGTCCAAATGGCTGGGTACTTAGAAGAGGCAGTTAAGAACGCAACCCTTGCCTGGCGTAATCGCTCTCGAGAGATGATCGAACGCGTGAACGCCATTGAAGATAAAGTGAATCAAGCTCATCTGGATGTAGATGCCGCATGTTTGAAATTATTAGCGACCCAGCAGCCCTTAGCGACTGATTTACGCTTTATTTTATCAGTCGTGAAAATCAACTCGGACATTGAGCGCATGGCGGATCAAGCCGTCAACATCTCCAATAATGCGGTTTACTATTTGCAGCATCCCCCTTATCAGGACCTCTCGGATCTGATCCGAATGTCGGAAATTGTTCGGGAACTTGTAAAAAATGCCATCGATGCTTTTATTAAAGAAGATGCGGTCTTAGCGCAAAACGTTTTGGATGCCGATGATGAAGTCGATCAATTAAAAAACAAAGTGTTTAAAGACGTGTTAGCTCATTTGAAACAGACGCCGCAAGAGGTTGAGCAAGGGCTGAACGTCATTTTGATTGCAAGAAATTTAGAGCGGATTGGGGATCACGCGACCAACATCGCGGAAGACGTCATTTTTACTATTTCTGGTCAGGATGTTCGTCATAGCCACTTTCGTAAGAAAGGAAGTCCCGATGAAAAATAGAGTGCTGATTGTTGAAGATGAAAAAGACATCGCTGATTTGATGGCTTTGCACTTAAAGCGTGAGGGTTTGGAAGTTGAAGTTGCGGAGAACGGGGAACAAGCTTTTCAGGCGTTGGAACGAAATCCCTTCTCACTTTTAGTGTTAGATTGGATGCTTCCTGGGATTTCCGGATTAGATATTTGTAAACGACTCCGAGCTTCAGCGTCTCATCAGCGAACAACGCCCATTTTGTTGGTGACCGCCCGAGCACAAACTACAGATATCGTGTTGGGATTAGAGATGGGAGCCGATGATTACATCACAAAACCTTTTGATCTCCCCGTTTTTTTGGCTCGAGTTCGGGCGTTACTGCGTCGTTCGCAACGCGAGGAAAAAGAGGAGAGTACTCAACGGATTCAAATTGGTCAGTTGGTTCTGGATGCCGAAAGGCATGAAGTAAGGTGTCAGGATAGTCCCATTGAATTAACTCCTTCTGAATTCAAATTGCTGCATGCCATGATGAAAAATCGAGGACGAGTGCTCACTCGAGAACGTCTCATTGAATGCGTTCAAGGAGAAGGAGTGACGGTGATTGATCGAGCTATAGATACTCATATTTTTGGACTTAGAAAAAAGCTCGGCGCCTGTGCAAATCTAGTAGAAACCATTCGTGGAGTAGGTTATCGCGTTGCCGATACCTTATAGAAGTTTACTGTGCGATTGATACCCCAACCCTTTCCTTGGCGAAGTTTTTACCGAGTGGCTCTCGTTCAAGCCATGCTGGTAGTCATTGCAATTGCCGTTTCTGGTTTTGCCGCTAGGTACTTTTTCAAAAAAGTCTTCTTAAGGCAGGCCCAAACGCAATTAGAAGATAGTCTTTTGCTGCTTACGAAAGAGCTTCCCACAGAAAAAACACAATCAGACTGGTGTGCTGCCGTTGCTGCCGGGACCCGGTTTCAGCTCACACTCCTTAATGGTGAAGGTCAGATTCTGTGCCAATCGGGCCAGACGGCTTCAGAAGTCGTTTTGGCGGAACTTGCCATACCTCAGAAAAACCAGTTGCTCCGTGCGACTTTGCCTTTAGAACAGCTGAATGCTGACATCAAAGTCTACAACACTTCGCTTTCGTTAGTGTTGTTGGGGGTCGGTATTACATTGCTACTGGTTTCGTTGTGGTTTGCTAGGAAATTGGTCTTTCCGCTCGGAAGGTTGCTCATCAAGACTCAAAATCTGGTTGCTCGACATCCACGAGTGCTCACTCAAGAAGATTTGGAAGAAGAAGCTTTTGGCGAGTGGTCAGATTTAGAATCTCAAATTGATGATCTTGGAAAAAATTTGGAGAATACGGTCCAGAGTCTGAATACCGAGCAAGTAGAATTAGATGCTATCATGGGGGCGATTTCCGATGCCATCCTAGCCGTCGATCCCGAGGAGATCCCCATTTTCTACAACAGTCGCTTTGAAATGATTTTCGGGGGAGGAAAAGTACGTCGTAACGTCAAACTCTGGGAAATTTTAAGAGATCCGGAAATTTTGAAAGCGTACAGACGAGCGCTCACCGAGGGCAAATCAGGGGGAACTCGGGCTTTTTCACTGGAAACCGAGCATCAGCCCAAACGGTATTTTTCTCTTTCTGTTTCACCTCTGCGAAAGCAAGGCGGTGTTATTTACGGAGCGCTAGGAATTTTTCACGATATCACGGAACTTAAAGCAGCAGAGCAAATGCGAATTGATTTTGTTGCAAACGTTTCTCATGAACTCAGAACCCCGCTGACAGCTATTAAGGGCTATACGGAAACGCTTTTGTTGGATTCGGGCAGTGAATCGGGACCGGAGCGAGAATATTTAGGAATCATTGCTCGAAATGCAGAGCGCCTCATGAATTTAATGGGTGATTTGCTCGAACTCTCAGCACTTGAATCCAGTTTGTTGCTCCACAAAGAGAGTATTTCTACTAAGGAAGTGAGCGAACGGATCTTGAAGCAACTGCAGCCGCGGTTTGCACAAAAATCGCAAACCGCTGACTTGAAATTAGAATCTCTTTCCGTAGTTGCTGATCCGAATCGGTTGGAACAAGTCCTTATCAACTTATTGGATAACGCCAGCAAGTACACTCCTGAAGGAGGCAAGATTTCCGTATCTTGGGAGCAAGATCGGAAAGGCGGCAAAGATGTCTTTTTGAAGGTCCAAGACACAGGCCCAGGAATTCCTATGGAACATCTTGGCCGGCTCTTTGAGCGGTTTTATCGCATTGATAAAGCTCGCTCTCGGGAACAAGGGGGAACCGGACTGGGACTCGCGATTGTGAAGCACATCATGCAACGCCATGAAGGAGCGGTTTGGGTAGAAAGTGCATCGGGCCAGGGCTCCACGTTTACTTGCAGATTTCCTGGATAATCAAAATCTTAACTCAGCGCGAAAAACCCTCCGATTTTTGGTGAGTTTTGTTCGCATCTCGTTAAATTTTTGTTAAGGTTCATGTGTTTTTTGGTTCGGGACACAGAGGAAATCAACACTTGAACTCCTGCAGTCGCATTTTGATAGTCACCTTGATGTGGGTCCATGTCTTATGGGGCCATAGCGATTGGATCCGCACCATGCCGCTGGAACAGTGGCTGCCGCAACAAGAAAAAATCGCGCTCAAAAATCTTTTAAGAAACATTGCTCCTCCAGGAACTGCGCCCGGGGCAGTGATTGCTTCTCCTTCTAAAGAGAATCCGAATTATTGGTTCCATTGGGTGCGAGATGCTGCTTTGGTCATGGATTTAGTCGTGGATCAGTATGCCCTTTCTTCGAGTGCTGATCAGAAAGCCTATTACCTTAACCTGCTGTGGAACTACGCTGACTTTTCAAGAATGAATCAACTGACTCCGAATCCGAGTGGGGGGCCAGGGGAACCGAAGTTTCATGTAGATGGTAGTGCTTTTGTGGGGCCTTGGGGACGGCCTCAAAATGATGGCCCTGCACTCAGAGCAATCACTCTGATCCGTTTTGCAAAAGCACTGATTCAAAACTCCAAGGCGGAAGAAAGCAGAAGGCTCTCAAATACCATCAAATATGATTTGGAGTATGTTTCCCACCATTGGAAGCATCCGAGCTTTGATCTGTGGGAAGAAATCCATGGGATGCATTTTTATACTTTGATTGTTCAATACCAATCAATGGTGGAAGGCGCAGAGTATCTTGATTTGTTGGGCGATACTGGAGCTTCCGAATGGTACCGTAAGCAAGCACAGAGTTTAGAAACTGAATTGAACAAGCATTGGGAATCCCCAAAAGGCTATATAGTGAGCACCCGAAATCGTGTGGGCGGGATTGATTACAAGGGTTCTAACTTAGATGCTTCAGTAATTTTGGGAGTGCTTCATGCCTCCACTTTCAAAACATTTTCTGTGGAAGATTCTCGAGTGGCTGCCACGCTTTTAAAGGCGAAACAAACATTTAAATCCTTATATGCCATCAATCAATCGGGTCCCAAGGGAATCGCAATTGGAAGGTACCCCGAAGATAAATACGATGGCTACTCTTCCGCGGGAGATGGTAACCCTTGGATTTTGATCACCAATGGCTTTGCTGAGTTTCACTTTCGGTTAGCTCAACGATTAGAAAAGCGCGGAAGGCTCACGATTGATCGTTGGAATCAGCCCTTTTTTCGAGATTTAGGAATGGATTTGCCCGTGGGAGTCATCCAAAAAGGGGAGAGCCGCTTCAGTGCAGTCCTTCAAGCTTTGATGACCGAAGGGGACGAGTATCTCACACGAGTCAAATATCATATTGATTCTGATGGCCAAATGGCTGAACAAATGAATCGGTGGTCTGGTTATTTACAAGGCGCGCGAGATCTCACGTGGAGTTATGCAAGCTTTTTGACAGCACTCGAGGCCCGTTCAAAAACCCCATGAGTGTCTCGGAAGACGTCATTTCTCCTCAAAAAATCAGGTTGTGGAGTCTGCGGCTCCAAGAAGAATATCGGCAAATTCTGTTTACATTCAATCTCAAGCTGAAAATGCCAGTGATTTGTATCGATGAGCATCAGGCGCGGTGGGGCGCTTGGGACAGTGAACTGCGTACGCTTTCTATTTCTCGGCGACTGATCGAAAATCATCCCTGGGAGACCGTTTTAGAAATCTTTAAACATGAAATTGCTCATCAACTGGTAACCGATGACAGCGCTAGTTCAGATGTGCATGGACCCGCATTTCAAGCAGCTTGCGAACGGCTTGGAGTGGCACCTTGGGCTCGCAGAGCCGAGACCTCTACTTTACCAATACAAACTGCCTTGCAATCGGATCAGTGTTCGCCTGAAGAGAAACGACTTTTAGAGCGGACGGAAAAACTACTCAGTTTGGCTACTTCCGACAATGAGTATGAAGCCCTCCTAGCGATGCAAAAAGTTCAGGAACTCTATGCGAAATATCATTTGAATCGCATTCAGGAAAAGCGAGGAGCTCACTGGGGTTACTTAGTGATTCCGCTCAATAAAAAGCGGGTTGAGCGTTACCAATCGGTGATTGCGTCTATTCTGAATGATCATTTCTTTGTAGAAGTGATTCATATCCCCCTGTTCAATGCAGAGGCCTGTGAGGAATTCAAAGCTTTAGAGCTTCTGGGAACTCGGGAAAATGTTTTGATGGCAGAGTATGTGTTTTACTTCCTGGAACAACAACTGAAAGGGCTGTGGTTAGCTTACAGAAAAGAGAAACAGCTGGGGATTGCTTCAAAAAACAGTTTTTTCCTCGGGGTTTTGGAGGGTTTTCGAAATAAACTTCAGGGTTTTTCACAAGGTCCCACGCATTCGACAGCTTTGACGTTGCGGCAAGATCCCGAGCTTCAGCATTTAGTTAAAAGTCGATACCCTAAATTAAATCGCTTGCGAGGGAATTCGAGATTACACGATTCTCGAGCCTTTCATGCCGGAAAAAAAGAAGGACAGAGCTTGGTGATTCGTAAGGGCATTTCCAAAACAGATGGCAATCAGCGCAAACTTTTAGCTAAATGACCTAAAATGAGTTCACATGGGGTGAGCTTTCCTAAGGTGCGGTTCCAAAAAGTACTTTTTTCTGCGTAGGAAGCTCTCAATCCAGGATATTCATTAAAAATGCGTTCGATCGATTTTTGAGCGCGGGATTCAATATCCCGTACCGCACCTTGAACTTTTTTTTGGGGTTTAAAGCTTTCCAAGCGAACCAAAAGATTCCCTAGAAAACCGAGGCGTTCTGTCGGAGAAAGCAGAGGAGCCACCCCCTGGATTAAAAAACCCAGTTCATGCACTTTGAGCGGGTTGGGAGTCACTTCGGAAAAAACATATTCGAAAAAGGCTTTGGCCAATTGTGCTTCTCTGGATTCAGAAGATGGAGCTGATCCTTTCCCGAATCTTTCCACATACAAGTCTGCAAGGCCCTCAAAGGCTTTTTTTCGAGCTTCTTCTGGCGCCCTCGATAGAGTGAAAGCCCGAGTGCGCTCCAAACGCTCGATGCGGCCCCGGAGAGCGTCTAAGAAATCAAAAGAATTTTGGGTTTTATCAAAAACAGATTTTTCCACAGGAGCTGCAAATCCCTCTCGAATCGCTTGAGCAGCCAAAGGACTCAACTCAATGTACACATCGAAAACTTTTAAAAGGCCGAGGAGAGAACTTGAAGGTAAAGGACGTGATAAATACTCCGTGCCGTGGGCCTTAAAAAAATCTTGAATAGCTTGCCATTCTCCGGCTCCCTGTGGCCCTGTCGTTGGATATGGGTTTAAATGTGTATATTTTCGAGAAGCTTCATAACGAGGTAAGCTTTCTAGCGTGCGATAAGAGAACGTTCCATTCTTCCAGGCCGACTCCAAGATGCTGCGTGCTTTTTCTCGGGCTTGTCGTATTTCTTCTTCTCGGAAGCGATCCGAAGCGGAAGCAGGTTCTGACTTTCCAGATTGAAGGGCATCAAAAGCCGCTTGAACTTCTTTGAAGCGACGGGCGGCTTCTTCTGAGGGTAAATCAGAAACATCGGGATGGAGTTGTTTCGCTTTCTCAAAATAAGCCTTCTTAATGGCTTCCGGTGAGGCGGAGGGAGGAACCCCCAGAATTTGATAGGGATTGGCAGAGGCGAAGTTGCCGAATAGCCAGCAGACCCAAACTAGGAAAATCGGGCTCATTTCAAATGCGATTAAAAACTAAAAGCCCCAAGAGGCTTAGCCAAGTGAACACGAAAAAAACACGAGCAACCGTCATACTTCCACTTATCGGAGCCTTGCGTTGGTTCTTAAGCACTGAAGTACTTTGTGAGAAAACCTTCATAAAGTCGGCTTTGGCCCGTTTTGAGCAAGTAGTCCATTTCTCCCAGCCAATCGAGCCCCTGATGGAGCTGATTTTCTGAACACGACTTTGCCAGTTGCTGTAAGGGAGCGACAAAGAAGGGATGTGTCCCTAATCTGGGTCCCAGGATTTTTGGGTCTTGAATTCCTGACTTCATTAAAGCTTGGCAGCGAGCCACGAGTCGGAACTGTCGCACTAAAATAGAAAGGATTTTGACTTCAGATTCTCCCTCAAGCATCAAAGCTTCAAAACCTTTCATGGCTTGCAATTTTTTTTTGGCGATTACATCCTCAGCAAACTTAAAAATATCGGCCCGGAGCGAAGTGGATAGCAGGGCCTCGATATCTGGAGCAGTGATTGAACCTCGAGAGCCGACATAAACAGCCGCTTTTTGTACTTCTTGCCAAACGAGGCTCAATGATTTTCCAGAAAACTCCACACACTTTTCCCAGGCCGTGCTTTCTATGGCTTTTCCGCATTTTTTTTCAAAGTAGTTTCTCCATTTCGGCCAATCGCGATCATAAGGTTCACTGACTTCTACAACGTGTCCCTTTTCTTGGACTGCTTTAACCCATGCTTTACGTTTATCTGCTTTTCCAGCGATCATCAGAAACACTGTGGTTTCTGAGGGATTTTCAAAATAAGGTTTCAGGATGTCCAGTTGGCTAGCTGCTAATTTATCAAAGCGATCGCAGCGTACGAGGCGTTTTTCACCTGCCGTATCAAATAGCCCGGGAAGCATTTCCAGAGAAGCTAAAATCTGCTCGCCTTTGGAAGTGTCGCCATCAAAACACTCAAACACAAAAGCCGCTTCCGATTCATTTTTTATGAAGTGTTCTTGAATGCGTTGTGTGATTTCTGAAATTTGGAAAGGTTCGTCTCCCACAATTAAATAGAAAGGTCGTATTTTGTTTTGAGAAAGTTCTTTGAAAATGTGTGCGGCTAAAGACATGGTTTAAAACACCTCAACCATGGCATCGTACACGTCACGCATCATGTCCCTGGCAATTAAGTTATAACTGTTTTCAATGAGGGATTCTGTTTTGAGTCCCAAGCTAGAGGGCGCATCTACATCCATTGTACGATCTAAAGGTGCCGTGATCCGTCGATAGGAATCAAATTCCCGGGACCATTTCACTTCCTGAGTTTTTGGATCTACCAATTGCACCAAGACAAAGGCACGAACCCCAATTTGATCGGGAACGCGTTGATAAGTTTCTAATCGCCCTAAACCTGCAGCACTTTGAACTTCCACTGCACGTTGAACTTGGGTGATTGTTCCCCTCAGCTCCAAAGCCCCTTCTTGGCTATCTGAAGCTATTTTTTCTCCGTGGCTCAAGAGTTCTCGAATCAAGGCATTGGTGAATACCATTTCGGAACCCACTTCCTGTGTTTTATTGTCAAAAATAGGAATAAAAAAGCCTTTGGGGCTTTTGAAGGTCTCTATTAAGCGATGGTTCAGCGTGTAACCACAGCCACCCAAAAGCCAGCAAAAAAACAAAGCTCCAATGGCGAATCCCTTGCCACAGTTGGGCCAGACGCAGTATTTTTGAGTGGTCGGTTTCAATGAACCCCAACAGATACCAAGAGAGGGCAGAGAATGAAAGAAGTAGTCGTTGTTTCAGCCGTGAGAACCCCTATTGGAGCTTACTTGGGGGCTCTCAAAGAGCATAGCGCTCCTCAGTTAGGAGCCTTTGCAATTAAAGAAGCGGTGAGTCGAGTTCAAATCCCGCTGGACGAAATTGATGAGTGTTTGATGGGGAATGTCCTCTCTTCAGGGTTGGGCCAAGCGCCTGCGCGGCAAGCGGCTCTGTTTGCTGGTTTGCCGAATTCGGTGCGGTGCACCACCGTGAATCGGGTCTGCGGGAGTGGATTAAAAACGGTCATGCTCGCTACTCAAATGATTCAAACCGGAGATGCTGAAGTGGTGGTTGCGGGTGGGATGGAAAGCATGAGTCGTACGCCTTATCTGTTAGATAAAGCTCGCGAAGGCTATCGGATGGGCAATGGCAAACTCATCGATGCCATGATCCACGATGGGCTTTGGGATGTGTACCACAACAATCACATGGGCGATTCCGCTGAACTGTGTGCGACCGAGAAAAAAATTTCGAGAAATGAACAAGATGCTTTTGCTCGCCAAAGTTATACGCGTGCATTAGCTGCTTTGGAATCTGGCAAATTTAAATCGGAAATCGTTCCCGTAAACTACTCACAAGGGAAAGAAAAAAAACTGCTGGAAAGAGATGAAGAACCATTTCGAGCTAAACTCGATAAGTTCGGAGAACTCAAACCTGCTTTTGTAAAAGATGGAACGGTCACAGCAGCCAATGCGAGTAGTCTCAGTGATGGGGCTGCTGCAGTGGTCTTGTGCTCTGCCGAAACTGCACAAAAAAAAGGATTGAAACCACTCGCTAAAGTAGTGGCACAAGCCAGTTATGCACGAGAGCCCGAGTGGTTCACGTTAGCTCCCGTGGGAGCTATCGAACGCCTGTTGAAAAAAGTGGGACGGAAGGCGCAGGACATTGATCTCTATGAAATCAATGAAGCATTCTCAGTCGTCGCTCTAGGCTGTGTGCGAGGCTTGGGAATTTCAGAATCTCAAGTGAATATTCGCGGCGGGGCCGTTGCTCTGGGACACCCCATTGGCGCAAGCGGCACCCGGATCTTGGTAACGCTCATCCACACTTTACTTCAAGAGAACAAGAAGACAGGCATTGCTTCGCTGTGCATTGGGGGTGGAGAAGCCAGTGCTCTGTTGGTGGAGGCCTGTTGAGTAAGCCCACTTTTCGAGCTGAGTGGCCGCCTGAAATTCAAAAAGCAGTGAAGGAATCTGTTCAAAAAACTCAGAAAGCCCTCAAGCGTTCCTCCAAGCCGCATTTTGATGAAGAAATGCAGTACCAACCGTCGAAGCTTTCACCCTTGAATTATGTCATTCTAAAAGTCCTACAAGGCCAATGGGAACATCGTTCGTTTTCAGTGCTTCCGCTCACCATCGGCATGACTCGAAAAACGTTGTCTCAAGTTAAACGGCTGTTATCCCATGGGTCTTTATGAGAGAGCCATTCAAACAAGCACTGACTGTCCATCAATACCATTTTCGGGCCAGCGCGGGTGAAGCCATTACACAGCACATGCTTTTGATTCAGCAAGCTCTTGCCGAAGTGGGAGTTTCTGGAAAAATTTTTTCCTCAGAAATAAAAAATCTGCCTCAAGGACGAGTTCATAAGTGGTCCTTGGATTCGGCATGGGACTGTGATCTGCTGCTCATCCACCATTCTCAGGCGAATCCAGAAGTGAAGTCACTCTCTCGATTAGAAATTCCAAAAGCGCTCATTTATCATTCTCAGCCTCCAGAGTCCTTTTATGTTCACGACCGGGATATGTTCCGCAACTTGATCCAGGGAAAAAAGCAATTGAGTTTTTGGAAACATCAGAATGTGCCGGCTTTTGCAGTCTCTCAATTTGGTGTGAATGAACTTAAAAAGCTGGGATTTCCACGAGCGGAAATTCTGCCCTTGATGCACTTAGAGCCACAATCTGCTGCCTTAGAAGATGCTGAGCCGTTAGAGCCCAAGCATCTGTTATTTGTAGGCAAGCTCATGCCTCATAAACGGCAAGCTCAACTGATCGAATTGTTCTTTTATTTGAAAAGTGAATTTCCCAAAGGCTCGCAACTTCATTTGGTGGGTACTGGGGATCCGCTCTATACCAAATACTTAAAACTGTTGGTGAAGCAGCTCGGTCTTTCCTCGTTTGTAACGCTCACAGGAAAACTGACAGAAGCCGAGCTGAAAAATTACTATAGTTTTGCAGATGCCTTCATTTGTGTGAGCGATCATGAAGGGTTTTGTTTGCCGGTAGTCGAGGCTATGCAACAGCAAGTCCCAGTTTTCTATCGGCCGCATTCTGGGATTCAGGAAACCATGGCAGGGGCGGGGGTAGAGTTCCTTTCTTCTCGGCCGGTAGATCATGCAGCTATCATCGCCAGTGTTTTAAAACATCCTGCAGCCGTCAGAGCACTATTGAAAAAGCAAAATCAACGCCTAAAAGAAATGGCACGGTTTCAGAATAAGAAAAAGCTTCAGGAAATGGTCCTGAGCGCGTGCCAACGGTTTCCCATTGCCAAGGGAAGTCTCAACCCGAAGCCAAAAGTAAAACCCCATGATGCCCCCTTCGTTCATTGAATCGTTAAAAGCTTATGAATGCACTTGGGGTTCTTTGGAAGTGGTCTCAGCTTTTGAAAAATTGATTCTTGAAACTCCAGCACCCTTTTCTAGGAGCCAGTTTCCGGGGCATATCACAGCAAGTTGTTTCGTGATCAGCCCCACCCAGGAGCGGATATTACTCATGCAGCATCGGAAACTAAAAAAATGGCTACAGATGGGGGGGCATTGCGATGGAGAATGTGACACTCGGTCCGTAGCTTTGAGAGAATCACAAGAGGAAGCAGGTTCCACCACCATTCGCTTGCTGCATATGGAAATCATTGATTTAGATATCCATCGCATTCCCAAGTCTTCACAGGAACCTGAGCACTTTCACTATGATGTTCGCTACGTCGGCTTATGTGAAGAGCCACAAAGTATTCAAAAAGCAGAAGCTGAATGCACGGATTTGAAATGGTTCACTTGGGAAGAGGCCTTCCAAGTGGCAGAAGAAACCAGCATGCATCGAGTGTTTAATAAAATCATTCAAATGAATCGCTAGGAACCCGACGCAGGGCTTGCAAAGGGGGTGTCCAAGGTGCGCGAGCATCCGGGCAAGGGGGGCTTTGTGAGCTAATGGCTATACGAGCAAAACTCCGCCGTTTGGAACGTTCAAAGCGCAAATCTGAAAAGTAAAGCTGATCGGCTTCTCTCCAAAAATAAGGCGCTCGGGAAAATCGTAAAAAGTCTCTCACATCACAAAATTGCTGGGCCAACTGTGTGAGTTCTGCAAGTGCAACCACGTGTTCTTTTTCCCATACAATGCCGGTATCAAGCGGAGCGTCGGCAACTTCAGCAGAAAAAAAACGCAAGTGCGTGCAGGTTCTCAGTGAAACCCATTGGGGAAAAGGAGCTACTACTGCCCGTTTTAGTCGATAATGAGTGGCATTGGAGTCTACTGTGATGACAGCCCAACAGAGTGGGTTCACAGGAAGCGGGGAGAGGATCGTGTCCTCTGTTTGGAATTCTGGTGCCCCGTTCTGAGTTTTTAAAATCGCCTCGGTTTGATATGAGCCCCACTGAAAAATTAAAAGCATGAGAGCGATTGCAGTCCAAGCCGCTCTCCACCGAGCTCTTTCAGCGAGTTTCCAGTAAACCCCAGCTAAAATGAGTCCCCAAACTGTAAGAACGCCACTCATCAGAGGAGGCACGACCCCCAAGCCCCATGAAAGTGAAAGTCCCAAGAGAGGAATGGCTCCAGCAAAGCATCGACCTTTCCAACTGCGCGCTTGAAAAAACAGACAAGTTGAAAAAGTAACCCAAGCCCAGGGCTCCAGAACAAAAATCCAATCGCCATATCTCCAAGAGTTATCCAGAGGCCAAAATGGGTGAACCCCGTAATTATTGAGCCAATCGAGAAGCATGTGGGTGAGAGGGCCCAAAAAAGCCATGAGACTCACCCAGCGCCACTCCTGTTTAAAATCCGTCTTGCGCCGGAGCTTTCTCCACAACACGCACATTCCCAGGAGTAATAGGGATTGAAAAAAGGCAATCGTCATCGTGTGCGTATGGCCGCGGTGATGGAGTAAGTTGCCAAGCTGCGGATTCGCATGCATCCAAGGCGAGTAAATGAAATCGAGGTCCGGCAAGTTATTGCCCAAAATAGAAGCTAAAACCAGGGCCGTTCGGGTGCCGGGCGCTAAACGCGCTTTCGTTGTCTCGGGCAAATGAGCCCAAGTGGTTTCAGCAACGGCAGCTCCAAATAACGAATGTGTGATGTTATCCATCGGTGATTTTGACTCGGGTTTTAAATCAGCAGTATAGTGAGCTTTTTACAGGAACTCAAAAATGATTGTGTATGAAGTAAATGCAGAAGTAGAGGCTTCGGTAGCGGATGCGTATCGAGAATGGATTGGCCCACATGTGGAGCACATTTTAAAGCTGCCCGGATTTGTTTCAGGTCAAGTTTTTGAAGAGTTAGGGAGAGAACATCTGCCCAGCCGCAAGTTCACGGTGCAGTACCTGCTCAAGAACCGGGAGGATTTAGAGGCGTACCTAAACGGGCCCGCTCAAGAGCTTCGCAAAGAAGCCATGGAAAAGTTTGGAAATCAACTCACCCTCACTCGGCGCCATTTGGCGGTGCTCTTAGAAAAAAAGTGAGGCGCCAATGTAGAAAGTTCGGTTTTTGGCTACAGTGGAAGTATCCACACTGCCGTCTGTGAGTCCCAGCAGATAGCGGGCCTCAACACCGAGATCTACGTTCTCACTGATTTCAAACTGAATTCCTAAACCCCCCACAAAAGCAAAGTCCCAATCGTTGGTTTGAGCAGAAACATCAGTGGTTTCTGTAGTCTGTCCATTCGTTGTTATTGCTGCAGTGGATAGCTCTCGTGCCGTGCCGCCCCCTAGAAGAATAAAGGGTTTCACCGGGTTAGGATTTTCCATCAACCGAATTTTTGTATATACCCCCAATTGGAGTGAAGACGATTTTACTTTAACTTCAACGGTACCCAATCCAGGAATAGTTTCACTCTGTGAAAATCCGTACTGAGCAAAGTCCAACTCTGTTTGAAATAAAAAATGGGGAGCTATAGGGACTTCAAGCGCAATACCTCCGACTGGCAGCACTCGAGAGTTGTAATCATCGGCGGGCTCGGTGACCACATTGGAAATGTTGATGCCACCCTTAAAGCCAAACCGGATTCTGCTGCTGGGGCCTCGTTTTCTCTTCTTTTGAGGACGAGTACTCACCCAGAGGCCTGTGCTTTCATCGAAGAGAGGATCGCTATTTGGATTTTGTTTGGAATTTTCGCCGATGCTGATTTGAACCAATAGTAATGCGATTAAAATGAGTCGTTTTTTATTCATGGAATCACCCTTTGTATGCGTTTACGTTCGCGTGCTGCTTCCCGTTCGCTAGAAACACCGCCAAAGTACCCATTGATGAGCGTTTTGGGACGAGGTGGGGTTTCAGATAAGTCCACTACCGCTACATAGGGAATATGAAAACTCTGATTGGCCACTTGTGCGCCGAGTTTACTCGCGAGAGCGCTGTGTTCGGGATTAGTGAATTCACCCACATCTGTAGTGTAAATCCCTACTTTCTTATCCGCTAAAAACTTTTTCATCTCGGGAGTGGCCATGAACTGATCAAACCGCAAACAAGAAAGGCAATTATGGTTAGGAGCTCCAAATTTTACCATTAGGTAGCGCCGGCCCTCTTTTTTTGCTTTTTCGAGTGCGGCTTCGTATTCCGAAATCGTATTGAGAGCTGGGTATTCGCTCTCATGGCTTTCGGCTTGGCCTGCGGATTTGGGGTGTGCTTTGTCTTTCAGTGTAGCGGAGATGAAGACTTCCTCGGTCACAGTCCCATGAATCATACGCTGGTACGTGCAGCCTTCTTTTGCACAAGAGACTGCCGCCCATTCGCTGTTTTCTTTCTCAGAGGCTTCGATAATTGTCTGGGCTTCGTCGGGGTCAGTGAGTGTGCGTGCGCCGAGTTCGGGGCGTGGCGCGATACTGCGGTGGCCCGTTTCGCAAAGTGTTGTTATTGAGAAGAGCAGGCTGAGTAGGAAAATGGTTCGCATGGGATTAGTTTAGCAGAACTACCAAAAGGTAGGCCGTACCTTTTAATTAAGCCACGCGTTTAGTAGCTTTTTCTAAAATTTCATGAATGAGAGTTTGATAAGGCTTTGATTTTCGAACGGCTAATTTACGTAACTTCTCCAAGAGTTGTGGGTCTAATCGAATTGCAATGAGCTTTTTTGATTGTCGCCTGTTACTGCTGCGTGCCTGAACCGCTTTTTGTAACTCAGCAAGAGAGGAATCGGGGATATCAGAAAAATCAATCAAGGAGTCCGAGGTAGGCTTTCGTTTCTTTCCGACTCGCTTTTCTGGCGCTGATGATTCGGATGATTTCTTGGTCATGAGGTGTTTTCCTTAATGTGTAAACTAAAATTAAAACTCTAAGAGCAGCGGAACAACCGACCCTCTTGATTCTTAATTCAGCATGGGAATGCCTGTTGTCCGGCCATTCAAGCGCACTACCGTCGAAAAACAAAGTAGCCGCCTCCTCAAAAGACACCCCGTGTTTGAGAAGATTATTATGCGCTTTGGAGGCATCCCAACTGAAACTATCCTGTATATACACTTCAGAATCTGTTTGATCCACGATTTAGTTTGGCGCTGGCAGGATACGGGGTAAATGGGGCAAGGGGTGCAAATCGGGGCTAGGCAGCTACCAAAAGTAAGGCCGTACCTTTTGGTGCCATTTGGGCAAAAAAAAACGGGAGAGCCGAAGCTCTCCCGTTTCACTAAGCACGAGGCTTAGAATTTGTAGACAGCGGACAGTGTATAAGCACTATCGGAAACGCTTTTCGCGTTAGCTGTCGCTTTGGTGCTAGTATAAGTGTAGTTAGCACGAACTTTGAAGTCGTCAGTCATGCTCATGTGAGGACCAACAGTCAGTTCGAACTCGCTATCGCTACCACCAGTCACGTGACCAATCGTTTTGCTGGTGTAGTTTGGACGGATACCGAATGTCCAAGTTTTATCCCAAGCATAATTGATGGTGGCGCCTAAGCCCATACCGGAATCAGTTACCCCATCAGTTTTCAGGAACACTGCTTGTGCATCGATGGTCCAATCGCTGATCTTTGTTCCAGCCATGACTTCAATGGTGGAATCGGCATTGGAGGTCGTTGCTGTTCGGGCTTTATGAGTGGTGTAGTAACCAGCTCCAGCGTACATCATGTCATGTGTGTATTTACCGAGAACTGCATACTCAAAGCGTTCGCCATCAGCTTTCGCTCCAACAGTACCAGCATCTCTGGATACGATACCCATCACGCTTACAGGGCCTGTGCCGTAAGTCAGCATCAAACCGTTATGCATACGAGGAAGCAGTGCGAACACTGAACCTTGAGTTGCGTAGGGTCCAAGACCTACAGTGTCGTTAGCTTCGTTCAAGAACGGAGAGTCGAACCGACCTAATTGCCAGTTTAAACCGAAGTCATAGCTCCAGTTTACGTAGGCTTGAGCTTTGGTGTTGAAAGCTCGGAAAGCAGAGTCATAGCTCGTTCCCAAAGGAGCTGGTAAAGCAGCATTTGCAGCCGAGAAGCTGAATGGCAAATCCACCATCACTTTGCCGCGTCCGAGCTCTTTAGATAAATAAACCGCAGCGTCTGCGATTTCAGAATTCAAGTTTACGTCTTTAGACCCACCGACTTGAGCGTCGATGAACCCGCCGATACCAGCGAAAGCCGGAATGGCTAACCAGCTCACCGCCACTAGTACTGCTGTTTTTTTAATACTACTGAGATGTTTATTCATGCTTGTGTCTCCGTGAAATTGGTAGCTACCAACCAGAGTTAATCTAATTTAGTGAAAACCAACCAAGGTGTTCACTACCCCAGATCCTCATTTCCTTTATGAAATGCTCTGGTTACGATTAGTGTGACAGATTGTTAACAAGAAGCAAGAGGGTCGCGTTAAAAAATTTAACGCGCGTCACTATTTTTATAGCGACACTTTGGTGCGAAGCAAAAAATCAAGAGCGAGCTCTTGCTTTGCCTTGATGAGGAAGGTCGGGCGCGAGATCTTGTCCCAACTTTTCTCCTTTGCGAGACACTTTATGAGCAGCGCTGTGGCCTTTTTTCTTTTCGCGCTCTTTTTTCATCTGAGTTTCAATTTTGGTCACCGCGAGATCAATCGACGCATAGAGGTCTTCGCTCTTCGCTGTGGCCACCATATCGTGATACTCCGCATGACACGTGATTTCGACGACATGTTCGCCGCGGCTTACATTTAAAATGGCATGCACTTCCATGGGGTAACTGATGTACTTATCAAACTTCGAAACTTTCTTTTCCAAGTACGCTTTGATGGCATCCGTAGGTTCAATGTTTTTAAACTTGATGTGTAGGCCCATGACGCTCTCCCTTTTAGAAGTGACTAGTTATTCATGAAAACGGCTTTTGAGAGGGACTTCTTTAGATAAAGATTGTGCGACTTAGAACACTTTTTTGCGCTTGGAAGAAGGCAGAATTCCAAGCATTTCTCGGTATTTTGCTACTGTCCTTCGGGCAATGTTGATGTTCTCTTTCAAGAGCAGTTCTACAATCTTTTGATCGCTGTACGGATTCTTCGGTGGCTCTTGTGCCACAATGGCTTTTACTTTTTCCTTCACACTTTCAGAAGCCACATCCGAACCACTCACTCGGCTAATGCCGCTATTGAAGAAGAACTTCAATTCGAAAATGCCGCGCGGAGTATGCACGTACTTGTTGGTAGTAACCCGGCTGATAGTGGATTCATGCATGCCAATATCGTTCGCTACATCTCGAAGCACCATGGGTTTTAAGAACGCAATGCCTTTATCGAAAAATTCGCGCTGCTGACGGACAATGCTCTCGGTTACTTTGAAAATCGTGCGTTGCCGCTGATGGATACTGCGAATCAGCCACACTGCCGACCGGAGTTTTCCCTGCACATAGTCTTTGGTTTGGGCTTGAGAGAACTCGCCTTTTTCTAAAAGATTCTTATAGAAATTAGAAATTTTCAGTTTGGGGAGCCCATCTTCATTCAGCATCACCACATATTCATCTCCGCGCTTTACGATGTAGATATCCGGGATGATGTAATGCGAAGGAGCGCCTCCGAAGGCACGGCCTGGTTTCGGCTCTAACTCTTCAATCACTTTTACGCGTTTAATAATTTCTTCCATCGAAAGCCCTAAAGCTTTCGAAATCGCTTGGTAGTTCTTTTTTTCTAAATCGGGGAGGTGATTTTCAACAATGCGCTCCAACATCTCGTCTTCGCGCTTCATATCGTAAATTTGGACCAGCAAGCATTCTTTTAAATCTCGCGAGGCCACTCCAATGGGGTCGTAATTTTGAATCGTGTAAAGCACAGCTTCCACTTCATGCGGGTCGAAGTTCTCTTTCTGAGCAATTTCTTCTACTGAGGCAGTGAGGTAGCCATCATCGTTGATGTTTCCAATAATCACTTCGCCAATCGCGCGTTCTTTTTCGGCGAGTCCCCCCAACTGCAATTGCCAGAGCAAGTGATCCGTCAGATTTGCGGGCTGGGTGAGGGTGTTTTCATACGAAGGCAGCTCATCTTCTCCGCCCCGGTAAACAGGCAAGTTCGGAGTGGAGCGTACATTTTCTAAATAGTTTTCCCAATTGAAGTCTTCCGAAGCTTGGGGGTTTTCCTCTACTTTGGGCCCTTCTTGCGCTTCCATTTCGTTAATGGATTGGGTGGTACTTTCAGATTCTGAAGATTCATCAAGCGTGGGGTTATCTACGAGCTCGGTATTGATGAGGTTTTCGAGCTCCATGCGAGAAAGTTGGAGCAGCTTGATTGCTTGCTGCAGTTGCGGGGTCATCACTAAGTTCTGACCCAACTGCAGACTTTGCTTCATTCCAATAGCCATGTTCCGTCTTTCTTAAAGTTTAAAATTTTCACCCAAGTAAAACTTCCGAGCCGCTTCGTTGCTGACGATTTCTTCTGGGGTACCGTGTACCCAAATTTTACCATCTTTAATCAAGTAAGCCTCGTCGCAGCTACTCAAAGTTTCCCGGACGTTGTGATCGGTGATGATCACCCCGATCCCCCGACTCTTCAGCCCCTTAATAATGCCTTGGATTTCAATCACCGCGAGGGGATCGATTCCCGCATACGGCTCATCCAGCAATAAAAACTTGGGGTTGAGAATCAGCGCTCTGGCAATTTCCAGTCGCCGTCGCTCACCGCCTGAGAGATTCATCGCTTTGCTTTTGGCCAGTCTTAAGATGCCCAGTTCCGAAAGCGCTTTCTCAGCCCGGTCCCTTCTCTCCTTTCGGCTAATTTTCAAGTTCTCCAAAACAATGAATAGATTTTCTTCGACGCTTAGCTTCCTAAAAATGGTGGCTTCTTGCGGCAAATAGCCTAACCCCTGACGAGCACGCTCAAAAATCGGTTCCCGAACAAGATCCACGCCATCGAGAGTTACTTTTCCAGAATCGGGCTTTACCAGTCCGACGACCATATAAAAGGTGGTCGTCTTCCCAGCTCCGTTGGGACCTAGGAGCCCCACCACACGCCCACTTTCTATGGAGAAACACACGGAGTTCACCACTTGTCGATTCTTATAGGTTTTACACAAGTTTTGGACTTCTAATTTCATTGTTCTACGCTCCCGGAGGCTTCTTCCACATCAATGCGGTCGTCATCGGTGTAAATTCTAATTTTTCGTCCTTCGATTCTATTATCTTCAGAATCGATTCGAGCTTTCCCCTCTAAAATGACTTCATTGCCATTGAGTTCAATGAGCGCGCTTTCAGCCGTTGCAACGCGACCTCTGTTTTTTAAACGGACATTGCCAGAAGCTGCAACGATTTCATCATCCCGATCCATGCTCAGTTCGAACACGTCACTTTCGATTTCAGTGCTCGGCATTTTAGCATGGACGTTACCCAAAAATACGGACCGAGATTCGTGAGTAAAAAACTGCCCTGAATCAGCAACGATTTTTAAAGCGCCAGAACCCTTCATTTTTCGTTCGGCATTGACCTTTCTCTGGAGCAAAAACTCTTCTCGATCAATATCTGCTTGAAGCCCCGTTCCCGAAAGCAGCATGGTCGGACGATTGGCTTGAGGGCCCCGCATGCGCACGCGGTCTTCGGAAGTGAATTCATGTTTCGCACTTTTGTAGAGCATCTTATCCATTTCGAAGAGATAGCCCTTTTTAGATCGAATTTTCACGTCGCCTTCCAATTCGATTAAGTTCTTATCATTCCAAGAGCGCCCATACTGACTTTGGGTGGTCACCACATTGCCCGTGTTTTTGGAAAAGAACTCGGCCAGTACTTCAGTTAAAAACGCATAGTTTTCTTTTCTGTGAAGTTCCGCATACTTTGATTCGATGTGCCAGTGTTTCCGACCTTCGGCAGCTTCATAATAACGGACGCCGACTAAACCAAAGTTTGCTTTGGTTGAGACTGATTTGTACAAGCCTTCTCCCAGCTTTGGATTATGTGCCTCAGGGTCTACTTCTGAGGGCAGCTGCGTTGAAGAGGGCCAAATCAAAACAAGGAGCGCCCACACAGTGGCTAGTAGAATGATTCGGCGTTTCGAAAACTTCACGTGGATCAAAATAGCAGAATGCGGGGGGGGCATCAATGAAAGCAGCTCAGCATGGAATTGCGTGATGATTGAGTTACAATGATAAGACCATGAGACAAATCATCCTTTTTGCCGGATTAGCCTTATCCCTATGGGGAGGAGAGTCATTTTCGTCCCCGCTGCTGGATCAACAGTATGGGTTTCATCGGGTTGCAGTGGCCGTTCTGAGTTCCCCGGAAGAGCCCATCCATGCCGCCCAAGTAGAGAAAGAAATCCTTCAGCAGTTGAAGCAGCGGATGCGCTTTGAGTACCAGCAAGCGGCTTCTGCAGATTTAAAAAAATCGTTAGAGTCTGTATCAGGGCCTGCGCTCACGACTGCAACAGTGGAAAACCTGAAAGGAAAAAATGTAGATGCTGCACTTCTAGCCGAGCTGATTCGTAACGATCAAGGCTTAGATCTCAATTTTACCTTGATGGCTGTTGAGCCGGGAGAGGTGATTGGACAATCCAATCAAAAAGTGGACATGCCGCTCTCTCAAGACCGTATCGCACAAAAAACCCTATTGGCGTTTAATGAGCTCGTAAAAAATATCCCTTTTGATGGCTCCATTCTCAAGCGTGAAGGCTATTTGGTGATTTTAGATGGGGGTTCCGGAGTTTTTGCACCAGGAATGCGGCTTCCCACTTATACGGTTGAAAAAGAAGGAGAGGGCCCGCTCAAGCTCAATGAAACAGGTCACGTTCTCATTCAGCGAGCCGATGAAAACCTTTCCTTTGCAAAGATATTGGTAGAGAACAAACCGCTCGAAGTAATGGCAGGAAATAAAGTTCGAACGGCGGAAAAGTTAGCTTCCCAGCAAATTCCAGAGTTGATGCAAGAGGTGAATGATGCGAATCGGGATTTGGCTTCCGAATTGGTTTCAGATTTTGAAGTGAACAAAGGCGAAGTGGGTCGAACTGCTTTCAGTATGGGAATGGAAATGGTTCAATTCAGAAATCTTTCCGTTTTGGGAGACGAGGATACCGCTTCCGTATTCTTTCCCAGTGCCTTACTTGAAGGCGAGCTGTGGTTCACAAGCCGCTGGTTCATGGAAACAAGCTGGGGCTTTGGTTTGGGACGTTCTGCGAATGCTTCGGGACAATTGAACGAAAGCCAAGGAGCGAGTCTTTCGACCTTTCGACTCCAATTTGGCTATCGCATGAATGTTCTGGCCCCTGAACGAGGGCCGGTCGTTTATGCAAAACTGGGCTACGGCAGGCAAAGTTACTCTTTGGGAAAAATCGAGCCCGTCCGTTTCTCGAGTATTGCCTTCGGGGGTATGCTCCTTTCAGGAGGCATTCGAGTTCCTATTGATGACAAATGGAATGCGGGAGCGGAAATCAATACATTGATTTTCCCCTCAGTCGGCGAACAGCCGTATAGTTCCGGAGCACAGAAATCCAACATAACCGCTTGGGACTTGATTCTGAAGAGTACTTATTCTGCGACTGCAAACGTTGATTTTGATGCGCGCTTGATTTTTAGAAATTCTGGCGCTGAATTTAGCGGGGATACACCTCGTCCGGATCCCATCAGTCAATCTTCTCAAAACTCACGGATCCTTCAGGTGGGCGCTTCCTATTATTTTTAAGTAAAAAATAATTGCTCACATAAAAATCTTGATCCTGGGAGAAATAACGGGTCAGCGCACCTTTTCTTACCAAGTTCCAATTCAACTTGAGAAACCATCGAAGTAATCTCTGTTGAAGGGAAAGCTTTATTCGGTCTACCCAGTTTTTGGGATTCTGATATTGCATGTGGGTTAACAAATGCCCATTTAAAAGCCCCCAACATTCCAAGCTGCTGCCTAATCGACGATACTCCAGGACTTCCAAACCAAACTTTTTGCAGAGTTGTTCTATGGCAAAAGGCGACATTCGCCAAAAATCATAAGGCTTTTCATGGAGAGGAAAAAAGAAAGGACAAGTCAAAATCAATGTTCCGGAAGGGGTCAGTAGTTCAACCAGATTACTGAAGCACTTTTCCAGGTCGAAAACATGCTCTAATACTTCAGTCAGTATTATTAAATCGTAGGGTCCCGACTGAATCAGTGTTGGCGGGAGAGGCTGATCAATGTAGCCCAAAAAATCTACGGTCTTTTCTTTGTTTTGTTCAACATCAAAACTGAAATATCTAAACTGCCCTGTCTGCAAGAGCGTTCGGTAGGGTTGTCTCCCACAGCCGATATCTAATATTTTAGCTTCGCTTGGGAGCGTTTTTTTAGATTCTGAAATCGCTTGTGTAACTGCTTCCTGAAGTTTGGGAAGGATGAACTGCTCACGAGGGTGATGAGTACTTTGGCTTTGGTCTGGACGGGAAATCGTAGCTCGTGGGGTCTCAAGCGAAGTTGAGTGTGAGTTCATAGAACGAATTATAACATAGGGAAGAAGTCCTCTAAATCTGAGGGCAGCCAGCAGGCGTTAGTGAAAATATCCGGTAATGACTGTTCTCAAAGCATTTAGGTAACGAAAAAGACCCCTTTGATTTTTCCAGAACCAGGAAGTCCGCCTGGAGGTGTTGACCTAATCGAAGTACACCAGCTTCACCAAGCTCCCCTAAATTTTTTGCATTAAACTCAGAAAAAATGGTTTGGACTGGCTTTTGCCATTCCAGAAGTGCGCGATTTCTGAAGTAGGGGAGTACTTGACCCTTAGGAGCTTCATCTAAATAAATATTCTTTCGATGAGAAAGCCCCTTCCAGGACCAAGTTGATGTGATGAACATGGATTGGGGCGAAGTGTTGTGATGGGCCCACCGTTGAACAGCCACCAATGCTTGGCTTGCTTCGGTTTGAGTACTTGCCCCCATTTGAAACGAGACCCAGATTCCTGCAAAAAGTATAGGAATTATCCAAGCTAGACTTCTCAACCGAGCCGATGCTTTCTGCGTGAATGCCAAAAGCACTAGCAAAGATAAACAAATTAAATAACTACTGGTGGAGAGAGAAAGAGCCGGGGCCAGGAAACTTCGGAGGTGACCGGCGGCCTCTAACCAACCCAACATCCGCATGGGGCGTAACGAGAAAACAAACAATAGCCACCATAGAATGGACGCAATACCCATCAGTTTTTGTGTTCTGGGCGAACGATATTTTTCTAACACAAAAAGCCCCAGGATTTGAAACCAAGGCAAACCGATGGGGGAAAAAATAAACAGACTCAAACAAGTGAGGGCTAAGCTTCGTGCCGCAAAGCTTTTCTCCTCGATTTTTCTAATCAGGTAATCCACACCGAAGGGAAGCAGCATCAGTGCATTGAGAGTCGTGACCCTGAGAGGGCACAACAAAATACCCTCCAAAAAATGATACTTCACTGAGATGAAATGGAAGCTGCCTAGAAAAACAAAAGCAATGAAATGGGCTCGAAAAAAACGTCGTTCAAAGCTTGCTTGAGGTGTTCGGAAAAAACAGATTGCAATGCCTGACAAAAGAAAAACTGCTAACAGCGAGGGAAGTTCCCAGCTCCAAAAAATGGCATTGTTCCAGGGCACCAAATGCGGATTGCTGAGTGCGGATGGGAGCAATTCAGAGCTCGTCAACGGATTTCCACTTTTGGGAACCAAGCCCAAGGGCAAAACAAGAGCGGATGAGAATGGGAAAATGAAAACGAAACTCTTTTTTAAAAAACTTCCGATCGACTCCTCTTGAATCCGGAAAAAGGCTAAAATGACCAAAGCTTGAAGTGTGAGTGAGGGGTGAATCAGGCCGCCGAGTGAGAGCAGTAGAGTACTCATCCAGAATCGGCTTCTCAGGGCACAAGTGATTCCTCCCAGAAGAAAAGGAAGCACGAGTTGGCCAGGATAGGGAGTGAAACTAAAGTTCGGATAATAAGCTAAGTTTTTTATCCATGGCTGCATCCAAAACGTGAGCATGCCCGTCAACATCGCAGAGGTTTTCGAAGCACAAAACAAGGTGCAAAATTGATAAAGAACCCAAATGAGACCTGCTGTTTGAATAGCGATGAATACAAATGAGAGAACATTGGGGAGTTCGTCGTGAAGGTACGTGGAAAAGGCAGCTATCAGATTAGGCAAGCTGGAAAAAATAATAGTTTGCGCAAAAATAGCTTCGGGATGATTCGGATTGAGAGGAGCATTTTTAAAAAATTGTGCCCAAATGGCGGGATGATCATCCCCAACACTGTGAGCCAATCGTGTGTCATACGAGCGTACTTGAAGAAAAGCTGTTAAAAAAATCAGCAGCGCCCACAATAATTTCCAAGCAGATTTCACTAGAAACTTTAGGATAGCACAAATTAAACTTCACACTCTTTCCTCAGCGAATTTGGTATAATTTTAAAATATGATCCCACCTTCGACTACAAGCATTAAACAGCCCGTGGCACGAAATTCTCAAAAGAAGATCTGGATTGTACTTCCTGCATACAATGAGGAGGGAAACTTGTCTCCACTTCTTGAGAAGATTGATGAAAGTATGCAAGATGATGGATTTCAGTATGAAGTCGTTCTTGTTGATGATGGAAGCCAAGATCAAACTTTGCAGGTTGCCTCCCAATACGCAACTCAAATGCCCTTGCGAATAGAGCGTCACATGAAAAATATGGGGTTGGGCGCCACCATTCGGGATGGTCTTAAATTAGCGGCGGAGAACTGTGGGGATAATGACATTGTGGTGGCTATGGATTGTGATAATACGCATACTCCAGGTTTAATTCGTAGCATGGTACGCTTGATTCGCGAAGGGAATGATGTGGTGATTGCCTCCCGATTTCAAAAGGGGGCACAAGTCCGTGGAGTTCCTTTTCACCGGCAAATCCTCTCAATCGGCATGAGCGTTTTGTATCGCACAATTTTACCAATCCGAGGGGTTCGTGATTATTCTTGCGGTTATCGAGCATATCGCGGTGGCATCTTACGAGAAGCGTTTAAGAAATACGGTGATCGCTTTGTGAGTCAAAACGGGTTTGAATGCATGGTTGATATTTTGCTGAAGTTGAGAAAAATGGATGTGATTTTTACCGAGGTGCCGCTTATTCTCCGCTATGACTTCAAAATTGGTAAAAGCAAAATGGATGTCCTTCAAACTATCAGTCGAACTTTATCTCTTCTTTTTCTTAGGAGAATTGAAGTCTAATGTCGTCCGTGCAGCAGTCGCTTGAACTTCCTCCCCTTCAGGGAAAAGAATACTACGACGAGAACTATCGTCATTATCAGCTACAAAATCCTGCGAAGAAATTTAGTTTTTATCGAAAGCTCATCGCTCAATACTCCAATGCTGAGCTCCCCTTATCTATTCATGATATTGGCTGTGCTTTTGGATTGTTCTTACAATCTTTAACTGCCGAGTGGAAGAAGTTTGGATCGGATATCAATGCCTATGCCATTCGCGAAGCTCAAAGAAATGATCCAAACAGTTACTATCTTGTGAATGAGGCGCTTTCTACTCCCACTTTGAGTGAGAAAGTAGCGGTCATTACTGCTTTTGATGTCTTAGAGCATGTGGGAAATCTAAAAAAAGCGGCTCACTTGGTTCATGAGCAACTTCTTCCCGGAGGAACCTTTCTCTTTGTCGTTCCGGTCTACGATGGTTTATCTGGGCCAATCATCAGCTGTCTCGATAAGGACCCCACCCATATTCATAAAAGGGAAAGAGCTTTTTGGTTAGACTGGGCTCAAAAACACTTTGAAGTAGTACACTGGCAAGGTCTGATTCGTTATCTTTTCTTTTCGAAGTTTTACCTGCATTTACCGGTGTATGGATTTCTGAAATGGCATGCTCCAGCCATTGCTATCGTTTGCAAAAAAAAAGCCCTCTGAAGTCAGAGGGCTTTTCAATCCGATAGATTCAATGATCAAGTCATCTGATTAGCGGCACCACCCGTTTGAAGAATCGTTTCTTCTCGGCGCTCTTCAGCTTCCATCTCTGCTTTGCAATTGATGCAAAGAGTGGTCACGGGTCGAGCCATGAGGCGTTTTACTGAAATAGCCTCACCGCAGGATTCGCAAATACCGTAAGTGCCTTCTTCCATTTTCTTCAGGGCTTCGTAAACCTTGCTGATCAGCTTGCGTTCGCGATCCTTAATCCGCAGCTCAAAACTGCGTTCGCTTTCCAAGGAAGCTTGGTCGTTGATGTCAGGCAAAGGTGAGTTAGTCTCCAAAGATGGGACCTCTTTATTGACGTCCGTTTGGAGTTCTTTCAACTGATTCATCAGGACTTTTTTTAACTTTTCTCTGTCTGTTTTATTCATGGTACTTTCCATCCCCCCCCGGGATTTTCCCGTAACAGCCAGGATTAACAGAACCCGGGGAAAAGTCAAACCCTCCTCGGGCTTGAGTTAAATATTTGATTTCAAACAAAAAACCCGCAATTCCGCGGGCTTTTTAAGTCAGTATCGGGGTAGCTCCCTTGGGACAGATATGTGCTTCGGGGCCACATAAGGGGGAGGAGGCAAGTCCTAAAGGAACCACCTCGATACCTTCTACGTACTGCTAACGTTCAGCTCAAATCGTAAAACCTCTTATCTGTGCGTTCTGAACCCCCTAGGTATTTGATAAAGATTAGGTGGCACAGAACCCGTCCCCACACTGGGGTCATAAGTAGGTTCATAAGGTGTAGGATTTGTGGATCCTCCAGGCGGATAATAAGGATTCACGCCAGGTTGAGGACACATGACCGTAATATTGTCGCAGCCCCCGTAAGTCAGACCAGGGCTCGTGGGAAAAGGAACGGAATTGTCATAAGGCACGATTGGCGACGTGGCGCCCGGCAAGCCCGGGTTGTAAGGAGCATAGGGATTATAAACTGTTGGAAGAGGATAGGGTTGTATCGTGATGGGGGCATTCGGATTGGTTCCCGGGTAATAACCCCCGCTGTAGGGATTGTTATACTGATTCAAAATGGAAGTCTGGTACGCAATTAGTTGCATGAGTTGATTGTTCACCGAAGGCATCAACGGCAGAGTGCCGCAACCATTCCAGCCCACAGTATCGTAAGTGGAACCACAACTTTGAGTGAAAGTGCCACAATTACCGCCCCAACTATAAACAGGCGTGCTGAAGCTAGAAAGAAAAGCCGAAGGATTACTTAAATAAGTCGGAACGACCATGGGAGTCGTCGCAGGTAAACACTGGGAGAGCGAGCCCATGTTTTGTCCCAACGAGTAGAGATTGTAGCCGCCAGTGTTGATTAAACCGCAACTCACACACATTTCAGCTTGAGCTGTCTCGGGAGCAATAAAAAACAGGCTGGTCAGGATACTTGCCCCTAAAATTTTTTTGATCCAGTTCATCTCACCCTCTTTAACTACCGAAGCAATCGAGTTTTAATGGGCTTCTTACGGAGCAAGCGACGTGCCATTTTTTCTGTGCGGTTTCAGATGACTCTTGCAGTCAGAACTCTGAATAAAAAAACTGTGTTCCAGAGGACTACAGCGGGATGTCTTTATTTATCGGTACATAGCTTGTAAAATAACTAGACGGGACATTCGACAAAATCTGTTTTTCCTGCCGTGTTCCAAAAGAGTTCTCATCAATATTCAGGAGGATTTAAGTTGAAACTCATGAATCGATTCCTGCTGAGCAGTGTTTTCATCAGCTCGTTAACCTTTGCCTACTCAGATTTTGTGCCTCTGAGAGAGCGTGCCCAAGCGCATTCGCTGACGGGGGCTCTCCAGGCCAATGAAAGTGTGTATTCAAATCCAGCTGGTGCTACTTTTTATAATACGTACACTGTGGAAGGGACTTACGCTTTTCCTCGATCTTTTTCAGCTTCGGTGATCGATACGAAAACAACGTCTGTGGGGGCTGGTCTCGGTTATTTTAAAAATCAAGATCTCGAAACACAACAATCCCAACAGGGTTTTCGTTTGAACTTAGGAACTCGCCTAACGGAAAACTTAGGAGTGGCACTTGCCGGAAAAGCCATTTGGAATAACCGGCCGGGACAAACCTCTCAAAGTAAGGATGCCGATGCGGGGCTATTATGGAAGTACGGATTTAGCTCTGCGGGATTGGTGATTCGAAATATTTTGGGCGGTTCTGATATCAATCAACGTCGGGAACTTTCCTTGGGGGGACGACTTGGATATGAAAACACTCTCTTTGTTTCTGCCTCGATGCATTCGGAATTCAGCCGATTGAGTCCTTACGAAGTAGGAATAGGAGCCGAGTACATTTCCCCTTGGCACTTTGCCCTGATGGGAGGCTATCGATTTGAAACCGAAAACGAAGCTTCCTATTGGAGTACTGGCGTGAGTTTTTTTAGTCCGCGCATGTCACTTCACTATGCAATCGAGTTTCCTCAACAACCGAATGAGTCCTCCAATCATCTTTTGGGACTCAGTTTAGAAATGTAATTTTAATAGTTCATGAAATTGATCCTCTATTTGAGTAGTCTTTTTCTGCTTTCAAGCTCCCTGATGGCTTCTGGCCAACTCGGACTAGAGCTATTGCCATCAGGAAGGCCTTTTTTACTCACGTTTTCTGATCCCCGTGAAATTCGAATGGGTTTGAGTTTTCAAGGCAATTCTCAAATCAATGCAACAGTGGGAAATTATTTTTCACTTTTTGGAGTTTCTCCCGTTCACTCTGCTGACACTCCTGCACCTTGGACTTTTCATGTAGGTTTGGAAGGTGCAGGTTATTTCACAATGCGCCAGGCGCAAAAAAGATTTCCACTGGAGACTGCGGACGGTTTGATCGGAGCTTATTTCGAGGGAGCTTCTGGGCCATGGCAAGCTCAATTACGATTAACGCATATTTCTGCTCACTTGGCAGATGGAAGTACGGGCACTCCAATAGCTTACAGTCGCGAATTTGCGGTTCTACGAGCTGGCTATGTCCCCTATCAGGAATTACAGATTTATGCCGGACTTCATTATTTGATCAACACAGTTCCGAGGGTGGATCCTTGGACTTTTCAGTCAGGTGCTCATTACTTTCTGCCGTTGGACTATTCCTTGGTGCCTTTTGCGGCGATGGATCTCAAATGGAAACAAGAAACAAGTGTTAACCCTTCGTTTCAGCTCCTCTTAGGGCTTGCTTTGAATAATCCCCCGCAAGCTTACCGCTCATTTCGCTTTTATTACTCCTATTTCACGGGGGCTGAGCCCAGGGGACAATTCTTTAATCAACAAGTGACGACCCATTCCATTGGTATTGATATGCAAATATGAACCACTCTATGTTAAACTAAATATTGTAAGTCCAACGCATCCTTTCGTTCTTTTTTTCAGGGGAAAATTCAATGAAACTTTCGGCTCTTGTTTGTCGTCTATCTTTTTTGTCTCTCATGTTGTTGCTTTCCAGTTGTGGAGTGGTTCATTACCCAGGCCAACCTGGCATGGTCTCAAATTCTTTTGTAAAGTTAGACTTAGAAATTCTAGAAGAGCCTGGACTCTTTGTGTATGAAGCCGTTTATGACAACACTTCCTCGGGGCAGGGAGTTTCAGCAGTGGTTACCAAGCTCTATCCTAAAGCCCAAACGTACACGAGCAATGTTCGGACAAATGCTGATGGGACTCTCTATAAATCAAAAGTTCAATATCAAGGAGCCGATATTCAGATGGTTTCTATGCCCAATCAGAATCAAATTTATTTGAATCCAAATCATCAAATTGCCTTTCTCATCGATTATGAAAACTCAGTAGATGAAATTGATGATAAAAACACTGCCGAAGAAAATCTATTTGCACCGACTCGCACCATGGGATTGATGCCACAGAGCTTTGAGACCAAACGGTTACGTTGGGAGATGATCCGAGCTGCTCGGTTTCTGCCTTCGGGAAACTTGGGTTATGACATCACCGCTATTCAATTGGGACAGGTAAAATTTGTTCCCTCCCAACCCATCGCACTTGAGACTTCTTTGGCTCAAAATGCCATTAAAACCCTCTTGAGCCCGGAAATAAAATTAGAATTCACACACTTCTTAGAGGCTCAGTTTCCAAAGGGCTATAAAGGACCCGTTCACTTTTATGTAAAAGATGCCTCAGAGCCTCTCGTTTTGAATTTGGGTGTGAATACTATGAGAACTGCTGAAAAATCTGGTCTGAAAATCAACAAAGGCATTCCTGACTTTATCTTGAACCAATTGAAAGGTTCTTTATGAAATTATTTTTTCTGACGAGCCTGAGTGTTTTCTCTTTTTGGGCTCAGGCGGATTCCTATGTGGTGCTCTTTAAGCAAGCTGAAATTGGCGTGGGCAGTCTAGAGCACGGAGCCTATACACAAGTTCTCCAGAGCTCGAATAAAAAAAGTATTACAGAATTAGAAAACTGGTTAGGGCGAAAGCAGATTCGGACTTCAGCACCGATGAAAAACCTGTGGCTCATTCGCGGGGCTACTTTGAGCGTGGCACCAGAGGTGGTCCCCCAACTCAAAAAGGAACCTTGGGTCCACGGAGTCTATCCGGATCAATTTCGAAAAATGATTCCAAAACAACCCGCGACAGCTGAAGGAACTTCTTTGAAGTCCGTCCATTCAGAAACTGTTTGGGGATTGGATCGTATTGGTTTGGCCCAAATCCGAGAGGAGTTTCCTCACATTGATGGAAGTGGTGTTGCAGTTGGCGTTCTAGACACTGGCATTCAAAGTAAACATCCCGAGTTGGTGGGACGAGTAACTCACTTCAAAGATTTCGTGAATCACATCACTAATGACTACGACGATCATGGGCATGGAACTCATGTGGCTGGAACGATTGCTGGCAAGGAAGTCGGTATGGCTCCTCGTAGCCAAATACTCATGGCTAAGATTTTCGGTGCTGTGGGTGGAGGCTACGACTCCACGATTTTGGAAGCTATGCAGTGGCAATTTGATCCGGATGGTGATCCCAACACTTCGGATTACCCTCGAATTATTAGCAATTCTTGGGGCGCAGACATTGCGGATGGGATCCACGATATTGAAGAGTTTTTACCCTACCATTTAGCCATTCAAACCTGGATTCACGGAGGAATCATCCCTGTGTTTGCTGCTGGAAATTCCGGAACAACTCCCAACGGAATTCCTGGAGGATTGCCTGATGTGATTTCTGTCGGAGCCTTCGATGTGAATAATGCAGTTGCGGATTTTTCAAGTATGGGACCCAATTTATGGAAAATTGGACAAACCATTATCACCATAATGAAGCCAGATATCTCAGCGCCTGGAGTAGGCATTGCTTCCGCGATTCCGGGAAATAAGTATGCGACCTGGGACGGAACCTCAATGGCCACACCTCATGTCAGTGGTGCTCTTGCACTTTTGCTTCAGGCAAATCCCAAATTGACGTATCCAGAAGTGAAGCGATTGCTTTTAGAAACCTCTGAGAAGAAAGGCGATAATCAGTTCGGGTATGGAATTATCAACGCGTACGAATTGGTTAAAGCCGGTATTCAACGCAGCAAGCATTAAGAAAAACAAAAAAAAGGAGTCCTATCATGAGGGGCATTCTAGTCCTTGTCCTCTGTGGTTTCGTGTATCCACTATTTGGGGTTGTGGAAATCGGCGAAAAATCGCCTGAGCTCTGTTGGAAGTCCATTGAGTCTCAAGAAATCTGCGTCAAAGATTTGCAGAGTCGTGTGGCTGTCTTGGTTTATAGCACTGGGTGGTGTCCAGGGTGCCAGGATGAAATCGCTGAGCTTTCTCGACGGTATTCAGAAATCAAGCACCCTGCAGTAGCACTAGTGTCCCTCTCTGCCGAAGGTTTCAAGCATGGGGAACCGGTCACTGAAGAATTCCTTAAAGCTTGGCAGAAAAAGTATCAAATTCCTTTCTTAGTGGCGGCATCTCCCAACAATGCTGGCAAAGATTTCTTTAAACCCCCCTATTATATTCCAGCGACTGTGATTCTCGACAAAGCTGGAGTAGTGCGATTTAAAAAAGTCGATGCTTCAGTGGATGAGATTTTTACCGTGGTGCGCTCGTTAGAAAAATAAAAATCAAATCAACGTAACTAGCTGGTCACCAGCAAACAAGCGGACATGATATTTTTCCAGCATTACAGCCTGTTTCCGTGTCAATCGACCTCGAAATTTCACTAGGCTTCTTTTTCCCGCGAGACTCATTGCGTGCATGATAAAAGCATCGAAGCCAATATAAAGAACCACCTTCGGGCTTCTCACCAGTTGAAAAACTTCTACGATTGATGTCTTTCCCCGTAGATCGATAAACGGAAAAGGGTAATCAGAGTGATCTGTATCTTTATCGTTCTGAGTACCCAAGAAAACAACTTGGCAATTTAATTCCTCAGCTTTCGCTTTTGCATGGGAGATGAGCAGATCCTTTTTTCTTCCGGTTGCAAGATAAGAGGAAGAGTCACAGTAGCTATTGAACAAAATAAATTCTTGATCAGTAGGCAGGTTTAGTAGAGTGAGAATTTCTGGTTCGCTGAAAACGCTGTAATCAAGTTGTGAGTGGAAAGACCTATGGAAGTATTGAGAGAAAGTGGAAAGTAACTGACTGCAGATGGGCATTGTTAAGTGTTTGCTCACGTGAACGAACAGAGCTTGGTTTTTGGATAAAAGAGGAATCAATTCAAAGCGACTCACCACCAGATCATATTCAGTGAAGGATTTAGGTTCGGGAACAATAGGTAGGTTGAGCCTTTCAAAAAACGGAATCATGAGCGGCGAGACGCAGATTTCCGTTTCGTAACCAGCATCAATAAAAGATCTGATGAGAGGGAGAAAAAACAAGTGATCTCCCACGTGCATAAACTCTGCATGGTTGAGGAAAAACAATACCCTATTTACCTGAGGTAGCTGAGACTGCTTTAAATTAAATAAGTAGAGATTAGGTTCCAAAAAGTGGCGTTTCAAAAAAAGCTGAGACTGAAGAATCAGAAGGAGTTTTTGAAAATAACTCGTCAGCTTCACGGTTTCCCTTTAATAGGCATTCGGATGAATGAAACCCTTAAACAGAGTTAAAATTAAAATTTTTAAATCAAATAATAGCGACCAGTTCGTGATGTAAAACAAATCATGATGGATTCGTTCTTCTAGTGAAGTATTCCCTCGCCAGCCGTTGACTTGAGCCCATCCTGTAATACCCGATTTCACTTGATGCCGGAGCATGTATTTGGGCACTTGATCTCTGAACCGGTCCACAAACTCAGGCCTTTCGGGGCGAGGACCAACTAAACTCATATCTCCCTTCAAGACATTCCAGAACTGCGGCAACTCATCCAAGCTCGTTCTGCGTAAAAATTTCCCGAGGGGAGTGGGCCTGGAATCGTTTTTCTGAGCCCAAACAGCTCCAGTGGCTTGCTCCGCATTCACCGGCATGCTTCTGAATTTAAACATTGAGAAGACTTTGCCATCTGCACCCATTCGTTTTTGCGAGAAGATCATGGGTCCAGGTGAAGAAAGTTTCACTAAAAATCCTAAGATTAGATAAAGTGGAAAAAAAATCACCAAGAAAAGAGAAGCCCCTGCAATATCAAGACATCGTTTCAAAGCGCGATCTGAATTTCCCATAGCAGGAAAGTTAAAAGCTAAGACAGGAATTCCCATATCCTGTCGTGCTTGGTAAGCAAACGTACTGAATTTGCCAAAATCCGGAACGAGTTTGATAGGTGCTAATTCATGGGACAGAGTTTTTAAGATAGATTCATAATGTCCCGGATCTTTAGAAGGGTAGGAAACGACGACCTCCCCTACTCGGTGGGTGCGAACCGTTTCTAATAAATGAGACTCTGCTCCCAAATAGCGGAGTTCAGGTATTTCAGATTCACTCGATACAGGTCCAATTCGGCCCAGCCACTGGACAGGCACGGGACTCATTATTTTCATTTGCTGATAATAAAAAGCGAGAAGTTCTCCATAGCCCACCAATAAAACTTTTAAGGGGGATAAAAACTTTTTTCTAAAAATATTCCAAGTAAGCTGCAAAGCGAAACGCTCTAAAACCAGAGCTAAAAAAACAACCACAAAGAAAATGGCTAAATAAATTCGTGAAAAGCGATACAGTTCAGTGAAGTACAAATAAGATACTAAGACTAAAGTGCTCAGAAAGGTGCCTTGAAAAACCTTATTGATGGCGCGAAATCCAAATTCCAACCGGTCCGAACGATAGGAACCTACCAAGTGAAACACTGCGCAAAAAATAGCGGCCAGAGGGAAAGCAATTCGGCGATAAATCTCCCAATCGGGAATACCGTGGATGATTGGAAAAAAGTCGCTATTGAAGCGTAAAATCCAAGTAGCCCACCAAACTCCCGCAACGACTAAGCAGTCGGTGCATTTAATCACCACCTGATACATGAAAAAAGCTTGGCTAAAATGCATAAAACTCGCAGCATCATAGCGGCAGAGGCATTCTGGGTCCAATAGTTGATTTTTCTTTGATCAACACCTTAAAAACCTTATAATAATAAAGTACTTAGAGGTTGACCCTTTTTGCCTGCAAGGAGGCATTGTGACTAAATCAGAGCTGATTGAGACGATATCCCGGAAAGCTAATCTCACGAAGAAAAAAGCTGAGGAGCTCGTGAACACCATTTTCGACGGTTTTTTTATGTCGATGGTGAAGGGGGACCGCATTGAGATTCGTGGCTTCGGGAGCTGGTTCGTAAAAAGTTACAAATCTTACGTGGGTCGCAACCCTAAAACAGGCGCTGATGTTTTTGTTCCTGAGAAAAAGCTCCCCTTCTTTAAAGTGGGTAAAGAACTCAAAAAACGCATTGATAGCTAAATAAAAAGGTCCGTTGCCCGAGGGCAACAGACCTTTTGTAGTGAATACCTCTTTCGTGGGAACTGAATTAGACAGTCTGGCCCACTTTGAAGCCCATACGAATCATTCCCCACATCACAAAAACAGCCCCTGCAGAGACCAATCCGAAGACAGTCCAACTAAAGTAACCAAAGTTGTTTGGCCCAATCATGCAAAACAACATGGGACCTGACAAATAAGCATTGGTTCTCGAAAACAGCAATGCTCGTTTGGCAAGAGCTGGCATTTCGGCTGGGCTCTGTCCTTCTTTCACCCAAGTGATGATTTGACGTTGAGCAGGCCAAATCACAAACCAAACATTGAACCACATGATAGTTCCCAGAGTGGAACCCATCATGATCCACTGGGCTCGGCCCGTCATGCCGCCATCAGCGTCTCTCCACAAATTGCCTTCAGAACCAGGCAAACCGTATTTCGAGAAGAGGAGCACTAAACCAAATACAAAAGTCATCATTGCTCCCCAGCGGAACCACCAAAGGGCTCTTGGCAATAACTGCGGATTCACTTTGGGTTTTACTTCTTTATCCAAAACGCCTTGAAGCGGTACGTTCACGAAATTGAAGAAATACAAATGACCGATCCAAATAATCCCCGAGAAAATGTGGATCCATCGAAGTAAAAACAACCAAGCTGAAAAAAGATCTGACTGCATGAAAAAACCTCCCGGTGTTAAAATTTCCGAATGATTTCACCACCCTTCTTGGGAGTAGGCAACAAGAAAGGCTTTCAATCGGTAACCTGTCAAACCTTCTACAGAATAAAAAAATAGAAAAATCAGGGATTTAATAAATTCGTCTGAGACTTGAGTGGTTCCTCTCCAAGTGTCCAGTTTTCTGGCAGTGAGAAAATTCAAGGGGTTAGGGTGAATACAATCAGTATGCAGCAGTTGGCCGAGAGAATGCACCTTTTTAAAGAAAACGTGTTTCGGTTCGGGGAATCATGGGGAAATCGAGTTACATTTTTTTACTAGCAGGTCTAGTGCTTCTCGGAAGAGCTCCGATAGCTCACGCAGAAGACTTCCTGTTTGGAGCTGCAGCGGTCACTGCCGCCACCAGCGCCATGGTGGTTCCTGGAATTATGGCCCAAGGCCAAGTCAACATTGCGCAAACGAAAGCCAATACGGCAACTACCATCAGCGCGATGAATGCCCAACAAGCTTTATTTCAAGCGCGACTTCAATCCTACACTGCTTTGGCGCAAGCCGGAGTCTCACGAGATATCGCGATGATGGGGCAACAGGCGAACACGAATAACTTGCTCGCTCAACTCCAATACCTGGCTTACAACCGCTCGTTGGATTATCAAATGCAACGAGAGCGCATGATGAGCCAAATGATGCTCCAAAACAGTCTTATGAATCTTGAGTATAAGAAGATGGAATTGGCTGGAATTCTTGCTCAGATTAACCAAGTTTCGGGGGGAGAGCTCACTTCTCCCAGTACTCCGAATATCAACAGTTTATTGCAAAGCCCAACGATTCAGCCTTCCGCCAGTTTGGGAGCCAATGCTTTAGCAAATAACTCCTCTGCAAGCGCTAATCCCAGTTTGGGCTCTGCAGAATCCAGCTTTGGATTACGACGTGCTTTAGCGGGCAGTTTGTCTTCGGGCTCTACGGGTTCTGTAAGACGTCGATCGTTCAGTAATGATCTCGCAGTTTTCAGAAATTCCACGGCGGGTACTGCGGAAGGAGCCTCCTACGGAGTACGAAATTCTGTCCGAAGCCTGATGAGCACCAGCAAAGCAAGAACTCATTAACCACTTGAAATCATTTTAAAACAGGGCGCTCTTTCTGGGGTGTCTGGTCGGAATACAGTTAAAGTAAAATAAAATCAAAGCCTTAGAAACTCTGCCCTTCGGTGTTTAAAAACTTATCCACCTGTCAGACTGCTTTCCAGCAAAAATAGTTCAGAAATTCCGAAGTTTAAACCCCTAGAGCCTCCTGTATTCTTGGCAAGGGTTGTGCAGTCTTCACCTGTAAGCAGTTTTTTTAAGGGAAGTAGTTTGAGCATGCAGTTGAAACGCACTTCATTACAGTTCGGGTGGATCAATCACCCGAAAGCTTTTGAGAAAGCCTTGAGCTTAGTCTTGGTTTTTTCGCTAGTACTTCCTTATTCCTTAATGGCTCAAGATCCCAGTGAACCACCCATGATTGGTGGCGTGATGATGGGAAAAGATTTCGCAAATCCAGCCCAAGGTGAGCTGGGAGGGCCTGATGATCCGCATGCGCCTACTCCCGCCATGAAAAAAGCGATTTTGCAAATGCCCACAGTTCAAGGAGCCGTGGGTGCCATTGGACGTTTGAATGAAGCCATGCGAGTGGCTGCTGAGAATCCCAATGATGAATGGCGCCGAGAAGATGTCCGAAAAGCCATGCGCGAAGTTCCGACTGCAGTTCAAGCTTTGGCAGGCACTTTTGCAAGTCATCAAATTGGAAATAGTTCACTCCCGTTTGTCCTTTCGATGATGGGTGGATTTGTAGATCAAAACGCTCCCAACGCATTTGATAAGTTCTTAAAAAATCCTTCGCCGGATCTCATTCCAAAATTAGGTGCAGAATTTCCTCGAGGCCAAGAGTACAAAGAAATGACCACGGTAGTGAAAGAGGAAAACAAACTTTCTCCTCAAGTGGTGCAAACTGGAGCTACGAGCACTCCAGTAATGCCTCCGGCGGCAGTTGCCCCAGGATCGCCTCAAGATTTAGCACGTATTTTACCCGTAGTGAATTCTGAACCAACAAGCACTCCCGTTCGCGACGGCGACCGGATTGTGGTGAAGGAAGAAGGTCCGGCTCCAAGAACAGAAGCCGCTTCGATTTCGGCAGCACCTGCATCGCAACCAGAGCCCGTGCTCAATACTTTGTCTCGTGATATTGCCATTGCGGAATCTTTAGTGAAACAAGCTCAGGAATTAGAAGAAGCTTTAAAGCCTGAAAAAGAAGATGATTTTTTTGCTCCTAAAAAGAAGGACAAAAAAGCAGAAGAGCAAAGCAAGCGGCCAGAAGCTAAAACGTTAAAACCCACTTCTTGGCTCTTGATGCCGCTATTTTATTGGATTTCGACAAACACTTCAGCTCATGCGGGGAATCAAGGTAACGGCGCTCAAGATGGTCCTGGAGGCGCTGGCAATCCTGGCGATCAAGGGGGCGGCGGCGGCGGAAACTTTTTATTCGGTATTGCAGCAATCATCGCAGCAGTGGCCCCAATGGTAGTTGCAGGCATTGAATCTGAAAAAGAACAAAAAATTGCGACGATTGAATCGGAAGCTCAAATCAAACAAGCTGAAATTCAAACGGAAACCCAAAAAGAAATGGCGCAGTTGAGTTCTCAAACGGCACTGGCTCAAGCAGAATCCTCTCGAGAAGTAGCAAAAATGAATAACGATGCGCAAACCCAGCGCTTACAAATCAATTTAGCAGCTTCACAACAACAACGAAATGAAGAGCGCCAATTCCAACAAGAACAAATGACGTATCAACGCCAGATGGAAGCGCAACGAATTGCGCTTGCGGAACGCCAAGCAGAAGAAAGCATTCGCGTTGCAAAAGAGACTTTAGAAGCTAAAAAATTAGAAGCGGCTCTTACGGGAGTGAATGCAGCAAACAATCAAGCGGCTGCTCAGAATACAAATCTTCAGAATGCACCCGCAAATCCACTCGCAGCTGCACTCACTCGCACGGCTACGGGCGGAGCTGTAACTCCAGCCAATGCAGCTAATGGTGGAAATACATCAGCACGAGGATTCGTTCAGCAAGCTCCTCGGCAAAGAGGTGCTGCAACGAGTGCTTTGGGAAGCCAAGGACTTGCAATGGCCCCAAGCAATCGCTTACTGGCCTCTGCAGGAGATTTAGAAAGCAATCCATTCATCCGTGGAGTTTATCGTCGTAAGAATTCTCGATTAGGAAAAAGCAGCGGTTTAGCCGCATTCACTGCGCGCAGTCTTCGTAGCGGGGGACCGCTCAAGACCGCACGGAGCATGTACCAAAGTGGTGCTTCGGCGTTAGTCACAGGTTCTTTCTCCGACGAAAAAGTGCGTGCCAGTCGGCCGGAATTAAAAGTTGCGGAAGTGGCTCCAGTCATTGTGGAAGAGGCTGTTGCCCAACCGAGGGTTCCAGTGATTCGAAGTCACTGAGAGAAAAAGTTTTAAGTAGGGTCCGAGTTACCGGGGTAAACAGGCGCTATGGCCACTGGGCCAGGCGCCTTTTTTTTAGTGAAGTAGCTAAAACCTAGGCAGTCTGCACCTGCGCCCTTAAATTAAAACCCAATAAAAACAAAGGCTTGTGAGCGTCTGCTTTGCGGAAAAGCTGGCAAGGAAACTGCACTCCTAAAGAATACAGATTTCAGCTAAAGGAAAACAGCTTGAAGCAACAGAATGAAAAATTCAACTTAAGAGCCCTGCTTATCTGGGTATTAGTGGTGAGCCTGGCGACTCCCGAAATGTCGTTTGGCAGAGTCCTAGGAGGAGGCGGCGATGGACCCGCGAATGGCGGTGGCACTTCTGGAAATCCCGGCGATCAGAATGGCGGTGGAGCAGGAGAGATTTTATTCGGGATTGCAGCTATCGTCGCTAGAGTCGCTCCCATGTTCGTTGCGAGCACTGAATCCCAAAAAGAACAGAACATTGCCCAGACTCAATCAGAAGCTCAAATTCAACAAGCGGAAATTCAAAATGCGACTCAAAAAGAATTAGCTCAAATGAGTGCTCAAACCGCACTCACTCAAGCCCAGTATTCAAAAGACATTGCGCAAATGAACAATGATGCGCAAACACAACGCAATCAAATCAATTTGGCCGCAGCTCAACAACAAAGAAACGACCAACGTCAAATCCAACAAGAGCAAGCAACTTACCAGCGGCAAATGGAGGCCCAACGAGTTGCAATTGCAGAACGTCAGGCAGATGAAAGCATTCGCATCGCCAAAGAAACTTTAGAAGCTAAAAAATTAGAAGCGGCATTAAAGGTGGCAAATGGAGCTTCGGGTGCGGGTAACTCGGCTCAAGGAGCCACGAGTCCGCTTGCAGCTGCCCTGACCCAATATGCAATGGGAGCGAACCCAACGGCTCGAGGCGTGGCTCGCCCGGCTTCTCAGCCCACCGGACGAGGCCTTGCCCCTGCGCCCAGTGCTCGATTGTTAGCTTCTGTAGAGGATTTTGAAAGCAACTCCGCAATTCGTGGTCTTGTTCAGAAAAGAAAAGTGCCTGTTCGGCAACGATTGGGTCTTTCTGCCACTGCGTCTCGAAGTGGTGCGGGGCCTTTAAAAAATAGAGGATTGGTTTCAAGTGGACTTTCAGTTGTAGCGGCAGGTTCTTTTCCAGAAGAGCGAGCGCGAACCAGTCGGCCGGCATTTAAAGTTGCGGAAGTAGCTCCAGTCATTATGGAAGAGACTGTGGCACGACCGAAAGGTCCAGTGATTCGAAGTCACTGAGGAAAAAAGTTTTTAGTAGGGTCCGAGTTACCGGGGTAAAAGGCGCGATGGCCACAGGGCCAAGCGCCTTTTTTTATGGAGTTCCTAAGTTTCAATCAGTCGTACAAAACCTAATCAAAAACCCCGCATCCCATCAAAATAATACCAATAAAAATCAAGTAGTTATAGTGAAAACCTCAGGCGGATTTTGGCAGGATCTATGCACTCTAGAAGGGAGTAAGCGCAACACGGGGAAAGCAGCTAGAACATGCGTCTTAGGAACCACACAATCTTCCGCCAGTTTCTGAGCTTCTTCCTCATTTTTTCGTTTTCAGTTCTCAATCCCTTAAACTCACAAATCGCTCAGGCGGGCTGTAATCAAGGCAATGGCGCTCAAGATGGTCCTGGAGGCGCTGGGAACCCAGGAGATCAAGGCGGTGGCGGGGGTGCAGACTTCCTATTTGGAATTGCGGCCATTATCGCGGCAGTTGCACCAATGGTCGTTGCTGGAATTGAATCTGAGAAAGAACAGAAAATTGCTACGATTGAAACAGAAGCTCAAATTAAACAAGCTGAAATTCAAACCTCTACGCAAAAAGAAATGGCGCAGTTGAGTTCTCAAACGGCACTAGCTCAAGCTGAATCTTCTCGAGAAGTGGCGAAAATGAATAACGATGCTCAAACACAGCGCTTGCAAATCAATTTAGCAGCTTCACAGCAGCAGAGAAATGAAGAGCGCCAATTCCAACAAGAGCAAATCACTTATCAGCGGCAAATGGAAGCGCAACGAATTGCGCTTGCAGAACGCCAAGCGGAAGAAAGCATTCGGGTCGCCAAAGAAGCTTTAGAAGCTAAGAAATTGGAAACCGCACTCGCGGGAGCGAATGCAGTGGGCAGCCCAGCTGCTACCCAGAAAAGCGGTCTTCAAAAAACACAGGGAAGTCCGTTGGCTAGTGCTTTAGTGGCCAATAATTCGGTCAGAGCTAATCCAGCTCGTGGTTTTGTCCAGCGCAAGTTAGCGCCATCAGTTCCCAGTGCTCGATTGCTCGCTTCCGCAGAGGTTGGGGAGAATGCTTTTATTCTGCAACAAGTGGGTAGATACCAAAAATCAAGAGGGATGAAAAAAGGGGGACTGGTTGCTGTTACGTCTCGAAATATGAGTGGAGGCCGTGGGGTTTTAAAAACTGGTCGGGGCATGTATCAAAGTGGAGTTTCTCCCTTGGCAATGGGTTCTTTCTCAGAAGAACGTGTGCGCGCTCCACGAGTCGCAGAGTTTGTAGCGCCTGAGGAGCCCGTGATTGCTGAGAGTGGAGAACGAACACCAAAAAAGGTGCGAGGCGGAATCCGAAGCCATTAAGGCAGAATTTCTTGGTAAATCACCCGATATTGATTGGCTAATCCGAGTCGAGCAAAAGTCCCAGCGGTATTGAGTGTTTCCCAAGCTGTTTCCGTCTCTGCTTTGAGTTGATCAAGCTCAGGCTGTTCCACTAAAAACCGATTCAATTTGAGACGAGAGTGAGGCAACGATTCCGAAAGGCTTCCATGCTCTTCCAAATAGAAAGTTGGAATTTTATGGTACAAGCTTTCTAGCGCCAATGTTCCCCAATCAAAAGGCTTGGCAGTTAAGTAAAAACACAGCTCCGCTTGAGCAAGCAATTGAAGCCACTCTTGGGGACCAAAGCCTTCTTTGTTTTTTAACTGGATGACTTTGGTTTCAAACCGTGGAAACCGAGCTTTGATGATTCTCAGTAACTTGGGGAGTTGTACAGTGGTTTCACGTTCTCCCACCAAAAACACCGCTAACGGTCGCGCTTTCCGCTCCACAGGTTGAAAGTGTAGGAATCTACGGATGGTGGGACGCGCTACAAAAATACGGTCTTCCGAAATTTGGTACTGTCGTTTCAATAACTGTCGGTCTTTCTCCGAGGGGACACTGAAATACTGATTCGGTCTTCGCGTGATGAAGAAAGGAAGTTTCTTTCTGGGGGGGAGAACAGTCGTCAGCGTAGTGACGGAACACGCTACATTCATTTGATCGATGGCTCTGAAGCGATGAAAAAAACTAATTCCTGCCGTTTTGACAAATTCCTTTTCCCACCACCAGTACAGGGGGGTATTCCCGACTTTTCTTTTGGTTTCGTAGCGACGGAGTTGTCCACTGAACACTTGTCCGGGGTGGCTCAAGAGCACCGTCCGTTGTTTTTGAATCCACTCACTTGCTTCCTGCTCTCCGTTGGCAGCCACGAGTTGATCAATTAATTCCTGGGTGATGAGTCCCGACTGTGGAAGCTCCACAGCGGTCCGGCTATCGATACAAAGTCGAGGAGTGTGCGGCATGTCTGTATTTAACCATTGCCCCTGGTGGTTTTCAATATGATTGGCTGGAAAGGGGTGTTTCTGGTGCTTACGGTATTAGGGCTCGGTCGGATAGGGTTTCGAATTCACACGCGTTATTTTTCTAATGAAGCCGAAATCACCGTTTGGGATGTGGGTCAGGGAGATTCTATTTTGCTCCAGTTACCACGGGGGAGAAATTTCCTCATGGATACAGGCGGCGGTAGTAGAAATGAACTTCTAGGTGAAGAATTAGTGCGTGAGTTGAGTCGGAAAGGGATCCTGAAGCTGAATGGCCTATTGATTTCTCATCCAGATGCGGATCATCTTGAAGGCGCCTTTCCTCTTCTGCGAAAAATAAAAGTTGAGAAAATCGGATTCTCTGCACCCCTCTTAGGTTTGCCCGCGGCCGAACTTCGCTTAAACCGACTGTTAGCCGAAGCTCAAAGCCGCGGGATCCCAATCACTCCCATTTCAGAATCCGTTCAAGTGCCTATCGGTCCCGCTCAATTACGGTTAACCCCCTCACTTCCGGACCAGGCTCTGACTCCCAATAATTTGGGACTCATTACGGAACTCGAAGTGTACGGGTGTCGCTTCTTGTTTCCTGGGGATATCGAGAAAGAAGCGGAAGCTGTTTATCCGAATACCTCAAATCTGCCCGTCACGGTTTTGAAAGTGGCTCACCATGGCAGCCGTACGTCTTCTCGCCGGGAGTTTCTTGAAAGATTCCGTCCTCAGGTCGCAGTCATTTCCGTAGGCGCGGATAATCGCTACGGACATCCCCGGCATGAAGTGATTGCTCGTCTACGCCATTACCACACACAAGTTTTTCGTACCGATTTCCATGGGTACGTCAGCTTCAGAGTTTTGCCCAAAGGGGAAGTGCACTGTCAGAGCGCTCAGGGAACTTGTGGAAAATTCCAGTGCGCGCCCTAAAGTTCGAGTTGTTTCTTTTTTAAGAACGTGAGGCGATCCCGAAGCTCCGCTGCTTTCTCAAACTCTAAGGCTTTTGCAGCTTTTTTCATGAGTTTTTCGACGCGAGTGATTTCTTTTGGGAGATCTTTTTCAGGGACTCCAAGCTCTGCTTTCTTGGTCGTTGATTTGATTTCAAAGTAATCGAGATCTTCATTCGCATAAAGCGGACTTTGAATATTCTTCTTAACAGATTCTGGAGTGATTCCATGTCGGATATTGTATTCGCTCTGAACTTGTTTACGTCTTTCGGTTTCTCTTACTGCAAATTGGATGGCTTCGGTTTGTTTATCTGCATATAGGATGACAGTGCCTTCCAGATTCCTAGCCGCCCGGCCAATGGTCTGTATCAGAGAAGTTTGGCTTCGGAGAAACCCTTCTTTGTCAGCATCTAAAATACCCACCAGTGAGCACTCGGGGATGTCCAGCCCCTCCCGCAATAGATTGATACCCACCAGAACATCGAAAGTCCCCATCCGCAACTGCCGAATGATTTCTACCCGCTCGATCGCATCAATATCCGAATGCAAGTAAACGGCTTTAATCCCCATTTTTTGGAAGTACTCGGTCAAATCCTCGGACATTTTTTTAGTGAGTGTCGTGACGAGCGTTCTCTGCTGTTTTTCCACTCGTTTTCGGATTTCACCATACAAATCATCCACCGCCCCGCGAGCTGGTCGGATGATCACTTGAGGATCCATCAAACCGGTAGGGCGAATGATTTGCTCAACGACGTGATCTTTGGACTTGTCTCGTTCGTATTTACCCGGAGTGGCTGAAACATAAATCACTTGATTCACCAGACCTTCGAATTCCGAAAAGTTGAGGGGCCGATTATCTAAGGCTGAAGGCAACCGAAATCCGTGCTCTACGAGCGTCATTTTTCGAGCTCGATCGCCTCGGTACATGCCCCCAATTTGTGGAACGGTCACGTGAGATTCATCGATGAAAAGTAAATAATCTGAGGGGAAATATTCCAGCAGGGTAGGGGGCGGATCTCCGGGTTTTCGGCCTGTGAGGTGACGGCTATAATTCTCAATGCCGTTGCAGTAGCCCATTTCTTCCAGCATCTCGATATCGTAATAGGTTCTCGATTCTAACCGTTGGGCCTCCACTGCTTTATTGAGCTTCTTCATTTCTTGTAACCGAACCTGGAGCTCATCTTGAATGGAGCGGATTGCTTTCTTTAACATGTCCTTGGGAGTGACATAGTGACTTCCTGGATAGATCGCGAGCGTATCCACTTCCTCTACGACCGTGCCAGTCACTGGATCTATTTTGCAGATTTTCTCTATGGAATCACCCCAGAATTGAACGCGATAGGCATGGCTTTCCTCAAAAGCAGGAAAGACTTCAATCACATCTCCTCGAACTCTAAAAGTGCCTCGATGAAAATCATAATCATTGCGTTCATACTGGGTTTCTACCAAATACAAGAGAAACTCATCGCGACGCTGTTCCGCTCCTTTTTCCAAATGAATAGCCATTTCCCGATAGAGTTCGGGCGAGCCTAAGCCATAAATACAAGACACACTGGCAACGATGATCACATCGCGACGAGACAGAAGGCTACGAGTAGCCGAGTGGCGGAGTTGATCAATCTGATCATTGATGGATGAATCTTTTTCAATGTAGGTATCCGAAGAGGGAATGTAAGCCTCTGGCTGATAATAATCGTAATAGCTGACAAAGTACTCTACAGCATTTTCCGGAAAGAGATCCTTAAACTCGGAGTACAGCTGTGCTGCTAATGTTTTGTTGGGGGCCAAAATGAGGGCTGGTCGTTGCATTTTGGCAATAACATGGGCCATGGTAAATGTCTTACCGCTTCCCGTAACCCCCAAGAGCACAGTGTCTCGCCGTTTGGATTCAATTTCCTGGCAGAGCTTTTCAATCGCTTGCGGTTGATCCCCCCGTGGGGAGAACTCAGATTTTAAGCGGAATTCCGGCATAGCAAAGCTTCAGTATAGGCAGGACTGGCCTCTCTGCCCAGTAGTTTAAATTTTTCATTAAACAGGGTATAGCCTATGCATGGATTTGACCCAAAAACCGATTGCCATCCTGGGATACGGAAATCAAGGAAGAGCTCACGCCTTGAATTTGCGAGATTCCGGCTGCCAAGTTCGCGTAGGCGCGCGCCCAGGAGTGGGTTTTGAATTGGCTCGTAAAGATGGATTTGAGCCGATGCCTTTTGAAACTGCCTGTGACCAATCTCAAATTCTGATGTTCTTGTTACCGGATCTCGTCATTCCGTCTGTTTATGAACGATTAGCTCCCTACTTTAAGGACGGACAACGAGAAGTCGGTTTTTGTCATGGATACGCGTATCACTTTGGGAAAATCGAGAAGTTTTCAAAAACCGGGTATTTTTTGGCGGGTCCGAAAGGGGCTGGCGTATTGCTGCGAGATACTTTTGAACGTGGCAAGATCTTACCCGGAGTTTTAGCGATAGATTCTCCACGCAAAGAAACTCGAGAAATTGCCGTAGCCTACGCCCGGGCCGTGGGTCTTGCACATGAAACATTGGTGGAAACTACCTTCGAGGAAGAAACCGAGTGTGACTTATTTGGAGAACAAGTCGTTCTCTGTGGCGGTCTCCTGGAACTGATGGAAACAGCATTCGAAGTGCTCGTGGAGAGCGGACAAACTCCGGAAATGGCGTTTTTGGAGTGTTGTTATGAAGCCAAATTAATTTTAGATCTTTGGCTGCACGAAGGACCTGCCAATTTGTATAAAAAAATCAGTCCCACGGCATTTTATGGGGGGATGACTCGAGGCAAACGATTGGTGGATGCGTCTTCTCGAGAAAAAATGCGTCAGGCGCTTCAGGAAATAAAAAAAGGGCAGTTCAGTGCGGAGTGGGAACAAGAGGCTCTTGCGGGCTTTCCTCAACTCAAAGCTCGACAGCAATCCGCCCAAGAGTCGCTCCTGGAAAAGACTTATCAAGCTTTGAAACAAAGGTTACAGTGAGTCCCATCTCTAAGCCCCTGTAGTTAAATGGATATAACGGAGGATTCCTAATCCTCAATTACAGGTTCGATTCCTGTCGGGGGCAATTTTCCCTCGACAATACCGTACGATCGGCGAAAATGAGGCAACTATGGAATTAGTTTACGATATCTTGCCTCTTGTTGTTGTGTTGTTGTCGGCTTTTGTTATTGGTTGGGCTGCTGAAACTGCAGAAATGTTTATCTCAAGAGCTCTAGCGCTCAGTATCTTGGCCTGGCTGCAAACTCTCCCGGAGTTCGCGGTAGAAGCCCAGTTGGCTTGGAGCCAAGAGCGCAGTCTCATGATCGCTAACTTAACGGGGAGCTTGCGATTACTGGTGGGACTGGGATGGCCCATGATTTTCTTCACTCAATTTTATTTTCAGGGTATTCGCAAAAAACAATTCATTAAAAAAATAGATCTCGGAAAAGAAGATTCACTCAGCGTGCTCTTTCTCTTTTTGTCCATTCTGTATTTTCTGGTGATATTCTTCAAAGGCAGTTTGAGTTGTTGGGACTCCCTTGTCCTCATGAGCATTTATGGGGTTTATTTGTGGATCCTCTTTAAATTACCGAGCCATGAAGTCGAAGATCCCAGTGATTTACCTTGGATTGGTCGTCAAATCCTGCGTTTAAATCGGGGCCCTCAGATTATGGCGACGATTGCTCTTTTCGCAGTGGGAGGAATAGCGCTGTATCTCTCTGTGGAGCCATTCATTCACTCACTTCAGAAATGGGCGGTCGCAGCTGGAATCAGCACTTTTGTTTTTATTCAGTGGGTGTCTCCCTTCTTGTCTGAGTTCCCCGAGAAGCTGTCTGCTTTCAACTGGGCTCGTCAAAAAGGAAAAGCCCCCATGGCTTTTATGAATATGGTGAATAGCAATGTAAATCAGTGGACGATGCTGGCTGCTATGATCCCCTTGGTTTTTAATTGGTCGCTGGGCCGATTTGAGCCGCTCGTTTTTGATGAAGTCCATCACGCTGAATTAGCCCTAACTCTCGCGCAATCGTTATTGGCGGGGATTGTGCTTTTGGATTTGAGTTTTTCAATCACGGAAGCCGCTCTGATTTTTGTTTTATGGCTCGTTCAATTTGTGTGGTCGGGACTTCGGTGGGAGATCACTTATATTTATTTGGCTTGGACTGCTATCGAAACCCTCAAATGGATTGTTTTGTATGCCACTCAGAAAAAGTTACCTCGAGCTTTCGTAGCTCTAAAAGAGTATCGAAATCTATTTTAAGTATTTGAAATTATTATAAATTAAGAAATATACCCGCTGACCAAAAAGTGTGTTATGAACCAGGCGTTGTTATGGTTGCAATGACACATTTTCAAGATGAGTTGAACGCTTTGGGCAAAGCCCTGGCCACCGCCAAACGCATTCTTATTACCGCTCCGGGTGCTGCAGATGGAGATTCCATCGGTGCTCAATTGGCCCTTCAACGGATGTTGAACCAAGCTTTTCCGAATCTACAAGTATTTATCGTGAATGATGAAGAGCTCCCGCCCCGGTATCAGTTTTTACCCGATGCTGAGACCGTTTTTATTCCCGAAACCTTTGCCAAAGCTCAACACGAAAGAAAATTTGATATGGCCTTTGTTGTGGATGGTGGAATCGATCGAGCGGGACGCGTGAAGCATTGGTACGATCAAACCCCAATTAAAGTGTTCATTGATCATCATGCGGTGAGCTGTGATTATCCCTACACCATCCGTATGGTGGACCCGAAAGCTTCTGCTACGACGGAGTTGATTTATCACCTATCGCAAACCTCGTTGTTTAAAACGCGGATTGATCCTCAATTTGCCCAGCATATTTATCTCGGCTTGGTGTTTGATACTGGATTTTTCAGGCATTCCAACACGACTGCGGAAGCGATGGTGCTTGCCGCGGAGCTTTTGAAAACAGGGTTTGATTTTACTCGAGTGGGTGAGCGGGGCATGTTGGAGAGAAGTTTGGGGAGCTTGCGATTGATGGCGGACACTTTAGGGCAAGCCAAGACCCGTGAGCAGGGAAAAATCATTTGGTCGGTCTTAACCCAAGATATGTTGCGGAAGTATGATGCAATTCCTGATGATCGAGAAGGGATCATTGATCACTTGTTTTTAACTCATGGAGTGGAAGTTGCGCTCCTTCTTTTTGAATTAGGTCCTCAACAGGTCAAAGTATCTTTACGTTCCCAGGGGAAAGTCGATGTCGCTCGGTTTGCACGTGCGTTGACGGTTCGGGGAGGCGGGCATTCAAAAGCAGCGGGAGCACTTTTAGAAATGCCCATCCAAGAAGCAGCTGAAAGCGTTTTGGAAAAACTTTCTGCAGAAATCAAAAAAACTCACTAAGCAGCTTCTGAGATCGTTCGATTGCGCCCTTGTTGTTTAGCCTCATATAAGAGCTCATCGGCTCTCTGGATAAACTCTTCAGATGTGCCAAAGTTTTTTCCAGTAAATGTAGCAATGCCCATACTGACTGTGAAGGTAATAGCTTGATTTTTGCTAGTTACTTTTTCCTTAGTTATGAGATCTCGGATTCTATCAGCTACAAATCTCGCCTGTGAGTGGGAGGCTCCACGTAAAACAACTGCAAACTCTTCTCCCCCAAAACGACATGAAATATTCTCTAATCGAGTTTGTTTTGAAAGAATAGCACCCAAAGATTTTAGAACTTTATCTCCGGCCACATGTCCGTAGGTATCATTGATCTTTTTAAAAAAATCGATATCCATCATGATGAGGCTCAACGGTTGTTGCGTTCTCCGGGTATAACTGAATTCTTTTTCAAGAAAATCGATGAAGTAGCGCTTATTGTACAATTGCGTGAGCGGATCTGTATTAGCGGCTTTGAATAGGCTTTGTTGATAATTTTGGTCTACAGCATCTTGATAGACCACTTTAAAATACATTTGAGTTCCAAACAGTACTTTGTCTCCATTATGGAGTGGCTCTTCAGCAATTTTGCGACCGTTGACGAAGACGCCATTGGTACTGCCAAGATCCTTGATAAATAATTGTGAGCCCTTCCAGAAAATTTCAGCATGAAAACGTGAAATGTGGGGGCTTTCGAGCATCAGATCGCAGCCCACTTCACGGCCTACTTTCAAATCTTTTCCCTTCAAGGGAATGGCTTTCCCGGTCTCTCTTCCCGAAATGGACACCAGAAATGGTTCTTTTTGCGCCGGTTTCTCGGGTTCCGCTTTCAGATTTACGATGATGGTTTTGTCAGATTTTTCGTTTTCTGCCACGATGCATTCCTCGTAGTATTTGTATCGGCTGAATGCTTTGAATCGTTGAAGGAGTTTTGTAACCCGATTTGGCATAGCCAAGTTGCCGAAACATGTACTATAATTTGATTTTAATAAGCGACATTGGATTTGGTTATACTTTGTGGGAGTGACTCATGGCAGCAGAACCAACGCTGAAAGAACTGGTCGAAACAATGGTTAGAGCCCTCGTGGATATTCCAGATGAGGTGAAAGTTTCTGAAATTGCCGGAGAGCAAACTACGGTCTTTGAACTTGTCGTTGCTAAAGGGGATTTAGGGAAAGTCATCGGCAAGCAAGGAAAAACGGCTAAAGCCTTGCGCACCATCCTAACAGGGGCTTCCACGAAGCTCAGAAAACGGTCTGTCCTAGAAATCGTTGAGTAATCGCCCCCGCTTTTATTCTACAAAAGTAGCTCGGAGCATTTCTCGATTGAGACGAGCAATATTCTCTAACTTAATTTCCTTGGGGCAAGCAGCTTCGCAGGCTCCGGTATTTGAGCAAGAACCAAACATTTCCTGATCCATTTGAGCTACCATCCCTCGGACTCTCTTTCCGCGTTCAGGATCTCCTTGAGGCAGAAGCGCCATCTGAGAAACTTTTGCAGAAACAAAGAGCATGGCCGAAGCGTTTTTACAAGCAGCTACACACGCACCACACCCAATACAAGCCGCAGAGTCCATGGCTTTTTCAGCCGTTTCTTTTCCAATCAGAATGGAATTGGCTTCCGGAGCGTTTCCAGTATTGATGGAACAAAATCCACCCGCTGCCATGATGCGATCGAAAGCCGTTCTATCCACGCATAAATCTCGAAGGATGGGAAAAGCTTTGGCTCGGAAAGGTTCAATTACAATAGTGTCTCCATCGTTGAACTTTCTCATGTGCAGCTGACAGGTGGCAGTCCCTGTTTCAGGTCCGTGAGGATTTCCGTTGATCATCAGCGAGCACGAGCCACAAATGCCCTCTCGGCAATCGTGATCAAACTGAACCGCTTCTTCTCCTTTTTGCACTAAACTGGTGTTGAGAAAATCCAACATTTCCAGAAAAGACATATGCTCACTGGCATTGTCCACCGTGTAGTCTTTAAAGGCTCCCGTTTCTTTCGGACCTTTTTGACGCCAAATTTTTAAATGAAGCTTCATGAGGGGCCTCCTTATTTGTAGCTTCTCTGAGCCAAGTGAACATTTTCAAATGTGAGTGGCTCTTTGTGAAGTTTTGGGGTTTTTCCCGTAAATTCCCAAGCGGCAACATGCGAGAAGTTTTTATCATCTCGCAAAGCTTCGCCTTCTGGAGTTTGCATTTCTTCGCGGAAGTGACCGCCACAGGATTCTTTTCTCTCCAAAGCATCCAAGCACATCAGTTCACCGAGCTCCAGAAAATCAGATACGCGGTTCGCTTTTTCTAGTTCTGAGTTTAAGTGCTCATCGCCCGGGATGCGGACATCGTTTGCAAACTCATCTTTCAGTTTTTGAATGGAGCTGATGGCTCCTTTCAGGCCTGCCTCATTCCGAGCCATTCCGCAGAATTCCCACATCACTTTTCCTAACTTTCGATGGAGTTGGTCTACGGATTGTCCGCCTTTGGCTTTCATGAGCGCATCAATGCGCGCTTTGCTTTCGGCAAGGGATCCCAGTGCCGCCTCGTGATTGTTTTTCACAGGAGCTAAAGACGTTCCCCCGATGTAGTTGGCAATGCTGTAAGGGATGACAAAGTAGCCATCCGCTAGACCTTGCATCAGCGCAGAAGCTCCTAGGCGATTAGCTCCATGATCGGAGAAGTTAGCTTCACCTGCTACGAAGAGACCTGGGATAGAGCTCATTAAATTGTAATCGACCCAGAGTCCTCCCATCGTGTAATGAACCGCCGGGAAAATCCGCATGGGGACTTGGTAGGGATTTTCATCCGTGATTTTTTCATACATGGCGAATAAATTGCCATATTTCTCAGCGATTGTAGCTGAACCTAATCTCTGGATAGCATCTCTAAAGTCCATGTAAACCGAAAGACCGGTGGGACCTACTCCTCGGTTTTCATCACACATTCTCTTAGCAGCACGGGAGGCAATGTCTCGTGGAACTAAGTTGCCAAAAGCTGGATACATTCTTTCCAAGAAATAATCCCGTTCAGATTCGGGTATTTCATTAGGGCCTCTCTTTTCTCCAGCTTTGAGAGGGACCCAAACGCGTCCATCGTTTCGTAAAGACTCCGACATGAGAGTCAGTTTGGACTGGTAATCTCCAGAAACGGGAACGCACGTGGGATGGATTTGTGTGAAACACGGGTTGGCGAAGTAAGCCCCTCGTTTATAGGCTCTCCAACAGGCGCTGGCGTTCGATTGTTTTGCATTCGTTGAAAGGAAAAATACGTTTCCATATCCACCCGTTGCCAAAATCACCGCATCCGCCGTATGAGCAGTGAGTTCGCCAGTGACTAAATTTCTAGCAATAATGCCTCGTGCTTTTCCATCGACGACGATGACATCTACCATTTCCTGTCGTGGGAAAATTTCGATGGCTTTTTGTCCCGCTTGACGCATGAGAGAGCTGTAAGCGCCCAGTAGGAGCTGTTGGCCAGTTTGCCCTTTTGCATAAAAGGTTCTAGAAACCTGCGTACCTCCAAAGGAACGATTGGTGAGTGTACCGCCGTATTCCCTTGCGAAGGGAACCCCTTGAGCTACACATTGATCGATGATGTTGACTGAAACTTCGGCGAGTCGATACACGTTGGCTTCTCGAGCTCGGAAGTCGCCGCCTTTAATGGTGTCATAAAACAAGCGATAAACGGAATCGCCGTCATTTTGGTAGTTTTTCGCAGCATTGATGCCCCCTTGAGCCGCAATAGAATGGGCTCTTCGAGGACTTTCATGAAACGTAAAAACTTTTACTCGATAGCCTTGTTCTCCCAGAGTAGCCGCCGCAGAAGCACCGGCTAAACCAGTACCCACAACAATCACAGTGTGCTTCCGACGATTCGCAGGGTTAACCAGTTTGCCTTCAAATTTACGGTTGTTCCATTTTTGTTCAATAGGACCTGATGGGATTTTGGAGTCTAACATTTAAGGGGCCCCCCATAGATACATATAAAGTGGTTGAATAAAGAAACCGCCGCCAACAATCACCGCAAAAGCCCAACCGAGTCGTTTGATATTTCGATTATGAACGCTTTGAAGACCGAGACTTTGAAATGCGGCGCTGAAACCGTGAGACAAGTGGGTGAATAAAATCACCATGCACACTAAATAAAATCCGGCATACCATTCTTTCTGAAACCACTCTGCGACTAAGCGGTACAAGTCCCGCATTTTGACGCCGTCTACTTCTGTCTCATAATAAGTTCCGAATTTGAAAGTGACTAAATGGAGAATCACAAAAGTAAATACCATCAAACCCGAAAGCGCCATGGAACGAGAGGCAAATGAAGCTTTTTTTACGGGGTTACTTGGAAGTTGCTCGGGAGTGAGCGGCCGAGCGGTCCGATTTTCGCGAGTCAGTTTCAAGGTCAGTCCCAAATGAGTGAGAAAGAATGCTATTAAGCCCACTTCGGCTACATAAATAAGCGGGGTGCTGGTCAATTTATGGCCATATAAATTGTAAGCATCGGCGCTCACAAACATCAGGAGGTTGCCCAGCATGTGAGCGAGCACAAAGCCTGACAAGCCCAATCCCGTGATGGCTACTAAGAATTTTTGTCCTACCGAAGAAGTTAAGAAAGATTTGCATTTCATCATAGTGAATCTCGCATTCTGAAAATAACTTGGGTCATTAACTTAGCGAGAAAGAAGGCCTCTGTCACACCAAAAAACTAGAGAAGAAACTCAACTCCCGATGCTAAAAAGGATCGTGTGGCCCGTACCCTGAGGCGTAGAGCGGGGGAAAGCTGGAATCGCAGCCCCACGCCCCCCTCCAAGCGCCATTGACCGGATTCCATCGACTGAAACCCGCCATTGGTACTTTCTCGAGAATCGTAGAAAAAAGGTCGGTAGAGGACCCCCGCTAAAAGCTCCCCCGAGACCGTTTTATTGAACGCTTTGAGTAACCGAACCGAAAAGGGAACGGGAAATTCTAACCTTGAGAACTGGGTATTCGGTTGTGGTAACTCCACCCGTGAATAGCTGATCCCCATGCCCGTCTCCGCATGAAGCCAAGCAGATTTGGCCAATTGCGTTATGGGCAATGAGAAAAGCGCAAGAAAACCCGCCGTTGAGAAAGCGCGATTGAACGTATCTGTCTCTAGGCTCGGGGTGAAAACCAACGCACTCAAAGCGGGTTTTGCGAGACCGGATGGTTTTTTTTCGGGTTCTGCCTCAACGGCCCTAGCGGAACACAAGACCATATTCACCCCACAAAACATGAGGAAAAACCAAGTTTTGAACTTCATATTCCCCAGGTTAAAACAGCACAAAGGGCCTGACAACCTTTGGTTCCCTTGTTTATAATCCCGGCATTATGCCAAACATCGAAACTACCCATGCCATGGTCCAAACGCTTTACCAAAAAATGGAAGAGCGTTTAAACACTGTTAAAAAACGTCTGAATCGGCCGCTCACTTACGCAGAAAAAGTGCTTTTTGGGCATTTGAACGATCCAGCTCAGCAAGATCTCGAAGCAGGAAAAAGTATTTTGGCGTTGAGACCCGACCGAGTGGCCATGCAAGATGCGACTGCACAGATGGCACTCCTTCAATATTTGAGTGCAGGTAGGAAGACCACGGCAGTTCCTACAACGGTTCATTGTGATCATCTGATTCGTGCCAACCAGGGGGCAGGGGCAGACATGAGAACCGCTCTCGATGAAAACCGAGAAGTTTACGATTTTCTCCTCACGGCCTCACAAAAAGCCGGCATTGGATTTTGGAAGCCAGGATCTGGAATCATCCACCAAGTCGTTTTGGAAAACTATGCGTTCCCGGGTGGAATGATGATTGGAACGGATTCGCACACACCCAATGCAGGTGGTTTAGGGATGGTGGCTTGTGGAGTGGGCGGCGCAGATGCTGTGGATGTGATGGCTGGCCTTCCTTGGGAAGTCAAAAATCCTAAGTTGATTGGAGTGCATTTGAAAGGTGAGATGAAAGGGTGGACCTCTCCTAAAGATGTGATTTGCTATTTATGTGGTGTGCTGACGGTTAAGGGCGGCACGAATAAAATCATTGAATATTTTGGTCCAGGCGCTCGTTCGATCAGTTGCACTGGGAAAGCCACAATCACCAATATGGGAGCTGAGCTGGGGGCAACCACTTCTTTGTTTCCTTTTGATGGCGAAATGGAAAACTATTTAAAAGCGACTCGTCGACAGGATTTGGCTCAGCTAGCGGTGAAATATCAACACTTGTTGCAAGCGGATCCGGAAGTGGAGAAAGATCCCAAAAAATATTTCGATCAAGTGATTGAAATTGATCTTTCTCAGCTAGAGCCTCAAGTGGTGGGACCGCATTCTCCCGACGTGGCTCGATCGCTTTCTGACTTAGCGAGTGATGTGAAGAAAAATGGATGGCCGGATGCTTTAACATCCGCTCTCATTGGAAGTTGCACTAACTCTTCTTATGAAGATATTTCTCGTGCGGCTGATTTAGCCCTGCAAGCTGCCCAAGCAGGCGTAAAAATGCCGGTCCCATTTTGGATTTCCCCCGGCTCTGAGCAAATTTATGAAACTATCAAGCGGGATGGACAAATGGCAGCGCTTCAAGCGGTAGGGGGCGTAGTTTTGGCAAATGCCTGTGGGCCCTGTATCGGACAATGGAAACGGGATGATATTAAAAAAGGAGAAACCAACTCCATTTTAAGTTCTTTCAATCGGAATTTTCCAGCTCGCAATGATGGCAATCCATCCACTTTGAGTTTTATTGGAAGTCCCGAAACGGTGATTGGGATTGCTTTGGGAGGGCGTCTCTCATTTAATCCCATGAAGGATGAACTCACGGCAGCGGATGGTAAAAAAGTTCGCTTGCAAGCGCCCAAAAAAGCAAACCCGCTTCCTCAAAAAGGATTCCAATTCTCAGATGCTGGCTATGTCAAGCCGCCTGAGAATGGATCGCAAGTGGAAGTAAAAGTGTCCCCCACCAGTGAACGCTTACAGCTTTTAAAAGCGTTTGAACCTTGGAATGGCCAAGACTTTAAGAAGCTCCCTCTGCTGTTGAAAGCCAAGGGAAAATGCACGACGGATCATATTTCTCCTGCCGGTCCTTGGTTAAAGTACCGTGGGCATTTGGATCATATCAGCGATAATATGTTCACGGGCGCTATCAATGCGTTCACTCAAGAAGCAGGAAAAGGGAAAAATCTCGAAACCCAACAAACAGGACAATCGATTCCAGCCATTGCTCGGGACTACAAGTCCAAAGGGTTGAAATGGATTGTAGTGGGTGATGAAAACTATGGAGAGGGAAGCTCTCGAGAGCATGCAGCGATGTCCCCTCGTCACTTAGGGGCTGCGGCCGTCATCACAAAAAGCTTTGCCCGAATTCATGAGACCAATTTGAAGAAGCAGGGGATTTTGCCGCTCACGTTCGCGCAAGGTGCAGATTATGATCGGATTCAGGAGCAAGATCGCCTCAGCTTGATGGGTCTGAAAGAGTTAAGTCCCGGAAAGCCTGTGACACTGGTCGTACATCACGCCAACGGTCAGGAAGAAACATTGAAGCTGAATCATTCGATGACGGCAGAGCAAATCGAATGGTTTAAGGCGGGCTCAGCTTTAAATCTGTTGGCAAAAACCTAGAGGCTTTTTGTTGCAAACACGGATCAAACCTCAGTCTTCACTTCCTTGGGTTGACTGGAAATTAGTGTATCAGTACCGCGATTTGCTAGGACTTTGGGTCAAGCGCGATATTGCTTCCAAGTACCGGCAAACGTTTCTGGGACCCCTCTGGTTTGTCTTTCATCCCTTGGTGACTGCAACTGTTTTTGTACTTATTTTTGCTAGAGGACTTCAGATTGAAACTGAGGGTGTCCCGCCCGTATTGTTCTATTTAACGGGTCTTTTAATTTGGAATTATGTTTCCCAAGCCCTGAATTCGACTTCCATGACTCTGGTTTCGCATTCTGGGCTTTTCAAGAAGGTTTTTTTTCCACGAGTGATTCTTCCATTTTCCTACTGTGTTTCTTCTCTAGTGTCCCTCGGGATTCAACTGGGTGTTTTATCCTGCTTTTACTTGGTTTTTGTTGGGTGGGGTTCTCCCGTACGGCCCACCGAGTGGGTGCTGTTGTTTCCTTTTTTGATCGCTCAGACGCTTCTCTTGAGTTTTGGCTTAGGGCTCTGGATTGCCGCACTCACTGTTCGTTTTCGAGACTTTCATCATGTATGGGCATTGATCTCCCCATTATGGCTCTATGCCACTCCTATTTCCTATCCCCTGTCCGCCTTGCCTGAGTCTTGGCATTGGGCTTTAGAACTCAACCCTTTGACGTCGGTGGTGGAGGGGCTGCGATTAGGAGTTTTAGGAACCGGTACCTTTCATTTCGGGGCTTGGGCTGGTTCTGTAGGCATCACTTTGGGAATTGCACTCACTGGTCTTTTGATATTTCAAAAAGTGGAGAGAAGCTGTGTTGACTCCCTCTGAACAAAATCCGCGAGTCACTGCTCGAAGTTTATCCAAATGGTATTGGACGGAATCTTCTTATCGGACTTCGCTTCAAGAATCCTTCAAACGGGCGTGGAGACACTGGTGTGGAAGAAGTACTTTTGAGGAACCCCTTCCAACAGAGGGGCGTCAGGGGCCTGAAAAAAACACGTTATGGGCTGTGCGAGATCTCACGTTTGAAATCCAGCCGGGAGAATGTTTGGGAGTGATTGGTTCCAATGGAGCTGGAAAATCAACTTTAGTGAGATTGCTCGCACGCTTAACAGATCCCAGCGCCGGAGAGGCTATTGTTCAAGGGAAAATCGCCTCAGTCTTGGAAGTGGGTTCGGGATTTCATCCGGATTTGACAGCACCTGAAAACGCTTTGTTGAACGGCGTTTTTTTGGGCATGCGTCGGGTGGAAGTGGAAGAGCGTATGGAGGCAATTCTGAATTTTAGCGAGCTGCAGGATTTTAAGACAATGCCCGTTAAGAAGCTATCGCAGGGGATGCAATATCGATTGGCATTGGCAGTGGCCTTACATGCCAACGCAGATTTTTTGCTTTTAGATGAAGTGCTGGAAGTCGCGGATCGTGAATTTGAAAATAAGTGTTGGGAGCGCATTCAACACCAACGCGAGCGAGGGGTTTCCTTTTTGTTTGTAAGTCATAATTTAGATCAAGTGAAACGTTTCTGCTCCCGTCTGTTGTGGATGGATGAAGGACGCATCCACCTTCAAGGGGAGCCCCAAGAGGTATTGGAGGCCTATACCCTTTAATATGAAGCACTCAAACTTACCCATTCCACCCAGCTGGGCTGAACATGACCAAAACATAAAGCCCTATTTATGGAGTCATCGAGTATTGAACCTCACTTCAAGAGGGATCAGTATTGGGCTTTTTCTCTCTTTTTTAGTGAGCGGTCGATTTCTCCTTTGGCAACAAAAAGCAATGGACTTATCGCTTCCTGAACCGCTTCGTTGGTTTATTTATTTCGCGGCTTTAGGAATGGTTTGGGAGATTATAGGTTTGCCCTTGAGCCTGTCTCATCACTGGGTTGAGCGAGCCCATGGACTTTCTCGACAGACCTATAGCGCATGGTTTTTGGATCGGCTGAAGGGATATGGAGTTGGGGGAGTGATAGGCATCTTAGTAACGTATCTCCTCTATTGGAGTGTTCAGTGGGGAGGAGAATTCTGGTGGTTATGGACCGCATTAGGATTTATTTCTCTAACGGTCGTACTGGCGCAGCTGGCACCCGTGCTTTTGATCCCCCTATTTTTCAAATTGAAACCTATGGAGAATCAAACCCTACGCCAGCGGCTTCTGGATCTTTCTAGTCGGTTTGGAGTCACGGTGCAGGAAGTGTATCAATTAGGAATGGGCGAAAAAACTGAGAAAGGGAATGCCGCTTTTGTTGGACTAGGAAAAACCAAGCGGATATTGATCGGAGACACGCTCTATGAAAAATTTCCATTAGAAGAAGTCGAAGCCGTTTTTGCCCATGAACTGGGACATCAAGTTCATAAAGACTTGGTGAAAGGGATCTGCTTATCCTCTGGGATACTCCTGACTTTGTTTTTTATCACTGAGTACTTGTGCACGGAATGGGTCTTTCCCACATTTCAAACCAATGCCACTGAACCCTTTGGCTTGGTGATATTTCTTGTAACTTTTTCAATCTGCAGCTTGCCTACGGGGGTTTTACAACATATTTTTAGTCGGTCCCGAGAGCGAAAAGCAGATCGTTTTGCTATGGAAAAGTTAAATTCTGGTGAGGCACTGGCTTCTGCACTTGAGCGCTTGACGCTTCAAAATAGAGGCCTTTTTTGTCCTCATTCATTGATTGAGTTTCTGACTTATTCTCATCCCGCACCTTGGCGTCGTATCACCGGCCTACGATCCTGAAAAAGAACCAATTAGTGAGAAATCGGAGTGTCTGGGTGGTTACTTCCGCCAGCGACTGCACTGGGGATAGGAACTCCCGCTAAGGCAATTGCTTTGAGATCGGCAATTGCAAGCAACTCGTAGACATCCTTCACAAAGTGAAATATCAGCTCTTTCTGGACTTCCTCAGCTACATCTCGGAGATCCGATCGGTTTCTTTCAGGAAGAATAACTTTCTGTACGCCTGCTCGATGCGCTGCCAATATTTTTTCTTTGATGCCCCCGACGGGAAGAATCGAACCTCTCAAGGTGATTTCTCCTGTACAAGCAAGCTTCGTATCAATTGATTTGTTTTGTACCAAGGATGAAAGCGCCAGAAAAATAGCGACTCCAGCCGAAGGACCATCTTTGGGGATTGCCCCTGCTGGAACGTGCACATGAAAATCAACTTTATCGAAGTGAATCGGAAAGTGCTTTTTCACCTGGCTTCTCAACAAACTCAGCGCTATTTGTGCCGATTCTTTCATGACTTCGCCCAATTGTCCGGTGAGGATTAAATTACCTTTGCCTTCCATCTTGGTGACTTCAATATGCAGGATTTCTCCGCCCACAGCTGTCCACGCAAGTCCGGTGACCACCCCGGGCTTTCCTTGATCAATGGTCATTTCGGTGAAGAATTTCTGAGGCCCCAACATTTCATCGAGTGATTGAGGGGTGATGTGAATGGGAAGTGTGATTCCAGGTTGAATCACTTGAGTGGCGGAGGCGCGTACGACATTCGCAATCTCACGAGTGAGCTGTCGTACACCGGCTTCACGTGTGTAGCCCTCAATGAGAGCTTCCAATGCTTCTTCCTGAAACTGAACTTGTTCTCCCGTCATCCCGTGTTCACCAAGTACTTTGGGAATCAAGTGATCCATCCCAATGTGCTTTTTTTCCAGCTTGGTGTAACTCGACATCTCGATGATTTCGAGTCGGTCGCGAAGAGCCGGTGGGATAGTATCCAGTAAATTTGCGGTTGTGATGAAAAAGACCCGGGAGAGATCAAAAGGAACATCTAAATAGTGGTCCGTGAACGTATGATTTTGTTCTGGATCCAAAAGCTCTAAAAGAGCCGAAGCAGGATCGCCCCGGAAATCGGATCCAATTTTATCGATTTCATCCAGCAAAATGACTGGGTCTTTGACCCCTGCTCGCTTAATACTTTGAATGATTCGACCTGGCATGGCCCCGATATAGGTACGGCGATGACCTCGGATCTCGGCCTCATCTCGGACCCCACCCAAACTCATCCGAACGAAGCTTCTTCCCAAAGCGGTCGCAATACTTTTGGCCATACTGGTTTTACCGACTCCCGGGGGACCAGCGAGGCACAGGATGGGACCTTTCATTTCCTTTTTTAACTTCGTAACCGCTAAAAATTGAAGAATGCGGGTTTTCACCTTTTCTAATCCGTAGTGGTCCTGGTCCAAAACGGCTTTTGCTTGGGCTAAATCAATTGCATCACTCGAAAGTCCCGTGGCTTTATTCCAGGGAAGGGCAACTAGAAGTTCCAAATAGGTTCGTATGACTTGATATTCCGGTGACGAACGAGGCACTTGATTGAGTCTTTGAGCTTCCTCTTTGGCAACTTTGAGGACTTCTGGAGGGAGTCCTGCCTTCTCAATCCGTTGTGAAAAATCTTCAGAGGCAGGTTTTTCTTCCCCTAACTCCTCACTGATAGCGCGCATTTGTTCCCGTAGCAGGTGGTCCCGCTGGTCCTTGGTCATTTTTTCAGCCAGCTTTGATTGAATTTCACTTTGGATTTCTAATCGGTTTTTCTCTCTCACCAGATGTTCAAGTAATTTTTTGAGTCGTAGCTCAACATCCATGAGTTCTAATAGTTCCTGCTTCTGGGGAGCCGGCAAATGGAGCAGAGTAGCGGCAACGTCTGCGATTTGTCCGGGGTCGTGCAATTGCGCCAGGATTTTTAAGACCCCTTCACGCCCTGGGACAGCTGCCAGTTTGAGAATGATTTTTGTTAAGTTCTTGATTTCTTCTGAGAGAGTTTCGAGCCGTGCAGTGAGCGTGGAAGTCACTTCAGGTACTTGCTGACCTTGAGCTGAGATGAATCCATTTTCATCAATATATTCAGAAACCTTAAAACGGAACAAGCCATTGACGATGACTTGAAAGTTATCCTTTTCTAATTCGGTGGCTTTAGAAATATGGCAAACCACTCCCACTTGATAGAGATCCTTTGGAGCGGGATCATCTACGCTGCCGTCTTTTTGCGTAACCACTAAAACGATATCTCCGAGCGTTCGGGAGGCTCTTACGGCTTCTACGCTTTTTTTTCGCCCCACGACTAAGGGAACCGCAGCATTGGGAAATAGAACCGTATTTCTGACGGCCAAAACAGGAAGAAGTTCTGGAATAACAACCGAGGCGGGCTTTTGATTTTCACTCATGGAGACACCTCACCCTTTCTTTTACAAATATGAAAATGAATTGGTAAAGGTCAAATAAAAAAAGGGATGGGCATCGCCCATCCCCCTGAAATCATAAAGAAAAATTTTAGCGACGGCGCAATTTTTTTGCGGTCATGCGCTTTTTACTTTTTCTCCGACGGGCCAATTTGGGATCTTGCCGTTGTTGTTGGCGTCCGCGTCTGAGTTTTCGTTTTCTAGCTGCTTTTCGGCGAGCAGTTTTTCTTCGGTTTTTTACCATAGGAAAGTTCCTTTCTCTTATGGGACTTATTGTAATGAGCAAGCATGGATTTTCCAAGCAGGGTCTTTCTGAGACATTAAAATCTGTTCAGAACCGTCAGCTCTCCATTCCGTCAGTTGAGTGGGCGAACCTCCAAACATGGAGTTTTGAAGAGACCAAACTTTTCCTTGAGCGCAATACATACTGCGCACTAATTGGTTTTGGGCTGCTTGAAACAACGGTTGATTCAAAAAATCTGGATTAAATTGCTCAAAAACTGAGAATAACGGTACTGTGTACGGGGCAGAAGGCAAATCTCTGGCTATGGCCAGCTCTCCGTGGGGAAGAAGACACCCATCGAGAAAAAGTCCTTTTTCCGAAAAAATCTTTTGGTGTTTTCTAGAGCCGTGAGTGCTCCATAATTCCAGAATCGGTGCATAGGGATGATCGGGGGTGGTGGAAGAATATCCCACCCACAGCGAGTGTCGAACCGGATCCCAAATGAGCTTGGGCTCGCCCCAAATTTCTGCACCTGCCGAGAGGGTTTGTTTCCATGAAAGCGCGGACTGTGGAGACCAGTGGACTAAATTGAGATTGGACTCTGTCGAGTCCAATTGGAGCATCCAAAAGCCTGAGTTTAGGGTACCTACAAGTTCTCGAGGTTCTTCAAGTGGGGCTTTGAAAGTTTTAAGTGGCTTTCCCTCATGTGAACGAAGAGTCCATTGGGTTTTAGATCGAGTGAAAAATCCCTCAGGCTGCGCCTGATCACCCAAAAGAGTTTCATTCGATTCGAATTGGTGGACTACGTGGAGGGATGGGTTGAGCGCTTGGATCCGATTTTGGGATTGAACCCAGAGGAGACAGGAAGCTGCATCCAGGAGAGTGGTTTCAGCAGAGATGTTTGCCTGGTGAAGAGGAGCCTTTCCCGGAGTGTAGAAGCTGATGGAATTTTTTCCGACGATCCAAAAAGATTCGGCAAGTGATGTCGCGGATAAAAGCCCTAAAAGTAACCAGAACAGAGAATTCATGGCTCTATTTGTATTTCCCCTTCCTGGTATCGTACTTTAACTCGCAAGTTCTCTTTGAGGTAAGTGGAGCTTCCCGGAAAGCGAGGGGTAAAGCCCAATTGCTTCATGACTTTCTCGATTTGTGCGCGAATTTTATCTTGAATCTTTTTCAGCTGAGCTCGTGTTTCCTCTCGGCCCTCCAGTAACTTTTTTTCAACTTCGGGCCGTTTTTCAAAATTAGTTTGGGCATCATAGGTGACCCACAAGTTAACGAAAGCACGAAGATCTTTGCTGAGTTGCGCTTCTCGTTCTTTCAAAAAATCGAAATGCTCCTTGGGATCTAGGCGAGGATCTGTGCTCAATTGTTTGAGTCCGTTGAGGATGGTTTCGGGGCTCAAGGTAATCGTCTTTTCTGAGGTGGTGCGCACAGGGAACCGGCGGAGCCTTTTTTGGAGACTGTGGGTTTCGCGTGCCACCAAACTGAAAGAGAAGACCATCAGAAAAAAGGCAAGGCTTCGATAAAACATAAGGGCTAGTTTAGCATGAGCATCGTCACTCTCGCCCTGTAGAAAAATTAGCTCCCATCGGAATTGTGACTTTAAAATCTTTAAGGATTTCAACGCGCACTGGATGAATACAGAGAGTCATAGAGAACGGTGTTCAAAGTCCAGGCGAATAAAGTATAATTAAATAAGTAGCTTATTCGTTTTCAATTCAACAGCGTAAAAAACTTCGACACCTGCCCAAGCTTCAGTCGGCTGTAAAGTTTGGCAGCTCCTTTGCTTTATTCATTCCCTAGAGGGATTCGGGGTATTTATGAAAAGAACAGTTTGGATTTTATGGGGGCTTCTGTTTTGGGGATGGTTAGCCAAGGGGACAGAACTCAGTGAATCGTTCATTCCCAGCACTGCGCACGCAGCACTGCTAAAAAACCGCATCGATTGTTCTATTTATGCAGCGGTAAAAGTTCGCACTCAGCAAAAGTATCAGGATCTGCTCATTGCACATAAAGGGCTTAAGAAGTTTGCAAAGCAACGTCGGGAGGCTTTGGTTTTATGTGGGGCACCTTCCGAAGATTCCCGACGAGCTTTGCAAGAAGAGGATCTTGCCGATCGGTGTCCCACGGAATATCAAAGCTGGTTAGGAGCGGGTGAACGGTATTTCACACATCGGATGGAGCTCAATGAAGCCCATCGGAATTTGCAGAGCTTAGTCACATTGATTGCGTATCACTGTGGAAAAATTCCAGAAGTGCCAGAGAAGCTGCCGCCCGAGCCAGAGCCTCAGGCTCAGTTGCCTTCTGAAGTAAGTCCCGCCGAAAACCCAAACTGACGCAGTGATTCATAAAGAACAACGGCTGCACATTGGGCTAGATTCAGACTGCGGACGATGTCTGTTCGCATGGGAACTTTTAAGAACTGTTCGGGGTAGGCTTTCCAGAGATGCTCAGGTAAGCCATCGGTTTCACTGCCCAGAACCAAATAAACGGGTGGAGAGAGCTTTTTGTTCCAAAAGGATCGATTTCCAAATTTGCTGAAAAAAAACATGTGCTTAGGTTGCTGGGAGTGCATAAAACTCTCCCAGTTTTCATGATTGACCACTTTTACGTGGGGCCAGTAATCAAGGCCGGCCCGTCTAACAGAGGCCTCATCCACTTGAAAACCCAAAGGGTGGATTAAATGGAGGGTAGCCCCTGTACACGCACATAATCGAGCGATCGAACCCGTATTTTGGGGGATCTTGGGCTCATAGAGCACCAAATGAAAGTCTGAAGCAGTTTCCCTATCCATGAAACCTACTAACTACTTGAGTTGGACTCAATGCGCCACTAGAATCCGAAGCCATGTCACAGGCCCCAAAAACTCTCCATATTAAGACGTTTGGTTGTCAGATGAACGTCTACGACTCGGACCGGATGTCGGGGCTTTTGGAAGTTCAAGGCTATCGGCTAGAAAAAGATATTCGAAACGCGGATGTAGTTCTCATCAACACGTGCAGTATCCGAGATAAATCCGAACACAAAGTACTCAGTCTCTTAGGAGAGTTGAGACCCTTGAAACAAAAAAACCCGAAAAAGGTTTTTGGAATCACTGGGTGTGTGGGCCAAAGGATGGGACGTACTCTGCTCCAAAGAGTGCCTCATCTGGATTTAGTCATGGGACCCGATGCGATTGACCGAGTTGGCCAACTGGTCGGCTCTGTACTGAATGAGGGCAAGCGAGTCTTAGATGTGGGGTTTGATACGGATCGAAAACGTACCTACAGTCAGCCCTCTGTGATCCCTCGTGCAAAACCTTCGGAGTTTTTGACGATTATGAAAGGGTGCGACCACTTCTGTACTTACTGCATTGTGCCCTTCACCCGAGGTCGCGAAAAGAGCAGGCCGATCGCTGAAGTGATTCAAGATGTGGAGCATCTCGTAGAAAAAGGAACCAAAGAAGTTACTTTCTTAGGGCAAAACATTAACACATATGGAAAAGGAACTCCTGAAACCTTAGCTCAACTCATTGAAGCTGCTGATCGGGTAGCAGGCTTAGAGCGCATTCGTTATGTCACTTCTCATCCCAGAGATCTGGGCGATGATCTGATTGCTCAATTTGGTTCTGTCTCAAAGTTGTGTCCAGCTCTCCACTTGCCTTTTCAATCGGGGAGTGACTCCGTTTTGAAGGGAATGTCACGGTTATACACGCAACAACAGTATCTTGAGAAAATTGAAAAATTGAAGCGGGCATGTCCCGAAATCGCAATTTCTACGGATGTGATTGTAGGATTTCCGGGGGAGACAGATGCAGATTTCAAAGAAACATTAAAAGTGCTGGCGCAAGTAGAGTTTTCTCTCGTTTTTATGTTCAAGTATTCACCTCGTCCGGGAACCAGAGCTTTTGCAATGGGAGATGAGGTTCCTGAATCCGTGAAAGACGAGCGCTTGCATCAAGCACAAGTATTGGTCCATCAAATTTTAGACCGACAAAATAAAAATTTAATCGGGACTAAAACCCATGTTCTGATAGAAGCTCTGGACAAGAAAGCAAAGCATTTTTCTGGTAGGAATCCACAGGGAAAAATAGTGCATGTTTTCAATGCTGGTTCTGCCTGCATTGGAAAGACTATCGAAGTAGAAATCACTGAAGCCAATGGGTCTAACCTAAGAGGATATTATGTCGGAGCACTCCGAGCCGAAACAAATCAACCCTTCGTATCTGCCACATCTTTTTCATAAGCCGCAATTAGATGCTTCGGTATTTGTAGCCCCTGGATCAAAAATCATTGGGGATGTAGTGATTGGGAAAAATAGCAGCATTTGGTTTAATACGGTGATTCGGGCCGATGTGAATTTTGTTCGTATTGGAGAAAGAACCAATATTCAAGATCTCACGCTGATTCATGAATCCTACAAAAAAAGCCCCACGCGCATAGGGAACTCTGTGACTGTTGGGCACTCCTGCATTTTACATGCGTGTACTATTTCTGATTTTTGTATGATCGGAATGGGCAGTACTCTCTTAGATGATTGTCATCTTGAAGAGTATGTTTTGTTAGGAGCAGGCAGTTTAGTTACTCCCGGGACAAAAATACCAGCGTTTAGCAAGGCAATGGGCAGACCCGCAAAAGTAGTGGGTCAGCTCACCCCACAAGAAATTGAAATGTTGAAATGGTTGCCCGCTCATTATGAGACGATGAGCAAAATTTACCTCTCAGAAAATTGGAAACAGTTTTCAATCGACAAATAAGCGTTTCGTTGCCATCGTCGGAGCCATGAAGTGGTTTGTTGTTTTTATTTGTTCACTCTGGATTGTAAATGTTTCGCAATCGGAAGATCTCTTCCAATTAACGCCCCAAGAAAATCAAGAGATTGAAAAAAGAATTTCTGATTTTTATCGCGTGCCCATCACTCCCTCCGCGATGGACCAGCAGGGATTGAAAATCAATATTAAAACCTTGAAAGCCATCGATTCCCATCCGGAATTAAAAACCACCAAGATTTCTGATGGCTCAGCACTCTTAAAGCAAGCGCAGATCAAAGGCACTCGCCGTTATCAAAGATGGTATTGTGAAACAGTTTTGAAGAAAGTGATTCCGAAGTTCCCGTGTGAGAGCTTGAGAACGTGGGCTGATGTTGGAAAAGAAGATCGGTTAGCAGATTTAGTAAAGACATGGGTTGCTGAGCCTAGTTATGAGCTGGATCAAATTCCAGTATCTGGAAAATCAGAGCGCCCCTTATGGTCGGATGATTTTTGGGCAATGGAACGTGGATTAATCTCTTATCGATATTCTCGAGGGGAGTGGTTTTCTAGTTATCCAGAGGCTATTGCTGCATACACTCAGCCGCGAGATTGGTTTGCTTTACTTCAAGTTTCTCAACCTGAGATCAACCGGACAGTTATTTCTTGGTCCCCAGCGGAGAAATACGATCTGACAGTTGGAGATGAAACCTTTCAGCTCACCCTAGAACAAAAGTCGGAAGGGGAATGGTATCAAACACATGAAGGCGAAGTGGAAGGTTGGATGGGCTTATGCCATGGATGGGCTCCGGCCGCCATCATGGTCCCACGCCCGGAAAAACCGGTTCAGGTCTTGGGTCCCCGAGGAACAGAGGTTTTATGGTACCCCAACGATATCAAGGCTCTGATCACATTGGCTTGGGCCAATGGGGATTGGGAGAGTAATTTTGTGGGCCGTCGGTGTGAGCTTACAAAACCAAAGCTGTATCCGAATGGAAGAATTCAAAGCTTGGATTGCTTTGATAATAATCCTGCCACTTTTCATCTCGCTTTGGGAAATCTCATCGGTCGGGCCGGGGCTTCTTTTGTTATGGATAAAGCTTACGATTACCAGGTGTGGAATCAACCTGTGGTCGCCTATTCTTTTGAATACTTCAATCCCCTCAAACCCACTCAAAAAAGCAAAGCGTGGAAAAAAGTGGCGGTGGCTTATGACGCCCAATTCAAAAAGAAGGATCGATTTCAGATACCGCTCACCCGCGGAAAATTTTTGGAAGGGCCTCGCGAAGGGGACCGATTCTTGCGAACTGCACAGCCTGACGGCCACATCCGAAAGATCGTAGGTGTCAGGGCTACAGTGGCCTATTTAGTAGAAACCACGCCCCCTACATTTGGTCCAGAGGCAGGTGACGATGTTTTAGCCCGGGATACGCTTCTCTATGATCTAGAAATTGCTCAGTTGGGAGGTCAATGGGTGGTCACAGGGGGAGAATGGCATCAAAATAATCATCCTGATTTTTTATTTGTTCCGCAACGGCAAACCGGTGCCTCAAGCTACTGGGATTTGTATCCTTTTTCTATTGAAACAGCGGCTCGGGCAAGTGCACGGAGTGGCTATCCGCTCTGTCAGGTAGTAAAAAACCTAGTAGAGAACTCCCAGAACAGTAATGAGACTTACCTTTGTCCGTAGCGTGTAGCTTACTCTTCAACAATCCCGTAATAGGTCAATCCCAAGTGATTGATCAGTTCTTCTTTGCCTAAAAATCGCAGCGTGTTGTGCAATTTGAGCAATTGAACTTGTAAATCATGCTCAGGTTTCAAACCCTCAGCAGCCAGTGGGCTTTTGAAGTAGAACGACAGCCATTCCTGAATGCCGTAGAACTGGCTTCGTTGGGCTAAATCCATGAACAAAGCCAAGTCGAGCACAATCGGTGCAGCCAGAATACTGTCACGACAGAGAAAGTTGATTTTAATTTGCATGGGATATCCAAGCCATCCCACGATATCAATATTGTCCCAGCCTTCTTTATTGTCGCCGCGAGGGGGATAATAGTTGATTTGAACCTGATGGTGAACATTTCCATAGAGTGAAGGATAAGTTTCAGGTTCTAAAATCTGTTCCAACACAGAGAGCTTGGATACTTCTTTAGTTTTAAAGGAACCTGGATCTGCCAACACTTCACCATCGCGATTTCCTAAAATATTTGTGGAGTACCAACCCGATAAACCCAGCAGACGCGACTTCAATCCAGGGGCGATTAAAGTTTTCATGAAAGTTTGGCCTGTTTTGAAATCACTACCAGAAATTGGAACTCGCAACTCACGTGCTAGCTCTTGAAGAGCCGGAATTTCAACGCTTCTATTGGGAGAGCCATTAGCATAAGGCACTCTTTCTTGAAGGGCAGCATATGCATAAATTTGGCTGGGCGCGATCATGGGATCATTTTCCAGTAAGCCCTTTTCGAAAGCTTGAACTGATTGGTGGCACGGACTGAGCTCTGTATAGCGTTCCGTGCTTGCACACCACACCATCACGAGGCGGTCGCAGCCGTTATCTTTCTTGAAGTTTCTGATGTCTTCACGGAGTTGTTCAGCGAGATCTCGCTTGGTTTTTCCTTTTTTTACATACTCTCCAGAAATTTGGGTGATGTAAGCAGGATCAAACACAGCGGGCATCGGTTTGACTCGAGCCAGTTCATTTTTGACTTGTCCAAGAAGTTCAGATTCCAACACTTTTGCTTTAGAAGCGGCATCGTAAGCGCTATCCGAAAAAATATCCCAGCCACCGAAACATAAATCTGGAAGTTGCGCGAGCGGAACAAACTCATTGATCAAAGCGGAGCGATTCTCACTGCGTTTCCCTAGACGTAGGCGTCCCATTTGAGTGAGGGAACCAATCGGCTCGGAAAGCCCTTTTTTTACAGCTTCGACTCCTGCAATGAAAGTGGTTGAAACTGCTCCCATCCCTGGAAGCAAAACCCCAAGTTTTCCTCGGGCTGGGCCAATGTTTACATCTGTTTTTGTCATGGATTTATTCCTCGCGTCAGCTTTTAACCATGTTTTGGTGCAGTTGGAAAGCCGAAACATGGGGGCTTTGCTAAGTTTTTGACCCGAGTTCTTAAAAAAGGGATGAACTATAAAAGATATTTAATTACAATTACTTAATGAATAGTTGGCAGGGTCTCTTTAAAGCTTCCGATGGAACTTCTTTGTACTACGAAGTCAGAGGGGAGGGGCCTGCTCTCATTTTTTGTTATGGATTGACCTGTCGAAAAGAGCATTGGAAGTACCAACTCGACTATTTTTCCAAATCTTATCAAGTCATCACGTTTGATTACCGGGGCCACCACTTTTCATCCCAACCAGCAAATGATCAGCATTTGACGCTCGATTGGTGCGCTCAGGATTTAGTGGATTTATTCAACCATTTGAAAATCGAGCAAGCAGTGGTTTTGGGACACAGTTTTGGTGTGCCGATTTTGACCAAATGTATTCCATTGATTCCTAAAAGGATCAAAGGAGCTGTGTTTATTTGTGGTTCTGTGACCAATCCTTTTGAGAACATGTTCCATTCAAATCGTATGAAGCGTGTTCATCGGTTGACGAGCCTGATTCAAGACCAGGCGCCGGAGCTGATGGCTACTCTCTGGCAAAAATTCACGGAAAAGAATCGGTTGAGCTTTTTGATGACTTCTCGGTTGGGATTCAACGCTTCTCGCGCTCAGGAGCAGGATGTTTTGAACTATATCGAAGGTGTCCATCGCACTCCGTTTCAAGTGTTTTTTTCCTTAATATCGGATTACGCGCGCTTTGATGGTCGAAGTGCTCTCAAAGATCTCACGTGTCCCATTCTTTTGGTGGCTGGAGATAATGATCAAATCACTCCCTTTGCGCTTCAAGAAGAGATGGCGGATTTGATACCCCAATCTCAACTGATCAAAATATCTGGTGGAAGCCACAATGCCCACATGGACTTTCCTGATAAAGTGAATCGCTCCATCGAAACCTTTTTGTTTGAGTTGAATTACCCATGAAAGACTTATTGAAGCTCTTTTTTCTGTGTGCATTGATTTCGGGGTGTGCTTCGATCAAAACCCACACGCCTCTCTCTCTCTCAGTAGAGAAGTTTGTTTCTCAGCAAAAAAAAAGGGGAAGTGTTCTTGATGGAGTGAGTGGGTTGTTACAAGTGCGATACACTTTGCGCAACCTTTCAATGGCCGGGGGAGCGAAATGGGTAAAGTTCAAGAATCGTTCTCGATTTGAGGTCAGTGATCCCATGGGACGAGTTCGCTATTGGTTACTGAAAGATGCTCAGACTAGCATCGCGTTTTATGAAACTGAGAAACAAGCTTATTTGGCGGAGCAAGATGGCTTTCTTTACTTTAAGCGGTTTTTTAATTTGCCCCTGTCTCATGAGGATGTGTTGAAACTGTGGGTGGGGATACTGCCGGATTCTTGGCTGCAAAAGTTTCCCTCTCATTGGGAAAGCGAGCGCAGCGGATATCAGGCACGGATTGAACTTGAATCAGGTTCGGTATCATTCAATGTTTCCGATCAGAACGGACTTTTATCTGAAATTCATTGGAAATCGGGAAGTCGAGAGATTCGAGTTTCCTACTCTGATTTCGATGCATGTTGTGCGACCGATCAAGGAGAGTCCACTCTCGCGCATGTGGTAGTAATTAAATTGCCAGATGCGTCAGAGAAAATTGAGTTAGAATGGGAGGAACTCAATATATTAGACCAGGCCCCGAATCCTTTGGCCTGGAGTCGAAAGCTACCGAAGGGCACTCGCACGATTCGACTGAACTGATTCATAAGGGGGATGCGTGAACAAAAAAGTGACTAGTCGATTAGCTTCTCAGTTACCCAGTTTTCGAGAGTTGATGCTTTCTGAAAAACTCTTAAGTTCTGCCCAAGCATTGGACATTGATAAACTGTGCTCAGAATCAGGAATTAATTTCGCAACTGCATTGATGTTCAAAGGTTATTGCTCGCATCAAAAATTAGCTGAGCTCTTGGAAGCTCGTTTTTCTGTGCATTACTTCCCCATCAAAACAATTCCTAGTTTAGGAAAAGTGAAAAATCTGATCAGCGAAGAGAAAGCCAAAGAGCTTCAGGTGTTTCCCCTAACTTTGATTGAAGAATCAGGACAAAAAGTTTTACTTCTGGGAATGACAGATCCTTTGGATTTGTCTGCAATCAGAAAAATAGAGTTTCTAACGCATCTGAAAGTACAGCCTGCATTTTTACCTTTGGATGATATGCAAGCCTTATACATGAAGTATTTTAGAAGGGGCTTAGAAATATTTCCTGTTGAGGTAACTTTTTATGGTGAAAAAGCATCCGGGAATAGGGCTCGCGCAATCGGCGATTCAGGAATGACAGAAGCGCAAAACTTGGGTGGTGAGAAACTGCGTCTGATTGCTCTCATTAATCTTTTGATCAAAAAAGGTCTCTTAACGGCTCAGGAACTTGAAGTCGAAATGAAGCGAATCAGCACACCTGCTTAACACGGTAAATGGAATTTCTTTGAAAGTTTCAAGAGAAAGCTCAGTCTTTCTCTGATTGATTGTTCGTCCTGTTCCATGGAAATCACATCGAGAGCTCCCGCCTGATAGGCGCGTTTCACGCAGATGTCTGCCCCCGAAGTACGACTGGTTTTAAGAATCAGAATCACTGGGCAATTGCTTTTTGAAGTCAGGTAACGGATCAACTCAAGAGGATCCATCCACTGCAAATCCGATTCAATAAAAATTAAATAGGGTTTAAATCCTGCCAAACTTTTTCTGAGCTCCTCCTCAGATTCCAAGCCCGCGACTACATAGCCTTGAGAAAAAACAGAAAGGTCTGTCCAGGGGGAAACGCTATCACCGATTTGAAACCAATAAGCTGTTTTTTTTGACTGAAACGGGATGACGTTAGGTGCAAACCGGTACCCATTTTCGAAAGAACTCTCCATAAATCTTTTCCCCCGGGGCCTATTTTATTAGGAAAATAAAAAATGTGTCACTGAATAATAAAGAAGATTGGTTCAGAGAGTCAAAAATGGCTTGTGGCGTCAATGCGAAACAACTTAAGTGAAAGCAACAAACTTCCGACACAATTATCAAGAACACCCAGGGAGAAAAACGGATTATGGATAAAATTCTGGTCATTGAAGATAACAAAGATTTTCAATTCCTTATTCAGAGCGCTCTCAGTGCTGATTGCAAAGTGGTTTGCGCAGATAATGGAAAACAGGGAGTTGAGTTAGCGCACGAATTTAAACCCGATTTGATCATTTTAGATATTTCCCTAGGAGAAATGGATGGCTTTGAGGTTTGTCATTTATTAAAAAACAATAAAGAGACAGCGCATATTCCAATTATTTTTCTCTCCTCGCGTGTAGACACGCACAGCAAAGTCATGGGATTTGATTTGGGAGCAGAGGATTTTCTGGAAAAACCATTTGAAGCGGGTGAACTAAAAGCACGAGTCAAAGTGAGACTCCGTCAAAGCCAAGCTAGCAAAGAAAATATTTCAGTCTTTGAAGTGCCTGGATTGCGTATTGATTTTGTTCGGCATCGAGTATTCATCGAAGAAAAACATACGCTTTTTTCGGCCTTAGAGTTCAAGCTCCTATCTTTTTTCGTTCGACAGCCCGATCGAGTTTTGTCTCGAGAGCAAATCCTGAACAGCGTTTGGGGTGTGGACACCTTTGTCACAGATCGCGTGGTAGATTCTCATATCCGTAGTATCCGGAAAAAATTGGGAACCTACAAAGACCATATTGAATCCATTTATGGAGAAGGCTATCGATTCAATCCCTCTCCAGCGTCGAGTCAAAAAAAGAACAAAATTCAAAAGAAAGCCGCCTAAACAGAACTCGGGTTTCCGCGCTAGCTCTGTTATAATTTGGCCATGCGCAAACGCCCTTTGGCTCTGATTGCTGCCTCTTGCTTGTTTCTCTGTTTCCCCTTGTCTCTTTTCTGGCAGTACCTTGATCAAGAGCCGGTTTCTGCTGCCGATCTTTTTCTGAGTGGTTTCTTACCGTTGTTACTCACTTTCAGTCTTATCCGGGTGGATCGAATTGCTTGGTATACTCTTTTTGGTTTTGTCTTTTTGTGGGGAATTCGAGATTTTCAAGGTGTTCAGAATGAGGCAGTGGGCTTTCCAACCGTGCTTCTCCACGTTTTTATTTATTTGTTAGGCGTCAGTTACTTTATTAATCCCCGGATTAAGAGACTTTACTTCGATCCCAAACTTCAGTGGTGGCGAACCAAAAGACGGTATGAAATGCATGGTCCCGCTATTTTTGATATCGGGAATAAAACTTTTTACCCGACTCTTAAAAATATTTCTGAGGGGGGCTGCTTTCTTGAAACGCCGCATATACAGCCTCTGACTCAAAAAATCGATGTGTTGATTCCTTTTCCCATTCCGTTCCAGCAATCCAGTTTAAAAGTAGCTGGACAGGTCCGCTGGATTTCCACCCACTCCGGGATGCAGGGGATGGGGATACGGTTTTTATCAATCTCCTCTGAAGATAAAAAAGCATTGAAACGTCTTTTAGCACACCAATAAAAGCCTCTTTCGCTTGAAAAGCGAGACTGACCAAGCGATGATGACGCCATGTACTCTCATTCACTTCCACTAGATTCGCGCAAAATTGCCCGATGTAGAAAAATTGCTGCGGAAATTGGACAGGAAGTGGCTCATCTGATTCATAAAAATTCCACTGTGGGGACCGAACGAGGTATTCTCAGAATCCTAGGGCTCAATGGGGCCCTCCATCACCGTGGGTTACAGTATCCGATCGCTAATCTCATCCTCGATCAACTCAAAGCTGCTGGGCGGTTGCAGGAAGGAGCTTTGTTTTGGGTGGCTAACGCCCTCAGTTCGGGCGTACCGAGTCTTGTAGACCTTGAAAAAGGCATTGCTGAAAGAAAAATAGATATTGGAAAAATCGAACTTCAAGACAGAAAAAAAAACCTACAGTTAGCCCATCAGTTGGCGCGGCAGTCCTTTAAAAACCTCAAAGAATATCGAGAAAAAAGGAAAAAAATAAAGACCCAACAAACGGATCCCGCGAAAGAAAAACGCCCACTGAAATATGTGATCGTTGCCACTGGGAATATTTTTGAGGACGTGACTCAAGCAAAAAGTGCTGTGTGCGATGGCGCAGACATCATTGCGGTAATTCGAAGTACAGCACAATCTCTTCTCGATTACGTTCCTCATGGAACAACTACCGAGGGTTTCGGTGGAACTTACGCAACTCAGGGTAATTTTCGTGTGATGCGAGAGGCCTTGGATGTTTTGGGTGAGACCGAAAAGAGATACATTCGACTCACTAACTATTGTTCAGGGCTTTGCATGAGCGAAATTGCGGCCTTAGCAAGCATGGAGGGATTAGATTGTCTTTTGAATGATGCCATGTATGGGATTCTCTTCAGGGACATCAATCCTCGCAGGACCTTAATTGATCAGCATTTCTCTCGTTTGATTTGTTCTATCTCAGATATTTGGATCATGACGGGCGAAGACAATTATATGAAAACAACCGATGCCGTCAAAGCTGGGGATCAGGTTTTGGCTTCTCAATTCATTAATGAGGTTTCGGCTTTGAATGCCGGGATGCGACCGGAGCTCATGTCTATAGGACATGCTATGGAGATGGATCCCTCGTACGATCAGGTGATTTTAATGGAGATAGCGAGGGCTCAAATGACTCGTCAAATATTTCCAAAAGCTCCTTTAAAGTACATGTGTGCTACTAAATATAAGAGCGGCGATATTTTCATGGCCCATGCTTTGGACACCATTTTTAATCTCATAGGTTCTATGACCAACCAAGGTGTCATTTTGTTGGGAATGCCCACAGAGGCAATTCATACTCCTTGGATGCAAGACCGGAGCATGGCGATTCGAGATGCTAACTACATTCTCAACGGCGCCTTGGGTCTGTCTCAAGAATTTGGATTCAACTCGCAGGGATTTATTGCTCAGTTTGCTCAGAAAGTTTTGGATGATTGTGTTCGCCTCCTTGAAAAAATTCATAAAGAGGGCTTTTTCAAGGCCATCGAGAAAAAGGTATTTGCCGATGTATCTCGAACCATTGATGGTGGAAAAGGCGCAGATGGAGTTTTTGAGATTGATCGGGATGTGTACTTGAATCCTTTTTTTGAACTCATGGGGAGTAAAATTTAAAGATGGCTGAGATCGATCTGAAGAATTTACTTCCGTATGGAGATACCACTCAAGATGGGGCGGTGCAGTTGAGTTTTACATTGCCTGTGGAGCCCTCTGCAAAAGCACGGGAAGCGGCTACTCAAATCGCGAGGAACTGGGGATTTTTCGATGTGAAAATTGCTCATATGTCCAAGATAGGAATTGGTTATTCCTTTTTCGTCGTCATGGCTCGTACTGAAAAGAGTGTAGATTTCACAAAAGTAGAAGCTCCTCAGTTAGACTTAGAAAAACGAGACTATAAAGAAATCGACAAAAAGATTCTCCAAGAAGTGAAACGACCGATTCGAATCGTGGGCGCATGTACGGGCTTTGATGCCCATACAGTTGGATTAGATGCGATTTTAAACATGAAGGGTTTCGATGGTGATATCGGACTCGAGCGCTACAAAGGCTTTCGTGTCGTGAATATGGGCAGCCAAGTACCCACTGAGGAACTCATTGATAGAGCTGTAAAAGAGAATGCAGATGCTATTCTTTTATCAAAAGTAGTTTCTCAAAAAGATATTCACATTTATGATATGAGAGATCTCATGTCTCAATTGAAAAAAAGGGGACTTGAGAAAAAGTTTATTCTAGTCGTTGGTGGACCTCGAGTGACTCATAAATTGGCTTTGGAGCTTGGATATGATGCGGGCTTCACCATAGGAAGCCGTCCCAGTGATGTTGCTAACTTTTTATATGAAAAAATGGTGGAGAAACTAGATCGAACTACTGAAAAAAAGAAGGAAACGAAGTCACGTGGCAAAAAGCAAAAATAAAAATCAAACCCAAATAGTGGGGCGTGCTCAAGAGATACAAATCTTAAGGGCTGCTATCAAGTTGGGTAGAAACATACTCATTGAGGGGCCTGTGGGTGTGGGAAAAACGTTTTTGGTCAGAGAGATTCTCAATGATCTGCAACTTGAGCATGAGCGAGTGGATGGGGATACTCGGTATACTGAAAGTAAACTCACTGGCTGGTTTGATCCTCCCATAGTGCTTAAGAAGGGGTATGTAGCCTCCTGTTTTATGGATGGCCCCTTAGTTTCTGCGATGAGAAAAGGCAAAGTTCTCTTTATTAATGAATTGAATCGAATGCCCGAGTCAGTGCAAAACATTCTCCTGCCCGCAATGGATGAGCGGCACATCACCATACCCAAACTGGGAAGAATTGATGCCAAGCCAGGATTTTTGGTGATCGCTACGCAGAATCCCCGTGAATTTACAGCCACACATTCACTTTCCGAAGCTTTATTAGATCGTTTTGAAATGGTTCTGCTCTCTTATCAATCTAAAGATGAGGAGTGCGAGATTCTGAGAGGCCAATTGCCGGGTAAAGTAAGCGAGGAGACTTTGGAGCGTGTCGTGGATCTCGTTCGGGCGACTCGCAATCACCCCGCTATTAAGCGGGGAGCCAGTGTTCGAGCCGCACTGGCTGTGATGACTTTGATATCGGGAGGAGTTTCGTTGGATGAAGCGTGTTTACTAGCATTGCCTTCACGAATCGAAATGGTCACTTCAGATGAAGACCCGAGACAAATCATTCGGGAGCTGTTGAGCACAGACATCTTTCCAGAAATGAAGGAAAAAAAAAGCCCTCAGAAGTCATCTCAACGCTGATTGAAAACAAACGGTCTGATTTTGTACAAGTGTTTTTCCCGCCCGAACTAGCAGCCGAGCCCCTTTTCCAAGAATGGGAAAGTCTCAATGAAGACCGTCAGCGAGATCTCATGCGCCAGCTTTATTTTCAGCAGGTACAGGCCTCGGTTCCAGATCCAAAGCGGAGCCAAGCCCTAGTAGCACTGATCCTGGATCATGCTAAAAAGATCATTGCGCATCCGGCTCGTCCTAGAAAACAAAAAATAGACTCTTTTGTGAATCAGCCGCAAGCCGATTTAGCCATTGATGAAACTTTAGAGGAAAACATAGTTTTCGATAGGCCCGAGGAGTTGTTGGTTGAGTATTCGGAAGATCGATCATTTTCTTGTGTGATGATCTTAGATACGAGTTCTTCAATGACTGGAGATAAGCATTTACTGGCGAGTATCGCAGTTGCAGTGCTGGTGCTGGAAGTTCCTGCTCAGGATCATGCTTTGGTTGTATTTTCGTCTGAGGCAAAAGCCATTAAAAAATTATTAGTAAAGGAGCTGCCACAAGCGACACTTTTGAAATTTCTAAGCCATCAGCCACGAGGATTTACCAATATTGCTTCAGGTTTGCAGGCAGGGGTGAATCAACTGAAGCAGCAGGGAAATAGAAAAAAAGTCGGAGTGATTGCCACTGATGGTCGTTCTACAGAAGGAGAAAATCCAATCGAAATCGCAAAACATTACGATTTTTTGGTGGTGTTGCATTTATGTGGTGCTGGGAGTGACTTGGAAGCCTCTCAGCAAATAGCTCAAGCGGGCAATGGGGTGTGTTTGGAAGTGGAAAAGCTGGAAGATCTTCCCCATCGATTGTACGAAGCTCTGCGGATGTTAGCCCGTCGTTGATTGCTCAAGGAGATATCGAGCGAGCATTATCTAAATTGGGAGGAGGCTGCGGAGATTCACAAGTAGGGCAGGGTTTGGATACCATGTTAGCAAGGCCTGTCCAAAATCTTAGGATGTTCAGATTTGTATTTCTGATGATGATTGCGATAGTCACCGCAATCATAAACACTAATAAGATATATTCCAGAAGCGTTTGTCCTCGTACCGATTTCAGCCGCATACAAACATCATAACATGAGAAGAAGTTTCAAGTCGGCAGCAAAATTGATCAAAAAATGAGCAAGAATGGAGGGCCATAAGCTACGGGTTTGCCACTTTAAAAATCCCAACCACATTCCCACACAGAAAGTGTAAAACAGTTGCAAACCAAGTAACGTCAGTGAAATTTGCCCCCAGCTTTGCAAATGCCAACAGGAGAATGCCAAAGCACTTCCCCAAATTGAGAGAGGGAATAAGGAAGACCCCGCCAAAAAAGCGTTTGGAAAAATGCGATTCAAAAGGGCCAAGAGCCACCCTCGAAAAAGCCACTCCTCAGCAAGAGGAATGATGATCCAGGTCCAAAATCCTGCTTGCCAGGAGATGTGTCCTGATTTGCTGAAACCATAAGCTCCTGCGATTAAAACGGGTAAAACGCAGAGTGTTAGTAAGCGATTCCTCGAGAGGGGAGACAAAATAGGTGGGGGAGCATCTGGGAGTGAGATGTAAAACAGAAAAGCCATGAGCAAAAAACCCGAATGGTCGAGTAACTGACAAAAACCAGTCTCTCCACACGAAACAGATTTCAAAAAAAACTCAGTGAAAATAAGGCTGGTCGGTTGAAACCCCCAAGCTAAAAAGCAGCCCAAACAAGCAGATAATGCCAAAGCATAAACAATCTGCTTCAAATTAGCGATTTGAAAGGACATGTAAGTTGTTTTATACCTCGATCAGTGATGGAGCAACTTAAACGCATGATTATCAGAGCCCCCAACTGGTTGGGAGACCATATTATGGCTCTGAGTTGTTATCAGCGGCTGCGTCAGGCGTATCCTAACAGCGAACTTACTTTACTTTGTCCTGAAGGGCTTGAGGGAATCGTACCCCCAGGAGTTTTTAATCGAGTTTGGCCTTTCAAAAAAGCCGAACTTCGGGAGCCCCGAGGACGGCAATCGTGGGTGCAGCAGATTGAATCAGAACGGTTTGACATTTCAGTGAGCCTGCCTGCGAGTTGGTCGAGTGCCCTTCTGTTTTATCGAGCTAGGATTCCTTTTCGTATTGGATTTTCTCAAAGTGGATCAGGGTGGTTGCAGCACAAATCTTTAAAGTGGCAAGGCATGCAGAGTGGCAAGCATAAATCTGTTTTATATCAAGAATTGGTCGAGCTAGTGCTCAACTCTGATAAAACCCATTCGAGTATTCCCGCTAGGCTTCCCCAAAAACCCAGCGGCAAAAAGTTTTGGGTGATTGCCCCGGGAGCGGCTTTACCCCTGAGAGAATGGCCCTATTTCCCTGAGTTGCTCCATGAAATTTCTCAAAGATATCCCGATAGAACGTTTCGAGTAGTGGGGACTCAAATTGAAGCTGCGTGGAAAAGCCGTCTCCAAAGGTGGGGGCTCCCCAGAGTGGAAGATTGGGTTGGAAAAACATCTCTGGGCAATCTCCAACAAATGACTCAAGAGGCAGAGCTTGTCATTGCTAACGATTCCGGTGTTGCTCACGTGGCGGCCACTTTAGGTCAGGCTAGAACGGTAGTGATTTTTGGTCCGGGCAACCCCCAATACATTGCTCCGATAGGGCCCGGGGTAGTGCCGGTGGTCCCTGCCGCCTCCGTGACATGTAGTCCGTGTGAGAAATCTTTCTGTAGAGCCCCTTTGGGATATCAAAGATGTTTGAAAGAAATTTCATTAGATCAAGTGCTGCAAAAGATCGAGACTGCTTTGTTACTTTGACAGATATGACCTCTTCCCCCTAAACTCTGGAGCCATGACAATACCTTTTCATTTATCAAATCGATTATTAACCGGATTCGTTCTTTGTTTTTTGGGGGCAGCTACTTCATTGGGGGCGCCGGCTTCAAATCCTGAAAAAGATGTCTTGAAAAAGCAATTAGAAGCTCTTTTTGAGGTCTCCAAAAAAGTAAACACGCCAGAAAGTGAAAAAGATAAAGCTCGGAAGGAAATTGATAATTCCATCGATTGGGATGGAATTGCTCAACTGTGTCTAGGACCAAAAAACTCTAAGAAATATCAGGGTAAGAATTTCAATGAGTTTAGAAATTTACTGCGAGAGGTGATCTCTAAAACTGCCTTTTCTCGGATGGATAAGTTTTGGGCGGGGGGAACAACAGCTCAAATTGATCAAATTGAGTTTCAAGCAGGAAAAGCGCATGTCAGCGCTAAATTTCTCAGCAACAATGAAACTTTTTCATTGGATTATTTCATGAGTAAGAAAGGTCAACGTTGGCTGATCCATGATATTGCTTATGAAGACCTGAAATACAGTACTAATATTCAGGAACAATTGGATGCTTTTCTGAAAGAAAAGTCCTTTGGAGACTTGTTGGTCAAACTCAAAAAGAAAAGCGAAGAGCTAGACAAGTCTAAACAAAAATGAAGACGCAATATCGCGCGATTGTTTTTGATCCTCAATCTAAGAAGCTTTCGATCGTTCTTAAAGATGTACCTGTTCTAAAGCCAGATGAAGTACTGGTTCAAGTGTGGGGCTCGCCCATCAACCCTTCCGATCGGCTATTCTGCGAGGGATTGTATGGAACTGCTGCAAGCACCCAGATCACACCGGGATTTGAAGGCACAGGCTCTGTGGTTGCCTCTGGCTCGGGTTTCTGGGCAAGGAGGCTGATCGGTAAAAGTGTAAGTGGTGCCGTTCAAGGAGAAAATGGATTTTGGGCAGAATATGTAGTTTTACCGGCTCAGCAGTGTTTGGAGTTGGGTTCCGAAGTGCCGCGTGAAACGGCCGCATGTGCTTTTGTAAATCCTTTGACTGCTCTGGCACTAATGGAGCCTCTGAGTCGAAAAAAATCACCTGCATTGATACAAACGGCTGCTGCAAGTCAGTTGGGGCGAATGATCCAGAGAATGGCGCAAAATATGGGCATTCCTTGTGTCCATATCGTTCATCGTACGGGACTCCAAAAGGAACTGATCGCTCAGGGTTGGAATCATGTACTCGATTCGAGTCATCCCCAGTTTGAACAGGAATTGAAGGAGCTTGCCCATACTTTGCGGGTGCGTTACGCGATTGATGCGGTTGCTGGATCTATGACTGGAACCTTGATCAGAAACTTGCCCGATCACAGCCAAGTGGTGGTGTATGGAGTTTTATCGGGTCAAGCATGTGCGGTCGACCCGGGAGATTTGATTTTTCGAGACATGAAAGTAAAAGGTTTTTGGTTATCCCATTGGCTTAAAGAAAAGAATGTATTGCAACTGCCTTTTCTTTTTATAAAGTTAAAAAAGTTTTTGAAAGCAGAAGGGCAAACCCATGTGGTTCAGCGGTTGTCACTCGAGGAAACTCTTCAAGAGGTCACTCAACCCAAAGGGAATGCAAGTGCGGGTAAAATCTTAGTTCTACCCGCACAGTAAAATTACTCTTGATCTAATTTACAAGGAATTTTGGCAAGGGATTTAGGTTGCAACGGATACATTTGCTCGTGAACGATCTCGGCATTGCCCTCCGCTCCCATCAGCACAACACCCGCTAAATAACGTCCATCACCAGCCCGGTCTTCTTCGCAAGTAAAAGAAACATTTTTTGAGTTGGGTTGAAATTCCCCTTGGCATTTCATGTGGATGGAACGCCCAGAAAAATTTAAAGTGCCTTCCTTGTAGGTAGGAACTGCAGTTTCTCTAAGGATGAGTTGATAATGCTCGTTTTGACAAGCAATCACCTCACGCGGATTTCCAGCTTTTGCCATGGGGGACAAGCTCAGTAAAACCCCGAGACCTATAAAAAAGTTCATAACACCTCCAACGGACCCCACTGAATCAAAAATTAAGCAATGCGTCAACATGGCGATCGACTTGGTTATAAAAGTGCATAATAACAATGATTTACAATCATTCCAGAACCAGTATTAAGCTCTGCGTTAGTTTACCGATAAGGGGAGGACTCTCAAACGGAGGACCCATGCGTCATTTTATTATTTTGGTAGGATTCTTATCACAAGCACTTTGGGCTTATGAGGTTCCCACTTGGGTTAGAGAAAAATATGCCCCCCTCTATCAACTCTCTGTCGAACAATTGCCCGATGGTTCTGCCCGGTTCCATCGTGGGCGTCGTTTTGAGCGAGAAGGTGTGTATGTGCTTTCCCTGCATGGAGATACTTTTGAAATGGCTTTTCAGCATGGTCGATTGCTCCAACAGCAAGTTCAGGGAGGCGCTTTGCCTCAAGTGGCTAGTATCGTGGAAAACTCGCTAAAAAATGCGCTACCGAACATTCCCATGGTGGCATCCGTTGCAGCAGAATATTTTCAAAAAAATTACTCTGACAAAATTTTGGCCCACGCGATTAATAACCTAGGTGGAAATGAGGAGGAACTTTTATTAGAAGCGTACGGGTTAGCTGAGGGATCTGGTTTTTCAACGGATCTGGTTCTAAAAGGAGTGCTCGGACCTGAATCGCTCCAAGTGGTGCTGGGTGAACGGATGAAAGGCAAAACGTCCTTCCCTATCTCAGGATCTGCAAATTCATGTACGGATTTTGTTGTTAAAGGAAGTGTCACTGCCAGTGGTGAAATGATCGTGGGTCGAAATACAGACTACCCGCTCAATGGTTTTTTTGATCGATATCCCACAGTGATTTACTACCACCCCACCGATGGAGCTCAACGCTATCTCTCCGTTACATCAGCGGGCTTACACAACGCAGGGGTCATTGCTTATAATGAGTCGGGCCTTTTCATTGGGGTACACACGATTCCCACCACGGAGGTTTCAACTTCGGGCCATCCAGTATTTTTGGTCGGGCAGGAAGTGATGCGCTCTGCTCATAACTTTGATGAAGCAGTCGCCATTTTTGAAAAGTATAAGCCTGCGGCGGGATGGACTTACACCCTTGCCAGTGTAAAAGAAAACCGAATGGCGTCTATTGAGTTGACGCACCAGCGGATTTCAGTTCGAGAAGCTAAAGTCGATTGGCACGCTCAAACCAACCACTACATCACACAAAAAATGAAAAATGCGAATCTAGATATGAATGCTTCAGTCACAGAAGATACTCATGCTCGATTTCTACGTACTGAACAAATGATTCAGGAAGGCAAAGGTCATTTTGGAGTTCCGGAAGCGATAAAAATTCTATCTGACAAATGGGATCCGATCCGACAAGAAGTGAAAGGATTGGGAAATGTGGTCGCGGTTCATACGACATTATCCAGTGTTGTAGTAGACCCTGCACATGGGAGAATGTTTGTAGCCAGTGGAACTGCACCGGTTTCGCTCACTCCGTATGTGGAGCTCCCACTGATTCAAGAGTGGGATGCTGCCCAATTTTTCTCTGATAGCTTTCAAGTGCTTGAAAACAGCGATTACTTCAAGACGCATCCCCATTTGGCTCAAGCAGAACAGAAGTATATTGAAGCTAAAACGGCGTTCGAAACGGATAACGACCCTAAACGGGCAACACAGATTCTTGAAGAGTCAATCCGATTAGATCCTCAAAACGCGGCTTACACCTTTGTACATGGGATTCTAGCCCTAAAAGCAGGGGATATGGATTCAGCCGAAAAGTCTTTCCTTGAGAACTTACAAAAAACTTATTTGCATTATCGATTAGCCAGTCAGTATTACCTTGGCAGGATTCATGCCTCGCGAGGGAAATCGAAAAGGGCACTTCAAGCCTTTGAGGCAGTGTTGAAAGAAGCAAATCCCCAAGTGGAGGCTCCTTTGATTAAGGCTACCAGAAAAGCTCTACAACAAGTCAAACGTTTGAAACGAGTTCCATTGATGGGTTCTACTTTGGTCATCTTCATGCCCGAAGCAGATATGGTGGAATATTAGTGGGAGCGCTGTTTTTCCAGCTGAGTGCGAATGCGATGTTTTTCGGCGCGAATCGCTAAAATTTCTTTACCGTGCTTTTCAATCAAATCAGCACTATTCATCAGCTGATCTGACCATGAATAAGCTGCGAGTGCAGTACCTAAGATGGGAATTCCATACTGCCAACGATATCCTTTGAGAACAGCGGCGTTATTAGCCGCGGAGACACCCAAAACGCCGACATTAAATCCAAAGCTTTTCATTTTATCCAAGCCACCATTAGCTATCCAGTGGAGGGCACGCTCCGAAATGCTTTTCTGAACTACTTGAGTTCCTGCTTGGGCGGCAGTGGCTGCTGCACCTCCAACCCCCAGAATTCGGCCTAAAAAATATCCATCCATCGCGCCCTTCAGTGCAAAGAGCGGAACCTTGACCAAGCTGTAGTTTGCCTCATGCAAGAGGGATTCATTCGCTGCTGTTAAAACAGCCTCACGCTCGTTCAAAACCTGGAGATACATTTCTAAATCAACCGTTGAAGGCGCTTCTGTGTGAACTTGAGAGTGTTGAGACGTAACGGTGGGTCTCGAAATGGCTGAGGAGTGAGATGCTTCCCGAGAAATTCCTTGTGCAAAACAGGTTTGAGTTAAAAATACAACCGATAAAAAGATCTTGTGTGCCATCATGTCCCCCCAGCTTCATCAGAAGCCAAAGAGGATAACCAGCAAAAGCTGTGCACAGCTTGTCTACACAGACGCTTTTTTGAAAACACCAATATTCGTTGAACAGGGGTACCCAAAAAGGGCACTTTTCTCATTGGGAACCCACACCTTAGGACCCAAGAACGAAGCTGACCCCCCCTACTTTGTGGCATCTGACTTGCTGTAACTTGGGTGGGGTAAACCCTGAGAAGTGAAAGGTTTTTGTGGATTCGCAGTTCTGGAAAAAGAGTACACCAAAAAAGGCTCGAGAAACCACTCGTCGTGTTTTGGACGTAGAAGATTTCGATAGCTATGACCATTGGACTCGAGATTGTCGAGTGCGCAGTGAAGCCTGGTTTGCCATTGAAGCTTGGGCTCGAGAGATGGGGTACCACATGGTCGCATATAAATCGAAAAAGCGACTCTATCAAAAGGGCATGGCCCCAGATGCCTTCATTACTTTTTTAGAAGTTAGACACGAGGAGAATCGGGTCGTATTTAAATCTTGGATTGAAGTGAGCAATCGTATGCGCTGGTTGTCTCTATTTCACCTGCCCAAAGAGCTCAAAATAGACCCTGTTGGGTTTTGGGGGATTCGCCAGCGCAGAAAAGCGTGTCGTGAATTGAACGACTTATTGATTCGACTGCGACAACCGGAAATTGCTCAAAGTGATACTTTCCATTGGGCGGATCTCGATCTGACGACATTAGGGTTGATTGCTTTGCTCACATTCCCGTTCGTGCTGTTTGTGTTGGGTTCTCTGGGTAAGGTTGAGATTGCCGCCGGTCTCTCCAACAACCTTTTGAGTCTCTTAGCAGAAAAATTAGTGGTGTTATTGGGGGTAGGGATCTCCTTAGTGCTGTGCCATCATTGGATCGTTATCAAACAAGTCAGGAAAAAGTGGGCTACAGGCGTGAGTTTTGGATTTGCAAGCATTCTGTTTCTGACTTTGAGTATCTATTTTTTGACACGAACACAGCGTGAAATGTTAGATCAAAAACTAGTGTATTTTTGTGTGAGTAACTATCAGACAACTAAATGCGAAACACAGCTTGGAGCTCTTTCTTTAGCAGAGAGGCAAAAGTTTTCAAAAAAAGTTGAGGCACTTCACAAGCAGCTAGCTATCAAGAAGGAATAGCTCGATATTCAATTTGGATGATTTCCCAATCTTCCTCGCCTTTGGGAGTGTGAATAGTGACGGTATCTCCCACCTGAGCCTGTAGCAAAGCTTTTCCCACAGGAGAAACCCAGCTGATTCGGCCTTCTTTGACATTGGTTTCATCAACCCCAACGATGATAAAGCGCCTATTTGAGCCATTTTCATCCTGGATAGTGACAGTAGCCCCAAACAGGACTTTCTCAGATTTTTGTTGTTCCGGATCAATAATTTCCGCGATCTCCAATCGCTTTGAAAGGAAGCGAATACGGCGATCCATCTCTCGTAATCGACGCTTGCCATAAATGTAATCTGCGTTTTCTGATCGATCCCCATTGGAGGCTGCCCATTGAATGACTTTAACCAATTCCGGACGTTCCTCATTGAGCAAGTGCTTGAGTTCGGTGCGTAGTTTTTCGGCTCCCCCCGGGGTGATATAGTTTTTACGACCGGCTAATGGATCGGGAGATCCCGACTCCTCCTGAGATTCCAAATCCAGCTCTAAATCTTCCCCAGAGCTCTCTTTTGTAAAGGCTTTGCTCATAAATCACTTAGCAGAAATAGGTTCACCCAATTTTAGAATATGCTTGAACTCAGTCTCCGTGACCGGTTGAACCGATAGGCGACTGCCCTTTTTTAAAACCATCATGTTTTTCAGAGGAGTCTCTGATTTCAAGTGGTCCCGCAAAACAGGATTTTTAAATTTTAACTTAGCACGGACATCTACCATCACCCATGGATTGATTCCCTTTTTTTTGCTGTCCCCATCGAAATATTCGCTTTTTGAATCCCAGGCCGAGGTATCTGGATAAGCTTCGCGAACCACTTCTGCTACGCCAAAGATTCCCGTTGGTTCTGCATTGCTGTGATAAAATAGAACCAGATCTCCTTTTTTGAACTGGTCTCTCATGAGATTCCGAGCTTGATAGTTCCGAACACCCTCCCAATGCGTGGTCTGAGCAGGGGCTTTTAATAAATCATCAAACGAAAAGACATCTGGCTCTGACTTCATGAGCCAATAAGAAATTTGCGAATTTTTCATAACTGAATGAATTAACACAGATTCTCACACAACAAAAGCAGCGATTAACACAGGGCGGAATCTTGAATTGTGAAGCTGCACCATCCCATTATGAAAATTTCTTCACAATCCGATAAGTCAGTGAAGGGAAGTACCTCATCGTATGCGAACTTATAAAAACCCCAAAATTGCGCTCCTCCTGCCCTGCTTAAACGAGGAACTCACTTTAGCTAAAGTCATCAGAGATTTTAGAAAAGCAGTTCCCGGTATTGAAGTATACGTCTTTGATAATGGTTCCACTGATCGCAGTGCGGAAATAGCCAGGAATGAAAACACTCATTTGGTCCAAGTGCCTTTGAGAGGCAAGGGAAACGTAGTCCGAAAAATGTTTGAGACAGTGGAAGCAGATATTTACATCATGGTGGATTCTGATGACACCTATGATGCTAGCCGTGTGTGGGAACTGATCAATCCCGTATTGTCCTCCGGTGTGGATATGGCAGTTGGAAGTCGCGTTTCCGATGAGGTCAAGGCGTTCAGAAAGTTTCATCGGTTTGGAAATGCGCTGATCATGAATCTGATCAATTTTCTTTTCAGAAGTTCATTCCAGGATATTTGCTCTGGGTACCGAGTCATGTCTAAGTATTTTGTCAGAAACATTCCATTGCTTCGAGATGGTTTTGAAGTTGAAACAGAGCTTACGGTCTACTCGCTGATCAACGGCTTCTCAGTCAAAGAGGTGCCATTGCCTTATGGGTCGCGACCGGAAAACAGCTTCAGTAAGTTAAGAACCTTCTCTGATGGTTATAAGGTGCTTTTAACAATCATCTGGCTTTTGAGAGATACACGACCCCTATTATTCTTTTCCTTGATTTCTTTGGGATTAGTTTTTGGAGGGGTGATCCCCTTACGTTTTGGCCAAACGGATAACCTGTTTTTAACTTTGGTACTTTCTTTTCTTTCTATCGCAGTCTTTTCGACAGGGCTTGTTCTGAACACCATCAATGTAAAATTTTCAGAACTTCAAGTTTTGAACAAGCGAAACAATAGCGCAGCTGCATCAGCAGAAGAACCACTGCAGATGTCCAAAGCTGCATAAATTTAACTTACGATTCATGGAGGAATCATGAGCAGTCAAGCAACAGTGATGAAACCCCTTACTAACGAACACTCTGAAACAGGCCTGTGGGAAGAAGTTCCTTGTAACCTGTGTGGCTCTAAAAACGCCCAAGTCAAATATCAGGGCACTACAGATCCTGATACTGAAAAGCTGTTGCGATCGTACAGTGCCTCAGGAAACTTTGTGTCCAATGAGACACTGGTTGAATGTAATGATTGTGGTCTGATTTACACCTCGCCTCGACTGCATCAGGACCTCATCCTCAAGGGATATACTGAAGCAGAAGACCCTACTTATGTTTCCCAGGCCAAAGGTAGAATTTTGAGTTTTGGCCAGTGCCTAAAGGCAGTAGAAAAATTTGTGCGGCAAGGTCGAGTACTCGATGTTGGGGCAGCAGCAGGATTCTTTTTGAAAGTAGCGAAGGATAAAGGCTGGAAAACCTATGGAATTGAACCCTCCAAGTTCCTGAGTGATTTTGGTAACAAAAACTATGATGTGAACATTACATGCGGGACCGTGGAAACCGTCACTTCATTTCCAGAAAAAATGGATGTGGTCACGCTATGGGATGTGCTCGAGCACACCTTTGATCCCAAGGACGTATTGAAACGGTGCAACCGCTATCTGAAAGAGGGTGGGTATGTGGTGGTGAACTACCCGAATATTGGAAACTGGATGGCTCGACTCGCTGGAAGACACTATTGGTTCATTTTGAGCGTCCATTTGTACTATTTCGTTCCAAAAACGATTCAACGGATGTTGGAGGAAACAGGGTTTTCAGTGGTGTCCAGTCGTCCCCACTTTCAATGGTTGGAATTGGGGTACCTCGTATATCGCTTGGAGGCCTATCTACCAGGACCCGCACGCTGGTTCGGAAAGTTGGTGAATGTACTAGGGTTAAATAAAGTGCTTGTTCCTTATTTTGCAGCCCAAACCCGAGTGATAGCACGAAAAGTGGAGGCGGTATGAAATCAAGAGTTGTAATTCTGGGTGCTGGGGTCACAGGTCTTTCGGCAGCTTATCGTCTCAGCCAGTTTCCGGAAATGGAAGTTCATGTCGTTGAAAAAGAAAGCGAAGTAGGGGGATTGTGTCGTAGTTTTCAGGAGGGAGCTTTCACTTTAGATTACGGTCCTCATAAGTTCTACTCAAATGTTCCGGGAGTTACGGAACACCTCTGTGAAATCATGGGAGATGAATTTCTTGTGAGGGAGAAGGTCCAAAAGATTTTTATGGACGGAAAGTATTTTTCCTTTCCATTGAGCCTGTTTGAAATGCTCACGAGGTTTTCTCCATTAAAAAGTGTACAAATTCTTGTAAGCTTTGGATGGCAAGCCATCAAAAACATCATCAAGCCTAAGTCCATTGCTACTTATTCAGATTTTGTAGTCGCCAAATTTGGGAACAAGCTTTACCAAAGTATTTTTCAGCCGATGGCCAAGAAAATGTTTGGAAATCCTGAAAAACTGGATAGGCGGTTAGCTGAAATTCGAATTTCCTCACCCGGATTAGTAGCCGTTTTAAAAAATGTATTGTTCTCAAAAAAGGTGGACCGAAATGTTTCAGCGCCGGAATTTCATTATCCAAAAGCAGGGTTTGGTCGTATTCCTGCCAAGTTGCGTGAAAAAGCGGAAGCTAATGGAGTGAAATTTCACTTGGGAGCTACAGTAAAACGGATTGAGCATTCCCATGGAAAAGTCCAAGGAGTGCGAGTGGAAAATTCAGATGGCACTTCCGAATTGCTCCCGTGCGATCAACTTGTCTATACGATTCCCATGCAACTCATTGGCGAATTGATTCCGGAATTGCCAGCTGAAGTCCGACAAGCCTCACGCTTTGTGAGATATCGGCATACTATCGTCTATTATTTTCTTCTCAAATCCCCCGAGGTGTTGCCGGGTATGTGGGTGTTTTATCCCGGTTCCGAATTTCGCTTCGGCCGATTGAGTGAAATGACCAAATTCTCTCCGGCTTTGGCTCCCACAGGGCATACGGCTTTAATGGCTGATTTTACCTGCTTAGAGGAAGACCCGGAATGGGGGATGAATGATGAACAGTTAGGGGATCGCTTGATGCAGCAATTGAAGCCACTGAATTTGTTTTCTGAAGATCAAGTGGTGAAGCGGTTTTCGAAACGTTTTAAGAATTTTTATCCAGTCTACGATGTGGGCTATGAGTCTCGAGTCAAACGATTACGGGATCTAGAGACTCAATTCAACAATCTCTATTTCGTGGGGCGCGTGGGTGATTTCAACTATAACAATTCAGATCAGTGTTTTGATATGGGATATTCGGTTGCCAATCACATCCATGAGAAACAGCAAGTGGGGACTGAATGGAGTCAGTTAAGATCTGAGCGATTTGAAAAGTATCGCATTGTGGATTGAACATGACGAATGGGTCCCTTCTTAAGTATTTTGTAGCAATAGGAATAGGTGGCCTAGCTCTTCTTTTCATGGATGCCTTTTTTGAGATCCATACTCCCGGAACCGATGTGTTTCTTTTCAAAGAAGCGGGGGTCAATCTTGCGACTCAGGGACGACTGGTAGCCGCCTATCTTCCGCATATGGATTTTGGGGAAGAAAAGCCATTTGCCTATTATCCTCCAGTCTATCCATTTGTATTTGGCGTGTGGACTTGGCTCGTGGGGGTTGGACTCAAGCAATCCATTTGCTTCAACGGATTTCTGACCCTTTTGAGAACCCTCCTCATGGTTGTTTTGGTAGCTCCGGCAATCTCACAGGAATTCTGGAGTCCCAGTTTTAGATGGAAACGGCGGGGGAGTGGGATCCTTTTCCTCATTCTGACTGTTCTATCTACAGATCGGGATAGACCCGATGAGCTCGCACTAGTTTTTGGTTTGCTTCTGATGGTCGTATTGTTCTCTCGGAAGCGAATGGGCTTGAAAGTGACTGTGGCAGCTCTTTGTTTGGCTTTGACGGGGGCTACGTCTCCTGCATGTGGTCTCTTTTTTGGTTTAATCACTTTGTGTTGGGCCTTAGGTCAAGCAAAAGGGCTTCGGAAGCTCTGTGCAATTGCCGGCGGTTCCCTGTTGGCTTGGGCCTTAATGGTAGCCCCGTTGTTTTTGCAGGATCGAGCTTTGGGAGACCGTTTCTCCCAGCAATTGGGTTTTTCGAGCTTTCCCTACCTTCGATTTTGGAACCCGTCATGGACTTTTCACGATTATCAAAGTTGGTTTCTTAGATTCTGGTCACTTTTTGTTGAAGAGGGTCAAGAATATTTGTGGTTATCTGTGACCTTAAGTATTCCAGCTCTGTGGTTTGCGACTCGAAGAATTCTAAAAAGAGAAAGTTTTCCTAGTGGTTCCCTTTTTCTCGTTGCACCTCTCCTTTTCTATCTCGGAGCACCGTTGGTATGGACACTCCAACCCTATTATTTATGGTTCCCGAGTATTGTGTTGATGATCACAATTCTCCAATGGCAGCATCGAACTAACCAGCATGCACTGGGCACTGTTATTATTTTGTTTGCAGTGATTCCTTTGCTTCAATTTGAGGCCAGAGGAGCATTGAATGCCTTTCAGAAGCCCATGCGAGAGCACGCTGATCCCATGCAACAGGAAGTACTTCCTTTCATAGAGCCCGAGTCCACTGTAGCGGTGACACACGATCAGTATTTCACCTTTAGAGAAAAAAGAGTCACATTCAACGCAGCTTATTGGCTTCAGGATTCGGACAAATTTGATTATCTTTATCTCACTAATCTGAATAACAGTCGCCAACTCGCGATGAAACCTGAACAATTAATTCCTAAGGGTCACGTTGCGTGCTTTTCGTTAGTTAAGGATTTTTCATCCCATCAGCCCATTCGTTGGTTGGGAAAAAACACTGGATACTATGTCAGAGGCAGCGGGGGCCAGCTTTACAAGAACAGGTGTAAGAACACGAAGGCGTCTTAACGGAATTTAATTTGCGTCTCTAACCAATGCATCAGAGACGGATCCATGGGAAAAGTAATCTCAGGATGTTTCTTTAGTAGGCGTGCCGCTCTTAAGAATTTCACGGTGAGATCTTTTCTGTATACCCCCGACCGAAAACCTTGTTCAAACTGCTCCAATATCCGATTTATTTGGAGCATCCGTTCGTGGTCTTTTTTTCCGATTCCGCTGTGCTCTTGTGCCAACCGGAACATCTGTTGAAGCCAAAGTACCAAGATCCGAGCTAATAGGATCATGGGCCTGTGAAGGTAAATGATTTGATTTGAGTTGAGGCGATTTCGGAAACAAATATCTGAAATAGGAAGAAGCCAGGAAAAGCTAAAGCCTGCCGAAAGGGGCAAAAGCTGTTTAATGAAAGGGAGCATCTGGCGGGGATTCTGAGATTTGAATCGTAACCAATCGGTGAGCATACGGTCTAAAAACTCTCGAAATTGGGGGATGATTTCGGAATCGGGCTCCCCCTTTTTAATTTCTTCCAAAGAGATTTGTTGCCATACTCGAGGACCATGTACTTGGATCGTTCGCTCTAAGAGTTGCAGCAAGGAGAGATCCGGTGATTTTTTAAAAAAATTCAGTTGTGTCATAACAATTGATGGAGACACCTTCTCTTTCCTTATCGTCTGAGGTAGAACAAAGGCAAAGGAAAAACACTGCAGTGAAACCTAAAGGATTATTGCTGATCAATTTGGGCACGCCTGAGAGCCCCGATCCCAAGTCTGTGGGCGCCTATTTAAGAGAGTTTCTCATGGATCCTTGGGTCATCGACATCCCGAAACCTCTGCGCTGGATCTTGGTTCAATTATTGATTGTTCCGAAGCGCTCAAGAGATTCATCAAAGTTGTATCAAAAGGTATGGACCGAAGAAGGCTCACCCCTGCTCGTGCACACCCTTAACCTTGAAAAAAAGGTTCAGGCCCTGCTGGGATTGCGCTATCGAGTCAAAGCAGCTATGCGATATGGAAAGCCCAATCTCAGGAGTGCGATTGAGTCTTTCAAAAGAGAAGGCACTCAGGAAGTGTTAGTGGTTCCACTGTACCCCCAATATTCCTTAGCAGCGACTGAATCGTCCATTCAAAAAACCAGTGAGCTTTTCCGCGAACACTTTCCCGATTGCAAAGTCGATTTTATCACTGAGTTTTTCAATCGGTCTGAGTATTTGGATGCGACTGCTGAGATCACCCAACACCATTTGAAACAGCATCGGTGGGATAAGGTTCTATTTAGCTTCCATGGACTCCCGGAACGACAAGTTAAAAAAACAGATGCCACTGGAGAACACTGTTTAAAGGGGCCTCATTGTTGTGATCAGATAGTCACAGCAAATCGTAACTGCTATCGCGCCCAAAGTTATGCAACCGTTCGAGAACTGGCCCAGCGCCTCCAATTAGCGCCTGAGCAATATGACGTAGGATTTCAATCGCGACTCAAAGGAGCCCCTTGGATTCGCCCGTTTTCAGATGAGTTTTACCGCAATTGGCCTCAGCAAGGGGTGAAGCGTTTGGCTGTTGTGTGTCCGAGTTTTGTCGCCGATTGTTTGGAAACTCTGGAAGAAGTCCGCATGCGGGGCAAAGAGGAATTTATTGAGAATGGCGGTGAAGATCTCGTTCTGATCCCATCACTGAATTCTGAAGAAGCCTGGGTCAAAGGGCTCAGCCAGCTAGTTCTGAATTACCAGCCCAAGACATAAGAAAACAAGAGTGGCGCTACAATAGAGGCATCGGATTCAATGATGTATTTGGGTGTATTAGCATCCAGTTTTCCCCAAGTGATTTTTTCATTGGGAACGGCTCCCGAATAGGAACCAAAACTAGTGGTGGAATCGCTGATTTGACAGAAATAGCCCCAAAAACGGACATCTTTCAGTAGGTCTTGGTTGAGCATCGGAACTACGCAAATGGGAAAATCGCCAGCAATGCCACCCCCAATTTGAAAAAATCCAATTCCTGTTCCTTTGGGAGATTCGCTCAAGTACCACTTTGAAAGCTCCATCATGTATTCGATGCCCGATCGCATGGTGAGAGGATTGATTTTATTCTCGATGGCGCGAGCTGCAAAAATATTTCCTAAAGTAGAATCCTCCCAACCCGGTACAAAGATGGGGAGGTTTTTTTCGGCTGCTGCGAGCATCCAACTATGCTCGGGGGGAATTTGATAACTTTTTTCCAATTGGCCCGACTTTAAAACTCGGTAAAGGAATTCGTGTGGAAAATAGCGTTCCTTTTTTTCCGAGGCGGCGGCCCATTCTGATAAGACAGCTTTTTCAATTCGGCGGATAGCCTCCTCTTCGGGAATGCAAGTATCCGTAACTCGGTTTAAATGTTTATCTAAAAGCTTTCGTTCATCCGCAGGAGTGAGGTCGCGATAGTTCGGAATACGAACATAATGTTCATGAGCAACCAAATTAAAAATATCCTCTTCCAAGTTAGCTCCGGTGCAGGAGATCGCATGGACTTTGCCCTGCCGGATCATTTCAGCAAGAGAAATTCCCAGCTCGGCTGTGGACATGGCTCCTGCCATCGCCACTAGCATCGGGCCGCCCCCTTCCAAATGGGCTTGATAGCCCTTTGCAGCATCTACTAAAGCAGCTGCATTGAAATGCCGGTAATGGGTCAACATGAACTCAGAAATGGATTTGGGTTTTTGAGTGTGGGCCATGGGGATTCCCTTTCTTCCGCGTAAAAAAAGCAAGATATTGGAAAATCAGGGAAAAACAAGGGTGTAAATTCCTAAAGTTTTTGCTGCAAAGTGGCGAAAAGAAGAGGTAAGTCCTCGTTTACGTTTTGAGGCTAGTTGAAGGCAAGGGGTCTTCAGCGTTCAAAGGTAAGAGGGCGATTTCGGAGGTCTGCTAAGACAATCATGGGTAAGAAACTTTACGTAGGCAACTTGGCCTATTCAGTGACTGAAGACAGTCTTCAAGACTATTTTAAAGCGGCTGGTAATGTAGAATCAGCTCGATTAATTACAGATAGAGCTTCTGGACGCTCAAAAGGATTCGGCTTTGTGGAAATGTCCACTGAAGAAGAAGCCCAAAAAGCGATTGAAATGTTCCACCAGCAATCTTGGGAGGGAAGACCTTTGACGGTGAGCGAAGCTCGTCCCCAAGAACCCCGTCGGGATGGGGGAGGTTTTGGTGGCGGACGTAGCGGAGGCGGCGGTGGTCGCGGCGGACGTAGCGGCGGTGGCGGATATGGCGGAGATCGTGGCGATCGCGGTGGATACGGCGGAGATCGTGGCGATCGCGGTGGATACGGCGGAGATCGTGGCGACCGAGGTGACCGTGAGTTCGGCGGCGGTGGACGCAGAGGAGGACGTGGTGGTGGACGCGGGGATCGCGGCGACAGATACTAAGTTGAGTTTGCAGCAATTGATCCATTGTCTGGAGAGACAGGACCTGGTTTATCTAGGGACCGTCTCTCCGGAAACTACAGAAGATTTTCTGAAGTACCAAGCCTGGCTGACAGCCGGGAATCACGGCTCCCTCACTTACCTAGAACAAAATCCAAACTGCAGGAAATCAGCCCATGGGGCTTTGAGTTCTGTCCAATCAGTCATCGTCTTTGGATTTCCTTACTTAGCCAAAGACTCTTATCCCTTTTTGCTCAATGAAAAGCCTCGGGTCGCAGCTTATGCCCAAATGCCTGATTATCATCGGTTCATGAAACAAAAAGCCGAAACGGCTCTAGCAGAATGGAAAAAGCAAAGCAGTCTTTCCGGAGACTGGCGCGTTTGTGTCGATACAGTACCGCTTTTAGAACGAGCTTTTGCAAAAAAAACAGGAACGGGTTTCATTGGTAAGAATACGTGCTTCATTCACGAAACCCGAGGTAGTTTTCTTCTACTAGGCGAAATTTTAACGTCGCTTCCTTTTCCAAAACTTGAAAAAAATGGCAACCTTGACTGTGGCTCGTGTACTTTGTGCCAAGTAGAATGCCCCACGGGGGCCCTGAAGAAAGATTATCAACTGGATGCTACTAAGTGCTTGTCCTATTGGACTATCGAGCAGCAGGGATCTATCCCCGAAGAATTTTGGCCGGGAGTTGGAAAATATTGGTTCGGATGTGATATTTGCCAGTTGGTGTGTCCATACAATCGAGAGGCGCCCCAGGCAAAATTCACAATACCCTCTATCGAACTTCCGCCCCTCTTTGAAGTTGCAACGATGGATGAGGCTCGTTACCAAAAGTTTTTTGGTGGAACTCCACTGACTCGTGCCAAAAGAAATGGACTGAGAAGAAATGCGCTGGTGGCAATGACGGTGAATCGAGATCCTCGGCTGGCTGAAGCTTTGAAGATCTGTGAGAACGATCAGCAATCTCCTATTCGAGAGACGCTCCTGCAAATTAAAAATTACTTAGCTAAAGAATCGACTTGAAGAGCTATTTGATAAGGATCCCAGCTTTCGACCAAAATTTTAGTTTTTTCTGAAGAGGCTTTCAGAAAGTTTTTTAAAGCAGTTTTCGCCTGGGAACTGTTGGCTTCAGAACTTTCTAAACGGTAAAGCATCCAAAGCGTGACTGGGTGTTGGCTCCATTCTGTTTTTTTTGAACGTGTCAGTTCCTCTATCAGTTTCTTGGCAGTGTCTCCATTTCCCAATTCCCAGTGGGCTACCGCCAAAGCTATTTTGGCGCGAGAGGAGAGCGATGGAAGAGACTCTTTTTCTAAAAGCTGCACCGCTTCCGAGTAATTTTTATGATAAATATGGGCTTCGGCGAGACGTTCCAGTAAATGTTCAGTTCTAGGATTGATTTGAGCAACTTCCTTGAGCGTAGTGTAAGCGGCTCCGTAGTTTTGAAGCTCTCGTTCAATGTCTGCTTTGAGATTTAACACAAGTAAATTACCCGGCTCAACGCTGGCTGCTTGCACAATTGGGGAGAAGGCCGCCGTCCACTCCTTGAGTCTGGTTTTGGAAAGCGCTTGAAGGAAGTGAGTTTGGGCTTCTTCGGAAATAAACACTTGCGAGTATTCCAATTTCTTTTTGGCAATTTCCTGCTTCTGGGAATGGGTCAGCAACTTAGAATATTTTTTGAGGGTGCTATTAAGCATTTCTAATGCAGCCACCCTGCCTTCGAGGAGGAGTTTTAGATCAGAAGTTCTAAACAGCAGACTCAAGTCTTGGGGAGTTTCTTCCGCAAGCTTCAAATAAGCTGATAACGACTTTTTATAATCTTCCTTTCTAAAAAGCGTCTCAGCAGAGTGCTTGGAAGCAATTCCTGGCACGGCCAAAAGCAATGAAATCAGTATGAGAAGCTGTCTCATTAAAATTTCAGAGCAGCAGTGGTTCGAACGGCAAAGATATTTTTACGTTCGCCATTCGAAGGAATGCCTTCACCGGGTAATGCTAAGCCGAGATTCAGGCCCAAATCAAAGTTCTTATAGACATTGTAATCCGTGCCAAAATCCAACTCCCAACCCAAATTGGCATTTTCTCCATTTTGCGTCGCTGCTTTTCTGGCAATGATGAGCTCCACACCCGAAGCCCACGCAGGTGACCAATCTACTCGGAACCCTGGCCGAATGTAGAGAAGGCCAGAAAAAGAATTTTGATTGCCGTATACCAGTAAATTGCCCTGACTGACGGTATTTCCATGGTACTGACCCAGCAATTCACGACCCAAGATGAGTCCGGGCCGAGCACGGTTTAAATGGATCAGGGAAAATGCCGTCGAAGTATTGTTATTGATGTCATTGTCTCCGCCGGCATAGACTACTTCTGTAAACGCTTTGATTTTGTGGTAGCTGAAGGTGATATTGCCCATGGCTCCAAAGGCATTTAAGTCCACTTGATTATTTCCACCGGTGAGATCATACGCTGTTCCACTCAACCAGGTGACTTCCCCTCCGAAAGTGAATCTTCCGGCTGTCTTTTTCAGGTAAACGTCTACTGCATTATTGTTTTTGGGGTAGGGGGTTTGTGTGGCTAAAGGGGTGGTTCCCGCTTGAGCAAACGGATTGCTCGACCCTATTCCGCCGGTTACTCCTGCAATCGGATTCGACCTAGATTGTTTCTCAAAGTAGATCCCACCTTCAGCGTCCAGCTCAGGATTATCGTACTGCAAATAGGCAGTATAAAACTCTTGATCGTCTGCGTTTTCCAAAACGGATCGCTTTCGTGCCTTGGTATAAGCCACAGCACCAATCACATTGCCCAAGTGCAACCGGTATTCAATTCGGTCGTCCGTCGTTTGGTAATCATCCCAAATGCGGTTACCGGCATCCCAAGTCAATCCATAGCCCCAAGAAATGGGCACACGACCTAAACGGACGACGCCAAAATCTGAAGTCCACTCAAGCCAAGCGCGATTCAAATTCAGCGCAGCTGTTTGCACATCTCCATACACAAAACCCCCTTGGCCATTGCCTAGCTGTTGTTCCGCGTTCGGGGTGAATTGAGGAGAAGTCAGCAAGCTCCATTGTGAGCGGATGCTGAAGTGATCATCGATCAGCAAATTGGGATCGAGAAGTGCTCGCCCTAAAAGATATTGTTTCGATTCTTTACCGGCCGTTTGCGCAAGCCCCGTAAAGCTCGTCGCCTCTGTGCGGAATGAACCCGAAAAGTTCATGGAAGCAGCCTGAGCTGAATTTAAAGTAAGTATGAATCCAAAGATGAAAAAGATGAATGTTTTCATAGGAGTAAAAGTACGCTACTCATTCTCAGTAGCAAAGGTTTTTTTCATGAAAATAAAGGCTTATCCGCCTTTTTTATGGACTTCTTCTTCTAGGTACTTTTGATAAAGCGTGTCCCACTGCGGAGTGCCTTCACGAGGTGGGTTTTTCTGAGACAGAATTTTTTTTGTGACCACATCACCCAGCGCGTTAATTTGTTGAATGTAGCCGAAACAAATTTTCTTAGCTTCCCGCAAAGCCTCTTCTTCATTGGGATAATCCACCATGTCCTGCTTCCAAATCCCATCCAGGATCAAATGGACGATGTGAGTCATTTTTTCTTCAGAAATCATGGTTAAACAATGACTCCTTTATCTTTGATGAGCTGTTTTTTAATCATTTGAAACATTTTTTGCCGATCAATTTTATCGCCCATTTGGGCTTCATATTGGGCCAAAATTTTCTCAGCTTCTTGGTTGATGGCATCCTCCACTTTGAGGTCTTTAATAAAAATTTCCTGCATTTTGGAGAGCACTTCAGTTTCAGGTTTTTTAAACGTGATGAGTTTTTTGGCCTTCAGGCCTACAATCACTTTTTGGCAGAGGAGCTTCACTTGAAATTCACTTAAGCGCATAGGCAACACCCTACGCTTACGTTACACTGTTTTCAATCATGAAGAAAAGACGGATCAAACTATCTCGAACTGGGTGGATGTGGGTGGGAGTCGCCTGTTCTACCGTCTTGATGACACTCCTTTTGGGAGTCGGTATTTTGCATCAAATTTCCTCTCGAATCGACCGACTCAAGAGTAATCGGCCAAGTATTTTTTATGGGAATTATCCACCTTTGAAACGTGGGGATGTCTTTGCCATCAACCAATTAGAAAATTTACTTCTGGATGTGGGTTTAAGGAAAAGTAAGAGTTTGGAAGGCTTGCCGGAGGGAGAGTTCGCCTGGGAAGCCGATACGCCTACGGGAAAGAGTCTGCTCATCCATCGCCCTATCTTTCAGGGGGCCGGCCGGAAGTTAGAACAAGTCAAAGTCCGGCTTCAGTTGAATCTCTTCGAGAATTCGCAAGTGAGTTTAGAAAATCTCTATCGAACCGATTCGGGAGAGCCTTTAGCCGAATTGGAATTTCCTCCCCGAAGTATCAGCTCATTCTATGCGGGAAGGGTGAGAACCCAGAATCCTATTGCTCTTTCCGATATCCCCATTTCGATGCGGTACGCTGCCATGGCCATTGAAGACGTGCACTTTTTAGAACATCCGGGAGTGAGTTTTCGCTCGATTGTCCGAGCGTTGATTCAAGACATTCGTGCTGGAAAATTCGTTCAGGGCGGAAGCACCATCACTCAACAGTTGATGAAGAACTTATTTTTTTCCCGGGAAAAGTCTATTTTTAGAAAGGTTCAAGAGGCGATTTATGCGCTCCTCACAGAAATCAAATACCCCAAGGAAACAATTCTAGAGGCCTATTTGAATGAAGTGTATTTAGGCCAGTGGAGCACGCATGAAATCCATGGCGTTCAAGAAGGGGCCCGATTTTATTTCAATCAAAGCGCTACTGATCTTTCCCTGAGTCAAAGCGCTACGCTGGCGGCAATTATTCAATTGCCCAACGCCCACGATCCTCACCGGTATCCGGATCGAGTCATCAAGCGGCGGAATTTAGTCATGAAAAAAATGCTGGATGCCGGTTTTATATTACCGGATGAATATCAGTCGGGGATTCAAGAGCCTTTGGGGGTCATTCCTCCGGAACGTAATTTGGAGGATATCGGGTATTTCATGGATTTAGTTTTTCGTGAACTCCCCGAATCAGTAAAAAGCCGTCTCAATCAAGAGTCACTGACGGTGTACACAACCCTCAATCCTTTCCTCCAATCCATAGCCTCTCGGGGATTGAAGAATAATCTGGATCGTTTGATTAAAGGCTACGCCAGTTTAAAGAAACGTGAAGAGAAAGGCACGCGGCTGCAAAGTGCATTGATCGCAGTCGATGTGCCCAGTTGTTCAGTCATTGCGCTTCAAGGTGGGAGCGGCTATCGGCAAACGCAGTTCAATCGCATTTTGACCGGAAAGCGGCAACCGGGGTCTTTGTTCAAGCCCTTTGTGTTTTTAACAGCTTTTGAGAAAGCTACTTTTGAACGGCCATTTTCGGCAGAAACCGTTTTGGATGGAAGTCCGTTTGATTGGGTCTACGATCGCCAGAGCTGGCAGCCGAGAAATTATGAGGAAGAAGCTCCTGAACAGGTGACCGCTGCGGAGGCATTACAAAAATCCATCAATATTCCTACGGCGCGTTTAGCGCAGCAAGTGGGCTTATCTCCCATTCAAGAGAACTTGAAAAAGTCGGGGATCACTTCCGAGGTGCCTCTGGTCCCATCCATCAGTTTAGGCAGCGCTGAAGTCAGCCCTTACGAGCTTGCAGAGAGTTATACTACGCTGGCCCAACTCGGCTCCGGATGTCATTTGCGAGCTATCCAGCAAGTCTTTGACGAAAATGGAAATAACGTACTGGATTTTCCAGTTGTGAAGGAAGCCCGGTTGAATCCCGAAGCCACATTTCAAACGGTACAGCTTTTAAAAGGTGTTTTCACGGATGGAACTGCAAGGTTGGCTCAAGGGTCGGGAGTTCCTACGGAAGTATTTGCTGGAAAAACAGGAACCACCAATGATTTCAAAGATGCGTGGTTCGTTGGTTTCAATTCCGAAATGCTAGCGCTCACTTGGGTGGGTTATGATGAAACGGAGAATGTAGGTCTGACAGGAGCAGCCGCAGCGTTGCCGCTTTGGATTGAGTTTATGAAAGAAGCGCAGCCATTTCGACAAAACAAAGATTTTGCGAGACCCTGAAATGAGAAAAAACGGTTGGATAGGTTTGGGTGTTCTTTTTCTTGTCATAGGGGTGGCTTCACTAAAAAAAACCGCGAAAGAAAAAAATGAACAAAGTATTGCTTCTGAAAAAAAAGATTCCGCTACTGAAATGACGTCAGATCCAAAGGCAACCAACCCCTTTGTTGAGATTCCAAATGGAGGTTTGATGAAGGTTCGCACCCAGGGAACCATTCCTCCTGGATATTCCAGTTTAAAAGACTTTGTTGAGCGGGGGCTTCGAGATCCTGAACGTTTGGAAGAGGAAAGAGCGTTTCAGCAAAATGGCCGACAGCTCATCGTTTTGCCCGGGGTCTTGGCTTTGGCTCCTGAGGAGGTGAATCCGGGAGCTTCCGCTTCAGGTGCTTTCGAACACTTAGGGTTTTCCGTGGTGAAGACAGAGGGTAGGGGTCAGGTGGAGAGAGGGTTTCCGGTTGTTTATGATCCTCAGGTGGGAAGTTTAGGAATCATCACTGGAAATGTGCAGGTTAAATATCGGGACTCGGCACGCCCCGAAAAGTGGAGTGCTCAGTATCGGATGCAACTTGCCCAGGATTTTCCAGATATCTCATTGGCATTTTTTACGACGCAAACAAAAAACATGGAGGCGCTCCTTGAGCTCGTCGAAAACTTGAGACGGGAGAATCAGGTTGAGTCAGTGACCCTGGATGTTTTAGAAGCCAATTCTCATCCCAATTAACGATTGTATCCGTAAAGATGCAGTTTGAAGCGGTTAAGAGCGCCCGCCGTGCCAGAGGCATTCGATATGGAGAATTTCCAAGTCCCGGAAGAGGGCTCCCCATAGAATGCGTTAGACAAGAAAGCAATTCCTGGAATGTTGGGATTAGAATAAGCTTTGGAGGAGTTTCCCATTAATACACTCTTAGTGCCGGGTGTTCCACCGACAGAAGGTGACGTTAGCTCTAGACTCAGTTGGTGGGGAGTTCCATGAGAGATATCCACTTCAAGAGCTACCGCTTCAAGGGTGATTTCTCGAGATACATTCAGTTCAATTTCTAGGTTTTCTTCAAAGATCTGCGGTTGACTGGGTCCTTGAACCACAGAATCAAAAAACTCAAAGGGTCCTAAACTTCCAGTTGGAAAGGTTTTTGCCAACTGAACGGCCCTATCTGCTTGGATTTTTCCAAATCCAAAATGATTGTTGAAATGAAAGCCAGCTTTGTTAGTAACCCAGCCAGTATCGGTCGGTTCTACTCGCTGTGCAGTTTTTGCCAAGATATATTTCACTTCTCTCCAAGTGAGTTCTGAGTTCTCTTGTAATATCAACGCTACTGCTCCGGATACTGCTGGGGCTGCAAATGAAGTGCCTTGATATCCTGTCGCATAGTTGTCACCCGAAAAAGTGGTGTTGATGGGTCGGCCCAAAGCGCTGATCCACAAATTGGAGCCAGAGGAAGAATAGCTCGCCTTTCTATTATTGGAATCCAGCGCTCCTACAGGGATTACGTAAGGAGATCTTTGAAACACATCAAGAGCGGCATTGTAATCAGCAGAGTTTCCTGCAGCTTTAACGTAAATGGCCCCTTTACCGCCTCGAAGTTGCGTGGTTCCTGAACGGAGTTTTTGAACATACCAGTTAAAAGCAGGCACGGTATCAACGGGCAACCAGTAGCTGAGCGAAGCTCCCCAGCTTTGATTAAAAATATCAAAGGGTCCTTCTGCTTGATCTAAAAGAAACATATTGCTGAGACTGGGCTTTTTACTTTGTCCCTCCAGATAATTGAGCCCTGCAATGGACGCGTAGGGAGCGACCCCTCGTCCCCCTTTTGAGTTCCATCCTGTCATGGCAATAACGCCTGCCACCGCAGTGCCGTGGCATCCTTGGGAGCCAGGGGAGGAAAGTGTGGGATCTCTTCTCCCGTCCAAATAGTTTCTGGAACCGTTGGGGATCACATTATCTCGCAAGTCTTCGTGCCGAATCTCTAGCCCGGTATCTGAAATCGCTATTTTCACGCCATCGCCCGTGACGTCTTGATTGAGGACTTCGCGCACTCCCATCTCAGAACCAACAGGCGGATGGAGATCTCCCAGAATGGGAAAGCTCAAAGGCTGACTAGAAATCTGTATTCCTGCTGAAGAGTAATTGAAAGTCACTGGCCCAACATTGAGGGATGAGGTTGGAGTTCCTTGAATGAGCCCGGATCCGGTATTAAAACTGAGGCCTCGAAGATTGCCGGTGAGAGAAAAAGGTCCAGTGGCGCCGTTAAAAAACGAGTCCGTATAAGAAAAGGGTCGATCGACTTTGGCGTGTAGAAACGATTCTTGTTGAACGCGAGCGGTTTCAAAAGTTTCTACGGGACCGTCTATAAAGGTAAGGGCATAAGGAGTGGGGGGAGCAACAATCACTTCCTCTTTGCATTGACACAAAAGAAGTAAGGCAAGCCCCAAAAAAACCCGCTGAAACATATCTCTAAGGGTAGCTGGGTTTGGGTTTCATAATCCAGGTTTCAATTGTGGAGATTTCTTCACAATTGCCCCCCGGTCAGGGATTTGTTAGTGTTCCCTAACTATGAAAAATATTTATCTATTTTCTTTGGTCCTACTTTTAATCACTCAATCTGGCAGAGCAGCGGCTCCAGCCTCAGTGTATGACTTCCAAATTGAGGCTCTTACTGGAAAATCGGTGGCCTTAAAAACATACTCGGGAAAAGTATTGCTCATTGTGAATACTGCGTCTCGCTGTGGGTTCACGCCGCAGTACCAAGAGCTCCAGTCCTTGTACGACACCTACAAATCAAAAGGTCTAGTGGTACTGGGTTTTCCAAGTAACGATTTTGGTGGACAGGAACCTGGCTCCAATACAGAAATTGCTTCGTTTTGTCAGAAAAACTTTGGAGTTACCTTTCCTATGTTTTCGAAAGGGCCTGTTTCGGGGCCCGGCAAGCAACCCATTTTTAAGTATTTGACTGAGGCAGTTGAGCCCGGACTTCAAGGGGAAGTGTCCTGGAACTTTGAAAAATTTCTTGTCGATAAGAAAGGAAAACTCATCGCTAGGTATCGTTCGAGCGTGGGACCTAAATCACCCCCCGTGGTTGAAGCAGTTGAGAAGGCACTGAAATGAACTCTTTTTGGGGGGAATCTTTCTTTTCTGTTGTGCTTCTCTGCGGAATCGCTTGGGGGCTCGCAGCCTACGGAGAAGTTCCTAGAGCTCCAGAAAATTTTATCTATACTGTTGAAGCTGGAAAAAAAGTATTTCTCGTGAATCCTCAAAAAGCATTTTGGAAACTTAAGAATGATCAAACCGAGCGACCCGGAGTGGGTAAAACGGAAAGCTGGATTGAAAAAACGCCTGGGCATTTAAAAATGAAAGGGTTGTTGGCTTCCCTGGAAGGTCTCGGGGGCCGCGTCGGGTTTTCATTAATTGAAACAGCAATCACTCGACCCATTCAAAGATCCGAAGGCTTAGGTTTTAAAGTCAAGGGCACTCCCGGTGCTTGGTTTTCTGTTTTAGTAAAGGACAGGCAATCTCAGCAACCCGAGGGAGTACTCACGTTTCAGAGAGATTTTGAGACAGATGGAACCGAGATGGAAGTTGTAGTTCGTTGGGACGAATTCGTGCCAAAAATTCGGGGGAAGAAAGTACAAGGCTTTGAGTTGGATTTGTTTTCGGTTCATAGCTTATCTTTTCAAATTTCTCGCAGCCAACAACAGAAATGGTACGAAACTGTACCGCTGGAATTTGAGTTAGCACTTTGAGAACATCCAATAAAAAATCAATTCTTGGGATGTTGCATGTGCCAGCACTTCCAGGCAGTCCTTTTTATCAAGGGAATTGGAAAAATCTCCTCGAGTTTGTTCTTCGGGATGCGGAAACGCTTCAACAAGGGGGCGTAGACGGTCTTTTCATAGAAAACTATGGAGACTTGCCTTTTTATCCGGAACAAGTTCCTCATGAGACAGTCGCCCATTTGGCGGTTATCGCTCAGCAAGTGGTTCAAACCACCGGATTACCGCTGGGAGTGAATGTGCTCCGTAATGATGCCTTCAGTGCTTTAGCGATTGCAAAAGCGGTGGGAGCGCGCTGGGTTCGGGTGAATATTTTGACGGGGGCCCGACTAACGGATCAAGGCATTGTTCAGGGAAAAGCGCATGATCTTTTAAGGTATCGCAAAAAGATTGGAGCTTCCGACGTGAAAATAGTAGCCGATATTTCCGTGAAAAGTTCTTATGCTATTGCTAACCGAAGTTTAGAAGCTGAAGTAGAAGAAACCGTGTTGCGCTCGGGGGCTGATGGATTGATTGTTTCGGGAGCGAGCACAGGTAAACCCGTTTCTCCTAGAGTGTTACAAACCGTGAAGGAATTGGCCGGAAGTCTTCCAGTTTGGATTGGAAGTGGAGCTCATCCAAAAAATGTGAAATCTATGAGCCGTTGGGCCGATGGTTTTATTGTGGGTTCTTCATTAAAACCCAGACTCGATGCTCCTATTGAAAAGAAACGTGTTCAAACTTTAATTCACGCACTTCGGGGAAAGAAATCCTCATGAAGCCAGAGACGATAAAAAAACAGCTCTGGGGAATGGTGCATGTGGGGCCGTTACCCGGAACTCCACGCTTTAAAAACGATTGGGAATCCACTCTGAAAAAAGCGGTGGCTGAAGCTGAGCTCTTGAAACGTGCAGGTTTCACTGGGATTTTATTTGAGAATATGCACGATGTGCCTTACTTAAAAGGCAATGTTGGTCCCGAGATCACAGCAGCAATGGCGGTGCTTGGAGCTGAAATAAAAAAAGCAACTCAACTGGAGTTAGGAGTCCAAATCCTGGCCGGAGCTTATCATGCCACATTAGCAGTGGCGCAAGCGGTAGCAGCAGATTGGATACGGGTAGAGGGATTTGTTTTTGCTCACGTAGCAGACGAAGGCCTATTTGAGGCGTGTGCAGGTCCATTGCTTCGACTTCGAACAGAACTCGGTGCTGAAAATATCAAAATCATGGCAGATGTTAAGAAGAAACATTCCAGTCATGCACTCACGGCAGATATTGATATTGTCGAAACTGCAAAAGCGGCAGAATTTTTTGGCGCCGATGCCGTGGTTTTAACGGGCTCGAGCACTGGGAAAGCAGCTTCCGAAGTGGAGTTAGAACAAGTGAAGCAGGCGGTTACCGTTCCGGTTTTTATTGGTTCCGGGATTAACGAAACCAATTTGTCTCACTTTAAATCTGCAGATGGGTGGATTGTGGGGTCTTCGTTGAAAGAAAAGGGGCAGTGGCAAAATGCAATTCAATTTGATGCGGCTAGTCGCCTTGTGAAAGCCTTTCACGCCCTTTCCAAGGTTTAACATTGCGTTTTTTTGAGTGTCTCTGTAGCCTTAACCGGTTGTTAACTTTAACTTAAGGAGAAACTATGAAAGCAATCATTACTCTATTAGCTGCATTCGGATTAGTTGCAATGCCCGTATTCGCTGATCACCACGAAGAAGGCATGAAAGAAAAAACAGAAGCTGCTGTTGAAAAAACTGCTGAAGAAACAGCTGCTGCTGCTAAAGATGCCGCTGCAAAAGTAGAAAAAGGCGCTAAAAAAGCTGGCAAAGCTGCAAAAAAAGAGTGGAACAAAGCTAAAAAAGCAGTTGAAGGCACCACTGGTACACCAGAAGGAACAACTAAAGAAGGAACGATGTAATTAGTTCTTTTTTTCGTGTTTGAAAAAGCCCGATGCGAACTTGCTTCGCTTCGGGCTTTTTAATATATAAGTCCCATCAAGCGGGTGTAGCTCAGTTGGTAGAGCATCAGCTTCCCAAGCTGAGGGTCGCGAGTTCGAACCTCGTCACCCGCTCCAAAAGGTGCGGCCTTACTTTTGGTGGTTCACTGTCGAATATACTTCCTGATATCACCGTTGCAGTCCAACCTGAGCTGGTTGTCATTTATTTCATACGAGCAAGTATATTCCCGCTTTTGAAATCCAGGCGGGAAGGTCGGATTGATTCCATCAAAGGAAATAGTCTGAGAGTCGAAAGTAAAATTTCCATATTCCCGGCTGCCAGTGCAGCCTATGGTTGAAAATAAATCATATTGCCCCGAGTTTACTGACCCATCTGTTGATGTGAAAGTGAGCACGTGAGCGCAACGAGATTGCTCTAACCAGGCGCCCAAAATATTTCCTAGTCCAGGCCGTGACATAAGGAGCATGAGAAAAAAAGACATTTGTCCGAGACGATTTGTGATGTGTTTCATATGAATCTCCCGGAAAAATGAAGTGCAAAAGTGAGGCCCTTGGGAGGCTCGATTTCAAGCAAAGCAGGAGATTTCAGTGAGGTTCACAATAAGCAGTCGCAGTGCCAGTACATTCCCAGCATTCGGGATAAAATTGATCGCAAGTAGTTTTTCCAAACTCGGCGCGAAATTTTCCGTTACCCACCTCACAGAGGCCTTCCCAATCTTTCAGCTCCTGCCTCAGGTAGTAGCGAACCTTTCCAGCCGCTTCCTGGTCCGTGTAACCCGAGGACGTATTTGAAAGCTCCTGTTGCCAGGGCATTTCAATAGGATCGGCGTGAAGCAGAGGGGCTACCAAAAGTAAAAATGCAGTAATCATTTTCATAAGAAAATTCAAACACAGGGACTATGAAAGATCAAGGCTACCTACAGCCAAAATCTTAAGTCCCGAGCATGTAGGGAGCGGATGGACAGAGGTAACCGATCGGAGAAGTTTCTTGGCTGCTGGATTTCCTCAATTACAAACCCTTGTCGTTCACTGAGCGGCGATAAGAGCCCGTCTTGTTTTACGCACTCTTTTCCGCTGGCCAAATAACTGTGATATTCGAATTCTGGCAACTGGTCTTTGATCCGATAATACTTCCCTTGATGAAACAAGACAGATCGTTCGATTCCATTGGGCCCATCATCGTCCGTTGCCATTGCTGCGCTCGAGCAAGATTCATCAGAAAAATAAAGGGTGCTGGCAAAGGATTCCTTTTGCAAAAACTTGTGACAGCAGTTTTCATCTGTGAGCGGCTCACCTGGGAGTTGTGCCTTGTCTTTTGAGTTCAGCGCATAGACTCCCATGTCTTTAGAGGCTTTGATCATACCGCTTTGATTCACACACTCTCCTTCGCCATCTCGATAGCTCGCGTACCAAAATGCCGAAAGCGCCTCACGAACATCCCAATATTCAGACTGGTTCAAAATGGTAGTGGTACCTACTCGCGTCTCAAGTTTTCGACGGGAAAGAGCTGCGTTACCTGCACACCCAGCGCGATCAAAATAGGCTCTCTGCTTTCGAATTCTTTTGATCCGCAATCCTTCCCAAGCTTCAGAGTAAGCACCTGAACCTTGCTGGATTCCCACTGTAAGATCTTTTCCAGGCAGCTCTATGATGAGATCCGTTCTTTGCGTTTCAGTGTGATGGATCCCGAGGGGCTGCCCACAAGAATTGATGACCACACTCACGGTAGGATCTTTACCCAAATCGGTGGCCTTACTTAAAAACAGCTCCCAACCCAAGGGCTCCGAACCTTTTTGAAAGCATTGGATGCAACTCAAAGGATTGCGACTGAAACAGGGGAGGACACTTTTGCCGTGCCACCAGCTCCACGTTAATGTCGTCACAATAAAAAGAAACTGAATGAGCGAAACCAGAAATGGGGAAAGAGACGAAAGCAATCTTCTTCCCACACTGAGACCCCCTAAGAGCCCCACTATGCTGAGCAAGAACACTTTCACGTACAACTGGTCATCGACAAAGCGAGCAGTAAAAAAGGCTCCAAAGCCAGTTCTGGGAATTGAAAGTACCAGGCCCAGCGCAAATAAGCTCACGACGCCTAATGGAACAGACGTACTAACGGCTCGGGAGCGATCCATTTTTCTAAAAATTTGGAGGAAAGGAACTAAGAGGGGAAAGCCAGCAAAGCCCAAGGCACCCACCGTTAAGCCAGCGAGCAAGCCATGCACTAAATTAGAAAAAATCGGAAAAAATGTAAATTGTCGGTCTGGGACAGTTCTAGGAAGAAAGGGGAGAGCACCCAACCAAATCAGCATTGCTGCAAAAAGAAAAAAACTGGAATAGCGGAAATAAAATTCCCAAGTGAAATAAAAAGAAAGACCCGCCCCCAAAAACACAAACAGTCCTAGACGGAAAAAGTCAGCCCAATCGACATTTTTTCTGAGCGCCGAAAAAAAAGTCAGGATTAATCCTGTGCCCAAGAGTCCCAATGTCAGTGGCAGCGTTTCAGAGGCCCCAAAAAAGATCAAAACAATAAAAGGTGCAATACCCAAGAGAAGGGACAAGATGCCAAAGCCCAAGGTAGTTCCCAGGACTCCCAAAACAAAAGGCAAGACCGCAGTAAGAGATTCCATTTGGCGCACAGAATGCCCTTTTTTGTGCTTAAGTGCACGTATTTTTCAAAAAACCGTGTGTTTTTTACGGGCCGGGTCACAAATTGCAATTTTCGCGTTAAAAAAAAAAGAAAATTTTTACCCGATGACCATAAAAGGGAATGGTCCACCCCTTGCACAAGGAGCACAGAATGAAAAGGAAGGTGCTTTTATGAAAAAACAATCTGTACTTGGGTTAGTCTGTGCATTGGCTGTGTGGTCGGGAATTCCGATGCGAGCTGATGATAGTTCCTCAGGGGCTACGGTGAAAGTCTGTAATGATTCCGAAAGTTCGGAGGCCTACATCGCAGTCCGATTTTTCGAAAATAATGAGTGGCGTACGCAAGGCTGGTGGGAGGTTAAGAAAAATAGCTGCCGACAAGTGGGAAATTTTCCCTCCAATCAAGCTATTTATGTTTTAGCGACTTCCAATGAAATTTACCCGGAATGGGCGGAATATACTCCTTCTGCAGATAAAGTTTTGGGATGTGTGAATCCAGATAGCAGGTTTGATTACGCCGAATTGAATGATGGAAGTTGTGAAGCTCGAGAATCGATTCCGGAGGATGCTCCAGCTCCTCAAAAAATAGCTTTTGGGAAACTAGTTGAAGCCGGATATCGAGGAGTAGCCGAATTTCGATTCGACTCTACTTTTATTGCTCTCTTTCAATCCCCCACCACTGGAGAGATTGGGATGGTAAAAGATAAAAAATCGACGGATGCAGAAGTTTCCGCAAAAGCCGCCTGTGGGAAAGCCGATTGCGAGCAGATCACAGTGATTCGAGACATGTGCTTAGCATTTGCAACGGAGGATTTGGTGGGATCTTACGGATGGGGTCAAGATGCCCAACTTGAGACTGCAAAAGAAATCGCGATGAGTTACTGCAGGGAAAATGCTGAAAAGCCGGAGTTGTGTCGGGTGGTTGCGTCAGAGTGTCCGTAACTGGAGTTGGCGGACCGCGCCACAACTTCTTAATACTCCAGGGAAAACCGACCGATAAGTCAGGTATGACTATCGGTCGTTTTCTTTTTCTTGTATTTTGCGTTCCAGTCTTATGTTCACAGGTTCTCTTCGCAGAGGAATGCTCCACTCCGGGCGCTGGAAAATATGTCGACTTAGCAACGCTCAATTCATTTGAATTCAACAAAAAATGTCGTTTTGTTTTCAAGGGAGCCAATTGTGCAGTGGCGGGAGTTTTTTCTTCCAATTCAGGAACAGAGGGAAGTTTGAAGCTTCAGGTAACGGTGGAATCTGATTTTGAAAACGAGAAATCTCGACTTACATGTCCTCCAATAGGGAATCTCAACTGTCAGTTTGCTTTGGAAAATCAAACTTTGAAATTAGAGTGTCCGCTCAGAGTTGCGAGCTCGTATGTAAAAGTAAAAAACCAGAACGACAAAAAAGAATTGATTCGTAAAATGAATCAGGGCAGTCGGGAAGCCCAAACGGATCTTACGCTGTATCTTTTGGAGAGCAAACAATACGCAACCCTCACTGCACATTTGAAAGAACTTTCTCAACGCGGAGTCAACGAAGCAGCAGCCGCTCTGGGCTACAACACTTATTACGGAAGTCACGGCATTCCCTCAGATTTCTCAGAGGCTTTCTACTGGAACCGATTGGCAGCAGATGCGGGATTCATCCAAGCCCAAATGCTCTTAGGGACCCAATATTTGTATGGACAGGGCACTGAGAAAAACGAAGCTTTGGCAGAAGAGAATTTTCTAGTCGCCGCTCAGCAAGATGAAGTGATGTCCCAAAAGGCACTTGCGGGAATGATTCTGATGGAAAAATCGGATCATAAAACGGTAGAAAAGGCCCGAAAATGGCTGGAGCGTGCGCGAGAGTTGGGAGATGTTCAGGCTCAGGAATATCTTGCCCTTTTGGATAAACCGGAGCGCGAAGTAGCACATATTGATACAACCGTGATTTGGAGTTCTGCAGATGGTGAGCACGAGGTAAAAACGTTCGAGAGTTGGTTTGAAGTGAGGCCCTACTATTTGATGCAGGTGATGCCGAGCGGAACGGGGTCGCTTCCTTCGATGGCTTTAGGATTCACTCCTGGATTGAGTTATGAAAATTGGGCTCTCAGAGCTTATGGAGCAGTTTCGCTTTTGAATGTGGGAGTGGGCGATGCTTTTGCAGCAATCGAAACCTCGCTTTTAGGGCGTTACTCATTGGGAAAAGAATTTGTTGAGGGGGGAATGGGCATGGAATTTTGGCCCAGTCCCAGTGGGAGCGCTCTTACAGTCTCTTTGGCTTACGGTCGCAGAGTCGATTACCCGCTCTTCGGTGAGTTTTTAGTCAAAAGCCTTTCTGTAGGATTGGCGCACACTCGATTTCAAGATCCCACTTACAAAATCTTTCTGGGTGTTTCCTTTTAGTTAAATTTTAAGCGCCGCGTTAATTGATTTTCTCTTCTAGATTGCTTGCTCTCCGAGTACAGTTGGACCATTCTAAATTTCAGGGAGAACCCATGATTCGAAATCGTTTTGTTCTATTTCTCTTCGCACTGAGTGCTGGTCGGGCTTTGACGTTGCCTCTTCCAACGCCTCAGAATTTACAAAACTTGGTGCTTCAGGACTATTCGATGGCGATGACTGACACTTATGATTTTGAAGGCATTGTGGCGCTCTCAAACTGTTCTGGGAGCTTGGTTCGGTTTGAAGACTCCTCAGACCATCAACGAGCGATGGTGCTTACGAATGGACATTGTTTAGAAAATGGATTCCTAGATCCGGGTAAAATTGCAAAGGATCAACCCGCCTCTCGGTTTTTTACTCTGTTAAGTAAGAATGCAAACCCGTTGGGAAGGGTTCAAGCTCAGAAACTGATCTACGCCACAATGACCAAAACAGACATGGCACTCTATCTCTTGAAAGAAACTTATTCTGAAATTTTAAGTGCACATAACATCAAACCGCTCACTTTATCGAATACTCCGGCGGATCCCAAAACTGAGATTGAAATTCTCTCAGGATACTGGAAACGAGGGTATTCTTGTCGACATGATGGCCTGGTCCACCAGCTGCATGAAGGGGGTTGGGTGTGGGAAGATTCTATTCGGTATAGCCAACCGGGTTGTGAGACCATTCCTGGAACTTCGGGTTCCCCCATCATTGCTCGCGGCACCAAAGTGGTGATTGGTGTGAATAATACGGGCAATGAAAGCGGGCAGAAATGCACGGAAAACAATCCGTGTGAAGTGGATGCGGAAGGGAAGATCACTTTCAAAAAAGGCCTCAATTACGGCCAACAGACTTCTTGGGTTTACGACTGCCTTGGGGCAGATCACCAACTCGACTTGAGCCTACCGAATTGCGGGTTACCCAAATAAGGTCTATTTGAGGAGGTCTGTAATTTTGACCTTAAGCGTTGAGGCTAATCGGAAAAGAGTATAGAGATTGGGGCTATAGCGCCCGCTTTCTAGTTTCTGATAAAAGCGGGTGTTGAATCCGCCTTTTGAGCTGACTTCTTCCTGGGTCAGTTCCAGCTGGTGTCGTATCTTTTTGATATTCGACGCAACTCTCAGAAGCAGCTTGTCATATTCTTTGTTATAGCTCAAGTTACTAATCTTGAAATAAAACAAAGGCTTACGCCACGATATATATAATTCGCCTAGTTAAAAGTACCAACGGAGAGCTAAATAACTGATATCGGGCTGGCCCAGTCCGAATTGAAGACCCACGGGCACTTGCCCCCCAAGTTCCTTCTTACCCGCGCCCACATTGAAGAATCGGCCTGCCAGAAGATCCACACTATTAGAAAGACTGTAGTTTAAATAAGTGTGGAAGAGGGCGGAGCTATCTTGCAAATTGCACACAGAAAGTAGATTGGCTTTGAGAAGTGGATGGATTTCCCAAGTTGTGAAATTGCCAACATACCAGGTGCCTCGAAAAGGAGTTGAGCGATGCGGAAATACTCCAAGCGTCTGTCCCGAAATTTCACCAAATCCATTATAGAAAATTTCAAACTTGGTACTCCAAGTAGCGGAAAAAACGTGATCCCATCCCAGAAGGGCTTGCCCGTAGTGCTGGTTTCGATATCGGTATCCTGAGACTTCCCCACGGATCAAGGATTCCCCCCAATTGCCAGCAGCTTCAAACCCAGCAAAAGTTTTGTCATCTGAACGTCCTGCAATGAGCCCCACATCGATGTCCAATAAGCTCCCCTTGGTGCGTAGATGAAAATTATCCTCCTGTTGTCCAGGGGCTTTAGGCAAAAACCTTGCTTCCCATTGCCAGGGTCCTGAATAAATCACCGCAACCGCGTCCTCCGTTTTAGGAAACTCCGGATCAATAAAAATGAGGGGGTAGCGTTGCATTTGAGAAACCGCATTGAAAATCTGTCCAACTCCCAACGGGATTACCTGTTTTCCGATGAGAACTTGAAAGGGGTCCGCATTGATTTGTAAGTAAGCTCGATCCCAACGATTGAGAATAGAAAGTGAATCATTGGGAACCCAACGGTGGTTGGTATTCCAAGAAGAAGCAGGTGTAAAATCTGGAATAGGGAAGACGCTTCTATTCGCTTGCTGGTAATTCAGAAACGTTTCGTTAGCGGCTTCTAATCGCAAAAAGCGATACGAAGCTTCTAATTGCAAACGCAGCCGCTCTTCATTCCCCCATACGGTGTCTCTGGGAAAAAGTCCTGTTTGTCGAAGTTCTTGGAAAGTAACAAAGGACTTGAATGAGCCCCCCGTTTCAAAATTCCAATTTTCAGCTATGGCCGAAGGAATACCTCGACTGAATAGCAGCCAAATGGCTATTCGAATGCTCAGGTGGACCCATGACGACTGTTGGTTTCTTGCTCTGTGTGTCTGATTTGATTTGTCCATCGCAAACCTGAATGATCCTTCCTGCCATATTCAACACCAACGGATCATGAGAGGAGAACAGAAAGGTAATTTTCCGATTGGTATTGAGTTCCTTAAAAAGCGCTAAAAGCTTCTTAGCCGTATGAGAATCTAAGTTCGCTGTTGGCTCATCTGCAAACACGATTCGGGGAAGAGAAACAATGGCTCGAGCAATCGCGACTCGTTGTTGTTGTCCTCCCGAAAGTGCTGCTGGATAACGCTGATGGAGTTCGCCGCATCCCGTTTCTTCCAGAGCTCTCAAAGCGGCCCGTTTCCGATCCTTAGGTGAAATGCCCTTGAGAGCGAGGGGATATTCAACGTTTTCTAAAGCGGTCAGCACAGGAAACAAATTGTAGCTTTGAAATACAAACCCGATTTCATCACGTCGCAATTGGGAGAGTTCCACTTTATTCAGTCGGCACAGGTCCTTTCCAAGAAAAAGTACTCTTCCGGAACTTGCAAAGTCTAAACCCGCTGCCAAATTTAAAAGCGTCGTCTTTCCTGAACCGGATGGGCCCGCTAAAGCGGTAAATTCGCCAGCACCGACTTCGAAGGAGACATCGTGAACAGCAGTTTCCAATGCAGAGTATTGCTTACCCACTTTCTGAAACGATAAGATCATATGGCCCTCAATGCTTTCACAGGGTTTAATTGGCTGACATGACGAATCGGGATGAAAGAAACAATCAGCGATAAGATGAATACGATGCCTGAAATCAGTAAGCTGTTGCGCCATTGGATAGCGGGATAGCTCACGGTTTGAATGATAGTGCCCTGAACCACAAGTTTCTGTGATGAAAGCCAAGCGAGATCAAAGCCGTAGTAATGGAAAAATTGAGTGACCAAAGCCCCGAGAAGGTTTCCCAATGCGACACCGACCAAGCTCAATAAGAGCGTTTCCATAATGACCATCTTCACCACTTCTTTTTTTGTGGTTCCAATAGCCAACATCACACCAAATTCTCTGGTGCGCTCTAAAATACTCATCAGAATGGAGTTCGCGATGCCTAGGGCTACTACAAAAATAATGATGAACATCAGAAGACGATTCGCACTTTTATTCAACTCTATCATCGCCATCAGTGGCTTTTGTACTTCTTTCCAATTCAACATTTGAAGTTCCGAACTTGAGTGGGAAAACGTTTTAAGAAATTGGTCTTGGACAGCAGTTAAATATTCCTCTCCTGCAAGAACGATAGCAATTTGATGAACTGCGGATTCACCCAAGCTCAACAATTGCCGCGCATCCTGGATGCGAATAAAAGCCATGTTTTTATCAAAGTCGGAGTGTGTTTCAAAAATCCCCCCCACAAAGAACAGTTCATTTCCTATCGATCCATCGACTCCTTGAGTAAGGGCCACCACTTTGGATCCGATTTCCGCCTGCAGCAGGTGGGCAAGTTCTGATCCCAACAGAATTGATTTTTGTTGAGTATCACCAAAATAACTTCCTTGGACCATGTTTCCTGCAAAGCGAGTGACTTCTTTTTCACGTTCCGGCTCAATGCCAGCAAAAACAATGTTGGCCGACCCTTGAGCTGTACTCACTAGGCCTTGAACTAAAATGCGGTGACTGAACGCCTTTACGGGCTCTTGAGTGCCGAGCCATTGATCGACCGGGCTGGGATCTGAAACTACCAAGTTAGTCGCCATTCTGGTGTGATAAGAGGGTGCAGTGACCAATAAGTGGCCGCTCTGATAGCGAATCACGTTTTGGATGACTTGATCGTGAAAGCCATCGTAGTAATTGTAGAGCGCCACCAAAGCCATGACCCCAAAGCCAATCGCATTGATAGTCAGCAACGTTCGCCGCCGATTACGCCAGATATTTTTCCAAGAAAGTTTTAAAAAGTAATGGTCCACAATTAGTTCCTCACTTTTCTGGGATCCAAAAACCAACCTGCAGTGATTACTTTTCCTTTTTGTGACATTCGCCGTATTTCCTCTTTCGAAAAAACACTCATCGGAATTTCTTTGTTAAAAACAATCTTTTCGTAGGTCACCGTAGTGGCTTCCTTGGCATTTCCGGCCTGTTGAATATGCAAACGTGTGGGGATAATACGGTCGTCCATGGTTTTAAAATCAGAGAAAGTAATGGTTCGTACGAGCTTTCCTTTTTCGTCGAAAAATTCCTGGTGTACTGGCAAGAAATCCGACAGGCGGGCCCAGTGCATCACTTTTCCCCAAACGACGGGCGCCGACGGTTTCGGTTTGCATTCGATCAGAACAGCAGCTTCCTGATTCTTCGTCCCCTTACGAATGATATTGTGTTTGTAATCGCGAGAAAGGGAACTGGCCTTCATGAGGTCATCATTGGTGAAGTCGCTGCCCATCCAGGATTGAAGCATCAGCGAGGAAGGCACTCTCACGACTTGATCTGTTTTAGGGAGATAGTTCCACATATTGGCATCTACCCGAAGCGAAGCAACTCCTTCTTCTTTTGCGGGTTTTAAAATTTCTACTAAAGCGCGCTCGGTACCGGTCGCCCACGAGCGAAGGGAGAGCGTGCGCTCATAGGTAGGACGAGAAATGACCATTTCCATCGTTGCTTGAGAGCTCAAGCCCCGCATTTGGTCTTCACCTCGAGCAACTATTTGTTGGGCATTTAAATCAGCACTGATTCCCAGTTGAGGGAAGCAGCAGATAAAAAAGAGCCCTAGAAATAAAATCGATGGCTGTTTCAATTTCATGGAATTTCCCCTTTGCGCAGATATATTACGTTATTCCTATCGTGTGAATTTAAAATCCCATAAGTCACTAATGACGCTCGTGCTACGACACTTCGATGGATTGCGAAGATCTAGAAAAAGGTAAATATAATTAGACGATATTGCTTCGTTCCAGCGATAAAATTTCTCTTAACAAGTGTTCTTACTCTTCTAATCCAACCTCTTAACAACTGAGTGATTGAATTCGGTGAAAGAGCCATTGTGTTTCTTCGCTTGCCTATAATGAAGAGACTGCATTCTGCAATTTTCTAAACCCATAAATCCAATCACAGCCCAGTTCAGTTCGAGCGCTCGATGGATGAAGGAGAACCCATGATCCTCTTCGGATTCCTTTGCAGTTTTGTATGGTTAGCGAGTGTCCTCTTGTTTTTATCAGGGACTTATTTCTCATGCGCAAGTTTGAAGCGTGCCAGCCTGAGAAAAAAACGACTTCAGTCTGCAGCTCCGATTTCCATTTTAAAGCCCGTGTGTGGCTTGGAGGAGGGACTGGAGCGGAATCTGCTCTCATTTTTTCAGCTGGAGTACGCGAAGTATGAACTGATTTTTACCATAGCTCATCCTACGGACCCAGCCCGTCCTATCATAGAAAAGTTAATGCAGCGTTTTCCGAACGTTCAATCCAAACTTCACATCATGGAATCCAAAGTGGGAAAGAATCCCAAAATAAACAACATCTATTGGGGATACAAAACTTCCCAACATAGTTTAGTACTCATCAGCGATAGTAATATACGAGTTCCGAGAAATTATTTGAGTGAAATGGTTGGACTTCTGGAGCCCGGTGTTGGAGTGGTAACTTCAACTATTTCCGGGGTAGGTGCAACTACGTTTGGCGCAACACTGGAATCTATTTATTTGAACACTTATCTCTGTCGCTGGATTCATCTTTCAAACAAATTGGGAAATCCCATCGTTTTGGGGAAATCAATGCTTTTTAGAAAGAGTGACTTGGAATCCTGCGGAGATATTGAAGCTTTAGCCAATGTGATTGCAGAAGATTATGCCACCAGCGCCTTTATGAGAAAAAAAGGGTTAAAAGTAGCCGTGATGAATGCCCCGGTGAATCAATACTTGGGAGCCTTTTCTTTTAAGGCTTTTTGGCTGAGGCATATTCGGTGGGGCCGAATTAGAAAGTGTTGCGAATATCCGTTGTTTTTAGCAGAGCCCTTTGTCAGTGCTTCAGGCGCGGGGGTCTGTGGAGCACTTGCATTTTGGGCTTGGACTGGCGAGGCATTTTGGGTGTTCTTGTTGACTCACTTGTCCGTTTGGTTCCTGATTGAATTTTTCCTGGCGACCCGTCAGGAATCCACTCGGAGTTGGAAAGTGTTACCTTGTTGGTTGGCGCTGGAAGTAGTCACAATGCCCATCTGGATCAGCGCTTTTTTTGGAAACACCATCCTGTGGCGAGGCAACCGACTTCGGTTATACGCTGGAGGTCGTCTTTAATCCTCTGGAGTTAATGTATACTCATGAATGAGTTGAAACGTGTCTCCGAGGGAGTCCGCATCTGAAACTCCCCCAGTTTCGAACAAAAGTTTAAAAAAGGTCTCTGCCGAACCTTCTTTCATTTCGGAACTTATTTTTTGTCGATACTTTTTGCATCCCTCAGAGGAGGCATTGACGAGTTGGCGTTGTTCAACTCGCTCATATCGAGGATTTTCTTTGGGCAAGAGAGTGACCTTCTCATGCACCCAGTGCTCAATGGTGCATCCGGTCCCAATTTCCTCTTCTTTGGCTTTAAAAAGAGTACACGTAAAAACGGATGAAGATGCTTCGTTTTCGTTTTCAGAAGCGAGAGTACAATTACGAATTTTATTCAGTCCTGCTCCGGCGATGCGCATGGAGTTGTTATCGATCTTGTGAAATATTAAAATATTATCGAGGCGCTGAACTGCTACTGATTTTTCCTTCGCATCAAACGCCGAACTTTCCTTGAATCGCTCTTTTTTCTCTCCTTCCCAGGACATCGTTTTGGAGTTTCCTGAGTAAGCTAAGGAATAAGCTCCGGTTCGATCGCCTTCTGAGACCTCCACAGCTTTTTCGTCAGTGAGAGTAGCTTGATAAATATGAGCTAAAAAGAAAGTGTCAGGGAGTTTTTTTACGTCCTGAATCACTCCTGCTGCTAGCATAGCCTTAAAAAAATCAGGACCCTTCCCGGATGCTAATTCTTCGGCTAACTGCTCTTTATAAGCGGCGCACTCCTTTGGGGTTTCTTTGTCAAAGGCTATGATTTCTGTTCGGCTATATCTGAGCTCCGTCGCAATATGATAGCTGACAGTCTCCACAAAAATCTTTTTCATCGAGCACTGAGAGGCCTCGTCTTTAAAAGTCTCTTTTGAGAGCGGAGCACATTCCAACTCTTGCGCCACCAACGAGGCTTCTCCTTCGCATAGCCGAGGAGCATCGAAACCGCCTCCCATAAGAGTTCCTGAAGGACCTTTCGGATCATGGAATAAGTAAATGGCTGGAACTTGAGGAGGTGCAGCTATTTTTGAATAATCAAAGGACTCTGCAGATTGAGGAGCAGTATCTTCTAAACGAAAGATTCCGGTTAAATCTGAAGCGATGTAGGCGAGTTTATAGTTGCCTGATAGCCCCTGCCCCAGAACGAGGGGGCTGCTTTGAGCTTTTTGAAAGCTGATGCAGGCGAGGAATAAAAACAGGAGACCGCGATTCATAGAGCACCTCAAAAAGTGGCGACAGTGTACACTTTTAACGCAAAGAGTCAAAGTCCTTTTGAAAAAAGAAGGATCCCTTTTTGACCTCAGGAGGGATTCATTGTATCTATAATAATAACAATTACTTATGAGTAAATCGCGAGCCATAAAAATAATAGATGAAAAGGGAGGGCTTCTGGTTTTTCCCATCAATAACCGGGCAGAGCCGAAATCTCTTTGGTCTGAGCTCTATCCTCGCAGTTCCATGCGGTGGGAGTGGGATGAATCGGGCGATGATCGTGTGGCTCGGCTGTGGCATTTACGTACGGAACTCTCTTTGTGCAAAGAGGTTGTTTACTCCAAATGGTGGAAAGGCAGAGCCACTTTTTTCTCTCGGGATGTGTTTCAAGCCTTGTTGGTGGAGCTTGCATTTCCGGAGCAAAGCCGGCGTTCGTTGAGCGAGGAAGCTCAAAACCTATTGCGCATACTTGAACAAGAATCGCCTCTTTCCACCAAAGCACTCAAAAAAGAAACGGGACTTCGCGGACGCGATCATGAGGGAACTTATCATCGAGCGTTAAAAAGCTTGTGGGAGCGCGCTTTGATTGTAGGTTACGGCGAAGTGGATGACGGTGCTTTTCCCTCGTTAGCAATAGGTGCCAGCCAACTGATATTTGATGAGTGCTGGGAAACAGCTCTGCACATGAAACCGGCTGCCGGGGAAAGGGCCCTCCAAAGGCTCTTCACAGAACAACCACTCTTTAAAAAGGAATTCGATAAAATTAAAAAAGCTTTGGGACCTCAAAGAACGCGAACCCGCTCCTCAGGACTCATTCTGGGAAAAGATTTATTTTTAAACCCGCGAAAGTAAGGATCTTTCTAGATCACTTGACCCCGAGTGCGGGCATCACTATGCTGAGGGTCCATGTCCACACCATTGCGCACGCTGGGCGTGATTCCTGCACGGGCTCAATCGAGCCGATTTCCTCTCAAAGTCATAGCTCCCATTTTAGGAAAGCCCATGGTCCAGTACATTTGGGAACAATCCCAACAAGCTTCCAAACTCGACCAAGTTATTGTTGCAGTGGATTCTCAGGAAGTGATGTCTGCCGTTCAAGCTTTTGGAGCTCATGTGCTCATGACTCCCCCGGAACTTCCCAGTGGGTCGGACCGTGTTGCTCATGTGGCGATGGAACGTGATGTGGACATTGTGATCAATTTACAAGCAGATGAACCCTTATTGAGCGCACGAGCCATCGATCAACTTATTTTGAAATTGGAACAGGATCCGAATCTAGATTTGGCTACCCTCGTGGTGCCTCAAAGCAATCCACAGGCACTGAATGATGTGAACGTGGTAAAATGTGTGAAGTCAGTAACGGACCGAGCACTTTATTTTTCTAGACAACCCCTCAAGGTATCGCCCGAAGGAGGGTTTTTGAAGCACATCGGTATTTACGCCTATCGAAAAAATGCATTATTAAAACTTTCAAAGCTAGCGCCCAGTTTATTAGAGCAAACTGAAAAGCTCGAACAACTGAGAGCGCTCGAGAATGGAATGTCGATTGGGGTCTGTATGATGACTGAAGATACGGTTGCTGTGGATGTTCCCGACGACATTCAAAAAGTGGAAAGGGTTTTGAGGGCAAAAGGCTATGAAAACTAAATATATTTTTGTGACGGGTGGTGTTTTGAGTTCCTTAGGGAAGGGGCTCAGTGCAGCTTCTTTGGCTGCGCTGTTAGAAAATCGCGGTCTTGATGTCACTCTGATGAAAATGGATCCTTACCTCAATGTAGATCCAGGCACTATGAACCCGTTCCAACATGGTGAAGTATTTGTTACTGAAGATGGTGCAGAGACTGATTTAGATTTGGGCCACTACGAGCGATTCACCAATGTGAACTTGAAGCGAGAAAATAGTATTACTGCCGGCCAAGTCTATGAAACTGTGATTGCTAAAGAACGGCGGGGTGAGTTTCTAGGCGGTACCGTCCAAGTGATTCCCCATATTACAGATGAAATTAAAGAACGGATTAAGCGAGTAGCTAAAGACAGGGATGTTGCCATAGTGGAAATTGGTGGCACTGTCGGTGATATTGAATCATTGCCGTTTCTGGAGGCAATTCGTCAGTTCCGGTTTGATGTCGGAGAGGATCATGTCTGTTTTATCCACCTCACATTGGTTCCTTTTATGGGAACCTCTGGTGAGTTAAAGACCAAGCCCACTCAGCACAGCGTTCAAAAGCTAAGAGAAATCGGGATCCAACCCGACTTTTTGTTGTGTCGCACGGACCGGATTTTACCCCCAGATATTCGGGCTAAAATTGCATTGTTTTGTAATATCCACTCGGATCGAGTGATTACCGCAAAGGACGTTGCTCATATTTATGAAGTTCCCTTGGTTTATTTTGAGCAGGGGTTAGATGAAAAAGTATGCAAGCAATTGGGCTTAAAAACAAAGAGCAAAGGGGTTCAGAACTGGGCCAAAATAGTTCAAACATTGATGGCGCCAAAACAGGGCCCGTTAGAAATCGGAATCGTAGGAAAATATGTGGACCTGACCGAATCTTATAAAAGCGTTTCAGAGGCACTCACTCATGGAGCCATTGCGAATCAGTGTCAATTGCAACTCCGTTACATTGATTCCGAGAAATTAGAAAAAGAACGGGACTTGAGCTTGCTGAAGGGGCTTTCTGGGATATTAGTGCCTGGAGGTTTTGGAAATCGGGGGGTCGAAGGAAAAATCAAAGCCATCCGATACGCACGAGAACACCAAATCCCCTACTTTGGAATTTGTATTGGGCTTCAATTGGCGATTATTGAGTATGCACGACATGTCTGTGGCATCACTAAAGCCACGAGTCGCGAGTTTTCAACAACTGGAGAGTTCGTGATTGATCTCATGGAGGACCAGCATCGACTGGACAAAGTGGGAGGGAGCATGCGATTAGGATCCTACAGTTGCGATCTCAAGCCCGGGAGTCATGCTGCAAAAATCTACGGAAAAACAAAAATCACTGAACGTCATCGACATCGTTATGAGGTGAATAATCATTATAGAAAGGCGCTAGAAGACGGGGGGATTACTTTTTCAGGAATGAATCCTGACACCGGTCTAGTAGAAATGATGGAGCTGGCACAGCATCCTTGGTTTATCACCTGTCAATTTCATCCCGAGTTTAAGTCGAAGCCTTTTTTACCTCACCCTCTTTTTGTGGGATTCGTGAAGGCTGCTCTTCAGCAATCTCTGAATCAAAAAAAAGAATCTAAAGCGCGATTGCTTTCTTCTAAAAAGAAAACAACTCGTTCCGAACTTCGATTTTCTGCAAGAAACTAAAAAAAAACCCCTCAGGCTCCATCGGAGCTGAGGGGTTTAATAGACGTCCGTTTAGGATCAGCCCTTTTTCAGAGCACGATCGATTTTTTCTTTGAAGCGCTCAAAGGGTTGAGCCCCTTGTATAAGAACTCCATTGATGACGAAAGAGGGAGTGGCTGAAATACCCACTTTCTCACTTTCTTTTTTGCTCGCCTCAATTTTATCCATGTGTGCTTTTTTATCGTAGCACTCAGCAAATTTGGCAGCATCTAGCTCCAGTTTCTTCGCATACTCTTTCAAATCTCCATCTTCCAATTTGGCCTGATTTTCAAAGAGCATATTGTGCATTTCCCAGAATTTACCTTGTTCATTTGCACAACTTGCAGCCAGGGAAGCCGGCACTGCTCGGTTGTGGTTGGGCAAGGGGAGGTGATGGAAAACAAACCGTACTTTATCTGGACCGTATTCAGCCTTGATGCGTTCGATAGTGGGAACTGCTCGAGCGCAGAAGGGGCATTGAAAGTCAGAGAACTCAATAATAGTCACAGGCGCTTTGTTGTTTCCCCAGCTGGGCAAACCTTCCACTGCTACTGTTAACTTTGGGGATTCTGGCTCGGCTACTAGAATCTTCACTTTGGCAGCATCACGAAGTTTCGCAACATACTGTTGTTGTTTCTCAAATTTCTGACGGAATTTGAGATATTCTTTAACGTCTTCTTTTTTAATGCGCTTATCATTTAAGGAAAGTCCTTTGGAGGCCAGAAAGTCATTGATTTCTTGGTCCGAGACTTCCGCAGGAGCTGCTCCTCCGGTTTCTTTTTCTAAGAGTTGTTCTTTGCTCAGATTCTGTTTCTTGGCTTCAACTTCAAGAATTTTCTGGTCAACATATTCATTAATTGCTTGTTCTTTTGTTCTGAAAACTTCTTCTTCCAGATCAAATAACCGGGTTTTGATTTGAGCAAAAGCTTCGGAAGCTTTCACTTTGGTTCCGTTGAATTCGGCAACGACGGGATCACTACCGCCTCCGGTGCAACCGGTTAGAGCCATCACTGTGAGTGCTAATAAACCAATAAAGGTGTGTAACATAGTTGAGTTCTCCTCCAGATAAACTTCAAATTCCCTAGAGATTAGCGGTCTTTAGAGTATTTTGAAACCTTTTTCGATGGAATTTGCGATAGCGCGTGCCGCAACGTCCCACTCGCAAGAGGGAAAGAAGCTCTGCAGATCAGAAACTGAATGGTCCGTCATTCCACAAGGATTGATTCCAGAAAAATAAGGTTCTTGAGAACTCAAGTAGAGTGCAAGGCCATGAGATGAAATGCCGTGCTCAAAAGAAAGACCAAAAGAAACTAATTTCCGATGATCCACAAAAAGTCCAAAAGGTTCATCCTTTCGAGAAACGGGAACCTCCCATTGGGTGAGCAAGTCAAAGAGACTTGTGCGCAGGATCTCTACAAAATTTCGAGCCGATTTTGAGGAGAAACCTAAACTAGCCAAGCAAACAATCGGGTAACACAAAATTTGACCCGGTCCGTGATAAGTCCATTGTCCCCCTCGAGTCACAGCTGCCACCGTTACTTTTTTTTCAAGGAGTGCTTGAGCATCCCACAGGAGATCTTGCGACGTGGAATGCCGCCCAAAAGTAAAAGTGGGTTGGGGCTCTGAAAAGAGCAAAAAGCCTTGGTCAGGGTTTTGAAGGACTTTTTGTCGCAGATTTTCTTGAAGTGCCTCGAGCTGATCCCATGCAATATTACGTTTGGTGATGATTTCCCAATTCATGGCCATAATCCTTCAAGAGCCTTTTTGCATATTGGATAAAAACCCAAATTTGTAAAACTGCCAACAGATAAAATCCCCACTGATTGAGCTCAGCCAGAATGGGAGGGCTCAGGAAAAAACCAGAAGCTAATTGATGTAAGAGCAACCATCCGACCCAAATATATTGTAAAGCGGTACTCCATTTTCCTAGGCGTAGGCTGTATTGAGGGCCAGGGTGAGGGGCTACGACTTGAGTGAATAAATACCCCATGCCCAAAATTACCGTAATAAGGAGCAATAAAATGGGAAACCACAGCGGGCACAAATTCATGTGCGCCAGCCCAAAGAAAAAACCCAATCCGACGCATTTATCTGAGATTTGGTCGAGCACCACCCCCCAAGAAGAGCAAACGCCCCACCTGCGAGCCAAAAAACCATCCCAGTAGTCGGTAAAAGCAATGAAGATGTAAGTGCCAAAGGCCCAGAGATAGTTAGCTTCGAAGAGAAAATACAATCCGAGGGGCAGGAGGATTAAACGGGAGAGAGTCAGGAGATTGGGAACTACAGACTTCAAAAGAACTCCATTTTAAGGTTGTGGCGGTGTAAATGCCTCCACGCGATCTTTTTCTTGGAAGCCAGCTCCTGAATGAACAATGGCGATCGCACCATCTTCACCAAAAAAATCCACCACTTTGAGCAGCCCCTTAAATCGTCCGGGGGCCATTCCAATGACCAGTCCCGACTCTTTATCAATCACGGGCTCTGCATCTCCAAAAACCCTCAGCAACTGGTGTTTACTCACGCCACTGAGTTCGCCCGCATTAATGTAATAACGATGAACATCAATTTTTGCAATCCGTCCCGACCATCCGATGCGGTGAGCTTCGGAGGTGAAAGATGAGATCATTTGATCTAAAGCTTCAGAAACTGCCCCCTCTGCTCGAGCGGCTTGCGAAGAGGCAATGCTTCGATTTCCAAAAAAACGAGTGTTTTCCTCGGTAACTTCAGCAGAAACCTCTTTCTGAATTGTAACTTTTTTGCTGACGACATCTACCATTTTGACATCCAACATGGCCTGCACGGTGTTGTACCGCGTTTGAAAAATACCGACTTGATTCCCGCGTTCTCTAATTTTAATCGATTTTATATTTCCCCAAACTACGGCAGCCACTCCATGCGCTCGCGCAATTTCTAGCAAGGAGTTCAAATCAGTTTCAGAGGTGTCGGGATTGAGTTGATTTAAATTTGGAACCTCTAAGTTGGGAACCAACACAAATTCATCTACCTGTGCAACTCGGGTTTTGATTTCATCGGTGGCAAATTGACTGAGCTCATCCCCACCCACCGTGCTTAAATTCTTCATCGGTAAGACTAAAATACGTTTACGCAAGGATTGCTTGGTAGGCTCCTCGGGATTTTGACGAATAGACTCTTTGAGCGATTCTTCGCGATTACGTTCTTTTTGGATTTTTAAGGGTTCTTCAGAAGATGCGAGCTCCCGGTCGCTGGGACTACCAGAGCTGGAATCCAATTCCAGGAAGGAACAACCCGAAAGCAAAATCAATACACAGATGAAAATGGATCGCATAGAGAATCTCCTCTGGCAAAGCACTAAGGAGAGTATCTCATGACTATATTGCGAGAATCAACGCGCACACGACTGAGCTTGAGATCCTGGGGATTGAGGCTTTCGATGCGGCGAGCCACCTCTTCCGAGTCCAAATAAGATAAGGCTTCAAATTGTGCCGTGCTTTGAACAAACGCTTTGGGCGTCCAGTCCGATAAGTAGCTCTGTTTGCTGAGAGAATAATCCAATTTACGATAAGCCAAGTAGCTTTCAATCCCTTCGATAGTGATGGTGAGTGGGAGCGCCGTTAATTTTCCTTCCGAAATAGCCTTCTCTAAATCCTGTTGAAATTGCCGAACGAGCGGTTCCAAAGCCACCCTCACTTTTTCTGCATTATCTAGCTGCCTTAAAGAAACTGTGAGTTCCTCGCTCATGGAAGCGACCAAGCCACTACGCTCCATGGAGTACAAGTAAATATCCGCTCGAGGAAGTTCGCAGGTTCGACATTGATTGAGAAATAACCAGATCACCGGGTTCCCAGATTGTTGCCCTAAAGCCATTCTTAATTGTGCTACGTCTTTCTCTGAGCGAGGTGGATTTGAAGAGAAACTTCCTGCAGCCAGTGTGGGTTTTAAATTGAGTTTTTTCATTTCACGACTGAGCAAATTCAACGCTTCTTCTGCAACTACTGATTGTCTTTGTTGAGACTGGGCATCGGCGTCTGTTCCGCCACTTCTGGGAAGCGATTCTGAAATCACCAAGAGAGGTTTTAGTTGATTGGAGCCTTTTCCTTTGGTTTCTATCAAACGGATCCAGCCTTTCAGTGACTCGGTATCCAAATGACCCGATAATTCGACCACATCTTTATTGGCACCTTTTTGAGAAAGCTTGTAATCCAGAATGTATGTTTCGGCTAATTTAGGTGTCACCCATTTTTCAAATTGAGAGGAGCGATTTCCCAAGTATTGTCTTAACCACAACGTGACAGCATCTTGTTTCAAGCGTGCCACTAACGGGTTGGTATCCTGAGAGTTGGGGTCTGATTCAGAAAAAGCTTGTGATGCAGATAAGGGAGCCGAAACGGAAAAAGGGGTTTCGGAAAATCCCACACTTCCCACTAATAAGATGCCGAAAAAAATTAAATTAACGAAATTCAATGCGCACCTTCTCATCGAGTAAACTTTTCATAAAGTGTACCGTTTCTCTCCTTAATGGAACAGTCCCTTTCCAGCGCAGAGTGGCAGAAGTGGTGGGTAAAGTTTGGATATGAAAGAAAAGCGGCCCAAACCCCTTGCTATCAGCAGAACTTTGATGGGCAAGAAACTTTTGTAATTGCTCGACACGTTTGGGGTCTTTTAAGACGGCACCCATTTCCGCATCGAGAAACAGATGCATCTCTCGAGCCAGCGCTTCAAAAGCATAACGGAGTGGCAGTGCTTGAGATTGACTCTTTTTAGATAAAAGTAATTTAGCTCCGGATTCACTCCGCTCAAGCTGAGCTCTCACCCAAATGGGTTCATCACTTTTAAATGTCCCTTCGTTTTCAAGGTAAATATCCGAGAATACAACCGCTTCAATTTCCCCAGTTTTATCTCCTAGGGTCACAAAAGCCATCCGGTCGCCCCGCTTGGTGATGATTTCACGCATGGCTACGATTGAAGCGGCCAAAAATACTTCTTTATTGCTGGGAAACTGCAAACAATCCTGAATTGTGCTCGTGGTGTACCGTTGAGTTTCCCAAGAAAACTCATCCAAGGGATGCCCAGTCACGTAAAATCCAATCGTTTCCTTCTCAAACTTGAGCTTTTCTAATAATGACCACTGTTTCGCTTCGGAGTATGTAAAGTGATGTGTGGAGAAGCTCGAATCTTCTTCGCCCAAGAGTTCCGAAAAGCTCGGCTGATGGTCATCTTTCATTTTTTGAGTGGCAGCCCCTAATTCCAGAGCAGAATCTATGGACTTGAATAATGAAGCCCGATGGACCTTGAAACTGTCGAAGGCTCCCGCTTTCACTAGGGCTTCCAAAACGCGTTTGTTAACAATCCTGTTGTTGGTGCGCGAACAAAAATCAAAAAGATCTTTGAAAGGGCCAGCTGAATTTCTAGCATCTAGAATGCTGTCGATAGCAATTTGTCCTACGCCTTTTATGGCGCCCAGACCAAATCGAATTTGCTGGTCGGAGAGAACTGTGAAATCTGTTTCTGATTCGTTGATATCAGGCGCCAGAACAGAAATATGATGTTTATTCGCATCAGCAATATATTTAGTAATTTTGTCGGTATCTTCGCGCTCAATCGATAATAAGCTTGCAAAGAAAATCACCGGATAGTGGGCTTTTAAATAAGCAGTTTGGCACGTGACAACCGAGTAAGCAGCAGCATGTGATTTGTTAAATCCGTAGCCAGCAAAGTTTGCCATCAGATCAAAAAGTTTTTCAGCTTTGGCCCGATCGTGATGGTTTTGATCCGTTCCCTTCAGAAAGATCTCTTTTTGTTGAGCCATTTCCTCTGGAATTTTCTTACCCATGGCCCGTCGAAGTAGGTCGGCTCCACCCGCTGAATAGCTCGCCAAGCGCATTGCAATTTGTTGGACTTGCTCTTGGTAGACCATGATTCCGTAGGTCTCTTCAAGAATGGATCTCAACTCAGCAAAATCATATTCGATCGGAATTTGGCCATGTTTTCGACCCACATAATCATCCAACATCACCATAGGACCTGGACGATACAAAGAGGTAATGGCCACAATATCTGCAAAGCGATTCGGTTTGGCTCGTCTTAACAGATCTTGCATTCCGGAGCTCTCTAGCTGGAATATCCCGTTAGTATCCCCTTGGCAGAGTAGATCAAACGTTTTAGGGTCCGCTAAACTGATTCGATCCAATTGAAGGTGAGCTTCTGGGTGACGTCGGTTCACCATTTCCTCGGCCTTTTTCAAAAACGTGAGTGTTTTGAGTCCCAAGAAGTCGAACTTGATCAATCCAATTTCTTCGGCTTTCTTCATGTCGTACTGGATCACCAATTCATCATTTTTGCCTCGATAAAGCGGGCAATGCTCAACCATAGGACGGTTGGAGATGACTAATCCTGCAGCATGAATACCTGCATGCCGATAGAGGCCTTCAATGCGTTTGCTGATATCAAAAAGAGTGTGAATTTGAGGATCAGTTTCAGTGAGTTGTTTTAAACGAGGCTCTTTTTCAAAAGCTTCTCGGAGTGTGATGTTGATCTCTTCCGGAACCAATTTGGCAATTTTATCAACGTCCTGAGCCGCCATTCCCATCACTCGACCCACATCTCGAGTCACGCCTCGAGCTTTCAAGTTTCCAAAAGTGATGATCTGAGCCACACAATCAGTGCCATATTTTTTGGAAACGTATTCGATGACTTCAGGCCTTCGATCCATACAGAAATCAACGTCGAAATCAGGTAGGGATACCCGCTCGGGATTCAAAAACCGTTCAAAAAGTAGGCCGTGCTCAATCGGATCCAATTCAGTAATTCTGAGAGCGTAGGCAACCAAACTTCCAGCACCAGAACCTCGGCCTGGGCCGACTGGAATTCCATTGGTTTTTGCATATCCGATAAAATCTTGAACGATTAAAAAGTATCCAGTGAATCCCATCGAATTGATGATTCCCAGTTCCTTTTCAAGTCGTTGATTATATTTTTTGATGTCATCTTCAGAAAAAGTTTTTTGGTGATATTGAGTGGACTCTTCCAGCCGTTGTTTCAATCCCGTTGTGGATAATTGAACGAGATAATCTTGCTGGCTTTTACCTTGAGGGGGTTCAAACTTTGGAAAGTGATAGATTTTCTTTCCACTTTTATCTTTAAATTCAAAATCAAAGGAGCAAGACTCTACAATCTTTTGTGTGTTTTCAATGGCCTCAGGACAGAACGAAAATTCCTGAATCATGGTTTCTTTGGATTTAAAATAGAATTCTCGACTGACCAGAGAGCTGCCTGACATGTCATCCATTTTTTGACCCGTTTGGATGGACATCAGCACTTCCTGCGATAAAGCATCTTCCTGCTTTAGATAATGGCAATCGGCAGTAGCTAACAAAGGCAAATCCAATTCTTCCGCCAGCTCCTGAAACCGCTCATTGATCAGCATTTGCTGATGAAGACCGTTTTGTTGCATCTCCAGATAAAAGCGACCCGGAAACAGATTTTTATACCAGAGCGCAGCTTCGCGGGCGCGATCCATGTCACCAATCAGTGCAGAGCTAGTCACTTCTCCTTTGAGGCAGGCAGAGGTAGCAATGAGACCCTCTGCGTGTTGAGCAAGTAACTCCTTATCAATTCTGGGGCGATAGTAGAAACCTTCCAAGTAACCCGCACTGACTAATTTACTCAGATTTCTGTACCCCACTTCATTTTGTACTAAGAGAACTAAGTGTTGGAGTCCGGAGCGACCAATGGCATAGGGGGCGGTTTCATCATCAGCGCTGCCGGTATTGCCCCGGAGTGTTCTGCCCCCAGGTGCAATATAAACTTCGCAACCCAAAACAGGTTTTAATCCGTGTTTCTTGGCTTTGAGATAAAAATCTACCGCACCGAACATGTTCCCGTGATCGGTGAGGCCCACTGCATTCATTTTAAATTCACAGGCCTGTTTGAAAAGTTCATCCAACCGGATGGAGCTTTCCAAGAGGCTGTATTGCGAATGCAGATGGAGGTGTGTAAATTCAGACATACTACAACTACTGAATCAAAGTACCGATTTTTTCGTATCGAATCCAAGCTTTGCCTTGAATCCAATCCGAAGTGAACCTAAAAAAATCGACCGCAAAATAAACAATTTGCATGAGGAGCGAATGCTCTTTCACCATGTTTTCCTTTAACAAGGGATCCCATCCAGAAAACCAAATGAACATGGCTTTTCCCTTCAGGTTTTCCATTGGAACAAATCCCCAAGCACGAGAATCATAGCTGTTGTCTCGATTATCTCCGACGGCAAAGAGGTGATTTTCTGGAACCACTATCGTTTCTAAATTTCGTGTGGGATTTCCGTCTAGAGCAGAGTCTAGAATGACATAGTGTTTACGGCCGCTCAAATTTTCTACATAGAGTTTTTTGTCAGCGTTTCGATCGATGTCGTATAGCACCTCACGATTTGGAAATTCGGTTTTAATGATTTCCTGGCCATTCACATACAGGACACCATCTTGGATTTCTAGTCGGTCTCCTGGAAGCCCCACGGCTCGTTTAACATAAGTCATTTCCGGGCGATGAGGTGCTTGGAATAAAATGACATCCCCCCGCTTAACATCACTGATATGAAGGGCTGTGTGGTTTGTAAAAGGAACTTTCAAATCGTAGGCACACTTGAGCGCGTACAATCGGTCACCCGTTTTTAGAGTGGGCTCCATGGATCCGGTGGGAACTACGTAGGGCTCAACGAGGGAAGAGCGCAGCGCAAAGAGTCCCAATATTAAATAAATGAGCGAGAGGTGGCCTTTCACCGAAACCCAAATCGACTTTTTTTCAGTGCTTTTCAAAACAGATACCTCACAGGGACCAAAAACCAGCTTGGATGATAGGAGGTAACGGGGATGAAGACAAGGAAACTCAACAGATAACGCAACGCAGAAGGCGCTATTTTATTCTTTTAACTGGCCCTTTCTTTTAGCCGATAGATAACAGAGGAGAAATCGATGAAAATTCATGATTTTTTTTGGGAAAATCCAAGCTTAGATGCCTACCGTAAAACAGTTCAAAAAGGGGAATATCTTTTTCGGCAAGGATTTCCTGCATCGAGCTTTCTCATCATCACGCACGGGATGGTGGAGCTCGTCTCTCAAAAGAAAGAACAGCTCTGCGTTGTTAACTACCTGGGCGCTGGCAACATGCTGGGGGAACAAGCGCTCGTTGAAAATAAAGTGTATGCCCGAGTGTATGGAGCCCGAGCTTTAGGTGCAGTGACCTATTTGGAGTTCGATCAAGCAGCGATTCAAAAATTACACGTTTCTGAACCGAAACTTCTCATCGATATTTTGGAAGCCACTTTGCGAATTTCAACCGAACGGCTCAATCGCATGAATCGGTTGGTATCAAATTTACGTTCGGCACATCCCACAGAGCGCTTCCTTCATTTGCTTCTGTATTTTTCAGTTCATCACGGACAACCTGTTCCTGAAGGGAAAATGGTCGTATTGAATTTTGAAACGGTGAACTATTACCTAGATATCACGTCTTACCAAATGGAAGAGCTGATCAACGATCTGGTTGTGAGAAATGTTCTTTTGAAGAAAGCTGAAACAGTATTTGTTGTGAGAAATGAAAAAAACCTACAGGACATGATACCGAAGCTCAAAGAGGAAATCACTCCACTGACTTTCATCTAAGGAGTCTATGGTCTTTAGAAAAGAACGAGACAGTTTGGGTATTGTCAAAGTACCTGAGGATAAGCTTTACGGCGCTTCCACTCAACGAGCGGTAGAAAATTTTAATATCAGCTCATTGCGGTTTTCCCGCCCGTTTATTCGTGCTTTTGCAAGCGTAAAACGAGCTTGTGCTCAAACCAATTTGGAGCTAGGTCTGCTGGAGCCTCAATTGGCTCAGGCCATTTCCTCTGCTTGCGATGAAATTGCAAATGGAAAATTCGACTCCCATTTTGTAGTGGATGTTTTTCAAACAGGCTCCGGTACCAGCACCAACATGAACTTCAATGAAGTGATTGCCCAGCTGGCATCACAAAAAACCAAGAAAAAAGTTCATCCAAATGACCATGTCAACAAAGGACAATCCAGTAACGACATATTCCCCACGGTGATGCATGTCGTGATCATACAAAAAGTGACTTCAGAGCTGTTACCAGCTCTTCATAAATTGGAGAAAACGCTTCAAAAGAAAGCAGATCGATTTAAGCCTATTTTGAAAGTGGGACGCACTCATCTCCAGGATGCTGCCCCTTTAAGCTTAGGGCAGGAATTTTCGGGGTATCAGGAACAAGTTAAAAAGGCTCAAGAACGCCTTGAACGAGCGTCCTCAACTTTGCTGGAGTTGGCGGTCGGCGGTACAGCAGTCGGTACCGGCATCAATACTCATCCCCAATTCGGAAAACGAGTTGTGGCACACTTAAACCGAGAAAGTGGTTATCCGTTTAAAGAGGCCAAAAACCATTTTGAGGCCCAAGCTTGTCAGGACAGTTGTGTTGAAATGAGTGGAGCTTTGAAAACGGTGGCTGTATCACTGACGAAAATTGCAAACGATATCCGTTGGCTGGCTTGCGGGCCACGTGCGGGTTTGGGGGAAATCGAAATCCCTGCTGTTCAGCCGGGTAGCAGTATCATGCCAGGTAAAGTCAATCCGGTGATTCCAGAAGCTTTGTTACAGGTTTGCGCCAAAGTGATTGGCAACGATGCAACCATTACATGGGCGGGAGCCTCAGGAAACTTTGAACTGAATACCATGATGCCAGTGATTGCCTTTGCGCTTCTAGAATCAGTGGAAATTTTGGCACAGGGAACTCTTGTTTTTGAAGAAAAATGTATTCAAGGCATTGAACCTAACTCAAAAAGAATTCAGAAACTTCTAGAAGACAATCTGATGTTGGCAACGCCCTTAGCCTTAGTGGTGGGTTATGATCAAGCGACTGCAATTGCTCAAACCGCTTGGAAGGAACAGATCAGTATTCGAGAGGTAGCCCAGCGTGAATTGAAGCTTTCGGATCGGGAGCTTTCCAAAATATTAGATCCTCGGAATATGATTCAATCCAAGAAGTGAAGTCTACTCAAGGATAAAAAACTCTACCCGGCGATTGAGCTGACGTCCCTTTTCGCTTGCATTACTGGCTTTTGGCTTCCGCTTTCCAAATCCTTGAGTGACTAAACTGTCTTCAGGAATACCCTTTCGAACCAAATAAGCTTTTACGGAATTAGCTCTCGCTAAGGATAATTTTAAGTTGTAGGCCTCAGTGTGAGTTGAGTCGGTGTGTCCTGAAATGAGAAGTTTCTTAACTTTATTCTCTTTGATCACTTCGGCAATTTGATCCAGCAACTCAAAGCTGTTGCTCAGCAATTCTGCACTGCCTACTTTGAAGTTGATGTTTTTTCGAATGACAAACTTGCGATCCACAATATTTACATCAGATGTGGTGAAATAATGTTTTCTTTCTGTCTGAGTCAACCCGAACGTGTAACTGACTTGCCCCAACAATTGATAACTAGGCATGAAGGGAATGCCAGGCGTTTGGGAACCACTGGCTAATCCTCTGGAAATAGCGAGATCAGCTCCCAAGAGAAGTGCCAAACTTTTATTGTTCAAAGGAGTGAATCGTGCACCGAAACTCAAACGAGAGGGTGAACGAGCGAATCCCAATGGACTATTGGTGTGATGAATGTGTTGAAACTCTAGAAAAGGAATAAAATCGCCCCATTTATATTCAAAGCCCAAGCCGTAGCTCATAGTATGGAATCGACTAAATTCATAAAAGGTTTCTGAGGCCAATAGACCTGGATTGTTGGAGCGTATTTGGGGCATGTGATAAATCACATTGGCATGGACGAAAAAAGGCAGTTGGGTGGAGGGATAAAAAGAGAAAGTACCCAGTAAGCCCAACCCCCCACTCAGAGTGCTGACTGCTGGCGATAAACTGTTGAAATTTGAGGCGACTAAAAAATTTCCGATGGGGCTGACTGCTAAACTTTCATTCAGGGGAAATGAAACCATGGCTGAGAAATTGAAGTCTCCCAGCGAAGAGATCAATTGCCGAGGAGTTCCAAACGTCGTAGAGGAGTTTCTTCTAACAACAGCCACGCTGAAATTACGAATTGGCGAGTACCCAACAAAAAGATTCTCTGCAATTGAATTGGCTTCTGTGCCCGTTCCAAAATTAGGGGCATTTCGAACGCCGTAAAACTCTCCACCAATTCCGAACGTTAAGGCTCCCTCAGGAAGGCTTTCTGCGGAACGGATTCTAAAAATTCCGACGGTTCCCCAATTTGAAGGATAGAGGTGTTCGTTACGATGAATGGAGGAGACTTCGTAGGTTTCAGTGGCACCTTGTTCTTCTTCGGTGATCTCAATGGGTTTGGAACTGGGTTCTGTTTCCGCCCTCAAAGGGAATGGAAAAATCAAGAAAATGAACAAAATGACACAAAGAAAGTTCACCAGATGAGGCCTCTAGAGGTTGAGAAAGACTTCCTAATTTTAACATGACTCCTATTTAGCCCGGCTTCAATTTTGAAATTATTTTCACAATTAAACGCACCGCATAAAGTTGGGTTATACTAGTGAAAAAGCCGGGGGAGATTATGTTAAAAAAAGTATCCATAGGGTTGGCCGTTCTCAGTTTTATGGTTACGGGATTTATTATTTTTCAAACCGCTTCGTCATTGAGGCACTTGGCGACTCACCATGAGGAAGCTCAGGTCGAAGAAAGCGCAGTTGCTGTGGCAGAGGCAGGGCATGGTTCTGCTCCAGCAGAGGGACACGGAGAAGCACCGGCTCATGGAGATGGGCATTCAAAACCGGAAGCCGACCGCGGAACCGCTTCCAGCTCGGGAACTGTCCCGTTTGTGAGTATTGATGAAGTTTTCGCGAACGTAGCTCAGAACAATAAAAACTATACTTTGGCTATCAAACTCGATGTGGAATTTTTCGATGAAAAAGGAAAACAAGCCTTTAAAACGAATCAATCTGCCGTAAGAAACTTAATCATTCAGACTTCTCGGGAGCAAGAATACGATTTATTGGCGAGTTTATCTGGCAAACTTTACTTTAAAGAGCTTCTTATTCGAAAAATCAATGAGCATTTGCAGGGGCCTTTAGTTAAAGATGTACATTTCGCTTCATTCTTCCTCCAGTAATCTTTACAAGAGTGGAGCATTCTAGCTATGGTGGGGTTGTGCTACGAAAAGCAAAAATCATTTGTACGGTAGGGCCTGCAACGAGCACTCCTGAACATCTGGAGGCCCTTGCTCGCGCCGGCATGGACATCGTTCGTCTCAACTTCTCTCATGGGAATCACGCCGAGTTTTCTCGAATCATTGGCTATATCCGTGAAATGGAGCCCCGAATTGGCAAGCCCATTGGAATCATGGCGGACATTCAAGGGCCCAAAATTAGGGTCGGCAAGTTTCAAAATGGAGAAGTGAATCTCGTTAATGGAAAAGAAGCTCTCATTGTGACAGAAGCCGTGGTGGGAGGGATGGAAGGAGAGCTGGCCATCATTCCGACAGGTTACAAAGATTTCACCAAGGACGTGAGCCCTGGCCACACGGTACTTCTCGATGATGGGTTGATAGAACTGAGAGCGGAGGAAAAAACGGAGCGAGGTCTGAAATGTCGGATTATTAATGGCGGCGTATTAAAACAAAACAAGGGAATCAATGCGCCCCAAAGTTCTTTCTCTGCCAGGAGTATCACGGAAAAAGATTACGACGATATTCTCTTTTGTCTCGAAAGAGGGGTTGATTTTATTGCTATGTCATTCGTTCGAATGGCTCAAGAAGTACGCAATTTAAAAACCTTTATTCAGTCCCGCGGGAAGAATATTTTACTGTTAGCCAAAATTGAAAAACGAGAGGCTCTGGAGAACTTAGACGATATCATTGATGCCTCAGATGGTGTTTTGGTGGCACGCGGGGATTTGGCGGTAGAAGTGGGGAATGAACGCGTTCCTGTCTTGCAAAAGAAAATTATCAAGAGAGCCAACTTAAGGGGTAAATCGGTTATTATCGCGACCCAAATGTTGTCTTCGATGATCGATAATCCGAGACCCACACGAGCTGAGGCCTCTGACGTAGCTAATGCAATCGTGGATGGTACCGATGCCGTCATGTTATCTAATGAAACAGCGGTGGGGAAATTCCCAATTGAGACCGTTCGAATGATGGTTAAAATTGTGGAAGAAATGGAGGCTGAGCCCCCCATTTACGGTATTACTGCTTTTAATGAGTGGCTGCTCTCCGCCTCTCAGCAAGTGGCTATGGCATTACTTCAGAGTGCGGTGAGATTAGCTTCTGTCGTAAAGGCTAAGTTGTTTGTCGTGATCACTCAATCGGGTCAGTCTGCTTTGTTGACTTCGAAATGTCGCCCAGCCAATCGGTTAATAGCAATGACCTCAAGCAAAGACACTTATCGTCAACTAAGCTTGAAGTGGGGCGTCGAAGCCGTGTTGATTGAGGATCTTGAGGCATTAGGCTCTGAGTCAGCTATCTTTGATGCCATTAGTCGCGAACTTCTTAAATTGAACCTCTGTGAAAGAGGCGATAAAATAGTAATAACTGCAGGGCTCCCAATTTTTTCGCGCGGATCGACCAACACCATCAAAGTTCAGCACATTCAATAAATCGAGATCCAGTGAAGTTTTCTTAAGCACTGCCATTGAACTAAAAAATCCCTATGACAATTAAAACTCACCGACAGGTGGAAACGACCTCGCGTCTTTTGCGTAATTTCGCTTGGGGCCTCATTGCGACCTTAGTAGTGATGGGCATTTTTGGTAAGCGTGGTTGGTTGGATCTCAGACGGATGGAGAGGGAAAACAGCAATTTGAAAGCTGAAATCATGGAGCTTCAAGAGGAAAATGAGCAGATGGTTCGAGACATCCACGCCTTTCAATCAGATCCTTCTGTTCAAGAGGCTATGATTAGGAAAGTTTTGGGTTATATTAAGCGCGACGAAAAAATCATTGAGTTTTAGGAGCGGCTGTTGAAATTGATTGATAAATTTACAGTACAAGCCCCCTCTCGAGCGGATTTAGCCGGGGGAACTTTAGACCTTTGGCCTCTGTATTGTTTAGTTCCTGAAGCGCAAACTATCAATGTGGCATTAGATCTCTATGCTTCGGTTGATTTTGAAGTGTACGAGTCGGCTCAATTTAAATTACATGTATCTGCTGGCGAGCAACAGTTCTCATTGTATGAATCCTGGAAATTGGGAGCACTCAGTGCTGTACCGGCCGTCTTACAGTTTCCTGTATTCTCAACTCTTACATTTTTAAATCTGCACCAAAAAAAGCCAGCTCTAGCGATCAATATTTCAATTCGCTCAGCGGTTCCTATGGGGAGTGGACTCGGAGGCTCCTCGACTCTTTTAGTAGCGCTTGGTCGGGGGCTTTGTCGAATCACTCGAGATTTTTCAGAGCAGGGCTGGCAGTGGAAGTTTTTGGACTGGGCTAAAGATACTGAAGCTGCATTTTTAAAGGTCCCCACGGGAACTCAGGATTATTTAGCTGCTATTTTTGGAGGATTCCAAAGTTACCGATTCCAACCAGGAAAAATTTCACAAACGTCGATGAGTGCTCGGGCATTTCAAGAGCTGAATGAACGTCTCCTCATTGTATTCTCTGGCCAAAGGCACCACAGTGGCCTCAGCAACTGGGAAGTGTACAAAAAAGCGATCGAAGGGGATACCAAGGTGCTCGGAGGTCTCAACGAGCTCGCTCAAGTGGCAAAAAAAGTGGAGCGAGGGCTCTATCAGGAATCCATTGATTGGAATCAGTTGGGTCAGCTGATGGAGGAGGAATGGTCGGTTCGAAAACGAACCTTCCAAGTCAGCACCCCCGAATTAGAGCAAGTGATAGATACTGTCAGAAGTACGGGTGTCTTAGGAGTTAAAGTGTGCGGCGCTGCTCAAGGCGGGAGTTTGTTGGTTTTGGTTGAGCCCCCACAGAAAAATCAAATCAAATCGCGTCTCCAGCAACAAAAACTACAGGTTTTACCTGCCTCTACCACTTATCGAGGGGTTTCGATTTCTGAATCAAACTCTGATATGGATTAGTGGGGCCATGAAAGAAAAAAAAGTTGATTGTATTGTGGTGGGTCTGGGCGCAATGGGAAGTGCGGCTGCTTATCATCTCAGCAAAAATCGCATCAAAGTTATAGGTCTTGAGCAATTTCAATGTGCGCATAATCGTGGGAGTTCCCATGGTGAAACTCGACTGATTCGAAAAGCGTATTTTGAGCATCCCGATTATGTTCCTCTTCTTGAGCGCAGTTATGAATTATGGCGCGAATTAGAGGAGCGGCTAGAAACAAAAGTACTTCATCAAACAGGACTTGTGATTTTCGGAGATCCTGACACCAGTCAAGTTCTCGAAGGAGTGAGAGCAAGTGCTTTAAAATATCAAGTATCCATCGAAGAATGGGATAGCGCTATTATTTCTAAGCGATTTCCTCAGGCGCGAGTTCCGAGCTCGTTGATGGGTCTTTATGAGCCCACCGGAGGTTATTTAGAGGTTGAGCACTGCGTGGAAGCGCACTGTGAAGCCGCGAAGAGGCTGGGGGCGGAACTCCATTTCAATGAAAAAGTAATCGGCTGGGAAAAACGTGGAACTTCTTATCAGGTCGAAACAGATCGCCAAACCTATTTAGCCGAAAAGATTATATTTACCGCGGGAGCTTGGATGGGGCAGTTCTTACCCAAGATGAATCCTTACTTAAAAGTTCACCGTGCCCCTTTGTACTGGTTTGCCTCAAACGGAAATTTCAAAAAAGAAAATGGAGTGCCCTGTTTTGCTTTTGATTTGCCTGAAGGTTTTTTCTATGGCTTCACTGAGAGTCATTCAAAGATCAAGCTCGCATTACATCAGCCTTTGGGCGTGGTATCGGATCCAGAATCGGAGGATCGAACGCTGAAGGCTTCAGAGGGGGAATCCGTCAGATCCTTTGTGAAACGGTTTCTTGTTGGGTTAGATTCGCATGAGGTAAACGGCGAATTATGTTTTTATACGATGTCACCTGATACCCATTTTATAATAGACCAGGTTCCAGGGTGCGCGGGTGCTTTTTTCGCAGGTGGATTTTCAGGTCACGGATTTAAATTCTCAAGCGCGGTAGGTGAAGTGTTATCTGATTGGGTGGTTCAAGGAAAAAGCTCATTGCCCACTCAGTTTTTAAGTGCCAAACGATTTCAGGAATAATGATTATGGAAAAGACACAGCCCTCTTATCAATTCTGGCCCGGAAATCGATGGCATTGGAAAGCTATTCAGGAAACCTATCAAGACTTTTTCAAGCAGGGCGTCGGCTTCTGGACGCAGCATGATTACGATATTCCCTTTGAGACTACTGCTAAAGTATTTGGGGGGCTCATCGTTATTGAAAGCATTCTGCAGGGATTGATCAATGCCCGTTTCAATTTTATGGCTCGATTTTTTGCTCACATCGGCGGTCTTGTGGGGCTGGGGATCATGTTGGGGTTCATTGTTCTGATGAGAGAATGGCTGCAGGCTCGAGGCAATTTTAAAGAGTATTTAGCTTTTTCAGCCTACGCCCAATTCATTCTGTTGCCGATTTCGCTGATTGCTGGATTATCCTCCCAACTCGGGTACTTTCTAACGCTCATTGGAACACTTTGGATTCTGTATGCGTTTTACAAGAAGTTTCAATTAGTACTTTCTCGCTTTCTCATTTTGGTCGGTATTGTCTGGGGCATTGTTTTTTTGGCTGCCATAGCTTCGCTTTTGGCAGGCATGAAACTCTTTGTGTAGAAAGTTACGGTCTTATCTTGGGGTTCTTAAACCCACTCTCGCCGTAAACGATCCTTCGAGGCGGTCGCCACAGCTGCCGGTGTTGATTCGCAAGAATAATCGTCCGGATTGCGTCGGAGTGCCTCTTAAATTGCTTCCGACGAGGAACGGCGTGCCGTTTTCCCCAATTTTTCCAATGACAGCGAAGCGATTGAAAGCGGAACCTCCTGAGGCTTTGCAGGAGCTATCTGAGCTATCGCCCTCGGGATAAATGTCATATTCCGCTAAGGTGAAGCAGGCCTCACCCGACGAGCACGCCAGTACTCCCTTAGTAAGCAATCCAGAAGCGCTCACCTGAAGTCTCGAGGAGTAAGCGGTAACAGAAACGCCCGTGTCTACCCAAGTTAAAGAGGTTGATGAAAGTGTCACTGTTCGAGAGTTCGCAGAAGTGTTCTCAGAGACAATAACGGTTTTTTGAGCGTCACAACGAGTACGGCCGATGAGCGCCCGAATGAATAATGTTTTGTTACCGGCGCTATTGAAGCGAATGCCAAAGCTCTGTTGATTTTGGTAGAAGTACGCTTGCTCTGAGCCATCATTGGTCCAGACATTCGTGATCACCGGCTCAAGACCTCGATTTATATTTCGTACCCTAAATACAGCGAACTGGCCCACTCGAGGTGCGGAAGAACCATAAGGGCCTTCAATCACACAACTGGAATTGGGCTCCGGCATAGGAATGCTAGAGCCAGTAAATTCTAAACGAATGGTAGTTCCAATTGCTGAGGTTACTCCCGCAGGTTTTGCACGCACGGTAACGGTTCGGGTCGTCGGAGCGCTGCTTCGAACTCTCACGAAGCGCACTCCAATAGGATTATCTAAGAAAGAAATTTCTCCGGGTGTCCCTCCCTCGAATGAATAATCGAAACGGCTTTGAGAGCTAGAACCTTGAGCCGCAAGAAAAATCACTTCGCCGCTTTGTACAGTGGCACTCGGAAATGCAATAATGGGGAGTTCGGGGCCAAAGGCATCATCGCTCACTGAGGCATTGTCTTGATCATTCTGCTCTAAATCTACACCCGGTATTACCGGACCTTCTCCACCCTCATAGGGTTGAAAATCACCGCGGCGAGAGCGGCCGCAACTGGCAAGGCTCATGGCCAATACTGCTAAGATGAAAAGTTTAGGGGTGCTCAGTCTGAGTTGCGCCTTCATGATGGATGACTCCGATAGAAAATTTACTCACTCAAGGTGCAAGGGGTTTGCCAAAACCGCTTTGAACTCAGAAGAGTGTCAAACGATTGCAAAGGACCGAGAGGCACTGAATAAGCCTTGGAAATGGTTGAGAGAACTGTGTACAGAAAGTGAGCAAGCCCCCATCTAGAAACCGAGATGTCGACTTAAGTATTTGTAATAAAAGGATTTTTTTCTACTCTTCGCCCCCGCGCCCCCCAAAGAAGTCATTCCCTTTGTCATCCACAATGATGAAAGCGGGGAAGTCTTTCACTTCAATTTTCCAGATGGCTTCCATGCCGAGTTCGGGATATTCCAAAACCTCTACACGAGTGATGCAGTCTTTACCGAGTCGCGCTGCAGGTCCTCCAATAGAACCTAAATAAAATCCGCCGAATTTCTTGCAGCTCTCGGTGACTTCGCGAGTCCGGTTGCCTTTTCCCAACATGATGAGAGAGCCCCCTTCTTTCTGAAAAACAGGAACGTAGGGATCCATCCGTTGCGAAGTCGTGGGACCAAAGCTACCCGAAGGAAATCCTTGAGGGGTCTTTGCCGGGCCCGCATAGTAAACGGGATATTTTTTGAAATATTCGGGAATGCCTTTTCCACTTTGAATGCGCTCTAAAATTTTTGCATGTGCGATATCTCTTGCAACGATGAGAGGACCATTGAGCATGACTCGTGTAGAAACTGGTAACTTGTGAAGTTCATCCAAAATTTCTTTCATAGGCCGATTTAAATCGAGAGCTAAACCTTTATCTGAAGCCTGATGGTGAGTTGGTAGAAAACGGGCTGGATTTTCCTCTAGTTGCTCCAGGAAAATTCCTTCCGAGGTGATTTTGGCTTTAATTTGACGATCGGCCGAACACGAGACTCCAATCCCGATAGGACAACTCGCCCCATGACGTGGCAGTCGAATGACACGAACATCATGTACAAAATACCTCCCACCAAATTGAGCCCCAATTTTAGTTTCTTGGGCCCACTTCTCAATTTGTCTTTCCATTTCAAGGTCTCGAAACGCTCTTCCTTTCGGATTCCCAGAAGTCGGAAGGTCATCGTAATAACCGCAACTGGCTAGTTTCACCGTTTTGAGAGTCATTTCTGCAGATGTCCCGCCGACGACGAACGCTAAGTGGTAAGGTGGACAAGCGGCAGTCCCAAGCGAGGATAATGCTTCTTTCACAAAAGCTTCCATGGAACCGGGATTTAAAACTGATTTTGTCTTCTGATACAGATAGCTCTTGTTAGCGCTTCCTCCACCCTTGGCGATGAACAACAAGTCATAGTCTTGACCCGGTCGAGAAAAAATTTCAATTTGAGCGGGTAGATTTGTTCCCGTGTTTTTTTCCTCATACATGCTGAGAGGTGCTAACTGCGAAAAACGTAAGTTGCGTTTCTGATAAATTTGAAAAATCCCTCGGCTCAGCCATTCGACATCATCTACACCCGTGAGCAGCCGTTCTCCCTTTTTTCCCATGACCAATGCCGTTCCAGTATCTTGGCAGGAAGGAAAAATTCGTTCAGCGGCAATTACTGCGTTTTTTAAAAGCTCAACGGCTACAAAGCGATCGTTACTGCTGGCTTCGGGGTCTTTCAAAATAGCGGCTAATTTTTCTAAATGGCTAGTTCTTAGAAGATGAGAAACGTCATCAAATGCCACTTCACAAAGTTGAACGAGGACATCGGGGTCCAGTCTCAGCACTGAGGTGTTCCCCCATTTTTCCACTTGAGGCGCAGCCAAGGGAAGTTTCCGATATTGGGTGTGGTCCTCGTGGGACTCAAAAAGCGGTTGATAAACAAAAGAACTCATAAATATCTAAACTCGGCAGTTTACATGCTTTTCCGGCTCTGTAAACTACGATGCTATGGAACAAAAACAAAAAACACCCAGCGGTTCTTATCTCAGCTCATTTAGTTTCTTTAGAAGGACGCTAGTGCATTACTTCAAAAACAAAGCTCGAGCAGGTGAATTTAAGTGGGATTTGGGTATTCGAAACTTGTTACCTGAGTGGAAAACTTGTTTGTCACCCGAGGGATTATTTCGGGACGTGAAAGCGGGACTTATGGTAAGTGCTGCAGCGCTTTCTCTTTCGTTAGCCATTGCCATGGGGTCCAAAGTCGAGCCAGGGACTGGTTTGATCAGTGCGATTGTTGCAGGGGTTCTCTGTGCGCTGTTCGGAGGCACCCGTTTATCTGTGAGTGGGCCCGCGAACTCCATGATCGTCTTGATAGCATTAATTGTCGAACGATCCGGAATGCAGGGGCTCTTGGTCGCGGGTATGTTATGTGGCTTGATTCAAATTGCACTTGGCATTTTTGGATTCGGTAAATTCGTTCGTTATATCCCGTTGCCGCTGGTTGCAGGTTTCACTGCTGGGATTGGCGTGATTATTTTTGTGAGTCAATTACCCCGGGCGTTGGGGCTTCCAGTACCCCCGGGAGGCGATATTTGGCAGGTCCTTTCCCATTTGGGTGGGCTACTCCACGAGAGTCAACCGCTAGCCTTGTTATTAGCAGTAGTTTCGATTGTGATCGCTCAAGGGGTGCCTCGGTTAAATCCAAAAATTTCAGGTTCCGCCGTAGCAGTTTTGTTCTGTTCCCTTCTGGTGGGGCTTGCCGGTTGGGATGTTCCAATGGTGGGAAATCTCAGAGAAGTGTTTCATGGAACACACATACCAGAAGTGCAAAACACAGGATGGTTTGAATTGATTGAGATGAGTTTTTTGTTGTTAGCGCTGGCATCACTTGAGAGCCGGTTTTCTTCAAGTGCTGTAGATAAATTAATCCCTGGTGAAAAGCACGATTCTGATCAAGAGCTCATCGGACAAGGTCTTGCGAATTGTGCAGTAGCTTTTGTTGGGGGGATCCCTGTCACTGGCGTGATTAAGCGTTCGGTTTTAAATATTCGTGCCGGAGCGCAGACCCGGAGAGCGGCCCTCCTTCATGGTCTTTTTGTACTGGGTGCTTTCCTTTTGATTCCGCAATGGTTGGAACGTATCCCGTTAGCCTCGTTAGCGGGGGTTCTTTTATCTATTGCAATCAGCATGGTGCATCCTCGAGAAGTGATCAAAATTTGGCGGACTAACCCCGTTGAAACCATTATTTACTGGGTTACTTTTGCGACCATCGTCATGGTGGATCTCTTGGCGGGAGTGCAGATGGGAATTTTTGCTGCTCTTCTCATTGCGCTTTGGAATTTAGGGCAAGCAAAAATATTTTTTCACAGCACAGACAATCAGGAAATACTGCGAGTGTCCTTAGCCGGAAATGTGACTTTTATGGCCTCTAGAAATATCGAGGTGCTGGCAAGACGAGTGAATCGCCTCGAAAAACTAAAAGCTTTAGTCATTGATATGGGGGAGGTTCGAATTCTAGATAGCACTGGAGCATCCATGTTGCTTGAGTTCATGAAAGAAATGAAAGAGAGAAATGTTTCCGTTATTTTACAATCTCTCAACAAAAAGAATCGGGAGGTTTTGAGTTCGGTAGATTCCGAAAACATTTCTAAAAGGTCCCACGTCACTTCTGAATCTGAAACTGCTGAATTTCTTCGAACCGAGAAAGTTTATGATCCCCGAGAGCGTCTTTTGTTTGGTGTAGAGCGGTACCGCCGGGAGCGGAAAAAGGCCTATGAAGAACTCTTCGATCAACTGGGCCAACAGCAAAAGCCCCACACGATTTTTATCACTTGCAGTGACAGTCGGATTAACCCTTCTTTAATCACTTCGAGTGAGCCCGGTGAGCTATTTATTGTAAGAAACGTTGGGAATATCGTGCCTCCAATGGGAGAGGATGCTACTCCCGCCGAAGGAGCAGCGTTGGAATTTTCTTTGGGCGCTTTGGGTGTTGAGGAGATTGTGATATGTGGACACACTCGATGTGGCGCAGTGAAGGGAGCTTTTCATGGGATTGATCCCGTACAATTTCCGAGTGTTTCGAAATGGGTAGCTGCGATCGCCCAGGAAAAAACAAATCATCCCGAGATCACAGATCCTGAAGAATTTGTTAAGGTCCACGTGGTTGAGCAGGCTAAAAATATTTTGACTTACCCCATGGTGAGGAAAAAAATTGGGGAGGGAAAAGTGAGAGTGCATTGTTGGATCTACGATGTCCAAACAGGGGAGTTCCTCGAATGGACGGGGAAGGGGTATCAATTTGAACTGATTGGTCCTAACTCACTTCACGGAAATATTCAGGCGCTCTTATCTCCGACCCAAAGTGATTACTGAAACATTTGAGTCCAATAGGGTCCATTACCCAGCGCCATACCAACGCCGATTGTTGAATAACGACGACTGAGAATATTTGCTCTGTGGCCGTCAGAATTCATCCAAGAACGAACGACCTCCTTAGCATTCGCCTGGTTCCAAGCGATATTTTCTCCCCCGGGCGGACGAGGAGCTACACTGTGACTGAGGTTTTTCGTGCGCGCCATATTAGTTGATTTTTGTCTGCTCAGATTCAATAAGGGACCTGAAACAACCAAAGCGGGCAAGCCTCGTTTCATTCTTTCTTGATTTGTCAGTTGAATAACCTCTCTCTCGATATCGCTGAGCTCAACACCTTGAGGGTTCGGCAGAGTAGGATTATCCTGAACCTCTTCTTGGACTACAGGAATGTTTTTTTCGGCTTTCAACCAACCTGATTCTGTGGTTTTAAACAGAAAATCTCCCGACGAATAATCAACTGTAATGCCTTCACGGGTTAGAAAACTACCTGCTCGATCACTTCGAAAAGACAGTAGGGGCTTTACCCATTCGCCCTTTTCATTTTGATATTCAAAAACGCCGTTATACCAACGCCCTTTTCTATCCTGGGGGGCTTGAGGAGAAGGAGTTACGGCGATGGGTCGGCCTGCTGGAACTACTGCAGATGGGGAGGTTGAGTTTTGGTGTCCGGTTTCGCACCAGACTGCGAGGCTGAAAACAAAACTCCAAAGGTAGCACAGGCTACCGAAATAGGTCTTTAAATCCATGCTGTTAAGAGGAGCAAGTTCAAGGCCAATCCAGTCTGCCGTGTTTCAACTTGCGCCGGAGTCCAACCCTTGAACACTCGTCGGTGTATTCTCGCAGTCCACCACCAAAAGGTACGGCTTTACTTTTTCACATCACCAAAAGTAAAGCCGTACCTAATGGAAGTCATCATAGGTATCGATCAGACGGGGGCAGCGAGCCAGAAGGGTAAGAATGCTAAACCACTCCCGGTTTGTGTTCTTGGCTTAAACCATGATTGCAGATGGCAGGTTGTTACTGAGTTTAAAAGAAAAAAGCTGCAGCTCAAAACGCTGAGTCCAAGCGAGCTAGAAGAGCTTTTAACGAGACTCGAAATAGAAGTGCCCCTCAAAAAAGTGGGCTTAGCGGTGGATTGTGTACTTGGGCTCCCTAGAAAGTTCGTAAAAAAACCGCCAAAAGGAAGGCCGTACCTTTGGGAGGTTTTTCGAGAAGCGGCGGAGTTTAATAAGGGCGGTAAAGAGTTTGGGCGAGATGTTGCGGAGGCTTTCTTTTCAAAATGGGTGGCTACCCATTCCAAGAGCTATCCTCGAAGAACTTGTGAAAAAATTTCTGGATCTAATTCTCTATTTCAGTCTCGGCCGTATCAAAAAAACATTCAAACAGGTACTTTCAGAATTTGGAAGGAATTGGGTCGAACTCCCACAGACTGGATCAGAATATGGCCGTTTGAAAAAATGAAGAACCCCCAACTTCAGGGCCCCTGGATATTTGAAGGGTATCCGAGTCTCCTTTGGAAGGAGGTGCTGAAGAGCCCTAATAGGAAGCCTTCCGCATTGAAAAGTTTGGTGTCTGCACGGTTTCCAAAGCTGCAGATAGACACTTGGAAGCATGTTCAAACGGACCCCGATCATGCGGATGCCTTCGTGCTCGCTTTGGGAGCTGCAGCTCTGTTAACTCAAAATCAACTTTGGGAACCCTTTTCTCATTTTTACAATGATTCTGACGCACAGAGTGAGGGATGGCTTTTAGGATTAAAATCCTATTAGGTATTTGACGCCGCAAGACGCCGCTTTTAAAATTCATCAATGAAAAAAATCTTTATTCAGGGTTCTTTGTTCCTGACCCTGCTGTTAGGTATCCTTTCTGCCGTTGGCTACTATTTAGGGTCCGGGGTAAAGCTGAAGCTTTCACTGACCGATTTGTTGCCTGAGAATCACCCCGCTGTTGTTAAGTTTGAAAAATTGACCGAAGTGGTTGGGGGCGTCGGTTATTTCGCCATTGTTCTTCACGCCGACGATGGTAAGTCTCATCTGGATTTAGCCCCACAACTCACTCAGGCTTTGGCGGACTCTCCTCTGGTGCGGAATGTTTTCTTTCATCGAGAGCAAAGATTTTTTATTGATCGCTTACTTTATTATATTGATCTCCCCAAACTGAAAGATTTGGAGAAAAACATTGAGAAAGAAATCACGCGCATGAAGCGGACCACATTTGATCTGGGATTGTGGGATGAAGAAAAAAAGGAGGATGAGCCGACAAACAGTTCAGTTTTTGATGCTGATTTAAAAAAACTGGCAAAAAAATCAGCCAGTGTGTCTGAGTTTTTGATTTCAAAGGATCAAAAAGACCTATTGATCATGGTTAAGCCCAACTTTGATTCTATGGATTTAGCTAAGACTAAGGAACTGGTAGCCTTCAGTGAAGGAGTCCTAAAGCAGAAACTCCCCCCCCAAGTGAGCTACGAGTTTGCGGAGCGGTATTACACAAAAATAGTTGAGACGGAAATGATTCAGTCCGACATTTTTGTTCTAGGAACTTTAGCCATTTCATTGATTGCACTTATTATTTATGCATATCTCAGAAGTGGGCGTGCACTGCTCATTATCTTTATACCGGTTTTGATGGGAATGGGGATCACTCTTGGAATCACTCGTCTTGTGATTGGCCATATTAATATCATTACGGGATTCTTGATGGGAATTGTTTCTGGACTTGGAGTTGATTATGGCATCCACTTAGTTTTGAGATTGCGACTTGAGAGAGATGAACCCTCGATGCCCGATCCAGATCCTGTTTGGAGGGTGCTTGCAAGCTCTGGACACGCAGTCTTTACTGGTGCCTTGGCAGCCTCGGTTTCATTTTTTCTTTTGTGCTTCAGTTCCTTCAGAGCTTTCTCGGAGTTTGGTTTCATTTGTGGCGTCGGGATCAGTGCTGTTCTGATTTGTCTGCTCTCCACCTTTTCCACATTTTCAAAACTATTTAAAATGGATGTTGCTCCTCGCAAAAAAAGCTTGATCCCTTGGACTCCCCAATTGCCGGTGCTCTCCATTCGTAAAGGGCTTCGATGGGGGGCTATAGCCACGGGCGCACTCATTTTGATTGGATTGAATGTTCGATTTGAATATGACTTTGATAAAATGCTTCAACACTCTCAAAAAATGGAAGCCTTGAGTGATCTAGTCGATGCTATTTATGATCGCTCGAGTGCTCCGTCTGCTATTTCGGTGACCGATAAAGCTGAGGCACTGGAAATAGAAAAAGTGATCAAAGATAATTACATGCCGAGCTTGGTGAGTGAGATGATCAGTGCTGCCAGCATTGTGCCCGAGGATCAAAAAGAAAAACAAAGCATTCTGTTGAGAATTCAGGAAAAAATTAGACCCTTCAAAGACAAGTGGATTGAACAGGCATTGGATGTTCCTGCTGATGTGGTCAGAGATTGGGTGAAAGCTCGGCCCTTCACTTTTGAGGATTTGCCAGTTCATATTCAAGATGCCTTGCGAGGAACTCAAAAGGGCGGCTTTTTAATATATCTCTATCCTGCTGTCAGCTTAAGCGAACTTGTGGGAGTAAAAAAGTATGCTGCTATGATTCGGGACATCGAAGGGCGTTTTCCCAATGCGCTGACGGGTTCAGATGCTGTGGTTTTTTCGGATATTTTGGAGTTGATCTCTCGGGATGGGTTCAAAATTCTGCTGGCCATTTTTCTGTCGGTGGGATTTTTTATCTGGCTTAACGTCAGAAATCTTCGAGATTCGCTGTTGAGCTATTTACCCCTTCTTTTAGCGTTGCCCGTGGGAATGGGATTGATGGTGGTGTTTGGGGTGAAATTCAATATTTTCAACATCTGTATTATCCCGACTTTTGTTGCCATGGGGATTGATGTACCGATTCATATTGTGCATCGAGCTCGAGAATGTGGCTCTGGTTTCAAGGCCGCTAGAGATCTAGCAACGAGTATTAATTTGGCACTGATGACCGCTGGGGTGGGATTTGGAGTTTTGATCGCTGCACGAGCGGGAGTTTTAAAAAGCCTGGGATGGATAGCTTTGTTAGGAACTGCAGCTATTTGGTGGATTGGGTTGTTTATGCTGCCGGCTTTTTTAGAAAAATATTCGAAAGCCGATGCTGAAGAGCGTTCCCTAGATTTGTGTGAAGAGCAAAAGCCATCATAAGGCCCACCCCATTAAAAATCGCATCCCAGGCATTGGGCCATCGTCCGGGTATGTACGCCTGCAAAGCTTCACACAGTATCGAGTGAAAAATGGCGAGTGACCAGAGACTGGTAGAGATCCACTTAATCTGAAAATGTGCTACCCATCGGATCAACAAACCCAACGTCCCATAAGCTAGCAAATGAGCGATCCAAGAGAAGGGCTCAAAAGATAAGTCGATAGGCGGATGTTGCGCTAAATTTGCAGAAAACAGACTCCAAGGGGAACTGGTGAGCAAACTCTTGGTGAGAAAAGCCCAATAACTGCACAAAAGTGAATAACGAAAGAGTGCTGACATGTGAACGGGAAAGGCCGAGGTTATAGATAGTTATCGGAGGTAACCTGGAAATGATTGAGAGCGTTGCGGCAAGTTTTATTAGGTGTTTTTGAGGAAAAAAAGAATGTGGCTGAGGAGACGGTTGATTTCAGACTGACGATTTAAATAAAACTGGGCAGAACTCTTCTGTATTTTTCCAATTCGAACACTCAGAATTCTGGAATCTTTGAGAGAAAAGACATCTTCATCCGTGACGTCATCCCCTACATAAATGGCAGAATCAAGTTGAGCATGAGTTAACAACTGTAATAAGGCTTTCCCCTTGTTGGGTGAGTTCTGAGGCACCAGGTTGACGATATATTTGCCCAGAATAATCCTGGGCTGCGGATCCAATGATTGAGCCAAATCAACCAGCTGATTGCGGGTGATTGTTCGTCGAGAAGCCAGCCGATAATGAATGGAGAGTGAGTATGCTTTATTTTCCAGCTGCACACCGCGACTGAATTTGTAGCGACTTAAGATTTGTTTCGTCCATCCCCCGGTGATCTTTTTAGCGCCTTTGATTTCTCCAGGATCTGCGGCAGGAGATTCCAAACCATGATTCCCCACAAGATAATGAGGTTTGAATGGGATCAGTGTTTTTAAATCTTTCAGTCCGCGACCAGAGACGATGGCGGTATAGGCTAAAGGAGAAATTTCATGAAGGAGCATTTGGGTGCTTGCAGAAACAGAAGCGTTCTGCGGCCTTGCTGTAAGCCGAGAGAGTGTGCCATCAAAATCAAATGCAAGGAGGGTGTTATTTTGGCAAAAATGTTCGAGTTCTTTAAGTCCAGGTCCACCAAAAAGATATTTCATGTGTCCTCATTATAGCGCAAAACAGACTCTCTGGGAGTTGCAAGTTTACTCGCAAATTCGAGGGTTTAAGGTCTGCAACCGAGGGATCCGTTGACCCCCAATCAGGACTCGTATAAGCTGCGCTGAGTCAATAAATGGATTTGAGGTTCATGATGAAAAAACAATGGTGTATCGCTCTGATTTTAGGTTCCACAGCGGTGAGTTTTGGGATGCCTCACTTGGAAGAATCCAAGGAGCACTTACCCATCATTCATTTGGGAAAAGGCACTCGTTTAGTATTGAAGCGACCCGTAGACATTGCCGCCAACGTGGGTCGACTCCTGTATCGGTTTCCTGAGCCTAATAAGTACCAAGATTTTTGTTTGCTCAACATAGAACCTTCCCAAGAAGATCGGCGTCTGAGCGCTGGACGTGAAATCATCTTGTCTGGAAAAGTTTTGGAGGGGTTGCCGCCACACCAAAGTACATTCATGACTCTAGAAGTGGAGTCTCCTTCTGTGATTAAATCGGTCAGTTGTCGAAATGCTTGGGATGGAAGAATCACTGTGGCGCAAATGCGCAGTGCTTTTGCAGAAGACTTTGATTTGGTTTTTCCTGAGCCTAAAGAAGTTTCCGACGAGTGATTTTTTTTCCACCGGCAAAGACGGCTTGCAGGAGCGATTTTTCGAAATGGAATAAACAGGCGAAGAATCGGTCTTCTGCGTCCTGACTAGATTCTATTCGAGCTTTGAGAATGGGCTGTTTGCTCCAGTCAATGATTTGAAAATCCGCTGATTTTCCCACTTCAAAATTACCCAACTGGTCCTCAAGTCCCAGCGCACGCGCACCAGCTAAAGTGGCCATTTCAAGAAGCTGGGTCGGATCGATATCAGACTTTCTCAAACGCTGTACTTGATAGGCTGCCGCCAATGTATTCCAAACGGAAAAACTCGTTCCAGCTCCCACATCCGTGCCGATACTGACATTTATTTTCTGATCCTGATAGGCCCCCAGCGGAAATAGTCCGCTGCCCAGAAAAAGGTTCGAAGTGGGACAATGGGCAAGATGGGCCTTGCTGTTTGCCAAGCGGTCTAGCTCTCGAGGAGTCGCGTAAATTCCATGTGCTAAGACGGTTCTAGCACCCAGTAAACCAAATTGCTCATAAGTGTGTAGGTAATCTTTTGAGCGCGGAAACATCTTTTTAACTAATTGGAGCTCTTCCAAGTTTTCAGCAAAATGAGTTTGTATCGTGAGGCTTGGATATTCTTGATGCAATTCCCCCAAAGTGTGCATGAGGTTATCGCTGCAGGCTGGGGAGAAGCGGGGGGTAAGCGCATAGAAAAGTCGCTTGTGTCGTCCATGCCACTTCTTGATAAGTTCCACGGATTCTTCTCGGTCTCTTTTCGGAGTTCTCAGTAAAGGCTTCGGTGCCAGTCGATCCATGCTGACTTTTCCAATAACAGCCGTGACCCCAGATTTCTCTGCCGCTTGAAATAAAAGCTCTGTGGTGGATGCGTCTGAAGAGCTAAAAATCAAACTCGCAGTAGTCCCATTCAGTAGAAGCTCATTGAAAAACAAAGGGGCAAATTGGCGGACTATTGATTTTTGGCTCATCTCAATTTCTTCTGGAAAAATATATTTATTGAGCCAGCCCAGAAGAGATTCTCCATGGCACCCGATACGACGCATTTGTGGAAAATGAATGTGAGTATCAATAAAGCCTGGAAGAATAATGCTGTTCGGATATTTTTCTTCACGTGCTTTAGGATATTTTTTTCTCAAAAGTTTAGCGGGACCCACCGCTTGAATTTTTCCAGAAGAATCCCAAGCCAAAGCGCCATCCGAAAGCTCCTCAAAAACAAATCGATTTGAGTGGGATGGTTTGAGATTCCAAATCGTTCCAGAAACTAATTGCATAGCTTACCTATTTTTGATGTCTGCTCCATTGAGTGAGGAATGCGCCACCGAGAGCTAGGAGTACCCCTAAGATTCTAAGAAGTGACGTCGAGCGTCCCTCTACCCACGCATCCCATAACATCGATGTCAGAAGTTGACCCGAGAGCATCCCCACCACTGTGGAAACGGCTCCTACGGAAGCTAGAACCAAGGGAACACATACCACTAAACTGAAGCCACACAAACCAGGAATGATGTACCACCAATGAATCGCACTGGAATGCCGAATTCTAAACAACTCGGGAAGCCTGTCACCCAGAGTTAGAAGAAGAATTAAAAAAGAAGAGGTTAATACAAATAAAACAAACCCATTCATTACAATAGCAAAACCGAGTCCACGTTCAGTCATGATGTGTTTATTAAATCCCGGTTGTAAAACCAACAACGCGCCCAGGAAAAAAGGAAATAACAATTTAAGGTTCACGCTTTCTCCCTTCAATAAAATCTAAAGCATTAGCGAGTGCCGGTCCTCCCCAACCTGTTTTTTTGATCCAACGATCCAGAGGAATAATCCGTAAGATCAAAAAGAAAAGGTAAGCTATGGCAATGGGTCTCAACATGATCCAGACCCATTGGGCTTTATCATGTTCTGAAAACCAGAAAACAACTCCAGTGAAAATGAGGGGTATAAAAAATAAAGGTCGAGTGAGTTCTCGCAAGGCACCCCATGCGGGGGACGTGGTGTTTTTATTTTGCTCCGTTGAGGAACTTCGCAATCCCTTGGCTCCCAATTTAAGCAGTTGCTGATTCATGAAGGCTTGCTCATCGAAGGCGGCACGCCACCCGAGGATTGCCAATCCCATAGCGGTGAGCGCTTTGATGCAAAGAAAAAGTCCGATGATCAGTCCGAGCGAATCCGGGGTGAGGTCTACCACTCCTCGCATGAGTTTATTGAACGCGTCTAGCAGGGTTGTGATTTCCTCTGAAGTCCAAGAGAAACCATAGATCAACCAGAGGATGGCTACTGGCTGTAAAACTCCCCAAGCAGAAGCCAAAGCCCCTCCTAAAACACAGCCAAAGAGGTTTGGGCCAAGCGCGAATAGACCGAATGAAAAAAATAAACCTTGTGCAGAGATAGCCAACATGGGGAGTAGCTTCTTTCCGGCCGGCGACAAAGATTTTAAGAGCGCAGTGATATTGGAAACTCTCAAAGGGAGCGAAGCTACATCTGCTTGGTTTCGATTGAGTCGAGTGATTCTAGTTAAAAAAAGGATCTGGTTGAGTGACAAAAAGGTTCCAGCGAGCGGTATTTTTAAGCCGTGTAGGAGGCTTCCTAAGCCAATCTCGACTAAGCTCAGAGCGCCGGCGTAGATTCCAGTGATTTTTGGGTCGGTCGTGCTCATATTGAATTGCCTTCGTTTATCAGAAATACAGGGTTCCAACCATGGAATAATGTAAGAAAAACGAGTAGCTATGCTTTTGTGACTCCTTTCGTTATATTTTCCTGCAGTTAGTGTGATATAGGAATCTGCCCCATGCGTGATTATGCTTTAATTTATCTCAATGGAACCCGCCGGGAAATCCGAGGTCCGGAAGCTCTGTCCATGTTGGGAGATTGGCTGCGAAAAGAGGCGGGGTTGACCGGCACCAAAATCGTTTGTGCAGAAGGCGATTGTGGAGCTTGTACCGTCTTAAGGGCTTTTCCAAGTTCTGAAAAAAATCCCCTTAAATTTGAAGCCATGAATTCATGTATAGCCACAGTCGCTCAAATGGACGGTTCTCATATCGTCACCGTGGAGGGCATTCAAAACGGTTCCGATTTGTCGCCAGTTCAAAAGGCGATGCGAGAGTGCCATGGGTCCCAATGTGGGTTTTGTACCCCAGGTTTTGTGATGGCACTCAGTGGAGCTTTGGAACACCATCCAGCTTTGGATGAGAAAACTGCGTGCAATTACCTGACTGGCAATCTCTGTCGTTGCACAGGGTATCAACCGATTATTCAGGCTGCTATTCAAGCAAAGGCACAAGATTCCCATTCCGTTTCAAAGCGGTATTCAAAACCAGCAGGGATTGTTGATTTGCTCAATCACCAAAAGCGGTCTTTAAAGCTTGGGAGTGAAAAAACTACATTTTTTGCTCCGGTCTCGCTGGAAGAGGCTCTGCAGTTTGTTGCAGAGAATTCTGGAGTTCGAGTCATGGGAGCTGCTACGGATATCGGTGTGCAACTCAACAAGGGAAAACCCCTCCCGCAGTTTCTACTGAGTCTCCATTTAATATCGAGTTTATACGAGGTGGAGCAACTACCGGATCGTTTTACTATCGGAGCTCGAGTTACTTTGTCTCAGCTTCGGAGAAAAATCGGGAAAAATCAAACAGAGTTTGCACGATTTCTGGATTTGTTTGCCTCGCCTCAAATCAAGAATGTCGCCACACTCGTTGGAAATATCGCAACAGGCTCTCCGATTGGAGATACGCTTCCCTTTTTATTGGTGAGCGACGGCGAAGTCTGCGTGGCTAAATGGGACTTAAAAAGAAAAGAGATTGTTCGGCGAACGATTCCTTTTGAAAAACTATATTTGGGATACCGAAAGTTGGCGTTAGAAGCGGGCGAAGTGATTACTCATGTCACGTTCAAAAACCCCACACAGGACGAGCACTTGCGAATTTACAAAGTTAGTCAGCGGAAAGATTTAGATATCAGTACTGTGAGCGGGGCGTTTAATTTCAAGATACAGACTTCTGGAAAGCAGAAGAAAATAGATCAAGCAAAAATTGCATTGGGTGGAGTGGCAGCAACTCCCATTCGGCTATCTGCGATTGAGTCTCAACTCACTGGAAAAGAAATCACCCCAGAATTACTTTCAGAAACAGCTTTACAAATAGGACAGTTCGTTCAGCCGCTCTCTGATCTGAGAGGCACTGCTGAGTATCGAAGGGTATTGGCACAGAACTTATTCAAAAAATACAGTTTAGAGGTATTGAGTGAGTGATGGCTTAAAATTTTTAAGGGATTCCGGCAGCGCTCCGCATGATTCCTCCGTCACCCATGTGACCGGTAAATCGGAATACATCGACGATAGGCCCATGCTGAAAAATGAGTTGTGGTGTGGGATACTCTACAGTCCCTTTGCTCGAGCTCGAATTAAAAAACTCGATGTGACCAATGCTCGCGGCATTCCGGGGGTTGCCGAAGTAATCACTGCTGCAGATGTGGCTCATAATGTTTGGGGGACCATTTTTCAAGATCAGCCCTTGTTGGCTGAAAACGAAGTCCAATTTGCTGGGGAAGTCGTGGCTGTTGTGGGCGCTGAAACTCGCGATGCCCTGATGTTAGGCTTAAGGAGTATTCAAATCGAATGGGAAAAACTCAATCCCATTTTGTCGATCCCAGATGCTATCCAAAAGAAAAGCTTCATTGGTGAGCAGTGGATGATTTCCCGAGGCGATGTAGAACAGGAAATGAGTCAGGCACCGCACCAACTGAAAGGGATAGTGCACATCCAGGGTGCCGATCATTTTTATTTGGAAAGCCAAGCAGCAGTTGTTTATCCTCGGGAAGATGGGCAACTTGAAGTTCACTCTTCTACCCAACATCCGACTGAAACACAGCACGTAGTTGCGAAGGCTTGTGGACTTGCGTTTAAAGACGTTGTTTGTGTTGCAAAGCGCTTGGGGGGAGGTTTTGGAGGTAAAGAGTCGCAAGCTGCACCTATAGCGGCTTATGCGGCATTGATAGCTCAAAAAACGGGGCGTCCTGCTCGCTTGGTTTTGAGCAAAGACGACGACATGGTAATAACGGGAAAGAGAAATCCTTTTCAGATCCATTATCAAGTCGGGTTCGATGCTTCAGGAAAAATCCTAGCTCTTGATGCTGAATTGTTTTCCGATGGCGGTGCTTATGCCGATTTATCCACGGCCATTATGGAACGGGCCATGCTTCATAGTGATAATGCTTATTATATTCCTCATATGCGAGTGAAAGGGCAGGTTTGTAAAACCAACTTTCATCCGCACACTGCCTTTAGAGGTTTCGGAGGGCCAAAAGGCGTTGCGATGATTGAGTCAATTATGGAAGATATCGCACGAAGCACTCAAAAAGATGCTTTAGATATCCGAAAGATGAATTGCTATGCGCCGGGGAAAGATACGACTCATTACGGTCAAAAAGTCGAGAACAATATGTTGCCCGGACTTTTTGAAAAGTGTGAAGTTCAGTCGGATTACCGGGCTCGTCGAAAAAACATCCAAGAGTGGAATAAAAAAGCAAAATCGGAAGGATTGAATCCTCGTGGTCTGTCACTTACCGCGGTCAAATTCGGAATTTCATTTACCACTAAATTTCTCAACCAGGGCAATGCGCTTATTATCATTCATACGGATGGCAGTGTTCAGGTTTCTACCGGCGCTGTGGAGATGGGGCAAGGTGTGCATTCTCGGATCGCTAAAATCGTTTCAGACGCATTGGGAGTTTCATTGGATAAAATACGGGTAATGCCGACTTCCACCGAGAAAAATGCAAACACTTCTCCCACCGCGGCGTCTAGCGGTACCGATATTAATGGAGCTGCAGCGCTCAATGCGTGTAAAGAAATCAAGAAGCGCTTGGGAGCGTTGGCAATCCGGTTAGAAAAAATTCCGAAAGAATCTTGGGCCGCTCGAACGGCTGGATTGGGGACAGTGCCCGAGGTGGAACTGGGCCCGTTGGATGAATCCGTTCTCGAACACGTGGAGTTTGCACAGGGAGAAGTCATCGTTAGAAACTCTCAGTGGAAAGTGGCCTTCACCGATCTCGTCCGAGAAGCTTATTTGAATCGAATTTCTTTGAGTGAGTACGGGCACTATCGGATACCTCACCTTGGGTTTGATAAAATCAAAGGGCAGGGCAGAGCCTTTTTGTATTTCACCCAAGGGGTAGCGGCTAGTGAAGTCGAAATTGACCGCTGGACCGGGGAAGTCAAAGTTCGCAGAGTGGATATCGTGATGGATTTAGGGCGCCCGGTAAATCATGCTTTAGATATGGGCCAAGTCACTGGGGGCTTTATTCAAGGGATGGGCTGGGTCACTACTGAAAATCTAGTTTATAATTCAGATGGCTATTTATTAAGCCATTCTCCGAGCACCTATAAAATTCCCAGCATTCAAGACACTCCGCGAGTGTTTAATGCCCATTTGATTGAGAATCATGGCAATGATGTGAATGTAAAAGGGACTAAAGCAGTGGGAGAGCCACCGTTGCTTTTGTGTTTGTCGGTGTGGACTGCTATCCGGGATGCTGTGATGGCCATGCGTGAGGATCAGATTATTCCCATTTCTATTCCTGCTACTTCAGAACGCATTTTGAGAGCTTTGAGTCCTGAGGAGTTTGTGAGTTTATGAGTCGTTTCCTTAAAGGTTATTTAGAAAAAGCTCAGGAACTTTCGGCGCAGGGCATAGATTTTGTTACTGTCACTTTGATTCAGCCCGAAGGCCACGTTCCTCAGGACATTGGCGCCAAAGCAATTGTTACGGCTCAAGGAATTTTTTGGGGCACTGTTGGCGGAGGGCGTTTAGAGGCTCATGCGATTCAGCACGCGCATGACATGATGGTAAAAACGGCTTCTAAAGAACTTACAGAACCGCATTCGCTTCGCTATGACCTTAAAAAAGATCTCAATATGGTCTGTGGTGGCTATGCAACACTGTTTTTTGAACTGAGCACTTCGAGCAGCTGGAACATCGTGGTATTCGGAGCAGGCCATGTGGTACAGGCCACGGTCCCATTGATTGCTTCTTTTGACTGCACTGTCTGGTGTATTGATTCTCGAGAAGAATGGTTAAACAAATTACCCCAGCGGCCTAATTTGAAGAAAATTCTAACTGCCGATTTACCTGAATATGTCCACCAGCTGCCTAAAAATTTGTTTTATTTGTGCATCACTCAAGGGCATGCCACGGATTTACCCATTGTGAGAGAGATCCTTAAAAAAGGAGATGCGTTATTTATCGGGGTGATTGGGAGTGTTCAAAAAGCAAAAACGTTGAAAAATACTTTAAAAGAAGAAGGTTTTGCTCAAGAAATTATTGATCAGATCCAATGTCCGATTGGTTTGCCCATTGGAACCAACGCCCCAGCGGAAATTGCAGTCAGTATTGCTTCTCAGCTCCTACAGAAACGAGATTCTCTGGGCCTTTAGCCGAATTGTAGATCAACCCAACACCTGTTGAATGCATAGGCAGTTGTTCTGCCAGTTATTCAGGAGTTACCTTGAATTCTGTTGGTACATGAGATGCACCTTCCAATCAGCACGGGGTCAATTCGGACAACTTGAGGGGGCATCATGAAACGCATCTGGGGGTTCACAGCGAGTTCCGTTTTGTTTGCAGGGGCCACTTGGCTTTTTCCTTCAAAAACAGATACTTACGCTCAGTTATTTAAAGAGAAATCTATAAAAAAGAGTCCCTCTGGAGCGCTAGGCGCTGAGGGATTTCCCGATGCTTCACTCATTCAAGTCGATGCGAATGGGAATATCTTGATTTCAGATCCTACCAATAAAAAAGTTCGTGTGATTCATCCCACTGGCGCCGTCACCACATTTGGAAGCGGTGGGGGCGAAGCTCCTTTTCGTTTGGAAGGCGGGGGCGGTGGAACTTATGCGGCAGGCCTCTCTGGTTCGAGCACCTATGGAGGCAATAGCTACGATGCTTACACGGCACCTAATGGAAACTCTGTGAGTTCGGGAAGCGGGATAAAAAAGCTGGGAAAAGAAAATGAAGTTTCGGCAAGTCCCAACACCAGCAAAGCAGCGGAGCTTTCGGATACATCGAATTTGGGATTAGGAACTGGACGCGGACTCGCATCGCTGGGACCTTCAAATGGCTCAGCTGGTTTTGGAGAAAGCGCACCTACGGGTGGATCTCAAGAAGTTCCGAACGAACTCAGCACGAACTCTTCGGGATCTTCTAAAACAATAGAGGCCCCGCAGGGCGTTCCTGTGAGTTCGGATCCGGAAAATCTCTCCGAAGGAGATTTGGTTCTAAATAACAATTCCACGCCGCCGGTTGCACCTAAAGCAGATTCCGATGAGCCTGATTTCATTCCTATGACTTTAGGAGGTTCGGGAAATGGAAAATCAGATGGGGCAAAAAATCAGCAGTCGATTCAACCCCCAGATCGGAGACAAAATGCCGGAAAGGCAGAAGATGCAGCTAAGAACGCCATCCCTCCGATTATGCAACAAGCCGATGATGAAAAAGAAAAGGCCAAAAAAGAGCGTGAAAAAACACCACCCAACGAAGGCAAAGCTCAAGAGCACGATAGCAAAGCAGCCGCTTTGATGGCACAAGCTGCAGCGATGGCTGCGGCGATGGCAGGGAACAATAATGCCAAAAATAAAGCAGGCAATGATGACGGTGGCAGCGCTTCGCAACCGATTCAGATTCCGGTTTTTAGTTTTGGAAATCCTGAAGCTCAGCCTGCGGAGCGAGAAGCCCCGGTGCAGGTGTGGGTCCCCAATCCCAACAAGTTTCAGGAGAATTGAGGATACCAGTACAAAAAGCGAGCAGGCTCAGTTAAGCTCGCTGTGAAATGGCTCACACTCCTCTTTTAGCGAAGCCCCATACTTTTTATGTGCGTCCTGCGCCCGGGTGGTTGGATCTGCTTGAGGGTGAAGCCACCCAAATTTTAGAAAGTCCACTTCAAAAATATAAGTTTGTCCCGAAAATCTCTTACCTTCAGGGGGTGGTTAAGGTCCATCGGTGTGATTGGCGTCAGGGGTTGGAACTGCTGTTTAGAACTACTATTGCTCATGATATGGAGTGGCTGGTTTCTGAGTTTTCATGTGGAAGTTGGTCAGATTTGGAAAAAGGACTCGCCAGAACTCGTTGGGCTGAAATCCTTCCAGAAAACGTGAAGACCGCGCATATTGCAGTGAACCTTCATCAAGGCTTCACGTCGGGGACGGCGAAGCTTCGCACTCTTTTTTGCAATTTAACTGGTATTGGACACTCAACGGGGGAAGATGAGCAGCGAATCAAGTGTGAACTGCGTGGAAATAGATTTCGTATCCTCATAAGCATGGCGGGAAGACCGCTCTATCAGCGAGGCTATAAAACGGTGCTCTCGGCAATTGCTCCGCTTCCAGAGCATCATGCTGCAGCTTGTGTCCGCTGGGTGATGGGGGATCCTCATAAAAGTGCTCCTGTAAAAAATATCTATATTCCATTTGCTGGGAGTGGGACTTTAGGATTTGAAACCTTGCTGGTGCTCTCAGGAGCTGGAGTGGGCGCTTTTGATCGCTCATTTGCCTGTGAATCATTTCCTTTTAATTCCCGTGCCACCCTCGCTTTTCTAAGAAAACGAATTTCTCAGCAATTGAAACACATCAAGCCCACTCCCACAGTTGTTTGGAACGATATTAACTCTCAAGCAATCCAGGATTTACAAAAAAATATCGATGGATTTCCGGCTCCAGCGCACCATCAAGTGGAAAGTGGAGATTTTTTTCAGTTTCTACCCAATTTTTCTGGGAGCGATCCCATTCTACTGCTTCTCAATCCGCCGTATGGGGACCGGTTAGCAAAAAAAACGGTGCCTACCCGATTGTTTTCTCAAATTGGAAAGCAAATAAATATAATTTTTGAAAAATATAAAGGGCAGCTGAGGGTGGGATGTATTTGTCCGGACGAGATGACTTGGAGAGCGGTAATAAGCAATGTCCCTAGTGAAAAATCTGAAACTCGGCATTTCACGCATGGAGGGAAAGATATGCGTTTAGTTCGTTGGGGAAGTGTAGAGTGAGTTCAGAGTAGCTTCGTAGAGTCCACTATCGTTCAGAAAAGTTTGCATGATCGATTGAATCGATGTCTGGTTGGTTTTTAAGCTTTGAATAGCCTCTAGCTGTGCTTGTCGAATTTGGTTTTGTTTGTCCGGGGACTGAAAAAACAAAGGGTCTTTTGACCAGTCATGAAAAATCATTTTGACTTCTTGGTTCGTGTTTCCCATGCGTTTGGAAAGCGATCGTAATCCCCACCACCCTATGGATTGTTTTAAATCTCTGGGTGTCTGTTGAATCACATCCTTCCAATCTTTTTGATACCAATTTGCTGTCAGTGCTTTTTCTAAGTTGCCCTGGTAGTTCTGTTGAAACCAGGTTTCGATTTCGGAGGCTTTGATTCCTAAGTTCTGTTGGATCCAACTTTTTTGAACTGTGTTTAGGAAGCGTCCAAAAACTTCTAAATCGGTAGAGGCGTTGATAGAACGAAATTCCATTCCCATCAATCCCGGGGCATCAAATTTATCATCTCCACGAAAGCCCACCCAGGCCATTTTCAACTCATCTTTAAGTTGAGAAGCAGCACCTGTTTTTCCTTTTTCAACAAGATACTGCGCCATCTTTACTAAATTCTGGGGTTTGAGTGAGCCAAAAATATAAACTTCATCTCTGCCAGTTCCACGAGTTCGCTCTCTAATTCTGGATCCCTCTTCCATAATCGAGATCATTTCAGCAGCTAAGTTCACTCGGCGATAAAACTCAGCATTTTGGAGAGCCACCAGCTCTGGATTTTTTTTAAGTTTCTTGTGGGGGATGGGGGCAACTACATAGACATGTTGATGTGTCGGAGGAACTCCAATGAGCTCTTGAAAGTTCCGAGCCTCTTGGCTTGTCTCGCCGGCTGACTTGCGAATTCGGAAATGGAGCTCAACCCCTCCAGGATAATTTTCAGGGCCCATATACTCAATTGGGCCCTTGAGATATTCAGAAGGACGAATAGTGTGCAATCCCGGGTTAAATGGCTTTCCCAAAAAAAGAGTAGTTTTTTTCACATCAGCAAAAACTCCTTCTTCATATTTCACATTAGGAATTGTTCTGTCTTTGTAAAATGGAACTCCCTTCCTTTTTCCACCCTCGGTCAGAATCTCTAATTGTTGATAAGGCGCAAGATTCCGCCACTCCATTTGGCGGATTTCTGAGTCTGTAGATCCCGGAAATAGTTTACGAATGGAGTCAGTGAGTTCTCCGTTCGGTAAAATGCCGCTGACTGTTCCAGTGCGACTTCCAAACAGGGAAAGCACAGGTCTATCTGAAACCATTTCTAGCTCTACGGAGGTGTCCCACCGAGGGCGCGCGAGTTGGTGATAAGCCTTTAAACATTTCAGGAGGGTGTCGGAAGGAGGCGTAGCAGACAGAGTGAGACAAAAGCAGCCCGTGAAGAGTTGCAGGATGGTTCTCAAGCGGAACAAAGTGAATCCCCCGTATCGGCCAGGAGCAAACTGAATAAAAGTTCAACAGGTCCTGAGCGGAAAAAAAATCGTTTGGTAGGGGGAGTGCAAGCAGAGCGCCAGAGGTGGGGAGAATTCCTAAAGAATACAGCAAAAAAAAAGCGGACTGACGCGAGGTCAGTCCGCTTCAGTGTTGTTAACTTAGCCTTTGCATTCGTCGAAATGATCTCCATGAGCCATGTGTTTATGGCCATCGTGTTCGTAGTCCATATGATTGCCGTGTTTCACTGCTTTGTGACCACAGTTTTTTCCGTGTTTATGGCCTGTGTGGTCTTCCTGAGCTTTTTGACAACCAGCAGCTGCATGAGCTGCAGTGGGTTCAGCAGCTTTAGGTTCATTGGCTTGAGCGGTTGCACCCATGAAAGCCACGGATATCATGACGAGTAAGAATGTTTTCATTTGGATTCTCCTAGTTTGAAGTTGTTACTAGGAATAGTTTAACCAGAGTGTGGGCAGGGTTCATTTTAAGATTACTTTAAGAAGTGAAGCGTTGCAGCATCGCTTGATTTTCTTTTCTTTTCACTTGGATGAATTCGAGTAAAACTAGTGCTTCATGTCATTTCGTATTTTAATTGTAGAGGATGAAGCAGATATTGCTGAGCCTTTATCAGAAAACCTCAGCAGGGATGGGTTTCAGACGGGTATCGCACCCACCGGTGAGAAAGCTCGACAGTTGCTCACTCACCATTGGGACTTGGTTATTTTAGACTTGATGCTCCCAGATCTGTCGGGAGAGATTTTACTCAACTACCTGAAACAGCAGCCCGACTATCCCTCCGTGCTTGTTTTGACTGCTCGAGGGACTATACAGGATAAACTTTCACTGTTTCGACAAGGCTGTGACGATTTTTTAAGTAAGCCCTTTTTATATGAAGAACTATTGGAACGCGTAAGAGCGCTTTTGAGACGTTCTCAGCGAGTAAAAAGCGAAGTGCTCCAGTTTGAAGAGTTTCATCTGGATCCAGCTACTTTTAGATTGCGAGTGAATCAGCAGGAAACTGTGCTAACCCCCAAAGAGGCCTCTCTTTTAAAATTTTTCTTTTCCGCCGCTGGAAGATTGGTTTCCCGAAAAGAAATTCTGGAGAATATTTGGGGGTTGAGGCAAGAGCCCAACACTAATTTTATTGGAGTTCACTTATTTAACCTGAGAAAAAAACTCAGCGAACTGGGAAAAGAAAGTTGGTTACAGACCGTTCGCAGCAGCGGATTCGTATTTTCAAAACCGGAGAAAAC